>Ga0316202_10000063_pt1 | contig 187993 bp, 169 predicted proteins | sample 3monrhotite_MG_FD_204934 | JGI IMG/M metagenome (GOLD analysis project Ga0316202, IMG submission 204934) | Microbial mat bacterial communities from mineral coupon in-situ incubated in ocean water Damariscotta River, Maine, United States -... | ecosystem: Environmental > Aquatic > Marine >...
AAGGTAAACGAGGCCGAGGTGCAGCAGGAAAAGTTCCGGTATTTGGTTTATTGAAAAGGGGTGGGAAGGTTTACACCAAGATCATTCCTGATGCCAAAGCGGATACTTTGATACCTATCATTCAGCATACCTGGCTTGCAGGGATTGCCTCCTTTGCCCTTTCATCAGCTTTAAGCGCTGCGATTTTGTGGAAGCCGCTTAAGAAATTTGGTGGTGAGGGTGATGTTAAACCTGTTCCAACAAGTGATTTGATTGGGCATCAGTTCCGCCTGGATGAGGATATTTCACTTACGAAGTCAGGTGTGACCCGATTTTCAGGAGTAGAGTGGCGTGTGGAAATCAATGATGAAATTGGTGTGGAGCATATTCAGGCAGGGAAAAAGGTGAGTGTTGTATCAGTGGATGCCGGACTTTTCCGTGTGTCTCCAACGGATTAAAGGTGGCTTTTGTATAACTTTCGATTCAAATGAATCGATGTGTTTTCAATCAAATAAAGAGACTGCTTATCAGATATGTTTTTTAAATATAATAGATGTTTCACGTTGATATCCAAATCTAATGAGGTAGATAAATCGCACTTATTTATTTGCTTCAGATTGACTTGAGAGGATCGTGTAGCCACCCTTCGCATCATTCAAAATTTCAATAAACACGGCGTTTGTTTATTAAGGAATGGTCATGACCGAACAGCCTTTAACCAAATATAACATCCAGGATGCTCCCTCATTAAGCACAACCTCCGAAGGGCTTGTTAAGGGGATTCAGCGACACTTTGTGCGCACGCTTGGTGTCCATCACGCTGGCTTTTCGAAGAACTACAAGTATCAGGCACTGGCCTACACTATTCGCGACCATCTGATGGAGAGCTGGCAGGAGACCAAGGAAGCCAATCATCATAAGGGTGGTAAGCGGGCTTACTATCTATCACTTGAGTTTTTGATGGGTCGAGCTCTGGGTAATGCAATCCTTAACCTTGGCTTGGATGAGCAGGCTACAGCGGCGCTTAATGATCTTGGCCTTAATCTGGAAGAGATGATTGACGAGGAGCACGATGCAGGCCTCGGTAATGGTGGCTTAGGTCGTCTTGCGGCCTGTTTTGTTGATAGCTGTGCAACGCTTCGGTTGCCTGTGACCGGTTATGGTATCCGCTATGAGTATGGCATGTTTCGCCAGCATATTGTCGATGGTAATCAGGCTGAGGAGCCGGATCACTGGTTGAGAGATGGCAATGTATGGGAGCTTGAGCGTCCGGAGTATACGCAGCGAATCCATTTCGGTGGGCGCACCGAAGAGTATCACGATGAGGTGGGCAGATTGCGTTGCCGCTGGGTTGATACACAGGATGTACTTGCTGTGCCGTATGACACTCCGATCCCTGGCTACAAGAATCGCAGCGTAAACACACTTCGCCTCTGGAAGTCGGCAGCGACCGATGAATTTGATCTGGGCGAGTTTAATGCAGGGAGTTATCCGGAGTCTGTTGCGCAGAAAAATGAAGCGGAACATATCTCCATGGTGCTTTACCCCAATGATGCGAGTGAAAATGGTAAAGAGCTTCGTCTACGCCAGCAGTATTTTCTTGCTTCAGCCAGTATTAAAGATGTGCTGCGTCAGTGGGTTGAGCAGCATGGCAGAGATTTCAGCAAGTTTGCTGAGAAAAATGTCTTCCAGCTCAACGATACACACCCAACCGTTTCTGTAGCTGAATTGATGCGCCTGTTGATGGACGAGTATCGTCTGGAGTGGGATGCGGCGTGGGCTGTGACCACCAAGACCATGGCTTACACCAATCATACACTACTGCCTGAAGCATTGGAGCGCTGGCCTGTTTATCTCTTCGGGCGCCTGATGCCGCGTCTGCTTGATATTATTTATGAGATTAATGCTCGCTTCCTCTCTGAAGTAGCCAAGAAGTGGCCGGGCGATGTTGAGCGGCAGCGTCGAATGTCGATCATTGAAGAGGGTGATATTCAGCAGATTCGCATGGCTTATCTTGCCATTGTCGGAAGTTTCTCGGTAAATGGTGTGGCACAGCTGCATTCTGATCTGTTGGTTGAGGGTCTCTTTGCCGACTTCTACGCCATGTGGCCTGATAAGTTTAACAACAAGACCAACGGTGTAACTCAGAGAAGATGGATGGCGTGGTGCAACAAGCCGATGTCCAAATTGATCTCTGACTCAATTGATGATGGTTGGGTTACCAAGCTCGATGAGCTTCGTCAGCTTGCTCCCTATGCCGATGATGCAGATTTCCGTGAAAAATGGGCGGCGTGCAAACGATTGAATAAAGAGCGTCTGGCGTTCATTGTTAAAGAGGAGTGTGGCGTCAGCTTTAGTCCTGATGCGATGTTTGATATTCAGGTGAAACGTATCCACGAATACAAACGCCAGCTGCTGAATGTGCTTCATGTGATCCATCTCTATGACCGAATCAAGCGTGGTGATACGGCAAACTGGACCAACCGTTGTGTGTTAATTGGTGGCAAAGCTGCACCGGGCTACTATATAGCCAAGCAGATTATCAAGCTGGTTAGCAATGTTGCCGAAGTTGTGAACAATGACCCGGATGTTGGTGACAAGCTCAAGGTTGTTTTCTTCCCGAACTACCGTGTATCTGCAATGGAAGTGATCGCACCGGCTGCTGATCTCTCCGAACAGATCTCTACGGCAGGTAAAGAGGCGTCAGGCACAGGGAATATGAAGTTCATGATGAATGGTGCACTGACCATTGGTACGCTTGATGGAGCCAATATCGAAATTCGCGAAGAAGTAGGCGATGATAACTTCTTCCTCTTCGGCCTGACTGCTGAAGAGGTGGAGGCGACTCGTGGCAATTATGATCCGAACGGCATCATTGCTGCTGATGAAGATTTCACCCGCGTGATGGAGCTTTTGGAGTGTGGTCACTTCAGCCAGTTTGAGCCGGGTCTCTTCTCATCGATTTCTCATGCCATTCGTGGCAGTGATGACCCGTGGCTTGTAGCCGCTGATTTCCGCTCTTATGTGGATGCGCAGCAGCAGGCTTCTGAGGCTTATCTGGATCAGGAGCGTTGGCAGCGTATGAGTATCTATAATACGGCTTACAGCGGTAAGTTCTCTACCGACAGGACGATGGAAGATTACAACCGGGATATCTGGAAGCTGGAGGCTGTTGATCTCGACTGATTTTTCGAAGTCAGATAACTTGTATGGTAAAAGGGCAGGCCGTTGGGTCTGCCCTTGTTTTTTTGTTTGATAAATTACCCATATTATTTGTTTTCGATTTTACACTATTAATACTTGCTCTGTTTAAACCGATATCTATGTTGATGAGCTTACAATTGACGTAGCAGGGGCGTTTAAATGAATGTTTTATCATTTACACCGGGACTATCTATGATTGGAATCGGTGGCTATCACTTCTATCTTGCATCAAATTAGCTTGTTGGTTTTATGTTTGTTGCAGTCATGATGTTCATGTCGGTAATGGAAAGCGTATTTGGATTAAACAGGAAGGTGGATTAAGCCGGAGCCTCGGGATTAGATAATATTTCCTTCTCTACTTCCAGAATCTGCATGGTGGCAGAGAGCACACAGTCGGGGTTTAGCGAGATTGATTCTATACCTTCACGTACAAGGAACTCGGCAATTTCCGGGTAGTCAGATGGAGCCTGCCCGCAGATGCCAATATATTTGTTACGTCGTTTACATGCTGAAATCGCCATCTTAAGCATATCCAGAACTGGTTGCTGACGTTCATCAAACACATGGGCAACAAGAGCTGAATCACGATCTACACCCAGAGTGAGTTGGGTCAGGTCGTTGGAGCCAATTGAGAAGCCGTCAAAAATATCCAAAAATGCATCAGCAGCAATGACATTGGCCGGAATTTCACACATTACATAAATTTCAAGGTCATCCTCACCCCGTTTCAGTCCATGCTTTTCCATCTCCGCCAAAACTTTTTTCCCTTCATCAGGTGTGCGGGTGAAGGGGACCATTAAACGCACATTTTTTAGCCCTTTAGCTTCTCGCACCATGCGCATTGCCTGACACTCCAGTGCAAAGGCCTCCCTGAAATCATCGGAGTAGTAACGTGATGCACCCCTGAAGCCAATCATTGGATTCTCTTCGACAGGCTCAAACTCGTTGCCGCCGAGAAGATTTGCATATTCGTTCGATTTGAAGTCAGACATTCTGAAAATAACTTTGTTGGGGTAAAAGGCAGCGGCAATCATGGCAACTCCTTCGGCCAGCTTTTGGACATAGAAGTCTACAGGTGATGCGTAGGCTGAAGTTCGATTAAGAATTTCTAATTTCATTTTTTCATCGGTTAACTGTTCGAAATGCAGCAGTGCATTGGGATGCATTCCGATACTGTTGTTGATGATGAACTCCAGGCGTGCAAGACCAACACCATCGTTGGGAATGGCGCTGAAAGTAAAAGCGCGATCCGGGCTGGCTACATTCATCATGATTTTTGTCTTCGGACGCTCAATTTCGCCTATCTCAAGAAAGTCCGCAGTAAAGGTAAGCGCGCCCTCATAAACATACCCTGTCTCTCCCTCAGCGCATGAAACAGTGACCATCTGGCCGCTCTGAATAGATGATGTTGCACTGCCTGTTCCTACAACTGCAGGGAGGCCCAGCTCACGGGATATAATGGCTGCATGGCAGGTCCGTCCACCGCGATTGGTCACAATAGCCGCTGCAATTTTCATGATCGGCTCCCAGTCAGGGTCGGTCATGTCGGTAATCAGTACTTCACCGGGTTCAAGCTCATGAATCTTTGATGCATCCTTGATAACTCTGGCAATACCGGTTGCGATTTTACCACCTACACTCTTTCCCTGAATAAGAATGTTTCCATGCTCTTCTAGGGTGTAGCTCTCAATGCTTCGGCCTTTTTTCTGGGCGTGAACTGTCTCCGGTCGTGCCTGTACAATGAAAAGATCCCCTGAGAGCCCATCTTTTGCCCACTCGATATCCATCGGTTGATTCTTCCCGGTCAATTCCGAGTAATGATCTTCAATAGTGACTGCGTACTGGGCTAGTGTGACCAGTTCATCTTTGCTCAGGCAGTACTGCTTCTGATCCTCATATGGAACCGGCACATTTTTTGTCGGCTGTTTCAACGAATCGGAGTAGACCATTTTAATCGCCTTTTCACCCAGATGACGGCTGAGAACCGGCTTGAATCCATCTTTTAGGGTGGGCTTAAACACGTAGGCTTCATCCGGACTTACTGCTCCCTGCACAACATTCTCTCCGAGTCCATAGGCTCCAGTGATAAAAACAGCATTTCTGAAACCTGTTTCAGTATCAATTGAGAACATCACTCCGGCCGATGCCAGATCACTGCGAACCATTTTTTGAATGCCAGCTGAGAGGGCTACCTTCATATGGTCGAATCCTTTGTCTACGCGATATGAGATGGCCCGATTGGTAAAGAGTGAGGCGTATACACGTTTGATGCTCTCAATCAGGTGTGAGCTGCCACGGACATTCAGGTAGGTGTCCTGCTGTCCTGCAAACGATGCGTCGGGAAGATCTTCAGCTGTTGCAGAGCTTCGCACCGCCACTGCAAGAGGAGTCTCCCCATACTCACTCATCATGGTTGTGTAGGCAGTAATGATCTCCTCTTCAAAATTGGCTGGCATTTTGGCATGGGCGATGATGTCACGAATATGAGAGCCACAACGGGCAAGTTCTTTTACATCATGAGTATCAAGTCCGGCAAGCGTGGAAGAGATCTCATCTTTAAGACCGTTGGATTCAATATAGTGCCAGTAGCCATCTGCTGTGGTGGCAAATCCGTTGGGGACTTTGATGCCTTTGTTGGTCAGTTGACGATACATTTCACCCAGAGAAGCATTTTTTCCGCCAACCAAGGGGAGGTCAGAGAGTTTTAGCCCATTAAAGGGAAGGATATATTTCATCGCGACTCCTAAAATGATGTTGCAACATTATTATAGGTCACTTTGTTACTGGTTGGTAATGAAAAGTGTTGATAAATCGACTATAGTCGTATGGCACCCTTTATGCTTGATGACTGGGTACTATTTTTTTTGTGGAGGCGGAAATGTCAGATAAACCCTTAGAAAAGAAAGGTGATGCGTTTAGTAAATGGACTGGCGAAGATCATCAATCAGAACCGTACAATAAAAATGGCAGGCCAGTGGTGAAACACGACATGCTGAATACGCTTTTACGAGAGGAGAAAATAGAGGAGGCAAATGCGCTTCTGGCTAAAGGATTTGAACCAGATTTTTCAGGCACAGATTTTCGCGCATTGCATCTGAGTGGCCTGCATACGGACGGACTTGATTTTTCAAACAGTTATTTCCGTATGGCTGATCTGCGAGGGTTGGATTTAAGAAATTGTAATCTGGATGGGGCAAGCCTGCATTCGGCAAAAATAACCGGCTGTTATTTCCCCAAGCCATTGAGTGCCGAAGAGATCAGGCTCTCTGTAGAACATGGCACAAGGTTGCGCTATCGATGGAGATCATGATTTTAGATAAATGTTTTCGCTAAAGCCTTGTTGTTATCTGCTAAACTATCATTGGACTGTTTCAAATTCAGTCTGGTGGAGCAAGTCAGATGCGAATAGGTATCCCTAAAGAGATAAAAAATGGTGAGCATCGCATTGCTTTAACGCCTGGTGCGGTTAACGAACTTACCAGAGATGGCCATAGCCTGCTTGTTCAGACGGAAGCAGGTGTAGATAGTGGATTCTCTGATACTCATTATCGAGATGTAGGCGCAGTCATTGTTGAAAATGCAGAAGCTGCATGGAACTCTGATCTGGTTGTTAAGGTCAAAGAGCCTCTGCCTGAGGAGTATCCTTTTCTCAATGCTGAAACAGGACTGTTCACATTCCTTCATCTGGCCGCATTTCCAGAATTAACACAAAAACTGCTTGATGCCGGAGTCCGGTCGATCGGTTATGAGACCGTTCAACTTGATCATGGTGGTCTTCCAATTCTTGCGCCGATGAGCAAGGTGGCTGGTCGCGTTGCCATGTTGATGGCTGCACGTTTTCTTCAATTTGGCTCGTTTCATGGGCAGATCCTTGAAGGTGTTCGACATAAAGGGATATTGATGGGCGGTATCAGAGGCGTAGACGCATCCAGAGTTGTTATTCTTGGTGGTGGTAATGTCGGTCGCCATGCGGCATATGTGGCTGTTGGCCTGGATGCTGAAGTGACGCTTTTGGATCATAATGAAGTGTGTATTACCCACTTAAACCAACAGTTTGCAGGAAAAGCTCAAGCAAGCCTCTATTCAGAGTCGGCTTTGGAACCGATTCTTGCCGAAGCAGATGTGGTGATCGGGGCAGCCCTGATTCCGGGTGAACATGCGCCACAGTTGATCACCGAAAATATGATTGAATCAATGCAAAATGGAGCCATATTGATGGATGTGGCAATTGATCAGGGGGGGATAAGTGAGACAAGTCGGGTAACATCTTATGATAATCCTGTTTATGCTGAGAGTGGCGTTATCCATAGTTGTCTACCAAACCTTCCTGCCTCAGTTCCGAGGAGTAGTACGCAGGCACTTGTTGAGGCGTCGTTGCCTTACCTGAAGCTGTTGGCTTCAGAGGGGATGGAAGAGGCGGTGAGAAGCTGTAAATCTCTGGAAAGGGGAGTGAATACATGGGACGGAGATATCCGCCACTCCGGTGTATTAAAAGCGTTTTCCGACCGCTGATGTCGTGACCTTAATCTGATCTCTTAAGCCACATTCTTTTGCATATCATATCATTCGATGCAAGAAGCTTTAATGGAGCCCTCAACTCAGCTATGATTCGGCTCCGGCGGGGAGGCTGTCAGCTTTCCCGTTTTTTGTGTGAGCTTGATATAGAAGCAGACACAAATCGACAGAGTTCTTTTTAGTAAGGAGCAACATTTTTCATGCCACGCCGTACAGATATTAAATCCGTTATGATTTTAGGAGCCGGGCCGATTGTGATTGGCCAGGCCTGTGAGTTTGACTATTCCGGTGTTCAGGCGTGTAAAGCCCTGAAGGAAGAGGGTTTCCGGGTTATTCTGGTTAACTCTAACCCTGCAACCATTATGACTGATCCTGAGTTTGCCGATGCCACCTATATCGAACCGGTGACGTGGGAAGTGGTCGCGAAAATCATCGAAAAAGAGCGTCCGGATGCAATATTGCCTACCATGGGAGGTCAGACGGCACTTAACACGGCACTTTCACTGAATAAACATGGGATTCTTGATAAGTTCAATGTGCAGCTTATTGGTGCGCAGCCTGATGCAATTGATAAGGCAGAAGATCGTGAACGTTTTAAAAAGGCGATGGACAATATTGGTCAGGAGATGGCACGCGGTGGTTTTGCTCACTCAATGCAAGAGGCGCGTGACCTGGCTGATGAGATTGGTTACCCTATTATTATTCGCCCATCGTTTACGTTGGGTGGCTCCGGTGGTGGAATCGCTTATAATCCTGAAGAGTTTGAGCAGATCGCCCAGTCCGGTATTGATGCCAGTCCAACGGATGAGATTCTGGTAGAGGAATCCATCATTGGCTGGAAAGAGTATGAGATGGAGGTGATGCGCGACCGTAATGATAACTGTGTGATCATCTGCTCTATCGAAAACCTCGATCCTATGGGTGTTCATACTGGTGATTCCATTACCGTAGCACCTGCACAGACGTTAACTGATAAAGAGTATCAGCGGATGCGTGATGCATCGATTGATTGCCTGCGTGAGATCGGTGTTGAGACTGGCGGATCCAATGTCCAGTTTGCTGTAAACCCGAAAGATGGCCGTTTGATTATGATTGAGATGAACCCACGTGTCTCACGCTCATCAGCACTGGCATCCAAGGCGACCGGTTTTCCGATTGCCAAAATTGCCGCTAAGTTGGCGGTTGGTTACACTCTGGATGAGATTCGTAACGATATTACCGGTGAAACTTACGCTGCTTTCGAGCCAACGATTGATTATGTGGTCACCAAGTTGCCTCGGTTTGCGTTTGAGAAGTTCGAAGGAGCTGATGCCCGTCTGACGACTCAGATGAAATCAGTAGGGGAAGTGATGGCGATTGGTCGCACCTTTACCGAATCACTGGGTAAAGCGATGCGCGGCCTTGAAACCGGATCATGTGGCTTTGATTATTCACTGCCAGATGGTGTTGATGAGGAAGTATTCCTGCAGGAGAAGCTTGCAGTACCGGGTGCTGAGCGTCTCTGGTGGGTTGGCGAAGCCTTGCGCGCCGGCTGGCGAGAATCACGCGTGATTGATGTCACCCGCATTGATCCATGGTTTGTAAGAGAGATTTCAACTGTTATCACTCTCGAAGGCAGACTTAATAGTCGCGATGTTGCATCACTGAGCAAGGTCGAGTGGAGAGAGGCGAAACGTGAGGGTATCTCTGATCTTCGTCTGGCCGAACTTTTCGGCTGTGCTGAAAGCGAAGTGCGGCAGACCCGTATGAGTGTCGGTGTTATTCCGGTATTCAAACGCGTGGATACCTGTGCTGCCGAGTTTGAGGCCAACACACCGTATCTCTACTCTACCTATGAGGATGAGTGTGAGGCGCGTCCAACAGATGCGAAAAAGATCATGGTGCTTGGCGGTGGCCCGAACCGGATTGGGCAGGGCATTGAATTTGACTACTGCTGCGTTCATGCCGCGTTTGCACTTTCTGAAGATGGCTATGAAACCATTATGGTCAACTGCAATCCTGAAACGGTTTCGACTGACTACGATACTTCCGACCGCCTCTATTTTGAACCGCTTACTTTTGAAGATGTTATGGCAATTGTTGCTGTTGAGAAGCCGTTTGGTGTGATAGTGCAGTTCGGCGGCCAGACGCCATTGAAGCTGGCCGAGTCGCTTGAAGCTGCAGGCGTTCCGATTATCGGCACCAGCCCGGATATGATTGATCTGGCTGAAGATCGGGAGCGTTTTCAGCAACTGCTTCATGATCTGAAACTGCGTCAGCCTGAGAATGGTACTGCGCGTTCAATCGAAGAGGCCATTGCTGTGGCCAACCGCGTGGGTTATCCCGTGGTGGTGCGTCCATCCTATGTGTTGGGTGGACGGGCGATGCAGATTGTTCATGATGAAACAGGCCTTCTGCGTTATATGACTGAGGCTGTGAGCGTTAGCTATGATCATCCGGTACTGCTTGATCGCTTCCTGAACCAGGCCATTGAGCTGGACGTGGATGCGCTGTGTGATGGCGAGCATGTTGTCATTGGTGGCATTATGGAACATATTGAGGAAGCAGGAGTCCATTCCGGTGACTCCTCATGCTGTCTGCCACCGCACTCCATCTCAGACACTGTTATTGCTGAGGTTCGTCGTCAGACTGAAGCGCTTGGTCTGGCACTGAATGTGCGTGGATTGATGAATATTCAGTTTGCCCTGCAGGGCGATGATATCTATGTGCTTGAAGTGAATCCTCGAGCCAGTCGTACGGTTCCGTTTGTCTCTAAAGCGACAGGCAAGCCGTTGGCAAAAATTGCAGCGAGAATCATGGCTGGCCAGTCACTGGCTGAGCAGGGTGTCAGTGAAATCAAACAGCCCGAGAAGTTTCGGGCTGTTAAAGAAGCCGTGTTTCCGTTTGTGAAATTCCGTGGTGTTGATCCACTGCTCTCCCCTGAGATGAAATCAACGGGTGAAGTGATGGGGATTGCAAGGACCTTCCCTGCGGCTTTTAGTAAGGCTCAGCTGGGCGGAGGGCAGAAGCTGCCAACATCCGGCAGGGCATTTGTCTCGGTTCGGGATGCTGACAAACATCGTACAGCTGATTTGGCTCGCCTGCTAGTGAAGAGCGGATTTGAAGTGTTGGGAACCTCAGGAACTCACAGGCTTCTTGAAGGGGAAGGTATTTCGTGTACCAAGGTAGCCAAGGTGATTGATGGTACCAGGCCACATATTGTTGATCGACTACTTAGTGATGAAGTGGATCTTATTGTGAATACAACCGAAGGTGTACAGGCGATTAAAGACTCTAAATCGATTCGTCAGGCTGCACTGGATCGCGGCATCGTCTATTTTACGACAATAGCCGGAGGTCTGGCAGCAGCTGAAGCGATCGCGAGCAAGTCTGATGACACGGAAGTGACAAGCATTCAGGCATATCATAAGGATGGAAAATAGAATGGAACGAGTGCCGATGACAAAGCAGGGTGCAGAAGCCTTGCGTGAAGAGCTGGCTTATCGAAAAGGTGAGAAACGGCATCAGATTATTGCCAATATTGAAGAGGCACGTGCACATGGCGATCTCTCGGAGAATGCTGAGTACCATGCAGCCAAAGAGGATCAGGGAATGAATGAGTCGAGGGTTAAAAACCTCGAAGACAGACTGGCGCGCTCTCAGGTGATTGATCCTGCAACCATTAACAGTGACCGGATTGTTTTCGGGGCAACCGTTTCCATGATCGATTGCGACAGTGAGAAAGAGGTGACTTACCAGATTGTGGGTGAGGATGAAGCTGATATTGAGTCGGGTAAAATTTCAGTAACATCTCCGATTGCGCGTGCTCTTATTGGTAAGGAAGAGGGTGATGCCGCTATTGTTCATGCCCCTAGTGGTGAGCGTGAATATGAGATTCAGGAGATCACTTATCAGTGATTTTGTTAGAAGCGGTCAAGGCTTCCTGCCTTGATCTCTAATCGCTTTGTAAGAGCGTGGTCTAACTACGCTTACGGCTTCACTATGTTCAGCCACCACCCTTCCATGGGTGGGAAGATGGTTTTGGATGTTGTCAGAGGTTATCTATGAAAATTGAGTGTGTTCGCGGGGTAGCGGTGCGACTTTTGCTTGCACTGATTCTTGGGCTATTGGTCGTCGCGGGTTATGTGGTAGCACCAATCCTCTTTGCCAAGGCCGGATCATCCCATGAAGCTGGTCGACTGGCCGGTGAGATTTTCCATGTGGTCAATAACGGTGTGATTATTATGGCTGTTGCCGTCGGGGCATTCTGGCTGCGTATGAAATCGATCCCGATGTTGAGTTGGGGTTTGCTTCTTGTTCTGGCCTCGCTGGCTGGCATCAATGAGTACGGTGTTTCCCCGATCATTACCGAGCTGAAACTGGCTGCAGGACCGATCGACCATCTGGCCGAGGGCGATCCGCTTAGAGTGGAGTTCGGTATGTGGCATGGTGTCAGTGCTGTGCTCCACATGCTGGCAGCGATTGCTTCAGGGATATTGGTGGTGATGGGTGGCCATAAGAGGGGTTCGTGCAAAAGGTCCTGACATGGCTGCAGGGTCGGCTGGCTGATCAACAACTGGTGATGCTTCTGGCATCACTGTTTATCATTTTCGCGTTGCTTTTGGTGTTAGGTGATGTTCTGGCACCGCTGCTGGTAGCAATTGCTCTGGCCTATGTTCTTGATGACATTATTGACCTGCTGAATCGTTGTCAGATTCCCCGTATTATTGCCATATCTCTGGTTGTTAGTGGGGCTCTGCTGCTTGTCCTGTTTGCGCTATTGACTGTTCTTCCACTTTTGACCGATCAGGTTGGGCGCCTGATTGCTCAGGCGCCGCAATTTGTAACCTCTATGAAAGAGTCGTTTCAATCTATCCATGCCAACTATGCAAGCTGGGTTAACCCTGACTACCTGCAGCAGATGGTGGCGACCACTGCCAGTCAGATTCAGGCGTGGGGCGGGCAGCTTCTCTCTTTTTCGATCGCATCTATTCCTGAATTGATAACACTTCTTGTTTACGCTGTTCTGGTTCCGGTGCTGGTCTTTTTTCTATTGAAGGATAAGGCTGCTATTGTTCTATGGGCCCAACGTTTTTTGCCACAGGAGCGCACACTTCTGCAGAGGGTCTGGAGTGAAGTTGATATTCAGATCGGTAACTATATTCGCGGAAAGGTGTGGGAATCAGTTGTAGTCGGTGTGGTAATGTGGCTGGCATATGCGCTGATGGAGCATGATTATGCACTGCTGCTTGGAACGTTGACCGGAATCTCGGTCTGGATTCCTTTTGTAGGCGCTGCAGTTGTTACGATCCCCGTTATTTTTCTCTCTTTCTTTCAGTGGGGATGGTCAGACATGATGCTCTATGGGCTGTTGGCATATACGCTGATTCAGCTTGTGGATGCCAATATTATCGTGCCATGGATATTCTCTGAAATGGTTAGCCTTCACCCCATTGCAATTGTCGTGGCAGTACTGGTGTTTGGAAGCCTTTGGGGGGTGCTCGGTGTCTTTATCGCTATCCCAATGGCCGCGCTTGTCCAAAGTGTCTTGACGATTATTTTTGAGAGGAAAGGGCGCTCTGATACGCTGGTAGATTGACAGGGCGGGGCACAACCCTAGCTTGCAACCGCAATCTTTAACTCCGGACTGAGTTTTGATTGAGTCCAGATCGAATTAGTTTAAGGAATGGTGCTGTGAACGATACAACCAAGAGATCGAAAAATGAGCCTGTAACTCCCGAGCAGGGGAACGATTCGGCATTTGCCGTTGAAATGGATGAGTTGAAACGTGATATGCATACTGCTCAGTTAACTGACTGGGTTCAAAACAACCGCCAGCAGTTGATTGCAGGAGCTGTGGCTGTTTTGATTGCTCTGAGTGGTACAACACTCTGGATTGAGCGTGGCAAGTCACAAAAAGATTCAGCAGCAACGCTCTATCATCAGGCATTGGCATCAAAGAGTGATGATGATAAACGGACTATGCTGGAACTGGTAATCAAAGATTATGGTGATACCGGCTATGCTTCACTGGCGCACCTCTACATGTCCAAACTGGGTGATACTGAAGCACATTTGAAAGCCCTGATTCAAGCTGGCAGCACTACACCCGAGCTTGCATGGCAGGCTCGTCTGGATCTTGCCGGATTTTATCTTTCAAGTGGAAAGATTGATCAGGCGAATGCCCAGCTCTCGGAGCCAGTAGGCAAGCAATATGAACAGTTGCGTCACTACCTGATGGCAGAGGCTTCGGTTGATCCGGAAATGAAGTTGATACATCTGAAAAAAGCGGTTGAAGCAAACTCAAATGATGCTGTTCTCAAAGCAAAAATTGAGAGCATGATTGCTGAGCTGGGCGCTGCCAGCTAATGATCCATAATATTATCAAGCAGCTGGGGCTTCTACTCCTGGTTGCGGCTCTATCCTCTTGTGCCAACCTGATCGGTGGCGATGAGTCAGCTTCAGATGGCGTTGTAACATCTGCTGGATCTATTCAGAAGGTTTGGTCTGTTGATGTGGATCAACGTAAACCGGGTGAGCCTGCCGGATTCAGCCAGCCAGCAGTTGCTGCCTCCTTAGTCGTGATCGCGGGAAGAGATGCTCGTGTTCGGGTTTATGACTTTAACGGCAATGAACGGGGCCGAATTGTAATCAATGAACCATCTGATTCCGGGGCATTAGCTCTGCCAAACGGTATTGTGGTTGTTGGCGACGTTGGCGGGCTTCTCTACGGTATAGACCCGGTTAAAGGCTCGATTGTATGGCGTTATCAGCTCTCTTCACCTTATCTTTCACAACCTGTACTTGTGCAGGGGGGGTTTTTGGTTCAGACGTCAGATAATCGAATTTACCGTTTCTCAATGGATGGGGAAAAACAGTGGAGTTATGCTGGTAATGGCGGTGGGTTGACGATCTACCTGACAGCGTCACCACTGGTTGTTGATGCCACAGTCTATGCAGTCTTTACCAATGGTGATGCGGTAGCTCTGAAAGCCGGCAGTGGTGATCTTCTTTGGCGCAGGCAGTTGTTGTTGAACACGGATGCTGCAGTGTTGAGTGAGCTTCGTGCCCCGATTTCAGATCCGGTATTAATCAATTTGGGCCGCATTGGTTTGGAAAAGGCCGATGATGCCATTCTTGTTGGCTTTTATCAGGGAAGTCTGCTGGTACTTTCTGCCAGTGATGGCAGACAACTTTTTTCAAGAGATGTCTCTATTAAGTCAGCCCCCCTGGTTGATAATAAACATCTATATATTGCCAATGCATCCGGTGAACTTGAATCGATTGACCTGGTTACGGGAACGACCGAATGGAAACAGAAGCTGACCAGTGGCGAGCTTCTTGGTCCGGTTCTTTGGCAGAATGCGCTCTGGCTGGCTGATGATAGTGGCATGGTGCTGCGAGTGAGTCGTGATGGGCAGAAGCGTGACGGGCTTGCTTTTGATGGCCGTATTGAACGAATGCCTGTTGTGACACCTTCAGGCTTGTTGGTACGTACCGGATTTGGCGTGCTCACTCTGATTCGCTGATACTGATTAGCTATTGTTATGAATAACAGACTTCCTGTTGTTGCTATTGTAGGGCGACCGAATGTGGGTAAATCTACCCTGTTTAATCGTCTGGTTGGCAAGCGAAAAGCTATTGTGGGTGACAGACCTGGTGTGACAGTGGACCGTCTGGAGACCGAATGCCTGCTTGGAGATCATCAGGTTGTACTCGTCGATACAGGTGGAATTGGAGAGACTCAGCACGGTGAAATGCAGGATGCGATTGACGCTCAGGTAGAGGCGGCACTCAATGTTGCCGATATGGTGATGTTTGCCGTTGATGGTCAGTCAGGATGTACCCCTGTTGATCAAAATATTGCAGACAAACTTAGACGTGAAGCACTACCTGTAGTTTTGGTGGTGAATAAAGCTGAAAACCCTAATGTTGCGATGGATTTTTACACCTTGGGTGTGGGAGAGCCTCTGCCTGTTTCAGCAGCCCATGGTCAGGGTGTTAAAGAGCTGGTTGAACATCTGAGTAGTGCTGTTGATGATCTGATGGATGGAGCAGAGCTTGCTGAGGATGAAGATGGTTCAGAAGATCTGATTGCGAGTGTTACGGTAATTGGTCGTCCAAATGTTGGAAAATCCACTCTGATTAATGCTTGGCTTAAAAAGGAACGGATGGTGGTGAGCCCGATTGCAGGCACAACTCGTGATGCGATTGATAGTGAACTCCCCTACAACGATGGTGTTATCCGACTGGTTGATACCGCTGGTCAGCGTAAACATGGCCGCATCTCTGATGTAATTGAATTTGTTGCCAGAGTAAAAGCGGTGCAGGCGTTTAGAAGAGCGGATGTGGCTGTGATGGTTCTTGATGGTTCAGAGGGGATTGTTGAACAGGATATGCGTCTGATGCGTTTGGCTCATGATGAGGGGTGTGCGCTGATTGTCGCCGTTAACAAGATGGATCTGCTTAGTAGTGATGAGTGGAATTACTACGTTGAACGGCTCCACTATCGGATGCGAAGCCTAACTGATATTCCGGTGTTTAGAGTAACAGCCAAGAGCAGTAAAGGTGTCTGGCCACTTCTGCATGAGGCGGTAAAGGCTGCAGCGTGCAATAATTTTGAGACGGGAACAGGTGAGCTTAATCGCTGGCTTGAACACGCGCAAAGCAAGCAGCGTGCCCCAAGCCATGATGGTGCAGTCGTTAAAATGAAGTATGTCACTCAGATTTCAACTTCGCCACCAAAGCTGAAGATATTCTGTAATCGACCTAAGGGAGTGAAGACCTCCTACCTGCGTTTTTTGACCGAGGATTTTAAAAAAGCATTTTCTCTTCCCGGTGTGCCTGTGCGCATCTCGCTTTCGGCAGGTAAGAATCCTTATGCTGATGAAGACAAACGCAGGCGGAACGATACACCCGAGCACAATCGCAAGCGAAAGTGATTGATGCATAGCTTTGAAGAGACACGTGTGCTGCCATGCAGTGCGACAGACATGTATGATGCTGTCATGGATATTGAGTCTTATCCTGAATTTCTTCCCTGGGTAGCAGAAGCAACGATTCTTACTCAGAATGAAGATGAACTCTCCGCGGAGCTTGTAGCGGAACTTGCAGGAGTACGCCACAGCTTTAAAACCGTGGATCGTTTTATGCCGGGTAAACTGGTTGAGATTCGGTTGCTGGATGGCCCATTTAAATTTCTTGAGAGCCTCTGGAGTTTTGAACAACTGGGTGAGAGTTCGTGCAGAGTTCACTTCTCAATTGAATTCGAATTCAAAAATATGATGTTGGATGTTGTAGCCAGCCCTGTTTTTTCAACGGCATGCAAATCGATGGTGCACGCATTTGAAAAACGCGCTTCTGCATTAAAAGGAGAGGAATAATGCATATTACAATTGCTTATGCACTACCTCATGAACAGTTGTTGGAAGAGCTCAATATTCCTGATGAGACAACTGTGGAACAGGCCATCCATATGAGTCATTTGCTGGAGAAGTATACGGAGATTGATCTTGCTACTAACAAAGTTGGAATTTTTTCAAAGCTGGTGAAGCTGGATCAGCAGTTGCGAGAGGGTGATCGTGTTGAGATTTACCGTTCTCTGCCTGCCAAGCCGCGTGATGCTCATGCGGCTGATGATAAAAAAGCTCGAATCAGAGCCCGGAAAGAGCGCAGAAATGAAGAGAAAGCTGGCGAATAATTATTAATTTTTTTCCTTTTTTTCATCTTATTTTCATCTGAACTTCTAATCATCCGCTCTGCCATTCCAATATAAGGAGAGAATATTGAAAACATACAGGTTGATTGTTGCTGGCATGATGATGCTTATGATGTTTCCGGCTGTTTCACAGGCGATGCCGGAAAGTTTTGCTGACCTTGCAGCTGAGCAGAAATATTCAGTTGTGAATATTAGTACGACTAAGGTGGCGCGAACACGCCAGATGCAACCCCAAATGCCGTTTGGCTCCCCGTTTGAAGATATGTTTCGTGATATGTTCCGTAATCAACAGCCTGAAGAGAGCCACTCTCTTGGCTCCGGTTTTATCCTCTCAAAAGATGGGTATGTCATTACCAACAACCACGTTATAGATGGTGCTGATGAGGTTGTTGTTAAAAACAGTGAAGGTGAAGAGTTCAAAGCTGAGGTTATAGGAACCGATGCCAAGCTGGATCTGGCGCTGTTGAAAATCAAAGTCAAAGGACTTCGAGCCGTTAAGCTGGGTGACTCCGATCATTTAAGGGTTGGGGACTGGGTTGTAGCCATTGGTAATCCGTTTGGTCTGGAGCAGACTGTTACGGCAGGTATTGTGTCAGCGAAAGGGCGCGTAATCGGCGCAGGCCCATACGATAACTTTATCCAGACGGATGCCGCTATTAACCCTGGTAATTCAGGCGGACCACTTTTTAACGCAAAGGGTGAGGTGATTGGTATTAATACAGCCATTTACTCCCGCAGTGGTGGAAATAATGGCATTGGCTTTGCCATTCCTATTAACCTGGCTCATTCGGTATTTGATGAGCTTCGTGAGAAGGGAAGGGTTCAACGTGCTCGTTTGGGTGTCATGATTCGAGATATCGATAAAGAGACAATGAAGGCGTTGGGGCTAAAAAATCGTCATGGTGCGCTGATTCCCCAGGTGGAGTCTGGTTCTGCCGCTGATAAAGCAGGTATTCAGGCAGGTGATGTGATTATTCGAATTGATAATCATGAAATAAAGCAGGCCCATGACTTGCCGATTCGCGTGGCTAACCATAAGCCGGGAGACCGGGTAAAAGTTCAGATCATTAGAGATGGCAAGACGATGACAATTCCTGTTGTGGTTGAGGCAATGCCGGAAGATCAGGTGGCACAGGGTGGCCGAAAACAGAGTGGTAGTAAGAAAGCTTCACATGGCCTGAGCCTGAAGAAACTTACACCTGAAATTTCCGAATCCCTTCGTATCAGAGCAAAACAGGGTGTTGTGGTTCAGCAGATTGTACGTGGTTCCCCGGCATTTCGGGCTGGTATTGAACCGGGTGATGTAATTGTTAAGGTAAATGGCCGTTTGACCGCCTCACTGGAATTATTTGAGAAACAGGCCAAGGTGTTGGCTGGTGGTGTAGCACTGCGTGTATTGATAGATCGTCATGGTGATCAGGTCTTTACTGTTATCTATCCACCCAGGAAGAGGTAGGTAGCCTATTGTTTCTTCCACAGGTTCAGATTATGAGTCGCAAAGGGTGCTGCCTCTGTGAGGATGCAGAGGTAGTAGTCCGGCTCGTAGCGGAGAGAGGGCTTTGTCATTTTGAAGTGATAGATGTAGATCGTGAACTTGAACTGGCTGCTATATTTGGGGCCGATGTGCCTGTGCTATTGATTGATGGTGCAGTAAGTATGAAACATAGAGTCGATCAGAAAGAGCTTGAAGAGAGGCTGAGTCTATTTATCAAGGAGCAGGAAAAATGCTATCACGCTGGCTAACCGTCATTGGAATTGTTGCAATGGTAGGGGTGGGAGCCTGGCTTGGATTACCTGAAGCTAAGAAGAGTGTGTTGGAAGGCGGTGTTGCTACACCATACTCACTACCCGACCTGAAGGGTCAGTTACATGGCCTTCCTGAAGGTGAAGTGGTTCTGCTCAATTTCTGGGCTACATGGTGCCCCCCTTGTCGAAAAGAGATGCCATCCATGGCAGCCCTGCACCGTAAGTATGCAGAGAAGGGATTAAAGGTAGTGGCTATCTCTGTTGATCGTGATGCCAGTGATCTCTCCGCATTTGTCAGGGAGTATAAACTACCCTTTCAGATACTGCATGATGCAGACTCCAGCGTCTCTCATGACTATGGTGTTTTCCGATATCCGGAAACATTCTTGATTGATCGGCAGGGGCAGGTACGTTATCACCTTGTGGGCGCGGTCGAGTGGATGTCTGAGTCTATTACCAAAGGTGTTGAGGGATTACTGAATGAATCAGCGACCAATAAGCCAGGAATCGAACAGAAAAGCTGACTCACAGTTGACCGACGCCATTCAGCAACTTCGAACTGAATTAACCGAACATAATTACAGATATTATCTTCTCAACGCTCCATCTATTACAGATGCTGAGTATGATCTAAAGCTGCGAGAGCTGGGGAGTCTGGAAGATAAACTGGGTGAGCCTGTTCCGGCTGACTCACCTACTCAGACCGTTGGTGCACCAGTCAGCCATGTTTTTGAATCACGTAAACATCTGACGCCGCTACTTTCGTTAGCGAATGCGTTTTCTGATGAAGAGGTGCGGGATTTTGATCGTCGTCTTCAGGATCTCTGCGATGGCAGGAGCTTCAACTATATCGTTGAGCCTAAAATTGATGGTTTAGCCGTTAATCTTCGTTATGAGAATGGAGCATTAACGGTTGCGGCAACGCGTGGTGACGGCAAAACCGGTGAGGATGTAACTGATAACATACGTACGATCACAGACATTCCCTGGAGACTTCAAGGTAGTGACGTACCCGCACAGCTTGAGGTGCGTGGTGAAGTTTATATGTCAAAAGACTCTTTTTTGGCACTTAATGAATTGCAATTAAAAGCTGGAGAGAAACAGTTTGCCAATCCCAGAAATGCTGCTGCAGGCTCGTTAAGGCAGATTGATGCAAAAGTAACTGCTAAAAGGAGGCTAAGCTTTTTTGCTTATGGTGCAGGGGTCGGAGCAGATTCACTGGCTGGTTCTCAAAGCTCTCTGTTGCAAATACTGGGCTCCTTCGGTTTTGCCGTGCAAAAATTTAATCTGTTTTCTGATGTGGAGTCATTGTTAAAGGATTACTTGCTTTGGCAGGAGCGACGGGGATCGCTCTCATATGAGATTGATGGACTGGTCTATAAAGTGGATGCATTTGTTCTTCAGGATGAGATTGGAGCAGTCTCACGCTCTCCCCGCTGGGCGATAGCACACAAGTTCCCGGCTGAAGAGGTGACCACGAAGATTGAAAAAATCGTCTGGCAGGTAGGTCGAACCGGCGTTATTACACCAGTTGCAGATATGAAGCCGGTAAAAGTAGCTGGAGTTATCGTTTCGAGAGCAACACTCCACAATATTCAGGAGCTTCAACGAAAGGATGTGCGAGAGGGTGATGAAGTTGTGATTAGGCGGGCAGGTGATGTGATACCTGAAGTGGTTCGCGTGGTTTCAGTTGATACAGAGAGGTCTTCGGTTGTCATTGCACCAGATTTTTGTCCTGTTTGTGGCTCACATGTTGAACAGGCTGAAGGTGAGGTGGCTATTCGTTGTTCCGGTGGACTCTCTTGCTCTGCACAGTTGAAAGAGAGGTTGAAACATTTTGTTTCACGCGGAGCTATGGATATTGAAGGGGTAGGAAGCAAACTTATTGATATGCTGGCTGATGAACCGAAATCATCACCGCTGAAACTGAACTCTGTTGCCGATATCTACAGCGTTGATTTCAGTGCGTTTAGTGGCAGGGAAGGGTTTGCTGAGAAGAAAATCGAGAATCTGAAGCAGGCCGTTGAAGAGAGTAAAAAACAACCGCTGCCAAAATTCCTGTTTGCGCTTGGTATTCGACACGTAGGAGCGGTGACAGCCATCTCGTTGAGTGAAGCTTTTTGCTCCATGGATGGGATTATGAATGCTGATATTGAGTCATTGCAGTCGGTGGATGATGTTGGTCCTGAAGTGGCTGCAAGCGTGATCTCCTTTTTTGAAGAGGCTCACAACCGGGAGGTTCTGAAAGCACTAAAAGCATCGGGAGTCTGGCCTGAAGCTATCGAAAAAAAAGTAATTTCCAGTAATAATCCTCTGACTGGAAAGGTGGTTGTTTTGACAGGGACGCTTCTTCAGATCAAACGTAGCGATGCTCAGGCGAAGTTAAGGGCGTTGGGGGCTAAACCAACCGGGTCTGTTTCAAAGAAAACCGATCTGGTTATTGCGGGTGAGAATGCAGGCTCTAAATTAGATAAAGCAAAGGCTTTGGGTATTCGAGTGGTTGATGAGGAGCAGTTGATGGAGTGGTTGAACTGATTTTTTCCGTTATGAAACGTGAGCAATGAGATCGTTGATTTTTTCTTTTAGGTGCTCAACACTCATTAGGTCATCCAGCATGATACCAATCCAACCTGATGAGTCGCTTGCAGGATCATCGATCCACATCACTTTACCATTTCCAATATTGTATCTGTTACCGCTGGAATGCTTCGAGGAGAAGAGCGTAATTTCGACGCTTTGGCCAAAGTCGTAGTGATGCGGTTTCTTTGTCAAAAAGCTCAGTCCGCTTCCTGAGATATCTCGCAGGAGGGTCACCTCGGTAAAATCATTACCATCCTGGCCAATTGTATCTATTGAAACACCCAGTATCGAAGCGAATCGCTCCTGCTGACGCCGTTCGTTTGAAATGGACATATGATAGCTCCTGATATTAATGGGAGCGTAGCATAGATTAAGTGGTTTGTGGGCGATTTGTGTATCGATTACATTGGTAATTGACGATTTGCTACTCTGCAATTATCGTGCGGCCACTAATTGGGGGATCGTCTAATGGTAGGACAGCGGTCTCTGACACCGTCAATCGTGGTTCGAGTCCACGTCCCCCAGCCAAACATAAAAAAGGTCCCATCAGGGGCCTTTTTTTATGTTTGCTTTGGAACTGGAGAGCGTGCCTTCGGTTCGACAAAATCGCAGAAGCGATTTTGAACGTCACAAAGTGACGTCCCCAAAGGGGTGAAGGGCATGGATGCCCGTTGTAGTCCACCTCTTTGATGAATTGACTTATGGTTTTCTACCCATATTTGAGCCGGAAACATTTATTCAGCTTAATTAACAAACTTTCACAATGAATTAACCATGCACTAATATCGGGTATTCATAGTTCGCGACGTCTGGCGCTGATTCTTCCTCCCCTCCCTAGTGTTCGCGTCAGATGTTAGCCCCGGCTGCAGAGTCGGGGCTTTTTATTTTTTTCTTCTCGCTCTCCATGACTGATGCATACAGAGTAGCTGTATCATCCAGCATTCTTTGCTCCTCATCAGACTCAGCAGAAAGCCTGGGAACGACCACGGGCTTCATCTCTTTATCAATGGCGACATAGACAAACATTGCGTCCATCATCTGTTTTCCGTTACTGCTGATGATACAACTCACCCACATCGTAGTTCGGGTCACCATGGTTACCTGACTCTTCACAGAGTATCGATCAGCTTCGCGCATGGGCAGGTGAAACCTTAACCTGTGTGCCGCACGGGTTAGGCCATGACTTCCACTATGCTTGCAGGCTGCCAGATATCCGACTTCATCGCAGATTGTCATTAGCCTGCCACCATGCATAATCCTGTGACCGTTGAGGTCACTTTTTTTGACAACGCCACTTATTAGGGTGAGTGAACCTGACATTGGTAAGGACTGCATACTGCTAATATAGCTTTGGCAGGAGTTTTGCGTAACTGTTTAATGATTATGGGTTACTTAGCCACAAGATTAATTCTATACTGTAGCTATGATCCAGATAAAGTTGGGGAATTATGAACGAATTGAACAAGCCATCGTCATTTGATGCATTTCTTCCGCATGAAACATTGAAGATGTTGCGCCAGTATGGTGACAATGTTCCACATGATTTAGCTTTTGAAGAGCAGATGACCATTCTATTCAGTGATATGCGTGGTTTTACCGAGTTGGCAGAGAAGTTTGATCCGCACGATGTCTACGCCTCAATTAATGCCAGCCTCTCTATACAGACGGGGATCGTATTGAAACATGGTGGAAGCATTAACAAGTTTCTCGGTGATGGCCTGTTGGCCTGTTTCTCAGGAGAAAAGCGGGGAGAGCATGCATTGAACTGTCTGCTTGAGATGTTGAAAGTACTTCCTGTCAGAGAGAATGAAGAGGGGCATCTTCCATGCAAGGTCGGATTTAGTCTTCACGATGGTAAGGTGTTGCTGGGGCTCGTGGGTGATCAGACCCGAAGAGAGCTTACGGTGATCGGTGACGTGGTGAATACAGCGGCTCGTCTTTGCGGTATCGCCCAGCCATTCCAGGGGCTGGTCACCGAAGAGAGTATGAAAACAATGCCAAAAGCGATGACCAAGCAGCACTGCCGGTTCCTTAACGCTGTTCATTTTAAGGGAAAAGGCGAAGCGATGAATATTTTCTACTTAGAGACTGATTGATTGAAACAACTGCAAAAGGCCTCCTGCCTTTTGCTCAAATCGCTTCGGCGGCGCATGTCCGTCTCGCTAACGGCTTCACGATGTTCAGCCGCCGCACTTCCATGTGCGGATCAGGAGTTCTGAATACACGGCTTTCAAATGTGCTTAGGTTGAGAGCAGGATGCTCCGAAGCCGTTCCAACAAAAAAACAACAGACTTTAGAAACCACTCTACTGGCGCTAGTGTTCGCGGCTTCCAATTTGATGAAGTTAGGAGTCCGGTGTGAGTAATAGTTTTGATGCGCGCAGAGAGCTTGATGTTGATGGCAAAAAGTACACTTACTACAAGCTTAATGCCGTAAGGGATGTCTCCCGACTGCCGTTCTCCATGAAAATCCTGCTTGAAAACCTGCTGCGTCGTGAAGATGGCATCAATGTCACTGCTGATGATATTAAGAGCGTTGCCAACTGGGATGAGAAAGCAGAGCCGAATCATGAGATCGCCTACATGCCTGCACGCGTGCTGATGCAGGATTTCACCGGCGTACCTGCCGTGGTTGATCTGGCAGCTCTGCGTGATGCGATGGCTGCTCTTGGTGGCGATACCAGGAAGATTGAACCTCTTGCACCGGCTGAGCTGGTGATCGATCACTCTGTACAGGTAGATAAGTTCGGTAGTGCCACTGCTGCAGCCCAGAACACCGAGATTGAGTTTCAGCGTAACCGTGAGCGTTACAACTTCCTGAAGTGGGGCCAGAACGCCTTTGAGACTTTCAAGGCCGTTCCTCCGGGCACAGGCATTGTGCATCAGGTGAATCTTGAGTTCCTGGCGCGTACCGTATTTGTAAACGATGAGGGCGTAGCCTATCCAGATACTCTGGTGGGTACCGATTCGCACACCACGATGATCAACGGCCTCGGCGTATTGGGCTGGGGTGTTGGTGGTATTGAGGCAGAAGCAGCCATGCTTGGGCAGCCTGTATCGATGCTGGTTCCAAAAGTGGTCGGTTTCAAATTGACAGGTGAGCTGCCAGAGGGTGCAACTGCGACTGACCTTGTTCTGACCATTGTTGAGACGCTGAGAAGCCACGGTGTGGTGGGTAAATTTGTTGAATTTTATGGTGAAGGGTTGAATCACCTGCCTTTAGCAGACCGTGCCACCATCGCCAACATGGCGCCTGAATATGGTGCAACCTGTGGCATCTTCCCGATTGATGATGAAACTTTGAACTACCTGCGTCTCTCTAACCGTTCAGATGAAAACATCGCACTGGTTGAGGCTTATGCCAAAGCCCAGGGCATGTGGCGTGATGAGAGCGTAGTGGCAGACTACAGCGAATCTCTTGCTCTGGATATGTCCACTGTCGTTCCATCTCTTGCCGGTCACAAGCGTCCACAGGATCGCATTGCACTGACCGAGTCCAAGGCGAAGTACCTTGAGACTGTTGAAGCGGTAAAAGTCGAAGCAGGCATCACTACAAAGCCTGTGAAGACCACTATCAACGGTCAGGAAGTAACCATGCAGGATGGCGCGGTAGTAATTGCAGCGATCACCTCTTGCACCAACACCTCCAACCCATCCGTGATGCTCGGTGCCGGCCTTGTTGCCAAGAAGGCAGCAGCCCTTGGGCTGAAATCCGCACCATGGGTAAAAACATCCCTCGGCCCTGGATCACTGGTGGTGACTGAGTATTTTGATAAGGCGGGTTTGACCGCTCCTCTGAACGAACTTGGTTTTAACACCGTTGGTTATGGCTGTACGACCTGCATCGGTAACTCAGGTCCGCTGCCTACTGAAGTATCCGCTGCGATTGCAGAGGGTGATCTAGCAGTCACATCTGTACTTTCCGGTAACCGTAACTTCGAAGGTCGTGTGCATGCAGAAGTGCGCATGAACTATCTCGCTTCTCCACCGCTCGTAGTTGCTTATGCGATTGCAGGCACCATGAATATCGATCTCTATAATGAACCGCTTGGTCAGGACAGAGATGGTAATGATGTCTTCCTGAAAGACATCTGGCCAACCCAGAAAGAGGTGGCCGATGTAGTGGCCTCATGTGTTACTGCTGAGCAGTTCGAAGCCTCTTATGGTAATGTTTATGCAGGTGATGCCAACTGGCAGAACCTGCAGGCCCCAACGGGTGATCGCTTCGACTGGGATGCGAACTCTACCTATATTCAGCATCCGCCATATTTCGAAGGCATGTCTAAAGAGGTTGGCACCGTATCTGATATCAAGGGTGCGCGCGTGCTGGCACTGTTGGGTGATTCTGTGACGACTGACCACATCTCACCAGCCGGAGCGATTAAGGCCGATTCTCCAGCCGGTATCTATCTGCGTGAGAACGGTGTCGAACCGAAAGATTTCAACTCCTACGGATCACGCCGTGGTAATCATGAAGTGATGATGCGAGGCACATTTGCCAACATTCGTCTGCGTAACCGTCTTGCACCAGGCACCGAGGGTGGTGTAACCAACCATCAGCCAACTGGTGCGCTGATGAGCATCTATGATGCAGCCATGAAGTACAAAGATGAGGGTGTTGCCAGCATCATCCTTGCAGGTAAGGAGTATGGCTCCGGTTCATCCCGTGACTGGGCAGCCAAAGGCCCGCGCTTGCAGGGTGTGCAGGCGGTGATTGCAGAGACCTATGAGAGAATCCACCGTTCCAATCTGGTTGGCATGGGCATTCTTCCGTTGCAGTTCAAGGCGGATGAGTCTGCTGATTCTCTTGGTTTGAACGGACAGGAGACCTATGATTTCAATGGTATCGGTGATGGTTCCGGTAAAGAGCTACATGTAACCGCTACGGCCGAGGATGGCTCAGTGAAGTCATTTACCGTAGATGTGAGAATCGATACCCCGAAAGAGGTGGAGTACTACCAGCACGGTGGCATCCTGCAGTACGTATTGCGCCAACTCGCTTCGTAATATTTGAATTGATTGAAACTTAAAAGGGCTCCATCTGGAGCCTTTTTTTTATGATTGGCCGAAAGCGGGCGTTTGAAAGAGAGTCAGGATTATTTATCCTGCAGGAGTCAGTTTTCCGCGTTTGATGGTGAAGATTTCAAACTCTTTACGGCCAACACCCTGCTCGTCGAAGCGGACATGGCCGGTCAGGCCCGGAAATCCTTCACTATCTTTTAGGCCTTTGAAAGCATCGCGCCCATGAAGGCCGAGCCTGCTGCCGAGAACCGCTGCAATGAGCACGGAGTCGTAGGCCATGCCGAAGAGTTTGCCGGGTTTACCAACACCCCAGACTTCACGATAGGAGTTGAGCATCTGGCGGACGCTGTTGCTCTCTCCAGGAAAGTTAATATTGGAAAATCTTGATCTGGAGAGGTAGCGGCCACGGTCATCCAGCAGATGGCCATCCTGCCAGCGGTTGCTGCCGTAGACAGGAATGCCAGAGAGATCGACATAGGCGAGCTGCCCGGCAATGGATGCAACCCGTCTGCCCGGCATGGCCAGATAGATCGCATCAAAATTAATCGGCATGCGTACTTCCAGTTCGGTCTCCGCAGAAAGAAGTGCGATATCCTCATCAAGTTCCGCAAGAAGTTCTTCATCATCACTTCGTTCACGAAGTGCCTGCAGGTCGGGGCGGTTATCAATGGTCTCTTCCAGCACAAGCTGTTCGATGATCTCACCGCCAAGCTTTTCAAAGGTTTCGATAAAGGCCTCAGCCTCCTGGGTTTCACCTGCAGAGCTGCCACGGATCACAACCGCTTTGCGTGCCTCCTGTTGCCATGCGAAGTCAGCCATGTAAGAGGCCTGAACTTCTCTGGCTAATGTATGAACGAAGAGTTTGGATGATGCCTCCGCAGTTTGAGTCTGATTGGTCAGGCTGATGACGGGGATATGAGGCGCAAGATAGGGGAGCAGCGCTTCGGTATTATCGGCCAGAAGAGGGCCGATCACCCAGTCTGAACCGCTGGAGACAAGACGTTTGTAGGCGCGAACGGTGCGTTTTGCATCACCTTCGGTGTCTTCAATACGCAATTCAACCTTGTCACCATACGCTTCGGTGGCCAGAGCCAGTCTGATGCCGCGCAGTGCTTCGTTACCATAGCGTGCATATTTACCGGTGAGAGGGAGTAGCACGCCGATGGTGGTCTGTTGTGTGATGCCAGTTGCCCACGCCTCAACTTTCCGCGTAATAGCGTGGTAGGGCATGCTGATGGAGAGAAGCTCGGCAATGGCACGAACCTCATCAATCTGACCGGACATCAGACGGATTCTTGCAGCATGCAGGTAGAAGCTGACATTCTTTTTGCCGATCAGCTGCTTGTCGTTGTGCAGTTTGGTGATGGTTTCAAGTGATGCCTGGCTTGCGGCCAACCTCAACCAGTGCTCTTTTCTATTGCTATCGACATCAGCAACGGCAAGAAACCAGTGTATGGAGCCCCACTCAGACTGTTTTTGGGCAATCGGGGTGCCATTGTTCATCGCCTCTTCAGCCAGCTCACGGGTCAGTCTCGGGTGTTTTAGCAAATTGACGTATTCAGCCAGTGTTCTGCGATCATTTCCAAGCGAGCTCCACCACTTGGCCAGCCATGAATGAGTATAGGGAACCAGGGCATGCATGGGGTACTGATGTATCAAAGCTTCAGCCTCTGTAGGCCCTTCCGGATACTGGAACTCAAGCAGCAGTTCAACACGACGGAAAGCAGCCTCTTCATTCAGTGGCACTGGTGCCAGCTCTGCCAGTTCATTCAGGCCTGCAAGTGCAGATTCGGTTTCACCGTAGACTCTTGCCAGCTCCATTAGCTCCTGAATCTCTTTGGCGATTTGAGGTGGAGCGACCAGACGTTTAAACGGGTGCTCTACTTCGGGTTTGAATGGCCCAACTGAAGCATCTTTTTTTGGGCCACAGGCAGTTAAGAGTAGCGCTGATAATAGCAGAAGGGCCAAACCAATACGATGGATATGGAATTTTCCGGCTTCTGTAGAGCAGGGCATTGCGGTGAATTGAGTCCGCAGATAAAGTAGTGAACACATGAAAACGGAAGATAAACATCTAAAGGAAGAAGGCCAACTATTCATTGTGGCCACACCGATCGGAAACCTCGGGGATATGACCTATCGTGCAGTTGAAATATTGCAGGATGTCGATCTGATTGCAGCTGAAGACACCAGAGTAAGCTCCAGATTGCTTGCCCACTACGGCATCACCACACCAATGTTCGCATGCCATGAACACAACGAGGCATCTGCCGCAAAAAAAATAATTGAACGGCTACACTCCGACAAAAGCATTGCTCTGATCAGTGATGCCGGTACACCATTAATCAATGATCCGGGTTACCGACTGGTTCGTGAGGTTCGAAAGGCGGGATTTAATGTGACGCCTGTTCCCGGTGTATCAAGCCCGATAGCAGCACTCTCAGCATCAGGACTACCAACAGATCAGTTTACTTATGTTGGTTTCCTGCCACGCAGTGGGAGAGCCCGTACAGAGCTTATTGCCGAGCTGGAGATGGCATCGCATACCCATCTGCTGCTTGAGTCACCCAGACGTCTTGTTAAAACACTTGAGGACTTGTGTGCCAGCAACATGGCTGAACGGGAGGCCTGTGTTGCCCGTGAGTTGACCAAGCTGCATGAGACATTCATTTGCGGAACGCTTGCAGAGGTGACTCTGTATTTTCAGGAGCTTGCGCCAAGAGGAGAGATAGTCCTGCTGATTGGTCCGGCTGCAGAACGAGAGGCGACGGATGCAGAGCTGACTAAGGCTCTCTCTGCACCTGATGTCACATCTCTGTCACCCTCTAAACGGGCAGGCAGTGTGGCCAAACAGTTCAACGTGCCAAAAGCCAGAGTCTATTCACTGCTTCTGGAGTTGGAGCAGAAGTGAAGGCTTCCTGATGAGTACCTTAAGGGGGAGGCGTGGAGAGGATCGGGCTGCCCGTTATTTGAAAAGGCATGGCTACAGGATTATAGATCGAAATGTACGTGCGGGCAGGGGTGAGCTGGACATTATTTCACTAAAAGACGAGATCCTGGTGTTTGTAGAGGTGAAGGCCCATCAGAGTCGAGAGCAGGGGCTGTTGGCTGTGCATGAAGATAAGTGTGAACGGTTGCGCTCTGCAGCGAATGCTTATCTTGGCAAGACTCCAAAATTTATGGGATTGCAATGCCGCTTCGATTTAATCATTCTAACGCCGAGAGATGGCATGAACCCATTTCCAGTAGTTGAACATTTACAGGATATTTTCAGATAGGAAGGCAGATGAAAGAGATTATCAGAGAAGCAATGGAAGCTGGAATTGAGCTACGCAAGGCGTGTTTGGACAGTCTGAATGAGCCTCTGTTGAAGGCTGCGGAATCAATGGTTACCTGCCTGAAAGGTGGCGGTAAGATTCTGGTTTGTGGTAATGGTGGATCAGCGGCCGATGCCCAGCATTTTGCTGGTGAACTGGTGAACCGTTTTGAGGTGAACCGCCCGGGTCTGGCGGCTGTTGCCATGACACATGACGCCTCTGTTATCACCAGTATTGCTAATGACTTCTCCTTTGACGATATCTTCTCCCGTCAGGTTGAGGCGCTGGGTCGCGAGGGTGATTTGTTGCTGGCGATTTCAACCAGTGGCGATTCAGCTAACGTAATCAGAGCAGCAGATGCGGCAGAGAGGCTGGGTATGAAGACTGTCGCTCTGACTGGCCGTGATGGTGGCGAGCTTGGTAAGCACAGCAATGTCACCGTGCATCTGAATATTGCACACACCTCAACACCCAGGGTGCAGGAGATGCACATTACTTCACTTCATATCATCTGTTCGCTGGTTGATGAGACGATGTTCGGAGGCCGCTGATGAGTACACGCCCACTCTCGTTTAGCTCTTTGAGAACCGTTCCGGTTTCAGAGAGAAAAGCAGATAGTGATGAACGTGATTTTGGTGCGCCGTATAGTGCCGGAGGCACGCTTTCCGATCTGCTTTGCAGTCTTCCTAACCTTGGTGCCGGTGCAGATCTGTTTCTGCTAAGAGATGCGATTGTTTCTGCTCATCGGCAGGGGCGTAAAATCATTGTTGGGTGTGGGGGGCATGTGATGGATACAGGCCTTAGCCCATTGTTGGCAAGGTTGATAGAACAGCGATTGATCTCAGGAATTGTTCTTACCGGAGAGGCCCTTCTTCAGGATGTTGAAATTGCATTGGTTGGTCAGACACTGCGTTATCGCGATCAGGATCTGAGAGATGGTCGCTACTGCATGACAGAAGAGACTGGCCGTCTGATTAATGATGCTGTTAATATGGGAGCGGTTGAGAACTGGGGTTTTGGCGCAAGCGTGGGCAAAAAGTTGCTGGACAGTGAACCTGAGCACCTTGATCACTCGGTGGTTGCAACTGCATGTCGATACGGAATTCCGGTAACAGTTCATCCAACTATTGGAGCAGATGCATTCACTCTGCACCCGCAGGCGCATGGAGAGTCACTTGGATTTGCGGCGATGTACGATTTCAGGCTGCTTGCAGGCATGATGGCTGAAGCGAGTGGTGGTGTTGTGCTCAATGTAGCCTCAGGTGTTGTGTTGCCGCGCCTTTTCTTGCAGGCGGTTGATGCAGCCAGGAATTTGGGTAAAAAGGTAGAGGGGTTAACTACGGCCGTGATTGACCCGTCAGCTTCGGCCTCCTCTGTTGCTGATGTGGTAGGGCGTCTCTCCCAGCCTGGTGGTGAGGGGTATTGGTTGTCTGGGCCTGATGAGGTGCTTTTGCCACTGTTGTTTGGCGCAGTTATTGATGCATTGGGAGATGATATCGACTGATGCTACGATTTATCTGTAGTGCTGTTTGGTGAGGTGAGTGTGGAAGATAGACCTGACAATATGGGTCCTGATAATCCGAACCCATGGAATAAACGAGAGAAAAAATCATCGTTGATTCTCTATTTGGCAATTGCGTTGGTGTGCCTGATTTTGGCTTATGTGGTGAGCGGAACTGCTAAATAATCTATAGGTTTTAAGAGGGTCTTTATCATGTTTAATCGAATATTATTACTTACTGTCTGTTTAGGTATGCTTTCATCATGTGTTGCTACCGCTATTGTTGGTGGGGCGACAGCCGTGGGAAGTGCGGCAAATGATGAACGGAGCGTTGGTCAGCATATTGATGATGTGGCTATTACATCCAAAATAGATGCATTGCTGATCGCTGAGAAAGAGATGCCATCACGCTGGATAAGTGTCGAGTCGGTTGAGGGTGTTGTTTGGCTGACAGGTTACCTGCCAAGCCAGCGGCATATTGATCGAGCTGTTTACATCTGCCGGAGTGTAAGGGGAGTCCAGGATGTGAGAAGTGAATTGCATATCGGGGAGCCTACAGCCCGAAGCCTTTTCACCGATAGCTGGATTACTGCAAAAATTAAAACCGCCTTTCTGGAAGATTCTATTGTATCGGGCTTCTCCATTCATGTTGAGACAGTTGATGGCAAGGTATATCTGCAGGGTATTGTGAAAAATAGTGAGCAGCGACATCGAGCCAAAGCGATTGTTCGTAAGATAAACGGTGTAACTGCTATCGTCGATCTGCTTCAGATGCGAAGATAAGTGTTGTGAGTACTGACCATTTTGTTGAACTGCCTGAAGCGGTAAATTTAAGAACAAACTGGCATGAACGGGATATGCGTGTCGTGTTCACCAATGGTTGTTTCGATCTTCTGCATCCCGGGCATGTAACATATCTGGAAGATGCAAAAAAGCTGGGTGATATCCTTGTTATCGGCCTGAACAGTGATGATTCTATCAGGAGACTGAAAGGCCCGTCTCGTCCGGTAAACTCACTTGACAATCGTGCGCATATGCTGGCCGGCCTCAGGTCTGTTGATCTGGTCGTTCCATTTTCTGATGATACGCCTATCAACCTGATCAAGGCGCTTCTTCCTGATGTGCTGGTGAAAGGTGGGGATTATCTTCCGGATGATATTATTGGTGCCAAAGAGGTGGTTGAAGCAGGTGGCGAGGTGATTGTAGTGCCTTTTCTTGATGGGCACTCATCCACTGACCTTATCAGGAAAATCCAAAAAAACTGAAGTTGAAAGAAAAAAAGCTAAGCATCGTTGCCGACGCTCATATTTGGGGTGTTGAATCGGCATTTTCTTCGATACCGGGATTCAGTGTTGACCTTCAGGTCGTGGAAAGCAGCGCAATCAATCGAGAGCGCTTAACAGAAGCAGATATCCTGCTGACACGCTCCTCTACTCAAGTGAATGCGACGTTGTTGGAAGGTACTGACGTCCGTTTTGTAGCCACAGCCACCATTGGCGATGATCATTATGATAAAACGTGGCTAGAGAGCCATGGTGTTGTATGGGCTAATGCTTCAGGTAGCTCAACAGGTTCTGTCATTGAGTATATGATGGCTGTTTTTCTTGAGCTTCATGCGCGCAGACTTATCTCAATACCGGAGAGCAGACTTGGTATTGTTGGGGTGGGGCGTATTGGCAGTGCTTTATCAGATGTTTGCGAAAAACTGGGTGTGCAGCTTCTCTATAATGATCCACCAAGAGCGCGAGAAGAGAAGGGAGGAGAGTTCTCTTCGATGGAGAGAGTGCTTGCTGAAGCAGATCTGGTGACGCTTCATACACCAATGATTCGTGATGGAGGTGATAGAACCTTCCACCTGCTTGATCCGACATGGTTCTCACAGTTTCAGGGACGGGGCATTATCAATGCTGCCCGTGGCGGGTGCGTCGATAATATCGCACTGCTGAATTGGCTGGATGGTGACTCAGACAGGTTTGCCGTGCTCGATTGCTGGGAAGGTGAACCGAACATCTCCAGACAACTGCTGGCCCACCCACAGTTGGCTGTCGCCACGCCTCATATCGCCGGGCATTCACTGGATGGAAAGGCTGCGAACACCCAATATGTTTATAACGCACTGTGTAGCTTTCTCCGAATTAAGCCTGAATGGTGTGCAAAGAGCGAGTTACCGGTTGTGGAGACAAAACGGAGCGTCACCGTTGATGATGAAATCTGGCAGGAGCTTCATGCCATCGTCTCAATGCTCTACCCGATTATGCAGGATGATGATGCGATGAAGGGCTGGCTTGAACAGCCTGAAGAGATGCTTCCGAGGTCTTTTTCAACCTTTCGTCGCAACTACCCGGTCAGAAGGGCGTGGGGTAATGAGAGGGTTGAGGTTGTGAGTGGAAACAGTAAGTTGATTCAATACGCAGACTTAATGGGAATGAGTATACTAAACCGAGAAGGTGACTGAAATGGCTAAATCAAAGAATAATAATCTGGTGTGGATGGATCTGGAGATGACCGGACTTGATCCGGAGGCTGATACCATTCTTGAAATTGCAACGCTGGTAACCGATGGCGAGTTGAATGTGATCGCAGAGGGGCCAAATCTTGCCGTGCATCAGCCAGATAGTGTGCTGGATGGTATGAATGAGTGGTGTATCCAACACCATGGAGATTCCGGGCTGACCGAACGGGTTCGTAAATCAACCATTTCGATGCGGCAGGCTGAAGCGGAGACGCTTGAGTTTATTAAAAAACACGTACCTGAGCGGAGATCTCCGTTATGTGGTAACTCCATTCATCAGGATCGCCGCTTTCTGGTTCGTCATATGCCGGAAATTGAAAATTACGTCCATTACCGCAATATTGATGTCAGTACCGTTAAAGAGTTGGCAAATCGATGGTATCCGAAACTGCCGATGCAGCCGAAACAGGGAGAGCATCTGGCTCTGGCGGATATCCATGAATCGATCAAGGAGCTGAGATATTATCGTCAGAAGATATTTCTTCCGACGGGCCCTGTTTAGGCTCTGTAAACGAGGCTAGTTACTAAAGTCTAATCTGTCTGAGGTCGTAAGCTCATCTGCCGGCGCGATTTTACAGAAACTGAAATTTGGCCCTGCCTTCATCACTTTCAAGACTTTGAAATGGGCACCTTTGCCATCATGAGACAATACAAACGTCATGTTCTTGAAAACTTTACAGTCAGGGAACACAGCTGTGTGATGTGGTTTCCCTGCCTTGATCAGAACGGGCCAGGTCCGAGACTGGTTGATGTCTTCGTCGCCGTGTCCAAGCATGACGCCTTTGTAGAGTTTTAGCTTCTGTTGCAGAAATTTTATACCCATACGGTGTTCGCCTGATTTGGTTTCCCTGATCCAGCGGATCGTTCCAAGCATCGGCTCGCCTTTATGGGGGATCCAGCTTAGACCGACCATGGCACCCACACCATGCTCAAATCCGTGCTCGCTTATTCTCTCCAGTCCGACGCCCTGTTCACTGATATTAACGACTGACCACGCTCCAAGACTATCGACCCGCTGTGAAGGGGCGTATTCGTAATCATTCAGGACTACTGCTGTATGCGACTCTTTAAAGGCTTTTTTTGAGTCCCACTCGAGAATGAGGCGGGTGCCGGAGTAATCTTCGCGATTAGCTGCCCGCTCTTTTTCTCTCAGTGTGTCGAGGATCGCATTGCCGCCAACGATGGTGGTATAGAGTGCCTCTTCGGTAAAAAGGTCGTTCTGTTGGAGTTCAGGGCTCTGCAATACCGTCTCAACACGGTTGATCGCTGTAACCATACGGTCAATAAATTTATCCAAAGGTATGATGATGGTATCAGCTATCGATTCCTCAGGGATTTTTGAAATGACTTTTGCAGCCTCATTTGGACGAATCAGACTGGTCGCCATATATGATTCATCGGACAGTTCGGAAGCGCCGTCACCTTTGCGAATCAGTTTTGGCTCAAGCGTACCGACATGATGCTGCAGCTCTTCCCACGTCATTTTCTGCTCAGCTTCGGATTTCCCGTAAAAGTCGAGCATGCGCAAAAATTCATGGCTGCAAACAACCTTCTGCAGTCGTTCACGTTCCGAAATGGAGTCTTTGGGGAGGGCAGGAAGAACGCTTAAAGCGAGTCGCATCAGGTCAAAGGCCTGACGGTTGGTTAGTACAGCAGGGGATTGATATTTCTCAAAGCCGATGCGCAACATTTTAACGGCCAGTTCCAGTGCGTTAGAAACCATGTCGACCAGTACCGGGTAGTAACCAGGCTCACTTCGGGCAGCTTTTTGAACCAGATCAACGCCGATTTTATGTGCATTGAGGACAGCTGCTGTCATCTCTGAATCAAAGAGTTCAAGCTCTCTCTCAAAGTGTCCAAGTACTTTCAGTCGGAAGTTAAGGGGGATAAGCGGGTTGGCATTAAGCTTGGCCAGGTAGGCTTTCATGCTTTTCTGAAGAACTAGTTTTTCGGTACCTGATGAGCCTATGACAAATTGGTTGAGGCGCTTCTCGATATCCATAAAAGGTAGGGTCAGGGCATCAGTTAACAGCTCAGCTTTACCAAGCTCCAGCTTTTGGGGGTGTAGACGAAGGTCGGTATCCAGTTCGAAGGACACCGTTTCCATTAGTCTCTTTGCATCTTCTGTAGAAGTTCCTTGAGCCATAGTTCCTCTATTCATTCAGGTGTTGTTCGTAATCATGTACCTAAATAGTTGATTTTGCTACTTTTGTCAAAGAGGAGAGTTGAATTATTTATCTCCTGTAATGTTTTCGTTGACCCATATGCCCCAATAACCATAATGCCGGCTTCATTCGCTGGCATGGAGACATGTTCGGTGCGGAGGAAAGATTGTGCGTCATCAGTTAAGCTTCAAGTTGCAGGAGTTATCTTCTACTGGAAGACAGTGGAACTTGGAGATACCGAAGAGCCTGTTCGGTGATGGCGGTTTTGGTGTTGTTGATGCCCCCTCTTCTCTCTGTAAGGGTGTACAGTGGAAAGGTAGTATTGCTGGCCAATGTGATCTTTTCACTCTGCAGGGAGTCTGGAGCACGGAGCTTACCCGGAGCTGTGTACGCTGTAATGTTGAGTTTCCACTGCATGTGGAAGGAAATTGCAGACGTAGCTTTCAGTTAGGGAATCAGACAGATCAGGATGATGAGTCTGCTGAACAGGACTTTATTGAACCGCCAGGCATGATTAATCTGGTGGATCTTTTGCGTGAAGAGCTCTGGCTGTCATGGAAGCCCATGGTGGTTTGCAGTGAAGCTTGCAAGGGACTTTGTCAGCAGTGTGGTGAAAATTTAAACAGGCATGAATGCAAGTGCTCGCAGCAGGACGATGATCACCCGTTTGCGGCATTGAAAAATATCAGGTTTGATTCCTGAAAAGTTTTATTCATCGATTTTCGGTGAAAGGAGTGTTGAGAAATGGCAGTTCCAAAGAGAAAGACCAGTAAGTCAAAGCGTAATATGCGCAGAGCACATGACCATGTGACCGTGGCGGCTATGAGTGAGTGCCCTGAGTGCGGTGAAATGATGCGCCCTCATCATGCTTGTCAGAGCTGTGGCCACTACAAAGGCCGTGAGGTTGTAGCGAAAGACGAGGCTTAATGTCTCTCACCTCACAAGAAGAGCAGACCATCCGGATTTTAGTGGATGGGCATGGGGGGGATGGCGCTCCTGATGTTGTTGTTGATGCCCTGTTGCAGACCCTTGAGAGTTCCGGCTCTAAGCTGAAACTGGGTATTGTCGGCCAGCCTGAAGTGCTGTTGCCGACACTTGAGTCGTATGGAATCGCAGATCGGGTTGAAATTGTTCCTGCAGAAGATGTGATCGGTATGTGCGAAGCACCTGTTGTGGCGCTTCGCCGTAAAAAGAACTCCTCCATTCATGTGGGAGCGCGTGCTGTGCGCGATGGTGCATGGGATGCGTTGGTCAGTGCAGGTAACACCGGCGCCTTGATGGCAATCTCCAAACTTATTCTAAAAACCATTCCGGGTATAGACCGTCCGGCTTTGGCATCGATGGTCCCCTCTCTGGATGGCGGCACTTTCTTTCTTGATATCGGCGCGAATGTTGATTGCACCTCAGAGCACCTGTTGCAGTTTGCTGTGATGGGTTCCTGCTATATGCAGGCCGCAGAGGGAGTTGAATCACCACGGGTTGGCCTGCTTAATATTGGTAGTGAAGATATTAAAGGCACTGATGTCGTTAAGGTGGCTGCTACCAAGCTCCAGGATTCAGGTCTTAATTTTATCGGCAACGTTGAGGGTACTGACCTCTTCGGTGAATCGGTTGATGTGGTTGTCTGTGATGGATTTGTTGGTAATGTCTCCCTGAAAACCATGGAGGGTGTTGCTGATTTGATTCTAGGCCAATTGAAAAGAGAACTTACTTCATCAGTTGTTGCAAAAACCGGTGCCTTGCTGGCATCCGGCGCACTCAAAAGAGTGAAGAGTGCGCTGCATCCCAGTGAGCACAATGGTGCACCTCTGTTGGGCCTGAACGGTATTGTTGTGAAGAGTCATGGCTCTGCTGATGCCTATGGCTACCGTTGTGCCATTGATGTGGCTGTTCGGGAAGTTCAGGCCGATCTGATTGGCAATATTGTTGAAACCATGAATAATCTGGCTGAAGTCTGATGCATTCAAAATTTCAATTTAGCTCTCATATCATTGGTGTTGGTGGTTATTTGCCGGAACGCATCCTGAGTAACGAAGAGCTCTCCACGATGGTGGATACTGATGATGCGTGGATTCGAGAGCGTACAGGCATTCGTCAGCGACATATAATTTCTAAGAATCAGAAAACATCAGATCTGGCTACAGAAGCTGCCAGACAGGCACTGGAAGATGCCGGGCTTAGTGGAAAAGATCTGGATGCCATTGTTGTGGCAACAACAACCCCTGACATGGTTTTTCCATCAACTGCCAGTATCGTTCAGTATAAGCTGGAATGCGAAAATATCCCTGCATGGGATATTCAGGCGGTCTGTTCAGGCTTTGTTTACGGTCTCGCTCAGGTTGATGGCATGATGCGTGGTGGCATGTTTAAACGTGTGCTTCTGATTGGCGCTGAATCGATGAGTCGAATTCTGGATTGGAATGATCGCTCAACCTGTGTGCTTTTTGGCGATGGTGCAGGGGCAGTGATTCTTGAGTCTCGCGAGGAAGAAGGGGGGGTTATTGGCTCTGTTCTTCACTGTGATGGTTCATATCGTCATCTGTTGATGGCTGATCACGCTCACCCCGGGGCAGCTCCCGGAGAAGACCCTGCAGACTTCCATGTTGATTCTGCTGGTGTTGCTGCAGTTGAGATGAAGGGCAACGAAGTGTTCCGTGTCGCAGTCACGAAATTAGGTGAAGTGGTTTCAGAGGTGCTCGAGCTTCATGGTTTGAAACAGTCAGATATTGATTGGCTGGTGCCTCATCAGGCGAACATAAGAATACTGCATGCGACGGCGAAGAAACTGAAAATGAGTCATGACCGCATGGCTGTTACTGTTGATCGCCATGCCAACACATCGGCAGCGAGTGTGCCGTTGGCTCTGAATCATATCTATCGTGAAGGAAAGCTGGCAAAAGGCCAGCTGTTGTTACTGGAAGCCTTTGCGAGTGGGTTTGCCTGGGGCGCGAATCTGGTTCGCTGGTCGAAGTGATTAAACGCTAAAAAGTATATCCGTATACTTTTTATTCATTGCAAGCCAAAAGTGCCATTTTGCCTTGCTTACGAAAGCTGAAGCTTTCGCCGACCATCCATGGTCGGGTTGTTGAGTAGAGTGGTGAACTCTGTTCTACGAAGATATTATGAGAGGGATCTATTCATGAGTGAAAATTTGGCGTTTCTGTTTCCAGGTCAGGGTTCGCAGTCCAAAGGGATGTTGGCTGATCTGATTGCGGATGAGAAGGTTATTTCTGATACCTTTGCAGAGGCTTCTGACGTGCTTGGTTACAATATGAAGGCATTGGTTGTTGATGATGCCGATGGGAAGCTGGATCAGACAGAGTTTACACAACCTGCCCTGTTAACTGCTTCAATTTCGCTCTATCGCCTCTGGAATGCACGGGGAGGCGTTGCTGCCTCACAGATGGCCGGGCATAGCCTTGGCGAATATTCGGCACTCGTTGCGGCTGGTGCGATTGAATTTGCTGATGCAGTAGCTCTTGTCGCATTCCGTGGTCGTTCGATGAGTGAAGCTGTTCCTGCAGGTGTAGGTAAAATGGCAGCTATTATCGGTCTGGATGACGCAGTGGTCAGCGAGGTCTGTGAAAAATCATCAGTAGGCGATGAGCAGGTATGGGCTGCTAACTTTAACTGCCCTGGTCAGCTGGTGATTGCTGGTAACAGTGCGGCTGTGGAGAAAGCCATGGATGCAGCGAAGGCGGCAGGTGCCAAGCGTGCGCTTCCGCTTGCAGTAAGTGCACCGTCGCATACACCGTTGATGCACTCCGCAGCAGATGCCATGAAGGCTAAGCTGGAAGGTTTGACTGTTTCTGCTCCAGCATGTCCGGTCTGGAGTAATGCCCGGGCGGTTACATTGAGTGATGCGGGTGATATTCGTGATGCACTTGTTGAGCAGCTTGTGTCGCCTGTTCGTTGGACTGAAACAGTTCAGAAGATGGCTGCTGACGGCGTTACTGCAACGATTGAGATGGGGCCGGGCAAGGTGCTTGCTGGTCTGGTACGTAGAATTGAAAAAGAGATGGGTGTCTCTTCAGTGTTCACATCTGAATTGATGAACAAAGCAATTGAGACAGTAGGAGGCGAATCATGAGTGATGCAAAGGTAGCGATTGTTACAGGTGCAAGCCGGGGAATCGGCCTGGCCATTGCCAAAGCTCTGGCTGGAGCAGGGTATAATCTTGCCATCTGTGCCACCAGCGAAGCCTCAGTTAGCCGTGCGGCAGAGAAGTTGTCGGATTTGAGTGTTGAGGTTCTTCCCAGGGTCGTGAATGTGGCTGATGGTGAAGCTGTTCAGGCTTTTGTTCAGGAAGTTGCGAAGCATTTTGGGCGTCTTGATGTGCTGGTTAACAACGCCGGGATTACCAGAGATGGATTGGCAATGCGTATGAAGGGCGATGACTGGCAGGCTGTGATTGATACCAATCTCTCTTCTGTCTTTTATGCTTCACAGGCAGCACTTAAGCCGATGATGCGCGCCAAGGGTGGTCGGATTATTAATGTCTCATCGGTTGTAGCCTCCATGGGTAACCCTGGGCAGATGAATTATTGTGCCAGTAAGGGCGGCATTGATGCCATGACCCGTTCGCTGGCTCGGGAAATCGGTTCACGAAACATTACGGTGAATGCCATTGCACCGGGATTCATTGCTACTGATATGACGGATGAATTGGGCGATGATGCCAAGGATGCGTTGACCAAGCAGGTTCCGCTTGGTCGTCTGGGTAGTCCTGATGATATCGCTGCTACCGTGCTGTTTTTGGCTGGTGAAGGCGCCGGTTACATCACCGGACAGGTGCTACATGTCAATGGCGGCATGTACATGTAATAAAATTTTGCCACTTTAGGTGGCAGATGGTTGGTGTTAGACTTGTACAGCGCTTCGGGCTGTGATAGAAGCCGCACCTAATTTCAAATGGGAGGACATATATGTCTGCAGAAATTGAAGCTAAAGTTATTAAAATCGTTGCTGATCAGCTGAATGTTGATGAGAGCGAAATCAACTCTGATTCATCCTTCGTAGATGATCTGGGTGCTGATTCTCTGGATACCGTAGAGCTGGTTATGGCTTTCGAAGAAGAGTTTGGCATTGAGATTCCAGATGACGATGCTGAAAAAATTCAGAGCGTTCAGAACGCTATTGACTATATCGCTGCCAAAGCTGAATAAGTCGTGACTCAACGCGTTGTTGTTACCGGTGTCGGGTTGGTTACGCCGCTCGGCACCGGAACAGAACTAAGCTGGAACAATCTGATTGCGGGCAAGTCCGGTATCGGAAGCATCACTAAGTTTGATGCGGAAGCTGCGGGAATGGCCTGTACGATTGCCGGTGAAGTTCTGGACTTCGACGTTAGCGAGTTTATTAACAAAAAAGATGCCCGTAAAATGGATACCTTTATCCACTACGGTGTCGCTGCCGCTCAAATGGCGCTGGAACAGTCTGGTATGGAGATCACGGAAGCTAACGCTGAACGTGTTGGTGTCGTGATTGGTTCGGGGATTGGCGGCATGCCAGCTATCGAAAAAACCATGCGGGCTTATGAGGCTGGAGGGGCTCGAAAAATCTCTCCGTTTTTTATTCCAATGACTATTATCAACATGGTTTCCGGCTGGGTCTCCATGCTCACCGGAGCCAAAGGTCCGAATACGGCAACCGTAACTGCCTGTGCAACCGGAACTCATGCAATTGGTGATGCATTTGAGATTATCGCCAGAGGTGAAGCTGATGCAATGATTGCAGGTGGCTCTGAGGCCTGTATCTGTGAATTGGCAGTGGGTGGTTTTAGTGCTGCCCGTGCGCTCTCTACACGCAATAACGAACCTGAAAAGGCTTCTCGCCCCTGGGACAGTGGTCGCGATGGCTTTGTGATGGGTGAAGGTGCCGGTGTTATGGTGCTGGAATCACTGGAGTCTGCGCAGGCGCGTGGTGCTGAGGTTCTTGCTGAAGTGGTGGGCTACGGTATGTCCGGTGATGCTTATCATATGACATCCCCTGCACCTGAAGGTGAGGGTGGTGGCCGCTGTATGAAGGCAGCCTTGGATTCAGCTGGTCTAAAGCCTGAAGATGTTGATTACATCAACGCGCATGGTACTTCTACACCTGCTGGTGATGTCTGTGAAACACAGGGCATTAAGGGTGTGTTTGGTGAGCATGCGAAAAATCTGATGGTCTCTTCATCAAAATCGATGACAGGCCATCTCCTGGGTGCTGCTGGTGGTATTGAAGCTGCTTTCTCAGTGTTGGCTGTTTATCATGGTGTGGTTCCACCTACCATAAATCTGGATGATCCTGATCCTGAATGCGATCTGGATTATGTTCCGCATACAGCACGTGAAGCTGATATTGATGTAGCAGTTTCCAACTCTTTCGGGTTTGGCGGCACAAACGCATCTGTCATTGTCCGTAAATTCAAGTAACCTAAAAAACAGACTCTATTCGATACAGTTAGATTGGCCTGATGATGCGCTTTCTGCGCATGACCTGTTTGACTCTCTTCCTGATTGGTTTTCAGCCATTCTCGAGGATCCTGCAGGCAGTGGCCGTGACTTTCTTGTGTCAAAACAAGGTGTTACCCACGCTATAAACAGCATGCAGGATGCGGCTGAATTTATGCGTAGATGGAAGTCCGGGCAATTCAGTCAGAGATTTTCGTTTCCTGGAATAAGAGAGCTGTTTTATGCGGCATACGAAGCGGGAATGGTGATCGAATCGCTGCCTGAACCCAAAACCAAAACGCCTGGACCTACGTTATGGCTACTTGAGCCGGAGTGGAGTATCTGTATTGATTATGCTGAACATAAGCTCTATCTCTCGTCATGCATAAGTCAGCAGCAGTTAGATGAGGTAGCTGATGCTATTATCTCACAAGCCACGTCAATTAACTCTAAAGTGGAACCTGTTAAGGTTGCTGAAGTAACCTCGGGAAACCCTGCAAGTTACAAAAAATCCGTTGAACAGGTGAAGGCATATATCAGTGCCGGAGATATCTTTCAGGCCAACATTGCCCGCTTTTGGCATGCACCACTGCCAGATACGGAGCTCTATTCGCTTTACAGAATACTTCGCCAGGTTAACCCGGCACCCTTTTCCTGTTTCGTAAAGGCTGGAAGCAGTGACGATCCTCTCTATATCATCTCCGCATCTCCGGAGCGTCTCTTTTCGCTCTCATCAAGCGGTGTGGTAGAGACCCGACCTATTGCCGGTACTCGTCGGCGTGGTGAAGGGGATGACGATGACTCTCTTAAAGCAGAGCTATTACTTTCGGATAAAGAGCAGGCCGAGCACATTATGCTGGTTGATCTGGAACGTAATGATCTGGGACGCGTATGCAGACCGGGGAGTGTTGAGGTAAATGAGCAGATGACAGTTGAGCGCTACAGTACAGTTCAGCACATCGTATCCAATGTGCGTGGGCAACTTGCTGAGGAGATGGATGTAGTGGATGTCTTCAGAGCGATGTTTCCAGGTGGAACCATTACCGGATGTCCCAAGGTTCACTGCATGGAGCTCATACATGAGATGGAAGAGCAGGCACGAGGCCCTTATACGGGAGGTGTTGGTTATGTCAGTTGGGATGGCTCAGCAGATATGAATATCCTTATCCGAAGCTTTTGGCACTATCGTGGTGAGCTGAATTGGGCTGCAGGAGCAGGTATTGTGGCGGATTCCGATCCCGATGCAGAGCTGGAAGAGACAGGCCATAAAGCTGAAGGACTGCTTAGGGCAATCAGAGTTTAATGCATCATAAACCGGGCCCCAATCGTTTTTTTCGCTGGTTAAACACGCTTATCTGCCACCACTGGCACCGGCTTGAAACTGAAAAGATAACACTGCCGGAGGGCCCGCTGATTCTGATTGGTAATCACCGGTGTGGTCTTGATCCACTGCTGGTGCAGGCATCGGTAGATCGTCCGCTATGTTTTCTGATGGCTCGGGAGTATTACCATGGCATGTTGGGAATGAAGTGGTTTTTTAACATGGTGGGTGCGATTCCGGTTAACCCTGGTGGGGCAAACAGGCACGCTTTGCGTGAGGCTATTGAGGTGCTTCATAAGGGAGGGGTGCTCTGCATCTTTCCGGAAGGCGCTGCCAACCCGAAAATCCCTCTGAAAAGAATTTTACCAGGTGCTGCGATGTTAGCACTGGAGACCGATTCACCGCTCCTACCATTCAGAGTTACCGGAGTCTGGCCATTTGATCATATCAACATCTGGAAGGGGCTTCTCAGACGGAGTCGGGCAGTGGTTCGGTTTGGTGAGATCATGCGCCTGAATTCGATAGATACTCCGGAGAAGAGAGATGTCCGGGCCGGTATGAAGCGGGTGAAAGAGGCGTTACATAATCTGCGTTGAGTTTTTGCTCTACTCTCTACCAAGCCGCATGGCGAAATCTTCAGGGTAGGAAGCATTTGCAAGTGCTTCGTCATACTCAATTTGATCCGACTCCACCAGTTGCTGCAGGTGCTGGTCAAATGATTGACTACCGTAGAGTACTGAGCCTTCTTCCATCGCTTTAGGAATTTCGCGCCAGCGATCCGAATCAAGAATGAAGTGTTTGATCACCGAATTCCTGATCATCACTTCAAGCACAACTATGCGCCCCTTGCCACCCTTTTTGGGAATAAGCTTCTGAATAACAATAGCACGCAGATTCTCAGACAGGCGTTCACGAATGGCATCCTGTTCATTCAGGTTGAAGGCAGACATGACTCGCTGCATGGTGCCGATGGCAGTGGTGGAGTGTACGGTCGCCATCACAAGGTGGCCGGTCTCAGAGGCCTGAAGGGCAAGCTGAATAGTCTCTCTGTCACGAACTTCACCTGCCACAATAATATCTGGTGCCTCACGCATTGCATCGTTCAACCCCTGTGCATAACTCATCACATCAAGGCCCAGCTCCCGCTGGCAAACGGTACCTTTTCTGGTTGTGCTGTAGCGGTACTCAATTGGGTCTTCAAGCGTGACAATATGAACCGGCCTGTGTTCAATAATATGATCCAGAATAGCTGCCAGTGTTGTGCTTTTTCCTGAGCCTGTTGCACCCGCCATTAGAATAAGGCCATTGCGATGACTACTGATTTCCCGAATTACCGGCGGAAGTCGCAGCTCATCAAAGCCAGGGATTTTTTGCGGAATAATACGCGCCACAATGCCGAAGTTGTTGTTGGTTCGCATCACGTGTACGCGGAAGTGGGCAACGTTTTCAAGCGAGTAGTGGAAATCTTTGCTTTTGATTGATTCAATATCAGATGAGCCGGGAACATCTCTAAGCAGATGCTGTATCATCTCGATGACCTGTTTCCGACTCGCCTCAGGAACTTTGTCGGGAGCAATGGTCACCATGGAACCGTTGATTCGCATACGTACCCTGTCACTGGTTCGAATCACCAGATCTGATGCGGAGTGTTTATGTGCTGCCAGTAGCAGGTCGTCTATGAGATGCCAGTCACTCATCAGATTGTCAGGTCGCCTGAACTGCTGTTTGTCAGCTCTTCAATGCCGCCACCTTCTTCATTGCCTTCAAGCTTGGACATCTTCATCTTCAGGCGCAGGTCGTTTACTGAATCGGCATTCTTGAGTGCTTCATCTTCTGCAATGAGTCCCTGTTTCCATAGCTCAAGAAGATGCTGGTCGAAGGTTTGCATGCCGTAGTTTTTACCGGAAGCCATCGACTCCTTGATTTCACCGATCTCCCACTTATCGATCAGGTCGGCAATACGGGGTGTGTTGATTAGGATCTCAATAGCAGGCACGCGGCCTCCATCGACGGTTTTAACCAGTCGCTGAGAGAGGATGCCTTTAAGGTTCAGTGCCAGGTTGAGGCGTACCTGTGGATGCACCTCCTCCGGGAAAAAGTTCAGAATACGATCAAGTGCCTGATTGGCATTGTTGGCATGCAGTGTTGCCATGCAGAGGTGACCGGTTTCAGCAAACTCAAGCCCGTGCTCCATGGTATCCCTGTCTCTGATCTCACCGATTAGGATAACGTCGGGTGCCTGCCGCAGTGTGTTTTTCAGTGCCTCTTTATATTCGTGCGTATCTGTGCCGACTTCACGTTGTGTAATGACGCATTTTTTGTGCTGATGCACAAATTCGACTGGATCCTCAATGGTGATGATATGGCCTGCCTGTGAGCTATTCCTGTGATCTATAAGGGCAGCAAGCGATGTTGATTTACCTGAGCCGGTGGCGCCGACCATGATAACCAGGCCACGCCTTGCCATAGCAATATCTTTGAATACATCCGGAAGCCCCAGCCCCTCGAGTGTAGGCACTTCGGTTTTGATCTGACGGATCACCAGGCCGACACAGCCCATCTGGCGGAAAATGTTGACACGAAAACGACCAAGGTCGGGGTAGGAGAGAGCGAGATTCATCTCATAATCTGCTGCAAATACAGCTCTCTGTTTTTCACTCATGCATGAGTTGGCCAACTGCTCACAGACGACAGAGTTCAGAGGCTCCTGTTTCAGTGGAATCACCACACCGTTGATCCGGTAAGCCGGAGGCATGCCTGTAGTAATGTAAATGTCTGAGGCGTCTTTCTTAACCATCACCATTAACAGTTGTTTGATGGTCAGTTTTTGGGGTTCATTGGCGCTCATCTGTTGCTCCTTATATTGCGTTGGCTGCTAAACAGCGCCGCCGCCAAACAGTTTCGGATTCTGGGCTTTTTCAAGGGCAGCCTGCTGGGTGATTTTACGTGCCTTCAGTAGACTTTGCAGGTTTGAGTCAAGCGTCTGCATCCCTTCCCGCAGAGATGTCTGCATCACTGAAACCATTTGAGGCACTTTGTTTTCACGAATCAGGTTACGAATGGCAGGTGTTCCCAGCATGATTTCATGGGCAGCAACCCGGCCATTGCCATCGGCAGTCTTCATCAATGTTTGTGAAATGACGGCACGCAGGGATTCAGAAAGCATGGCACGTACCATATCTTTCTCTGCTGCAGGAAACACGTCGATGATACGGTCAATGGTTTTTGGAGCGGAAGAGGTGTGCAGGGTACCAAATACCATGTGACCGGTTTCGGCGGCGGTGAGGGCAAGGCGGATGGTCTCCAGGTCTCGTAGCTCACCTACCAGAATCACATCGGGATCCTCACGCAACGCACTTTTTAGTGAGTTGGCAAATGAGTGTGTATGAGGGCCGACTTCACGCTGGGAGATCAGAGCACTTTTGGAGCGGTGAACAAATTCGATTGGGTCCTCAATAGTCAGGATATGTCCTTTCTCATTCTGGTTCCGATAGTCCACCATGGCCGCAAGCGTGGTCGATTTACCGGAACCGGTTGGTCCGGTGACGAGACATATACCACGAGGGGTCATAGCGATATCAGTAAAGACTTCAGGGCATTTGAGCTGTTCAAGCGTGAACACCTCGGTTGGAATCACACGAAACACCGCAGCCATGCCGCGATTTTGATTGAAACAATTCACACGAAAACGGGCGATATCTCCCAATGCGAAAGAGAAATCAAGCTCCAGATGCTCTTCAAACAGTTTGCGCTGGGTGTCGTTCATGATGTCGTAGACCATCGCCTGCACATCGCGGTCGCTCAGTTCCGGCATTTTGATGCGGGTCATGTCACCATGGATTCGAATCATCGGGGGTTCGCCTGATGAAATGTGCAGGTCAGATGCACCGTTTTTTACAGTAAATGCGAGTAGCTCGGAGACGTCCATGATTCCTCCCTAGGGATCAGTTTTAATTTCTGATGTACGGAGCATAGGAGCCGAGCGTGAGTGCTGCAAGCTGGATTCGATATTTTTTGTCTGATGAATCTGACCGTTATTATCGACCAGGATTCCATTCATCCCCATTTTTTCGATGAGTGGCAAGCCTGATTGGCCCATAACGAAGAGCGCCGTGCTCCAACCATCGGCCAGTGTGGCGTTGGATGATATAACGGTGGCACTCTGGACTTTGGAGGCCGGCATGCCGCTCTCCGGATCGAGAATGTGATGGTAACGCTGGCCCTGATGGCTGAAATAACGTTCATAGTCACCTGAAGTGACAATGCTGATCTCTCCAGCCACCTCAATAGTGGTGATCACTTTGCCACTGTCTCGTGGATGTCGAATGCCAATTTTCCAGGGTTGTTCGCCATGTTTTCCAATCACTTTGATATCACCGCCTGCATTGATGATAGCATGTTTAATTCCGTTCGATTTGAGCTGCTTCATGCCTTGTTCAATGGCGTAGCCTTTGGCAATAGCACCAAAGTCGAGCTGGCAGAGCATGTTGTTACGAGAAAAGTCCTCTTTTGAGCGCTGTTTAAGGCATGCATAGGAGGCTTCTGAAAGCAGTCTGATTCTTTCGGTAGCTGGCGGTGATGATGGCGCATCTCTCTTTGAAAACCCCCAGAGCCTGTTCAGTGCTCCGAGTGTAGGGCTAAACGCGTGATTGCTCTGCTTTTCTATCGTCATGGCAGTGCTCAGGAGCGTAGCTATCTCTTCTGGAAGTGGTTGTGTTTTGTTAATTCCCGATTGGTTGAATGATTTGACCGGATTAGGTTTTTCACCATAGATGGTGAAGAGGTTTTCAATGCGTTGCATCTCACTGGCCGCTTCTTCTATGGCTGATAATGCATGCTCTTCATTACTGCCGTAGAGAGTGAATTCAACCAGTGTTCCCATCATGAAGCGGGTTTCGTGAATGGTATCTGAGGCAGGGGCGCAAGCAGTGAACAACAACACGAGGGGGGGCAGCAGGTAGATCAGTCGCATGGCCTGATTGTCTGCTTTAACGTCGATGTGGCAAGCGCAACTTGCACCAATTCAAAAAAAAGGAGATGATTCTGGTATAGATTAAGCGGGCAGGACCAATTCTGTTACGGTTCATGCTTTTTTAATGACTAAGCTTTACTCTTTTATACGAAAATATTGATGAGGTAACGATGTCACTATCCCTAACTGATGCAGCAGCAGATAAGATCAAAGGTCTGCTAGAACGTGAAGAGAACAGTGCGCTAAATCTGCGTATTTTTGTAACCGGAGGCGGTTGTTCCGGCTTTCAATACGGATTCACCTTCGATGATGAGATCAAAGAGAATGATGAAGTAGTGGATAACGAGGGCATTAAGCTACTGGTTGACCCTATGAGTTTAGAGCTGATTGATGGTGCTGAGGTTGATTATCAAAGCTCGATTAATGGAGAATCCTTTGTGATCCGCAACCCCAATGCAGGCTCTTCCTGCGGGTGTGGAAAATCCTTTACCCCTGCAGAGTCCGGCGCTGGTTGCGCCAATGCTGAGTATTGATGACTCGCAGTATTGAATTTCGCAAGTCCGGAGCCTGCGGGCTCCGTTTTTGTTCTGGTTGCTCGCTATAATGAATATGGCGCTTAATGTTCGTGATCTCAGTAAATCCTACAGCAATGGCAAAGAGGCGCTGAAAGGGGTTTCGCTATCTGTTCCTGAGGGGAGTTTTTTTGCGCTGCTTGGCCCCAACGGAGCAGGCAAGAGCACGCTGATCAATATCATGGCCGATACGGTGGTTCCAACTGCCGGAAGTATTGAACTGCTGGGTCACGATATGTTCTCCGAACGCCTCTGGTGTAAACGAAATATGGGTGTGGTGCCGCAGGAGGTAGCATTTGATCCATTCTTCACACCGCGTGAAGTGCTCTCCATGGTCTGCGGTCTTTATGGTCAGAAGCCTGATATGAAGTGGATCAATGAGCTGCTTGAACGTCTGGAGTTAGCCGGTCACGCCCATAAAAATACCCGTCAGCTCTCCGGTGGTATGCGCAGGCGTCTGCTGATAGCACAGGCTTTGGTACACAGGCCGCCACTGGTGGTGCTTGATGAGCCAACTGCCGGTGTTGATGTAGAGCTTCGTAGACGGCTATGGGATTACATGCGAGAGCTCAATGCATCCGGCACAACGATTCTTCTTACCACCCACTATCTGGAGGAGGCGGAGGAGCTTTGTGATCATGTGGCCATTATTGATCAGGGCAGTCTGATCACCTCCACCGGCATGAACAGGCTCATGCATGAGGTGGCTGGCTCTTATCTCTGGCTGCGGTACCGGGATGACTGGGAACTTAAATCTGAAGATGCCAATGCACTCTCCGAATTTAATCCACGTATGCATCAGGGGCAGCTCTGCCTGACACTTAACCGCATGGATCTGCAGCAGTCGACTTTTCACGATGCGTATCAGGCAGCACTCAGCCGGTTTGGCGCACCACTTGATGCAGGTGTCTGTCAGGAGGATCTGGAAGATGTCTTCCTGCGCCTGACGCGTGAGGAGAGCAACGCATGAACCTGCGAGGCACATGGACGCTGTTTAAGCGCGAAACCCACCGCTTTCTTAAAGTAAACATGCAGACCGTGGCAGCACCTGCGCTGACGGCGATTCTCTATCTGATTGTATTTCGTTATGCGATGGGAGATCGGCAGGTGCCGGGCATGGAGGTGGACTATTTCACCTTTCTGATTCCGGGTCTGGCAATGATGACGATGTTACAAAATGCATTCGCCAACACATCCAGCTCGATCATTATTGGCAAGGTGATGAATGTGCATATCTACCTGTTGATGGCACCACTTTCAGCGATGGAGATGGTGGTCGCATTTCTGACCGCTGCGGTGCTCCGGGCCGTGATTGTGGCCACGGTCTTCCTGCTGGTGCTGGTACCCTTTGTGGATATCTCCATTCACAACTTCGGCCTGATTCTCGTCTACGGTATCTGCGGCAGTATTATTATGGGCGGTCTGGGATTAATCGGTGGCATGTGGTCGGAGAATTTCGATAGCATGTCGATGGTGAATAATTTCATTATCCTGCCACTCACCTTTCTCTCAGGAGTATTCTACTCCATCGAGCAGTTGCCACTCATCTGGCAGCAGGTGAGTCACTTCAACCCCTTCTTCTACCTGATTGATGGCTTCCGGCATGGATTCCTCGGAGTAGGGGACAGTGATCCATTTCTCTCTATCGGTATCGTGGTTGGTTTTGCCCTCGCTACCGTGCTGACCTGCTGGTATCTCTGGCGAATCGGCTGGCGATTGAAGGATTAGAACTCTTCAGTTCAACATTCAAGGCTTATTCATTGTTTTTTGAGCAAAAATTTCTACTCCAGAACGAGCTGTGTGTGGTAAATATGCATTTAACTCTCCAGTATCAACAGGCCTTTTCTTTAATCTAAAGCTTCCTCGTACTTGATAGGTTTCGTAGAAATCCATCTCATCCGGCCTAGATTGAAGTGCTGTGATAATTGCGTGTCTAACTGCAGTCGGACAGCGAAGTCCAAATGTAATATCTTTAAGTGCTAATGGTGAATCTTGAAGCCCTCTGTTGCCAAATAGACGCCACTCTCGCTCATAACGCCATGGCGATGCCTTACGTAGCAGAATATCACGATCCAGAATTTTCTGAGATATTACGTCGCGTTCAAGTAGCGCTTTAGCAATCAAGCTTGTATGTACTGTTCGGGTACCGCCGTATACGATTTTATGTAATTCTGGCTTTGGTTTGCGATCAAGATTGTAACCAACACAAAACCCTCGATGTTGATCTCCGTAGTGGCTCCAAAGAAGCGGGTTGTCCACAGTTGATGCAAAGCAACATACACCACGGTCATACTGTTTTAATAGTTCACTCTGTATTTCAAATGACAGCATCCAACATTCGGCTTTTTCGACGTTGTCATAATCAGGGTTAGTGGCGTTATATTCGATATGTGCTAATTCGTTACGTGCTGCTTGCTCCGCAACTTTTTTGGCATGAAGTATAGCATTATCGCCAGTTACTTTCGCACCTTCTAGGGATGAAAGAGTTTCCGCCTCGACCCTCCGCTTTATCTGTTCGGCCAGGATCAAACGCAATTTAGCTTTGTTAGAATCTGATTCCACACTTGGCTGGCAATCAAGAGGGTCATTAAACGAGGTGGGATTGGCAAAGTACAATTGGTCATGACATAGAGCATCGACGCTTAGATCACTGAACAGTTGGTAACGATATACTTTTTTTGGTTGATTAGATGACATTAAATTGCCTTATTTTTCTGTTTCGACTTTTCGATAGTTGATGAATTTTCCATATGTTTTTCTCAATAATGCCAATATAGGCGGCATATCGGAAATAGACAAACAGACTAATGTGGAAGAAGAATTTTAAATTATGAATGCTTCTTTTCCATTAATCCTATGTAAGCGATAGGGTTGCCACTAAATGATAAATCGAATGACATTCCTCAACCGGATTCCTTATGGTATCTTGATCGGTTTAACGATCTTGATGGCACTGGCACCGTTTTCGGCTGAGCCTCATCTGCTTGAGAAGCTTAAGATGCTGATGGATGGTTCACTGACAAAACCGATCGATATTTTTGATCTCTTCTGGCATCTGTTGCCGGCAATTCTGCTGTTGTTGAAGTTTTTATATGGTAAAAAGCAGGTTGGCCCTTCATGAGTGGATGGGGCTGCCCGTATGAGAAGGACGGGGATTGTAGAAAGGTTCCCAGCAAACAGTGTGAACCCGGAATGAAGGGGTGTACGCTCTCCGGCAAGTTCAGGTTTAGCAGTGAAGAGAAGAATATCTCCCGTCGTTTGAAGAGGGATGGAGATTCGGGTTCCAGCAACAGAACGGAGAAAAAGTAAGTGTCAAAGCAGTCCAAGAGTAAAAAAGATCGCAAGACGTCGGCATGGTTTCAACGCCACGCTAATGATCCACATGTGAAGCAGGCGCAGCGGGAGGGGAAACGTTCCCGTGCCGTATTCAAGCTGACCGAAATCCTTGATGAGCATGGACTGGTGATCAAAAAGAACAGCGTTGTGGTTGATCTCGGCTGTGCTCCGGGTTCGTGGAGTGAAGAGATTGCCAAGCGTATCGGTTCGGATGGCAAGGTGATCGGTATCGATCTGCTGCCACTGGAGCATATCGAAGGCGTTACCCTGATTGAGGGTGATTTCGATTCACCGGAGGGTCAAACGGCACTTGAAACGGCGCTTGGCGGACGCACCATCGATCTGGTGGTCTCTGATATGGCACCGGAGATGAGCGGTAATAAACTCGTCGATCAGATGCGTATGATCGGCCTGAATGAGATGACCCTGCACTTTGCCAAACAGCACCTGCGTCCGGGTGGCGAGCTGCTGATGAAAACCTTTATGGGCGAAGGGTATGATCAGTTCCGACGTGAGCTGGGTGCGACATTCAAAATAATCAAAAACATCAAACCGGCAGCCAGCCGTAAGGGTTCGAGCGAATTTTTCCTGCTTGCCCGTGATTTTAAAGGGGCTGGTGATTGACCACTCTTCAATCATGAAGCTCTATTATGTTCATGATCCCATGTGTAGCTGGTGCTGGGCGTTTCGTCCGGTCTGGCAGGAGATACAAAACAGGCTTCCTGCAGATGTCGAAGTCACCTATCTGCTGGGCGGTCTTGCGCCTGATACAGATGCCCCCATGCCACCGGCTACACAACGCGAGATTCAAGCGCACTGGAGAACTATTCAGAAAAAGCTGCCAGACATCATGTTTAACTTCGATTTCTGGATGCAAAACAGCCCCAGACGCGCAACCTATCCGGCTTGTCGTGCCGTGATCGCAGCAAAGCGTCAGAATCTGTCTGTAGAGAGTGCCATGATCAATGCCATTCAGACAGCCTATTATCTGGAGGCGCTGAATCCATCAGAGAGTGATGTGCTTATCACCTGTGCAAAAAGCATTGGGTTGGATGTCGATCAGTTCAGATCTGATCTGAATGCAGCGCCTACACAGTCACAGCTGATTCACGAAATTAAACAGGCACAAAGCATGCAGGTGTTCAGTTTTCCAAGCCTTGTGTTGGAACACGGGGGGGAATTCAACCCGGTTCATATCGATTACAGTGATGCGGAGAGTGTGTTAGCGCATATCCATCAAGTTCGGGAGAGTTGCTGAAAAGAGGGGGCTAATCCGTACTGTTCATTCGATGGATGAAATGGGTTAATGTTTTTGCATGAGACTGTTTGCTGCACTGGATACTCCTTACGCCATCACTGAAGAGATTCATGCATGGTGGCTGGAGGCGGGCGGGAAGCTCCCTATTGGTGACTGGCGTGATATCCCTCCTAAAAACTGGCATCTGACCCTCGCTTTCTATGGTGATGTTGAGGGTGGTGAAGTGGATGATCTTGCAGAAGCACTGGATGAGTATGTCCGGGGGCTGGTCAAGGAGCCTCTCAAAAGTGGCCGCAAACGAGAGGGTGAACTACCCGGTGTGACTTCCCCAATCAGGCTGAAAACAACCGAGTTCGGCGCTTTTCGAAAGTTTTCGAAACCGCGTGTTCTCTGGGCCGGTGTTGATGATCTGGAGGGGAGCGGTGAGCTGAAAGAAATGGCACGTTGTTGCAGGCGTGCAGGTCGTGCTACCGTTCGCAAACGTTCGGCTAAGGAGAGTCCCTTCAAGGGGCATATCACTTTAGCTCGGGCCAATGAGTTTGCGGCACCAATCACTGCCGGGATGCTGGCAGCAATGCCACCTTTTCCAGAGCTTACGTGGGAAGCTGAGAGCCTTTCTCTGTTTTCCTCCACGCTGCATCCGGATGGCGCTAAGTATCGCAAGCTGGAGAGTTTTGATTTCGATGTATCGCTCAGCGGGCATCGTGCAGGCCAGGAGGGCCTGCCAAAATAGGGGTTGAGCCCGATTTTGTAAGCTGGGGAAAACCGCGTTTTTTCCCGGCGTCACAGAAAAATAACCGGGATGTTATTTTTCGTATATAACAGACCGAGGGGATGAGATATGTCCGATAAAGATAAAGCACTGGATACCGCACTGAGCCAGATTGAACGTCAGTTTGGCAAGGGCACCATTATGCGTCTGGGTGATCAGTCAAAGGTAGATGTGGATGTGATCTCATCCGGTTCTATCGCACTGGATGCTGCATTGGGAGTGGGTGGTTATCCGCGTGGCCGAGTGATTGAGATCTATGGCCCGGAATCCTCCGGTAAAACAACGCTGGCGCTGCATGCTGTTGCGCAGGCTCAGAAGGCGGGTGGTACAGCTGCCTTTGTCGATGCCGAGCATGCCATGGATCCGACCTATGCACAGAATCTGGGTGTAAACCTTGATGATTTGCTGGTCTCCCAGCCCGACTCCGGTGAGCAGGCACTTGAAGTGGTTGATATGCTGACTCGTTCCGGCGCACTTGATATTATTATTGTCGATTCGGTGGCGGCTCTGGTTCCACGCGCTGAGCTCGAAGGTGACATGGGTGATTCACACATGGGTCTGCAGGCACGACTCATGAGTCAGGCACTGCGTAAGCTCACCTCATCAATTGCACGCTCCAAGACCATGGTGATCTTCATCAACCAGATTCGTATGAAGATCGGTGTGATGTTCGGTAACCCTGAGACCACCACCGGTGGTAATGCATTGAAGTTCTACGCATCAGTTCGTCTTGATATTCGCCGTACCGGTGCGATCAAGAAGGGTGATGAGATTCTCGGTAACGAGACCAAGGTGAAGGTGGTGAAAAACAAAATGGCGCCACCATTCAAGCTGGCTCACTTCTCCATCATGTATGGTGAGGGTGTATCGCATGCCGGTGAGGTGCTTGATCTGGGTGTCGATGGCGGCCATGTGAAGAAGAGCGGTGCATGGTATGCAATTGGCACCGAGCGGATCGGGCAGGGGCGTGATAACGCGATTAACTACCTGAAAGAGAATCCTAAAATTCTGGCTGATGTTGAAGCCAAGGTTCGCAGCGATCTCGGTATTGGTAGCAAGGTGGAAAAAGCCGCGGCGAAGGAAAAAGCGACTGCCAAGTAAAGGGTTGTCCGGCCGTTTACAATGAACGTAGAAGGTTTGTGATGAATCCGGACATCAAGGCGGCCTATTCAGTGGCACTGCGCATGCTGACCCGGCGCGAGCACTGCGAAGCGGAAGTTCGCAATAAACTTCTGCAACGCGGTTTTGATGAGATCGCTATCGATTCCGCCATTGAGGAGCTGAAGGGCTACGGATACTTAAGTGAATCACGTTATGCCGAGGCATTCCTGAGATATCGGATGCAGCGCGGTGAGGCCCCATGGATGGCGGCTGCAAAGGCGCGGCAGCGCGGAGCGGATGAGTCTGCACTGCAGGCGGCACTGGAGGAGGCGGAAGCCTCATTCGATGCGGCAGAGGCCTGCAGAGAACTGTTAAATAGTCGTGATCCCGGGCAGTTGCGGCGAGATGATGAGCGGGTATGGCAGCGTCATGCCCGTTTTTTGCGGAACAGGGGCTACGATGCTGCTACTATTCTTCGTGTTCTTAACGAAGAATAGTATTGTTTGATTCGTAAAAGGAGCATCCTGCCCTTTTACTTGATCGGGTAGCGAAAAGCGTCGTTTTCACTACCCTTACAAATCTTGGTCTATAAATAGCCCATGATTTGCGCACACTTCCCTGTGTGCGAGGTGTTTTGTTGAAGGCTTGGTTGAACTGTAGATTTGGAACAAGAGGGTTTTAAATAAATGAAAACGTCGGAAATTCGGAAAAAGTTTCTCGATTATTTTGCAGGCAAAGGGCATGAGGTAGTCGCCTCAAGTTCGCTGGTGCCGCATGGTGATCCAACCCTGATGTTCACCAACGCAGGTATGGTGCCGTTCAAGCATGTCTTTCTCGGTAATGAGTCTCGCGGTTATCTCACCGCAACCAGCAGTCAGAAGTGTGTCCGTGCAGGTGGTAAGCACAATGATCTGGAGAATGTCGGTCATACCGCACGTCACCACACCTTCTTTGAGATGCTGGGCAACTTCTCCTTTGGAGACTACTTCAAGCAGGATGCTATCGCCTACGCATGGGAGTTTCTCACTGTTGAGATGAAGCTCGATCCGGCACGTCTCTTTGTCACCGTATTTGAAGAGGATGATGAGGCTTACGATATCTGGGCAAACGAGGTGGGAGTTCCCACTGACCGTATCGCCCGTATCGGGGCCAAAGACAACTTCTGGTCGATGGGTGATACCGGCCCTTGCGGCCCGTGCTCGGAGATCTTCTATGATCATGGTGCCGACGTCTGGGGTGGCCCTCCGGGCACACCGGATGAAGAGGGGGATCGCTATGTTGAGATCTGGAATCTCGTTTTCATGCAGTATGATCGTGATGAAGCGGGCACACTGAATCCACTACCGAAACCATCTGTAGACACCGGCATGGGCCTTGAGCGTATGGCAGCCGTCATGCAGGGCACCCACGATAACTACTCTATAGACCTGTTCAGGAATCTGATCGCTGCAGCGTGTAAAGTTACCGGTGTGACGTTTGGCGAGAACAGTGAGCAGGATGTGTCGTTAAGAGTCCTCGCCGATCATCTTCGCTCTGTATCGTTTTTGATGGCCGATGGTGTACTGCCTTCGAACGAAGGGCGTGGTTTTGTACTGCGCCGAATCCTGCGCCGTGCATGCCGTCATGGCCGTTTGTTGGGCATGAACGAAGCCTTTATCTACAAGCTGGTTGATGCACTGGTGCATGAGATGGGTGGGCACTTCGCCGAGCTGGTCGAGGCGCAGTCCAATATTACCCAGGTGGTCCGTATCGAAGAGGAGCGCTTTATCAAGACGCTCGATAAGGGACTCAAGCTGGTTGAGCGGGCAGTTGATGATGCCGGTGCTGGTGGCACGATCCCGGGCAAGACGCTCTTCACCCTTTACGACACGTTTGGTTTTCCAACCGATCTGACCGCAGATATCCTGAGGAACAGGAACGTCGGCCTGGATATGGATGGTTTTGAGGTCTGCATGGAAGAGCAGCGCAAGCGTGCCCGTGCAGCATGGGGCGGTTCCGGTGAGTCCGAGATTCCAAAAGCACTTTATGAACTTCGTGAAAAACATGGCCCGACCGAATTCCTGGGTTACAGCACGCTTACAGCCGAAGGTGTCATCACTGGTTTGATTCAGGATGGGAATGCTGTTGATGAACTGGCAGAGGGTGGTCCGGATGATGGGAAGGGGTGGTTGATTGCCAACCAGACACCATTTTACGGTGAATCCGGTGGTCAGGTCGGCGATAACGGCACAATTACAGTCGGTGATGCACTGTTCAAAGTGTTTGATACCAAGAAGCTGCTTTCCGATCTTGTTGTTCATGTTGGTAAAGTGATTAAAGGCTCTATCACCAGTGGTGGTACTGCTCGCTTTGATGTTGAAGGGCGGCGCCGTGATGCGATCCGGCGTAACCATACGGCAACGCATCTGATGCATGCGGTACTGCGTGAAGTGCTGGGTGATCATGTGAAGCAGGCGGGTTCACTGGTGAATCCTGAACGTCTCCGTTTCGATTTTTCCCATCATCAGCCGGTGAGTGTGGAAGAGAAGGCGAAGATTGAAGCAGCGGTAAACGGCGCGATCTGGGCCAACGATCCGGTTGAGACCAACCTGATGACTCAGGATGAGGCGATTGCATCCGGTGCAATGGCACTGTTTGGTGAGAAGTATGGTGATGAGGTGCGTGTGGTATCCGCAGGCTTTTCCACAGAGCTTTGTGGTGGTACGCATGTATCGAGAACAGGCGATATCGGCCCGTTCCGAATTGTCTCCGAGGCAGGTATTGCAGCCGGTGTTCGTAGAATCGAGGCGGTCACCGGTGAAGCGGCTTATCAGAGTTTTGTAGCTGATGTAGAGCAGCTCGGTGAAGTGGCAGGGCAGATGAAGGTGCGTCCTTTTGAAGCTGCTGATGCTTTGAACGCGCTTCAGGCGAAATTGAAAGAGGCAGAGCGTGAATTGACCAGCCTGAAGGCGAAAGCCTCTACAGGCGTTCTTGATGATCTTATTGGTACGGCTGTTGATGTTGACGGTATCAAGCTGCTTACCGCTGAAGTTTCAGGTATCGCTGATTTCCGTGATTTCATGGATAAGGCAAAAGGTAAACTAAAATCGGGCGTGATCGTCTTCGGTATGAAAAACGGCCCCAAGGTTCAGTTGATTGCAGGAGTCACCAAAGATCTGACCGACAAATACCACGCAGGCAACATCGTGCGTGAAGTGGCGATTATCTGTGGTGGCAAGGGCGGCGGTAAGCCTGATATGGCAATGGCCGGTGGCACAGAGCCCGGTAAGCTGAAAGAGGCGTTGGCGTCAGTCACTGAATTGATTAAGGGATAAGATGAACTTTTGACTCCCGTCAAGAAAAGGTTGCATAATGACACCTTTTGGTGCAAAATACTCCCTTGGGTTGTAAAAAGGAGTCTAATGATGGCCATCGCAATTAAACTTTCTAATGAGTTGGTAGATGAAGCAAAGCTTTATGCAAAAGCTGAGCACAGGACGCCACCAAAACAGATTGAGCACTGGGCAAGGCTCGGCAAGATCGCGGAAGAGAATCCGGATTTGCCACTTAGTTTTATCAATGATGCCCTTCTCGGGCTTGAAGAAGTGAAAGCAGGGAAAGTGAGCGAGTACACCTTCGGTTGAGAATCACTCAGGCAAACAGTTTTAAACGTGTTGTGAAGAAGATGCATCCAAACCAAAAAGAGGCGTTGGATGATGCGGTTAAAGCTATTGTGCAAGATCCGGAAACCAGCCCGCTTAAAACGGGCGACCTCTCCAATTTAAGAGTCTATAAATACAAACTGCATGGTGCTCAAATGCTTTTGGGTTACAACTACAATGAGCAGGAACAGATTCTGAATCTTGTATCTATTGGGCCACACGAAAACTTTTATCGGGATATAAAACGATGACTATTGATTCAACCATGCTACTTTTTCTTGTTGCAGGGCTTCTGGTCGGTCTTCTTGTTGGCTGGTTTATCAGTCAGAATAAGAAACGGGAGATCGAATCTCTCAGTGCCGAGGTTTCCGAATTGGAAGAACATACCGAGGCGCTGAAAGGGCTGATTGATACCCATATGCAGGATATCTCAGACCTGCTGGAGAAAAAATCAGCACTGGAAACACAGGTGCACTACACCGAGAAGCAGGCCGCTGAACTGGAGGAGAAACTCTCCACCAAAGAGACCGCGCTCTATGATCTGAGAACACTCAACTCCCAGCATGAAGCCAATATTGTTGAGCTGCAGGTTACGCTGAAGAAGGATCGTGAAGCGGCAGCAGAAAAACTGGCTCTGCTGGAAGATGCCAAAAATAAGCTCGGCACCGAATTCAAGCTACTCGCCAACCAGATATTCGAAGAGCGTGGCAAGGAGTTCTCCGAGCAGAACAGATCAAGCCTTGATGAAGTGCTCAAGCCGATGAAGGAGCAGCTCGGTGATTTCCGTAAGCGTGTTGATGAGGTGCATCTCAACGACTCCAAAGATCGCGCATCGCTGAAAGAGCATCTGGCACAGTTGGAAAATCTGAATCGCCAGATGTCTGAAGATGCCATCGGCCTGACCCAGGCGTTGAAGGGCGAGAGCAAGGCGCAGGGTAACTGGGGCGAGATGATCCTCGAACGGATTCTTGAGACCTCCGGCCTGCGTGAGGGCAAGGAATTTGCCCGCGAGCAGTCCTTTACCAATGAAGAGGGGAGAAGATTGCGCCCCGATGTGGTGATCTACATGCCGGGTGACAAGCAGGTGATCATCGATTCCAAAGTCTCTCTCACCGATTATGAGCGTGTTATCTCGGCAGGTAGTGATGCAGAGCGTAAAACAGCGCTCACGGCGCACCTGAGAAGCCTGAAGACACATATTCAGGCGCTATCTTCCAAAAGATACGATCACCTTCCCGATGTGAACTCTCCAGACTACGTTTTGATGTTTGTCCCCATCGAGGGCGCCTACCTGATGGCTATCGAGGAAGACCCAACCGTATTCGAGTCTGCCTTCGAGCAGCGGGTTGCCGTGGTGACTCCATCAACCCTCTACGCCACCCTGAAACTGATCGAGCAGCTCTGGCGCTACGAGCGTCAAAGCGAGAATGTTGTGAAGCTGATTGATCGGGCAGGAAAGCTGCACGATAAGTTCGTCGACTTCGTCAAAGCATTCGAAGAGATCGGCCAGCGACTGGATCAGGCACAGGGTGCCTACGGTACCGCACTGGATCGGATCAAGGATGGTCGCGGCAGTGTGATCAGCCAGATCGCCACACTTGGCACGCTTGCAGGCAAGACCAAGAAAGAGCTTCCAAAGCATCTAACCGAGTCTGCATCAATTTTTGAGAAAGAGAGCGAGTAATCTCAACGGACTTTTTAAAAGAAATGCAAGGTAAACGACTGTAGCCATCAAAGGGGAGGGCAAAGTGGGGATTGATTTTTCATTATTTCATTCAAATCAACTTTCAGTAGAAACTTGGAAAGACATATTCAAAAATGTGCAAGAGAATGTTTCTGTATATATAGATAATGAAGAGATAAATAAAAAATACAAAAATGATACGAGCATAGTTTTTAAAATTGATGACTTAAGTGATAAGGTCAATGCGAGTGCAATAATAATTAATGAATTTTGCTATGAAATTCGTATTGGAAGAAGGCTTATTCAATTACTGCGAGAATATTCATGGAAAGTAATTGATCAACATCCAGCTCCTTTTCAGCATGTAAAAAGAGACAAAGACAACCAAGAAGAACTGCATAACGCAGCAGATGCACTTTTATATTTTTGGATTGATTATATTTTATTCCATGAATGGAGCCATATAATTCTTGGGCATTGTGATCATATTGCGTCTAAAAATGAATCACTATTTGAAGAGTTTCAGTACGAAGAAAATAATGCCGATACAAACAATGATAGAGATATTGAAAGAATCTCAATGGAATACGAAGCCGATAAATTTGGTTCAAGGTTTGCAATAGGAAGGCTCTCTGTAATATGGGAGAAGTGGGCAGATAGTTTTTATGGCAAACGGGATGTTTCTCTGGTCTTGGTTGATTATCTGCTTTCATTTCATTATCTGTTCGATTTACTTGAAAATACAGCTAATGAAAACAAAGCTCGTAAGACCCACCCTGACCCAATGGACAGAGTTTTTGTTTTCAAAACTTCACTATTAGAACAAATTGAGGGATCTGATTCTTTTCCAACAATCAATGAAGACACTGCAAATGTTATTTTGAGCTTAGCATCAATTGCTTATTGGAATGAGTCTGGTAAAGACAATGAATGGATTTTAGAATCCAATAATAAAGCATTTGAAAACATTAACGGATATGTTGAATGTTTAGACGAGATGGAACTTGAATCTTTTCGTCTTATGAAGGCATAAGGTTGGTTTAGGGGAAGTTTGATTGGTTTCAAAGATACTACTTAGTTAAAGGGCTCCGACCTCTTTAGCTATGGCCGGGAGTTATAATGAGTGACAAGTTTTATGCGTTTACACTATTACCGCTTGGGGTTATTTTAACTATTATATCCCTATTTGTCTTTGCTACAGGTTGGGATAAGCTGAAGAGTTATTTGGATAGTGGCAGTATCAATGGACGTGTTGAACTTTCATTATTGAATAGCCCTTTCTTAATAAGTCCACAAGTACATATGCTTGAGTTAGATGGTAAAAAGTATGCGGAAGCCACAGTGAATTCTGAAGGTGCTTTCGAATTTATTGAAATTACTCCTGGGGATTATCAGTTAGAATTTAATGGTAAAGGCATTAAGCCTGTAAAAAAATCAGCTTCTGTATTTCCAAGGCGTTCAACTGAAGCTGGTAGTGTTCAGTTGCAATTTGATGTTCTTACTCTAGGGGTAAAAGAAAAGCTTCCGCATTTCAGGTACGTACAAGCTCATAAGTCATATGGTGGCGATGTGTGGGTTTCAGGCTTTCGAATCAAAGACAACCAGTCTGAATACAAAGTATTCACAAAGGATAGGGGTCAGGTCTTGTTTGGCGGATTTCTGTTAAGGTTTGGCGATGGTCAGAGTGCTACGAATCGAATATGAAGGTGCTGTTTATCATGTGACTTCACGAGGCAACGCGCAGTTGGATATTTATTTGTCTGATGGAGATCGTGAACTGTTCCTTGAAGAGTGAAACGGGAACGGGGACTTTGAACGCCCTCTTCAAATTTTGAAGAGGGCGTTTGAGGTTAATACCCAATCTATGAGGTCAGTCTCGACTAATCCTGTTCCTGAGCGGGAATTGAAAACCTGTCTTTCATCCAGTCATAGAACTGCTCAGCGGTAAGGCTTTCTATAGCAAGAGTCTCAAACTCATCACTGGGGTCTTCATCACGCAGGCAGAATTGATAGCTGGCCACACCCGGTTGCGCATCATGAAAAACAAGCAGAATTCGCATGCCGCTTTTCAGGCAGTCGATCGTCATAACATCAGTCGCAATACCGATATTGCGCATCTGCTTGCTCACCCCGATAATGGGATTGATATCTGCGAAATCCTCCTGGATTTTCGCATGCGCCTCTTCAACGGCTTCACAAACGCGGGCTAATGGGGTCTCTTCCAAACCGTACTCCTGTTTATACTCAGAAAAGCCCAGGTACTCCTTACGGGGCTGTGAAGCTCATGTCTGTCAAATCATCAGTCATGATTGTACTACCAGAAACTGTGACAGTCGCATCGCAGGTTATAGTTGAGCCTGATTTCGGGGTGCCTTTCGGAATCACGCTGTTTTGAGCACCAACGTACGCATCACCCTGAATAGTAGCTGATTGCTTGCCAACGATACCGGTAAAGCTGCGGGTTCCGACAGGCTTGTCGCACAGAAGCTTAGGAGACTTAATGCTTCCGGAGCCAAGACGGCTTGCATTGATCAGGAAGTTGAAGGTGAGTTTGCCATTTTTCAAGGAGTCGTACTCTACCGCAATCGGGCTGATAGCAGCGAAATCTCTGGAGGGTGTATAGTAGGTCGTACCTCCGGCAACAACGTAACCTTTTAGTTTATAGACCGTTCCATCTCCATGAGCGATTCCGGGAGTAGAGGCTGAAGTTGATATGGTCAGCTTATCAGAAGCAAGTTCATGCTCTTTGTTATCGTTATAACCGACCCCTGTTTTGCTATAAGGCGTAGTGGTGGTCGTACCGTTGGTTAATTTAAAACCGTATTCGGTGATGTTGGAGTGGTGTGGATTAACACTGAATTTAAACGTTACCTTCCATGGCTCACCAGGTGAGTAATTGACGCTGGGAGCTCCGTTAAACTCAGGGAAATTATTCGTAAAGGCGCGAACCGGACGTACGCTAAAAGCCCGGTTCTGCATCCGCATGCCAGCCCCCCCTAAACAGTCAACATACTGAGCGGTGTTATTTCCGGGAACTAATACGGAGGAGGTCCAGTAGCCAAAGTTTCCTGTCTTGACACACCCCTGCTTAGTGATGACGTTGTTCAGCACCTGGATCATCTCATCCTGGCTGGGCAGGAACCAGTCACTGTACCCATTTATCGGGGTTTTGGTCACATACGCAGCATAGATAAATGTTGGGTCCGTGGGTGCACCCAACGCCTTAATAATTGCAGCCGTATTAGGCTTGCCTGCTCCGATCGATGCAGACAGATAACTAACCCCGACATATCCTTTAAATCTATTGACCCATATTGATCCTGTACCGGAATCTTTCGGCGCAGCAATCAGTCCCGATCCATCTTCGGTGTTGAGATATGCAAGCAGGCCCCCTTTGAAATTTAGTCCATACAGATTGCCAAGAGATTGCTGGCCGCAGGATTTATAAATTGCGAGCGGGGACTCACCACTATCCAGCCTTGTTTGCATACCGGTCCGATCACAGATTGGAGCAGCATGGGATTGCACCGGCATGAAGAGCGCAAGAGACAAGAGAAAGATATACCTGCACATTTGTACCTTCCAGGCATTCATTTCTCTAAAGTAGATTGGTTTAATTGTTTTATACATTCTGTTCTCCATTCTGAATTTCTCATAATAAGCGGCATCCATTGGTCACCAGACAGGTTGAATAATGTAGCCACAGAAGGGAGCTAAATGACTTTTGAAGATGCCGAGCACCTTCCCGAGTTAACCCCTTCCCCCATGTCGAATTCGCGACTATAGCACTCTTCTCCTTATTTGCACAAAGTCTGATCGACTCAAACAAATTCATTATAATTCAGTGTGTTAGTGGATTCCCATCTGAAACTTAATTGAGAAAAGTTGTCGTTTACCGTAATTTAGTTGATGTTGACAACTATTATCCCCTGAAAGGCTAAGGGTCAGGTCTTGTTTCGCGGATTTCTGTTAAGGTTTGGCGATGGTCAGAGTGCTACGAATCGAATATGAAGGTGCTGTTTATCATGTGACTTCACGAGGCAACGCACAGTCGGATATTTATTTATCTGATGGAGATCGTGAACTGTTTTTTGAAGTGCTTGCACTTGTTGTTGAGCGGTTTGGATGGATTTGTCATGCTTACTGTTTGATGAGAAGTAAAAGGCGCGGAGAGTGGATGAGGCAAGCATATCAGGAACATGGTTATACGATGCAGGCCATTGCTGATTATGCAGGGATACATCACTCTAGCGTGAGTAGGCTGATTTAAAGATGAGGTCTAAAATGCGCGAAACAAGACCTGACCCCTATGGTGGAGATGGCTTGACCGCTATGGAGAAGCTGGCCTGAGCCATGGCCCGAATCAATCTTTTAGGGGTTTCAGGATTCATAAATCCCAGCAGTTGACTAGCAGAGATACGGTTTTTAGAATGAAGTAACATTTAATCAATACTGGAGGTTAATATGATTGTTGTAAGAACCTTCCGGGTAGCTGGTAGCTAATACTACACTTTGCTCTACCCGGCTTTTTTAGTCGGGGGCATTTCATAGCCCCTCATGCGTCCCTTCCAGCTCTGCTGGATGTTCAGACACCGTTAAGGGGTTCTTATGTCTAATCTTTATTCTCTATCACAACTGGGGTGGAAACCCTTTTTTCAACAACAACTCGATCTTGAGGAGTGGGAAACCGCTACCCTTGGGAGGGTCGTTTCTCAGGAGCGCTCTGCCATTATTGTGCAGACCCCGGAGAGCAGGATGCTGATTCAGGTCACGAGGGATATGCCGCTGTTTTCAGTGGGCGACTGGATCGTGCTTGATTCATCAGGTGCATTTGTGCGCCTGCTTGAACGATTCTCACTCTTCTCCCGAAAAGCAGCCGGTGAAAAAGCCTATGCCCAGCTGATCGCATCCAATATTGATACGCTGTTTATTGTCAGCTCAATGAACGAGGATTTCAGTCTTAACCGGATGGAGCGCTATCTGGCTCTGGCCAATGAGACCGGCGTTGAGTCGGTGATTGTGCTGACCAAGGCGGATATCTGTGATGATTCCGAAGCGTATGTTGAGCAGATCAAGGCGATGGATCCGTTTCTTCAATCTGTGACTGTAAACAGCCTTGATCCGGAGAGCGTTCGAGCACTGGATGAGTGGTGTGTTGAAGGCAAAACCGTGGCGCTTCTGGGTTCATCAGGCGTGGGTAAATCTACCCTGATCAACACGCTGCTGGGAGAGAGTATCCAGGATACCAATACGATACGCGAAGACGATGCTAAGGGCCGTCACACTACAACATCACGATCCATCCATATGCTCGCTTCAGGAGGGCTACTGCTGGATACACCCGGAATGCGGGCGTTAGAGCTTGCTGATTGTGAGCGCGGTGTTGAAGAGACCTTTAGTGAAATCAGTGAACTGGCAGAACAGTGCAGATTTAAGGACTGCCAGCATGAACGTGAACCGGGTTGCGCTGTCAGGGCTGCGATTGAATCTGGTGATCTGGATGGGCGACGTCACGCCAACTATCTGAAGCTGATGAAGGAGCAGGCGTTTAACAGCGCTACAATAGCGGAGAAGAGAGCCAAGGATAAAGAATTTGGACGCATGGTTCGCTCCGTAACCAAATCCAAACAGAACAGAAAGGGGAGTTAATCAAAGGAAAAGATCATTGCAGAATTTTGATCTTTTTTCGGTCAAATGGTTAAAAACAGGAAAATCTTACAGAAATCTTTCACAAAAATGGCCTTTTAGGCCCTTTTTCCTTGGGGGGGATGTAGAAATATTCGAAAAAATGTACTAAGACCGAAAGCGGGTAGTGGAGAGTTAGGCTATAGTCGATCTTAATATCTAATGATGAGAGGGCGTGATGAAAACAATGAAGTGCAAACAACTGGGTGGAGCATGTGACAGGGAATTTAGTGCCAGCAGCTTTGAAGAGATAGCAGAGATGAGCAAAAATCATGGCATTGAGATGTTTCAGATCGGAGACGAGAAACACCTTGAAGCGATGAGTGAAATGAAAAAACGCATGAGTGAGCCTGGGTCTATGAAGAGGTGGATGGAAGGAAAACGTAAGGAGTTCGAAGCACTACCGGACGACAGATAACGGGAAGGGCTGGAAAATGCTAGAGAATGGGGACGTTACCCTTTTCAGACCCCGGCGAGGGTGTTTAGGGTCGGGGAATGATAATAGTGTGCGATATGAAAAATGAATAAAGAGACAACCTTACATTTCTTTTGTGGAAAGATGGCTGCTGGAAAGTCCACTTTAGCGAGAGAGCTTGCTGAAAAGCATGCTGCTGTACTCTTGAGGGAGGACGACTGGCTCGCCCAGCTTTATCCGCAGCAGATCACTGATATTCCAGGCTATCTGAAATATTCAACGCGTCTGAAAAATCTATTGTCAGATCACATTCAATCACTGCTTGCCCATGGCCTCTCGGTGGTACTGGACTTTCCTGCAAACACGATAGAGCAACGAGAGTGGTTTCGGACTATTTACGAGAAGAGAGATGTTTCACACACTCTTCACTTTGTTGATGTGAGTGATGAGGTTTGTAAACGCCAGTTGAGAGAGCGAAGCAGAGATAAAGAAGATGGAGCTGCATTCACATCAGAGGAGGAGTTTGATGCCATCACGAAGTATTTTCAGACTCCTTCAGAGAGTGAAGGTTTTAATATGGTTAGATATGAGAGAAAGAGCGCCTAAGGCGGGGAAAAAGATTGATTCGGGCCATGGCCCTCACCTGAGGGCGGGAAGACCGTCTACAATTGAGCAGGATAGCTCAATTGCACGCGAAAACGCCTATGGGGGCATGCACGGATGCATACCATGAAATCGGCTATGACCCGAACCGTCCATGGTTCTCGCCTAAGGGTGATTTATATCGTCCAAACGGCAATCCTGCCTTTTTGTCCTGCCGATTTGCGATGCAGGATTTTGATCTTTTTTCGACTAAACAGTTAAAAGCAGAAAAACATTACAGAAATATTTCTCAAAAGGGGCCTTTTAGGCCCTTTTTTCTTGGATAAAATGCAGAAATTTATTCAAAACCGATCTACACTGCAAACCCGATTCGCTAAAAAACCTGTTAATCTATTTATCTTTTTTCCCGGCTGGCACTGCTGGGCGATATTGAAAGCAGCATATATCAGAGCATAGATTCGCTAAAGTATGCTAAGCTCTGTATAGTGATCGTACTTCGTAGTGATCCCGTTGAATCTGACATGCTGCGTTTAATGGTTTCACAGGAGTTTTATGTCTTCACTACGCGTTCGTTATCAAACCATGGAGTTTGGCAAAACGGACATTCACATTCGATCACTGCGCGATAATCAGGAATTTTCAGATGATCAGGGTGTTGCCGAAGCTTTGGGGATATCGTCAGCTACCTGGCCGCTATTCGGTATTGTCTGGCCATCGGGTGAGGTTCTTGCACACCTGATGTCCGATTTTCAGATCACCGACAAACGAATTCTTGAAGTGGGATGTGGCATTGCACTCTCAAGCCTGCTGCTAAACCACCGCCATGCAGATATCACTGCTACTGATTATCACCCTGAGGCCGGGGGGTTTTTACAGAAAAACACCGAACTCAATCATGATGATGACATACCATTCGCTCGTACAGGCTGGGAAGATGGCGATAGTGGATTGGGCAAGTTTGATCTTATTATCGGCAGTGATCTGCTTTATGAACGGGGGCATTCCGAAATGCTGTCGGAGTTTATCAATGATCATGCAAACCCGAATTGCGAAGTTATCATTGTTGATCCGGGTCGCGCCCATCATGCCCGATTTAGCAAACAGATGGTGAAGCTGGGTTACGCATATAGCGAGAGCCATCCTGATGATACCGACTATCTGGAAAAACCCTTTCTACGCGGGCGAATTCTTCGCTATCAACGTTAGCTACAATTCGGAGAAAAGTGACGTTATCTTTTTTCCTGGTGAGAATATGAAAATTCATTCAAAGCCGATCTGTAAACCCATTTTGGGAAAAAAATTGCTATATTGCTTTGAGATCATCAACGGTAATCAGGTAGAGAAGAGCTGCCTTGTCAACCAAGGTTGACATTCTCCCTGCTTGTCAACTATAGTTGACGTATGATAGATATAAAATCAATTCCTTCACCAGATAAACCTGCTGATGCACTCGCTGCAGTAGTTGCTCTTCGCCTCATGGCAGACCGGCTTGAGCGGAAAACGGTTAAGAGGGCTATAGAGCAGGGTTGGACCTGGGCACAGGTTGCAGAAGCTCTGGGTGTAACAAGGCAGGCTGCACATAAGCGCCATGCAAAGCAGTGCCTAAAGCCGAAAGATCAAAACAGTGTGAGAGTTACGCATGTTCAACCGGCTTAAATTACGAATGCAGGATATGGGAACTATAAAGAAGCTTATTTTGGGTGCTGATGCACAGGCACACAGGCGTGGAGAGGATGAGCCGGGCGCAGAGCACTATCTTCTCTCTGCACTTGAGCTTCCTGATGGATCAGCGCGCCGGGTTTTTGAACGTATAGGTGTTGACCCGAGTGGACTCCAACAGGCGATCCAAGAACAGTACAGATCTGCTTTAGATCTGATTGGTGTTGATGATAACGGGATGATAGATGATTCCGATCCTGTCATTTCAAATCAACTGCTGCATCAATCAAAACCTTCTGGACAAGCTGTTATGAAGAAGCTGTATGAGTTGAAAAAGGGTGATAAAGATGCGCCTCTTATTGGTGCTCATGTTGTGGCTGTGATCGCAGCCATGGAACATGGTGTGGCTGTGCGTGCATTCAATACAATGGGGGTTGATCAACGTGAACTTTCTACTGCTGCTCAGGATGAGTTCAACTCCGGATTGTTATAAAGCGCACCCTCCTGCTAACAATCTAATATGAGCAATTCCGGTCAAGATACGCAAATGAAAGGGCCTTAACGTATGGGTTGTTGAGGTAGCGGATATGACAAAAGCAGCAGCAGGTGGCTATGAACGGAGATTTAACAATGTTCTACACTATATAGATTCGCATCTGAATGATAATCTGACTGTAGACGTTCTTGCTCAGGTTGCATGCTTTTCGAAATATCATTTCCATCGGCAATTTTCTGCCTATGTTGGCATAGGCGTTTATCAATATGTTCAGCTTTTACGACTGAAACGATCCTCTTACCAGTTGGTATTTCGACAGGATCAGCAGATTATTGATATTGCATTTGACGCCGGATTTGAAAACCCGGAATCATTTTCCAGAGCATTTAAGAAGGCTTTTGGACAGACGCCATCACAGTTTAGAAAAGAGCCTGCCTGGGAGCCTTGGCATAAAAAATACAGATTCCCTGATCGGGAAGGAGTCATGGATATGCAGGTAGAAGTAGTAAATTTTCCAGAAACAAAGATTGCAGTGCTTGAACACAGAAGATCACCGGATCTGATCAATGAATCGGTAAGCCAGCTTATTGCCTGGCGAAAAGAGACAGGTCTTTCACCGATTAAAACCAGTAACACGTATGGGCTGGCTTATGATGATCCCAAAGTTGTGAAATCAGATGATTTCAGGTTTGATCTCTGTGCCTCTGTACAAAAAGATGTACCCGATAATCGATTTGGCATCGTCAACAGTATGATTCCAGGGGGGAAGTGCGCTCGATTGCGGCATGTGGGCCCTTACGATGGTATGTCACAGAAGGTTCATTATCTTTATGGTGAGTGGTTACCGGGAAGTGGTGAAGAGCTAAAGGACTTCCCCTGCTTTTTTCACTATATTAAAAGCTTTCCGGATGTTTCCGAACATGAGCTGGTAACGGATATATATTTGCCATTGAGCTAATTTCCAAGGAGAGCTGGTCGAGTCTCCCCCAATTTGTCTGTCTGTTAAATTGAGGAAGACTCAACCTGGCCCTTTACACTGCCTTAGGCGTCTCAAGGTTCTGCTTTTTCGTTATTTACGACATAGTCGAAAGTGATCTTATTTATATTGGGCTTTTCTGAATTATAATCGACTTCGTGATTATATGAGTAAACATGTACAGATAAACTGTAAGTGTCATCAGTCTCATCTGTAAATGTGAAATTTAGAGCGTTGTTATAGATATGCCACTCTGTAATCACATACGCTGCATAACTATAAATTCCGAAGTTGGGTGTTAACTGTATAGCCTTAATGTTTTTATTGGTGATCGTATTAATGTCGTTCTGAAACACATGAATGTCACCTTGCTTATATGCCATAAGGCCGTCCGAGAGCGTGGTGATGCCATTAGCTGTAGAATATTCAAAAACTGTGGTATAACTATAACAACCACCTGTACCTGATCGCACGTCTCTCCTGGGCGCAATACTTTGGCTATGTTTCATATAAATCAGATTATCACTAATTTGTTGGTTGGAAATTGAACCCGTTGCGATAATATCCTTTAATGTTGACGTCAAAGCTAATGGCCTAGTGGAACCATCCAACGTATTTGTATATGCTAAAAAAGAGCCAACGTTTGGTTGAAAGTGCCCACTGCAAGTGTCTATATAAACAACTTTACCGTCGATAACATCAATTTCGCCTGCAGCGATCACTTTATTGGTTTTTCCACCGGTTTGCCCGGCAATTTGCGCATGATTAATAAAATTACTGCTGCTGATATTGCTGTACTGTTCCATGCTGTTTAATTTCAGTGGTGATTTTCCGCATGATCTCACCAAACGCATATGCCCAGGGTCAGAGGCCAGAACGACGTAAAACGTTGTATAGTAGGCAGCCCAACGCAAGTTGGGTATGACACAATTCGAATCCTTACTGGTACTTTGAGGCATATATGAATTGAATACCTTGCCAGAGCTATCAACCAACTTCCCGTTGCTGTTCATGTGGACTGTGTAAACAGGTAAGTTCGGGGTAACCTGCGTACCGCCCAGTGGTGCAGAAAATTCCTGAATTGCAATCGTTTGAGCTGATGCGTTGCTGGCATGTATGATACCCACAGTAAATATGCTAAACAGTATGGCCGCTCTAACCACCGCCTTAACTAAGCTTGAAATAATCATGAATTCCTCCTGTTGCTCTTCTTTTCTGCAAAAAACGAATCAACGTCTACATGCATGTGTTCTGGCACCTGGCTTTTAATCCAGCCTATATCGTTGCAACGTTTCTGTTTGAGCACTCTTTGTGCATTAATATCCCCAACCAGAAACTCATTCGCGAAAAACATACCAGTTTCAGCCTTATCATTATCCGGATCCTGATACTTAACGGTTGCTAAATTACACAACAAGCCATCATAAACGACTTGCTCGACAGCTTTTACGGTAGCTACTCCTTGTAGCATCTTAAGTTTGTCTCCAGGCATCAGCTCTGCTGCCTGTTTGCTCGCACTTTCGGTGAAAAACATATGATTATCGCTTGCAGTGATTTTTTCTCCTGTGTCCGTTTCGATGAGTAACACAGGGCCTTTGTGAATTCCCAGATTTGTCCATTCTACAGTAGCAATGTCACCTTGATTATTGATCTGAACCTTGTCCCCAGCAACAATATCTTTGATGATTTTCTTAGAACCATCAGCCATTGTCACCTGTGAATCTTCCGCAAGACAGTGCCAGATAAAATCAATAGGCATGATATATTTTGTTCCGTCCAATGGATCCGGGTCAGCGGAAGGGGAGCTCTGGATATAAGTAGTCGCAAGCGATCCGTTACTTAGAACGACATCAATTTCACAATAAAAATAGGCCGAAGTATCCGATCCCCACGGCACATTACCAAAAACAACTGGATTGCCAGGGTCGCTGGTGCTTTGCCCCGGTGGAAGGCTCCAGTTGAGTCTGGCGGGGTTAGTTGAGTCTATGCTGAATGCGGCGGCAACTGTTATGTAATTGGATGGTGAAAGCTGTGCTCCACCACCGCCTGTTTGATCAGCAACATATATATTCAGTAAAAAATTCTTATTAAATTCCAATGGCGTGCTTATGGCCGAGGAGAAGATAACGTGGCCTTCAAGCGGGATCTTGCCTTTGGGGTGCTGACCCGCAGGAGGAATAGGCTCATTCCATGCATAATCGAACGGTGAATTTCCACCCTGATCCGTCCATGCCCGACCCAGGCCAATATTAATAGCATTCGGGTTCGTGGGTGCTGTGGTCGTTCTTTTTGGTGCATCAACGACCGGGTCAGCAGTCACGGCACTGTTAAGTTGTCTTTTAACCAAACCTGAATAAGGGCTCGCTACCATTTCAGCACCATTAGACATGCCATGGTATTGCATATATGCATCGACGTCGATTTCAGTAGAGGTGGAAGGCTCGGTATTAATGGTCAACAATGTCTGGGCAAAGTTATTGCCAAAGCCATGCGCAATAATATTTTTCGATTGCCTGCTTTGCACCATTAAAGTCAGGTTCATACTGGCATAGCCACCCACGACTGTGGCTAAACCATTCGAAGCTATCGTCCCGTTTGCAGTTCGATTTAAACCTGGAATGGTGAACATGTTTTGCCATCCCTCTGTCGTTTCAAGCAAAGGCTTTTGCACGCCATTTTTTTCATGCAATGCTTTTGTAAGCTCAAGACTTTTGAGTATTCCGGGGTATCTCTTCTTTTTACCTGTGATATCAATCATCATACGGGCAAATTCATACTGCTTTGGGTCTCTGAAGTCATATGCCAAATGACCATCATCCGGGACAAGCTGGTCGATATACGAAAAAAGTTCCTTATGCTCTTCTGTTAATTCAATCATCGTTTTCTCCTTATAGAAATTTTCATTTCAATACCCCTCCCGCTATCGCGTGGTTATACAAATTTCGGGAACGCAAAGGCCCTGTCTAAACAAAGATGGGGCAAGCCTTATTTCGCGCTACGGCAAATAAGATGCCGAGCAATAAATTGACTGTAATTTCAAGATTTACCCCTTTCCCAGTAGATAAACTGCGTAAACTGTATACAGAAAAGGAGCGCTCGCATATCGCATAAATATGCTATCTCTTATCGGAGGGAGAGCAGGTACCTTTTACTGATAAATTGTCACCGTGATATGCCTGCGTCTCCGTGTAAAAAAATGTGCCCGATAATCGATCTGGAACCATGCCGGTTTGACGTAACAGACAATTTTGACTTAACTCTTATGTGCAGGGGTGAGGAGATATTAGATGTGAAATGAGTTCTGATATTGGTTGGTATCAGAGATCAGGGAGTGATTGTTGTAATGAGTAGTTTGCTAGGGCCACCATCTCTTAAACGATATTTCAAGACTGCAGCAATTGCGATGTTTGTTGCACTGTTGCTGATCGCTGGCGCCTCACTGTTTAGTCTTCACAAAGCTATTAATTTAAGTAACACCATTGTCGAAACAGCTTTGACAGATATCCACGTGACGATGTCAATGCGCCTGGCGCTTAATCGTTCGGCTATGCCTGTTAATGACTATATTATTCGAGCAGCTCTTGAGGAGAAAGAAAATTACATTGCCCTCAGGGATGAGGTGGATCGGCAATTCAAATCGATTGTTTCGATCCTGGATAGTCGGCCTGAGCTTCAGGAGCCATTGGATAAAACGCTTATTGCCTGGAAAAGAGCCAAAGTTCTGGCTGACTCCATCATGCAAATTCCCAATCCGATTGGTGATCCCGATGCTGCAGAGAAGATGGAGGCATTTGATGCGTTGATTGATCATGGAACCAATCTTTTGAGTGGCCTGTATGATGATATTTATCAGGATACTATAAAGAGCCATGACAAGCTCCATGAGATCGAAAGCCAATCCACCATTCTCGTTACGCTGTTATCATTTGTTGGGTTTACTGTGGCTATTGTTGGAAGCTTTCAGCTTGCCCGAATGTTTTTCCCTCCTTTGGAGAAGATTATGGCCGGGGTTCGTCTGTTTGGACGTGGTCGCCTTGATCACAGAATAGATAATAAGATGCCTGTGGAGCTTGAAGAGTTAAAGTATGGAATCAATGATATGGCCGGTCGACTGGATGATATCTATACAGAACTAAAAAAATCGTCGGACAGAGACTCGCTTACCGGTTGCTATAATCGACGAAAACTGGACGAGGATAGCATAGCGGTATTTTCTCAGGCTCAACGCGGTAACAAGAGCTTATCCATCATCATGCTGGATCTGGATCATTTCAAACAGATCAATGACACTTATGGACATGCTGCAGGCGACGCTGTTTTGTTATCCGCTGCCGAGGTTATACGCTCGCAACTGCGTAAATATGAACTCTTATACCGTTACGGCGGGGAGGAGTTTGTGATTATTTTACCATCGACTAATGCAGTAGAAGCTTCGGTGTTGGCTGAACGCATACGCATTAGTCTTGGCAGTAAAAAAATGGATGTGGGCAGCCACACTCCTGTCACTGTTACCGTCAGTATTGGCATTGCTGATAACTCTTACAAAGAGTACGGTATCAATGAACTTCTCTATTTGGCAGATGGAGCCATGTATGCAGCCAAAGAGGCTGGAAGAGACAGAGTACATATTACTACATCCTGATCTTATTGTTTATAAGTAACCCTATTTAACTTGTTGATATAAAAAGAAAATTGACTGATCAGAAGTGCTGCAGGGTATAAAAGCACTCTTCATCCTGGATATCATGTAACAGTTCACTCAAAGCAGGGTGAGGAACTCCGGTTCAGGAAGAGTTTCGCAATAATTTGTTGGCTCAAAATAAGGTCGAATTACGAAGTGAGCCACTGGCCTAAAAACACTATCCCGGTTATGAAGCTGAGACAGATGATACAAGCTGCCACCAGCTTCAGCGTTTTGATTCTGTCCATGTTTCACCTCTTACTCCTGTTACAGTATCTACTCGGGCTTTTTCGCTACGATAAACACAGCCATGCTCTTTTTCGGTTGCCACACGTAATTAATAATAAAACCGGCATCGGTCAGTGATCTCTCAAGCTCTTTGGTGTCAAAGAACTTCACCACCTCCGGCATCTTTCCGAATAGTGCACCAATCGGAATGATCAGTTTCATAACCTTCATGATTCCAGTCAGGCACGCTGTGCTGCTTACAAACGCTCCGCCCGGTTTGAGCATTTGATAAATATTTTCGATCATCGCCTCTCTGTCACTCAAAAGATGCAGGATGCTCATTGCCAGTACGACATCCAGACTCTCATTGGGGGCACTGATATCATCACAGGCCGATACCTCAAAGGTGATGTTTTTAATATTTTTTGTGGCAGCTTTATCCTTCGCTATCTCAATCATGTTTGGCGAGATATCAGTGGCACGGATATGTTTGACAAATGGTGCATGGATAATGGCGGTTGAGCCAGTGCCACAACCAACCTCCAGAACCTCTGATTCGGGGCTGAACAGCTGCTGCGTGATCTCGATCTTTTTTTGATAGGCTGCTTTATCGGCGATCGGCTGTTTGGAATACTTCGTTGCGATATTGTCCCAAAATCTGGCTTCTTTATACATACGTATCTCCGTAATCGACAGTTTAGGTGATTAAAAGAGAATTTGTTAGGTGGGCTTTATCTCAGAAACTTCATCGACGGGTTCCTGTTTTTAATCGAATTGTCAGTAGCCATATCCAGGCAAGCCACAGTGTAGCACTGACCATGATTGCTGTGAGTACTGCCGGCATGGGGTTATTTACGTGACTGATCGAACCTGCATAAACCACGATGAACAGGTAGGGGATAGTGCCTAGTCCCCACCCAAGCATGAATTTTAAGATTGGCATTCTGCTAACGCCTGCAAGGCAGGAAGAAACCTCCGGTAAAATTGGCAATGCCCGACAAAGAATTAAGAAAAATATCCCGTGTTTATGAAATAGGGACTGCATTTGATTGATCTGTTGATTATCGCTGCACACCTTTCTGAGCAACTTTTCACCCCAGATCCAACTGATTAAATACCCAACTACGGCAGCAAGAAGTAACCCGATAAATGAAAACAGCATGGCAGTTTCGAAGCCAAGAAAAAAGCCTGAAAGCATAATGACGGTCATGGTCGGTATGGCGATAAACAGATCAGCAAAAAGAAGCAGTATGACCAGGCTGCCGATAAAGTAGTCCGGCAGATTTTTCAGGCTTTCAAACCCGGCCCTGATATCATCAACTGTTAAGAGGCCAAGCAACTTGATCATTAAAAAAGTGCTGGCAAAGAGAAGGGCTAAAGTAACAGCGGTTTTAAGTAACAATTTCATATGATATTCCTGTTAATACTGAATGGTGATGATGGGACTTAATTGATGGTGGTATGCTATGCTGGCATCAGAAAATTTGGGTGGTCCAAAGCGTATTTTTGCCCCTGACGAAAATCCCATGCCATCTTTTGGAACAATGCCGGTCCAGTTTTTTGTCACCTGACCATCCATGTTTTCATCGTGCAGGACTTTCAGAGCAAACTTGCCATGGATTGGCACCCAAGCATCTAGCGTCACCTCTGTCTCTTCCGGTGTGAGCGCAAATCTCTTTAAAGCTTTGTCATGAGCTTTTGGGAACCCTTCTTCGGCAAATACAAAGAGGATGATCTGGCCGCCTCTGTGAAGCTCTATACCGTTGATGGTTATGGAGATGGGTTTGAATATCATCTCTTTGTCAACTTGGCTTGCGAAACAGCTGCTCGATAATAGAAGCAGTGATATAAGTAGTACTGTTTTCATGATTTATCCTAATATTTACTGAGCATTCTTTTAACAAGGCCTGGACAGATCCTCATCATCATTGGCAAGAATCGGGCCTTACCCACATAGATCTCCTCATCTCCCCGCGTGATACCTTTGATTATTTGCTCTGCTGCAAACTTGGCACTGATTTTTTTTCCATTCCGGCCTTGTGTCATGGGTGTGTCGACCATGGGCAGGATCACTTCGACCACCTGTATTGGTGTGTTAGTCAATTGATAACGTAAAGATTGCGAAATGCTGTGCAGGGCCGCTTTCGTAGCGCAATAAACTGCCGAACTGGATTTTGGGGCAAATGCCAGGCCCGATGAGATATTCACTATCAAAGCCTCTTTTTGCCGCAGAAGCTGTGGCAGCAGCAGGGATGACAGCCATACAACAGCAGTAAAGTTGGTTGTGGTTTCCTGCTCTATTGTATCAAATTCAAAGTCGGGATCTGTGAGCTTGGGAGTGAATTGCAGTGCTGCATTGTTAATATACATGTCAATTTGAGTGTTTTCGGAATCAAATGCTTTGATTAGCTGTAGCACGTCATCTTTTTTGCTAAGATCACATTGTATGCATCGTATGGCAGGCTGAAGGTTTTTAAGCTTTTCCCAGTTGTTTTGCGTGCGGGAAATAATAATGATTTGGTTGTTCATGGCATGCAGTTGAAGCACCATGCTAAGCCCAATACCAGAGTTTCCGCCGCTGATTAGAATAGTTTTTCGAGTTGGTATGATAAAGCACCTCCGTGATTGGCCAAGTATATTTGTGACCAGAGATGCGTAATTAATCGAGGTTAATAAATGAATGAAATCTTGCTTAATAGCTTTTTGGATTTACCTGTCTCCGATGAGGATCGGAAACGGATCAAGAGAAGCTGCAGACGTATGAAGATTAAAAAAGGTGAAGTGCTCTTTCGGCAGGGCGAAGTCTGCCCTCATATTTTTTTCCTCCACTCCGGTTTGATAAAACTCAGTTATCTCACCCTGGAAGGAAGAGAGTTTATCAAATCATTTGTTTCTGAAGGTGATATTTTTGGTTCGCTTTACAGTCAGGTGACTGGGGAAGGGTCAACGTTCAGCGCTATTGCACTGGAAGATGTGGAAGTTGAATCAATGCCTTACTCTCTGCTTCAGGAGCTTGTTGCCAATCACCAGACGATGCAGCACTTTGCCATAAGTCTGTTTCAGCGTTTGGCCTTAAAAAAAGAGATGCGTGAATACGAGTTTTTATGCATGAGTGCACAGGATCGTTATAAAAAAATCTGTGAGAACAACGAAATATTGATGGCCCGTATCAAGCAGTCAGATCTGGCACTGTATCTGGGTATTACGCCTATTGCATTGAGTCGGATGAAGCATCGGGATAAAAAAATAGTTGAGCCTTAAAAGACGCTTGAGCTGAATTCTGGCTGATTTACCAGGTTGGTTTTCTGGGAGATACGCTCCCCTCGGTGCAGAGAATTTTTCTCATTTTGCAGAGATCACACCGCTCAAGAAAAAACTCGTGATGTTCGGGCAGCACGGTTTCCGGTGGCCCATCCAGATGCTTGATCGGGCACCACTGCGATTCAACCTGACCCAGCGCGTTGGCAAGAATCAGTGCATTGCTGTTTTCAAAACGGAGAAATTTTCGCCCCAGTGCTCCAAAAGCGTTGAACTCACCTCCAAAACCTGCGCTGGTCATGATGGCATATGACTCTTGAATACTAACTTTGTGAAGTCCAAGTGAGGGTGCCATGCCGATATTGTAAGAGAGATTGCTGATAGATTGGGTGAGTGCGGTAAGAGCAGAGGTGAAAAGGTAGAGTGGCAGCGCGATCAGTTTCAGGAGAGGATTGGCCGGAGCAGTGCCTTTGGTGGCGACCTGAGTGAGGAGGACGCCTGTGGCGACACAGAGGCCGTTGGCATACTCACAGTAGGCACAGTGGAACCTGCCGATGAATGATAGCTCGGAAATAATGTGGCGATCAAAGACGATATAGTTTTTCAGGTTGATTGGCTCAATCGAAAGCAGGGGACAGATCAGCGTGTTATAGAGCAGCTTGATGCAGATAATATGCAGGAAGATATAGACGGGAATCACCAGGTACATCGCCAAAGCAGCAGGCACGATTCGCAGCAGACCAATTCGGTGCCAGTGGCTCCCGAAAATGGGGTTTCGTTTCATGATCCAATCTCTAAATCCCATCATCTCTCCCGTGTTTCATCTCTCGCAGAAGATGAGTTTTTCAAGGTAACATGATTATTATGAATAAATATAGCTTATTACATCAGCGACGGGATGGGGTTAATCGAAGAGGAGTGGTAAATACCTGTTAGTTGGAGTAGATATCAACTCAGGTTGTGGAACCGTTTTTTATTGTCTATGCTCTGAATGGGGAATTCATATAAACAGATAGAGAGACGAAGTGAGCAATCGCTGTATTTAACTTTTATACGTTTAACGCATGATTTTCTAACAAATAGGCCGAGCCTTCCAGGGTCGGGAGGGAGTATTACATTGGAACAAAAACAGACAAGCATACCGCATCTGAAACCCTATCCATTTGAGTTTAGGGGCAGTGGAGGCGAATTTTTTAAGATATGGATCGTGAATATTTTGCTTACGGTGGCTACATTGGGCATTTATTCAGCATGGGCAAAAGTGCGGACAACCCGATATTTTTACGGCAACACCTTTCTTAATGAGACATCATTTGAGTATCTGGCAAACCCGGTTGCGATTTTGAAAGGGCGTCTGATCGCAGTTGCGCTTTTTATTCTCTATGGTTTTCTTTCGGGAAGCAGCCCAATGCTCGCTGGTGGGCTACTGGCTATTTTCTTTCTGGTTACGCCATACATTGCGGTGCGGGCTATGCGCTTTCATCATCGTATGTCGGCTTATAAGAATATCAGATTTGATTTTGTCGGCGGGGTGGGCGATGCAGCGATGGTCTATATCGTCTGGCCAATACTGGGCGCGTTTTCGCTCGGGCTACTCTACCCGGTTGCACATCAACGTTTTGTGAAGTTTTATCTCTCCAATACACGCTATGGTAAGGAGTCATTTGATGTGACTGCGCGGGTGGGACAGTTTTATAAGATATATCTGGCCCTGTTTGCCATCGGTATTGTTGTGATTGGTATCGCAGTCGCATCAGCGTTCACGATGTTTGGTCTGCCGATTTCCCGTGATATGGGGGCAGAGCAGATGCAGGCAGCGATGATTCCGATGATCATGGCAGTGTATGGCGCATTTTTCTTCCTCACGTTTTTGATGCTTGCGTTTATTAAATCGAAGTTCGCAAATCTGATCATGAACAGTATGAGTGTGAGTGATCGATTCCATTTTGAGTCGGACCTCTCTCTCGGTGCAGTTGCATGGATTTTGTTCAGCAATGCCCTGGCGATTCTGTTCACGCTGGGGTTGGCTTATCCATGGGCAAAGGTAAGGTTGGCGCACTATACGGCGGATCACACCATGTTAACCTCAATGGAATCGATGGATGCATTTCTGGGCCAGCATGTTGATGAGACCAACGCGATTGGTGAGGAGATGGGAGAGATGTTCGATATCGATACGTCATTTTAGTGATCTATGCGGATTGAGGGCTTCTATTACCCTGCAGGGCATTCAAAAAAGAGTGCGGCGGTTCTCATCTGTGAAGATGGCCGCTGCACGCTGAGTGATGACCAGAAGGTTCTGTTTAAAGCGCATATCACCGACTTCCGTATCAGTGACCGGCTGGGAGATATGCCGCGTCAGATGCGCTTCCTGGATGGGGAGCTGTTTGAGACAGAGGCCAATGATCAGGTAGACGCTCTACTTCGCAGCAATCGACACCATGGTTTTTCAGCACTGCTGCACAGGCTGGAAAGCAAAGCCGCTTACATTCTGCCGCTGCTGTTGGTTGCCGGGTTAAGTCTGTGGTTTCTCTATGCGTGGGGTCTGCCCAAGGCTGCACGTGTCATTGCCTTCTCTCTGCCTGCATCCGAGCTGAACCTGATTGGTGACCATACACTGGAAACTCTGGATAGACTGGCTCTTAAACCTTCACAGCTAAGTGAGCAGAGAAAGCAGGGTATTCGTGCTCGCTTTACTGGTTTGACTGATGAGATCGGCTCAGGTTTTGTCTATAGACTCCATTTCAGGCGCCTTCCTGAGAATGCAGCCGACGCTTTTGCCCTGCCTGATGGCTCTATTGTTGTTATGGACGGGCTTGTTGAACTGTCTGAAGAGCCTTGGGAGATAGATAGCATACTGCTACATGAAATCGCTCACGTGGAGGAGCGGCACGGCCTGCAGTCGGTATTTCAGGATACTCTGCTGACCTTGATGGTTTCTGTCATGCTGGGTGATGCGGTCTCTACTGCGCAAGCGGCAGCTTCCCTGCCCATTCTGTTGATGGAGAGAAAATACTCACAAAACTTTGAACAGCAGGCCGATGATTATGCGAGCGATTACATGCTCACCCATCAGGTTGATACGGTGCACTTCTCAAATATACTGGAAAGGCTGGAAGCATCGTATGCCACTGAGGATGATAAGACGAAGATGACGGAGGAGCGTGAGCCGGAATCTTCATGGGATTACTTCTCAACACATCCCAGAACCAAAGATCGGCTACTGAGAATCAGGGAAAAGATGATTCGTGGGCAATGGAGTGATTGATCACCTGTATATAATCGGCATATTGCAGGTCGATAGTATTGGAATTCAGACAGGAGCCTGATGCCGTGACCTCATTTATGCGCAATGTACCGCTGTTGGCACTGAGTCAGGCGATGATGATCAGTGCAATGTCACTGATCCTTGCCACAGCGGCGCTGGTGGGTATTGCGCTGGCCGATGATAAAGCACTTGCCACACTGCCTGTCGCGCTGCTGGCGATCTCTGCGATGTTCACAACGATTCCTGCAGCGATGTTGATGGAGAAGATTGGTCGGAAACATGGATTCATGCTCTCCACACTGTTTGGAGTCAGTGGAAGCTTGCTCTCATTTTATGCGATTCTTGAATCCGATTTCTGGCTTTTTGCTGCGGGATGTTTCCTGATGGGCATCTTTAACGGCTTTGGCAGTTACTACCGCTTTTCTGCTGCAGATGCGGTAGATCATGATCATAAGAGCCGGGCGATCTCCTACGTAATGGCCGGAGGCGTGATTGCGGCCTTTATTGGCACGAATCTCGCGAACATCACGCATACCATGATCGATACTGCACCGTTTGCCGGAAGTTATGCTGCACTGGTGGTCTTTTATATCCTCTCATTGCTTGCGTTGAGCTTTCTTAAGCTGCCGCCACACCTTGCCAGTGATGGGGCGGGGCATCTGCCTGAAGAGCGGCCGTTCAGGGTGATTGCGGCGCAGCCGAAATTTCGAGTGGCCTTGATATGCGGTATGTTCGGTTATGGTGTGATGTCCCTGATCATGACTGCCACACCGTTGGCGATGGCGCATCACACACATCCGTTTGACCAGATCGCATTTGTAATCCAGTGGCACCTTGTCGGCATGTTTGCTCCTGCATTTTTTACCGGCTCACTGATTCGCCGGTTTGGTGTGCTCAGTGTGATGTTTACGGGGGCTCTGCTGGGCATTGTATGTGTCATCACGAACCTGCTTGGCACCACCTCAACCCATTTCTGGCTGGCACTGCTTCTGCTGGGGGTTAGCTGGAATTTTCTCTTCATCGGAGCCACCACGCTGCTGACTGAGACCTATAACATGGCCGAACGGGGTAAGGTGCAGGCGATCAATGATTTTTCTGTGTTTACCACCGTTGCAGCAGCCTCGCTCGTGGCAGGGTATCTGCATCATCAGTTCGGCTGGCAGGCTGTGAATGTCGGCGTGCTGCCACTGCTGCTGCTGATGCTTATCAGTATCATCTGGGTGGCTGTAAAGGGTGAAAGAAGCAAAGCTGATCAGGAGCAGGTTGAACTCACTCAGGATGCGATTAAAATCAGGGTTGATTGAGCTTCGCAGCCGTTAAACCATTGAATCAGGAGAGCTCTATCAAACCTGCGCTTAACATTCTTCGGGAAACCTTTGGTTACGACTCATTTCGGCCCAACCAGCAGGAGATTATCTCTGCCCTGATTGAAGGGGATGATAGTTTTGTACTAATGCCGACAGGTGGTGGTAAGTCACTCTGTTACCAGATTCCTGCGCTGGCCCGTTCCGGTGTGGCAGTTGTGGTCTCGCCACTGATCTCGTTGATGAAGGATCAGGTGGATGCACTGAAAGCCAATGGGGTGGCTGCTGAGTTTTATAACTCATCGCTTAAATCTCAGGATGCACGGCAGGTGCTGGCGAAACTGCATGCCCATGAGATTGACCTGCTCTATATCGCGCCTGAACGGTTGATGGGTGAGGATTTTCTGGATCGGCTGACAGACATTGATATTTCCCTGTTTGCCATTGATGAGGCGCACTGTGTTTCGCAGTGGGGTCACGATTTCAGGCCGGAGTATCAGAAGTTAGGTGCACTTCGTAGTCGCTTCCCGAAGATTCCACTGATCGCACTGACAGCTACGGCTGATGCTCAGACGCGTAAAGATATTGTGCAGGTGTTGGGGCTTGGTAGGGCAAACCATCATATTGCCAGCTTTGATCGACCCAATATCAGGTATTCGGTGCTGGAGAAGCATCAGCCGCTGAAGCAACTGATTGCATTTATGGAGAAGTACCGTGGTGAATCAGGCATTGTCTATGCGCTGAGCCGTAAGCGGGTGGAGCAGGTGGCTGAGAAGCTGAAACTGCACGGTGTGAGGGCAGAGGCGTATCACGCAGGGCTTCCTGCGGCCCAGAGGATGCATGTTCAAGATGCGTTTCTCAGAGATGAGGTGAATGTCGTGGTAGCGACGGTCGCGTTCGGTATGGGGATTGATAAACCGAACGTTAGATTCGTGGTGCACTATGATCTGCCGAAGAATATTGAAGGTTACTATCAGGAGACAGGTAGGGCAGGGCGTGATGGGCTTGTCTCCGAAGCGCTACTGCTCTCCGGGATTCAGGATATGGTGGCGGCACGGCGGCTGATCGAGCAGAGCAATAATGAAAATCAAAAACGAATCGAGATTCATAAGCTTAATGCGATGATCAGCTTCTCCGAGGCGACCACCTGCAGAAGAAGGGTTCTGCTCAACTACTTCGATGAGTTGATGGATACGGCGTGTGGCAACTGTGATATCTGCCTTGACCCGCCGGAGAGTTTCGATGCGAAACAGGATGCTCAGAAGGCACTCTCCTGTGTTTACAGGCTGAATCAGGGTTTTGGTATGAAGTACGTGATCGACGTGCTGCGTGGCTCGGAGAATGAACGGATCATCTCAAGGCGACACGACCAACTCTCCACCTACGGTATCGGCAAAGAGCGGAGCGAAGAGGAGTGGTCGGCGATCTTCCGGCAGCTGATTCACCGGGGTTATCTGATTCAGGATGTGACGAGCTATTCCGTACTCAAATTGACCGCTTCGGCAAGAGGGCTGTTGAGGGGTGAGGTGGAGCTTGAACTGGCCAAGCCGAGGCTCAGACCGAAGGCCGGAAAAGTCCGTAAAAAAACTCACCGGTTGGATTCGCCACATGATGAGGAGCTGTTTGATTTGCTACGAGCGCTACGCAAAACCATCGCCGATGAGCTGAACGTACCTCCCTACATTGTATTCGGTGATGCGACATTGATTCATATGGCTCAGCTCAAGCCAAAGACAGTGGAGCAGATACTCGAGGTGAACGGTGTAGGTCAGGTGAAACTGGATCGCTTTGGCAAGCGGTTTCTTGATGCTATTTTGGAGAGTGGCAGTTAACTGTTTGTGCCTTGTTGGTTGACTGCCGTTTTAAAGCGAAGATGCTCTAAATCGTTGTCCTGAAAGGGGTTGTAATGCTATCCACAGTGCCTGTGGATAAAGTTGTGTGTAACTCTGCCTTAAAGTCGTGGTTTCAATAGGATGCTTAGACTGCATTCAAAATGCCTAAATATTAGACATGTAAATTATATAAATAAAAACAATAAGTTAGAATATATATCTTCCAGAAGTAATATAATATTGATTGGCCTCGTATGATGAACAGATTTGTAATGCGGTGCGGTGGATAAAATTGTTTTTTTGGTGATTTGCATAGAAATTATTATACTTTTGTGTATATAGATATTGAGGGTTCGTTTAACCACTTAATTTATAGTGATTTATCTCTCCTGCTATGATGAATAATAGGCCAATATCTGATTTGAAAAACATGGTGATTTATATGACTGAATATCCTGAAAAAACCTGTGACATCTCTCGGCTTGTGAGGCATCCAAAGCTGGTTGCAGCTGCTGTTGAAGGCAGGAAGACAGAGCAGCGTCGGGATGGCGTTTACGGCTATCCGGATGAAACGTTTGAGCTTGATGGCGTCTCTTTCATTATAACAGAATTGAAACGACAGAGCCTTTTTGAGATGAGCGATAAAGATGCTCAGGCCGAGGGCTACCCCTCGCTTGAAATGTACAAATCCCTGATTCTGAAAATGCACAAGGGAATGACCTGGAACAGCGAGGATATGGTCTGGGTTCACAGCTTCGAACGAAGAGCATAAACTCTTTATTATCGGGTGATGTTGCATTGATTTATCTGCCGAATTTGGTGAGGGTAATGAGCCTGTCTGGCAGGCACAGTGTCAGTGAAAGGAGATCAGTATATGGCTAAGATGGATGATCATCAGTGCTCTCCGATCCTCATCGGTTTGATGGGCTCCGGTAAGAGTAGTATTGGCAGAAGACTGGCAAAACGGCTTGGTATCGAACTGATCGATCTGGATCACTACATTGTCGAGAAGGCGGGGCAGAGCATTCCCGATATCTTTGCCAATCAGGGTGAAGAGGCTTTTCGTGACATGGAGTCAGAAGCACTGCGTGAGGTGGTTGGCCAGCACGCGGTGATTGCCACGGGTGGCGGCGTGGTCATGCGTGAATTGAACAGGGATCTGTTGAAGAAGCATTCGCCGGTGATCTGGTTAAAAAGCTCTCCTGAATCTCTGGCAGCCCGTATTGATGGTGACAGCAATCGTCCTTTGATTGCTGCTGGTGACACGCTGAACAGATTGCAGCAGCTGGCGGAGCTCCGTTATCCGTTCTATGAGGAGTGCAGTGATCTGATTCTGGAACGTGACGATATGAAAAGATCGGAGGCGGCCAGGGCCATTATCCTGTTTCTTGGGCAGAGGAAGTCGTAAAGCACAACTGTTTTTTCTTTTATCAGTGTGATTTGTGATACATTTCCATGATCAATTTTACGGAGAGTGTAGCTGTTTTTATGAATAGTCTGCTAGAGGATTGATATGGCTAACATTATGACATTCAAAGAGGGCGATACCCTGATCGGAAAGGGTGATGAAGATACCGTTGCGTATCTGATTAAGTCCGGTTGGGTTGAAGTGCATCATAAACAGCGTAGCGGTGTGGTGGAGGTTGCCAGGTTGCAGGCAGGTGAAATTGTTGGTGAGCTTGGACTTGCAGGTCTAACCGGCAAACGAACAGCAACGGTAACAGCACTGACAGATGGTGAGGTTGAAGTGATTGATCGTGGAGCCCTGATTCGTCTTGTTAACGGGCCGGGAAGCCGCTTAACACCGTTGCTGGCTGCGCTTTTTTCGCGTTTGCAGATGGTGTTGATCGAAGATGATCCTTACGACCTTGATGATACCTTTGTCTCATACGCTAAACTTGAAGGGGCCAATGCCCCGGCCAGGCAGGCACTCTGTAATCAGCCAGCTATTGTCTGCCGTCTGCCATGGGTATTTGGAGCGTTTAGGCCTCCCCAGAGTGTGACTGACCTGTTTCGGGAGTCCAAACGCATTGATGTGAAGCTGACCGGCTGCAGTCAGCTTGTTCGTGAGGAGCATATCTTCATAGAGATGTCGGAATATGGTGGTCTGCAACTACGCGTGGCGCACTATGGCGATTATTGTGAACTTGATGATGAACGGGTCGGCTATGGCAAAACCGGATCAACGGTTCCCCTGACAACGGGTAAACACAGATTCAGCTTTGGTGATCGTGCCAACCCTTTTATATTCAACTTGCAGATATTGATCTAGCTGATTCAGGCGTTACCATTTAATCAGATTCTCCTGTGAGTTGTGGTTTTCCATTCTGAATAGCATCAACCAGCTATTTTTTTCAAATATATTTAACACTTTTGAATTAGCTATATGAAGCGCTGTGCGACGCGTGCAGAATCGGCTGGATATGAGTTTCTATTGGGTGAATCATGATGGTTGAAATAGGCAAGCTGAACAGGCTGACAGTGGTGAAAGAGGTCGATTTTGGACTCTACCTTGACGGTGGTGGCTATGGGGAAATTCTTCTGCCGATTCGGTATGTGCCAAAAGATTGTAGTGTTGGTGATGAGATCGAAGTGTTTATTTATAAGGACTCCGAAGATCGTATTATAGCCACCACCGAGAAGCCCTATGTGATGGTGGGTGAATTTGCCTGCCTGAAAGTTGTCTCGCTTACCCGCACCGGAGCATTCCTCGACTGGGGGCTTCCAAAGGATCTGCTGCTGCCATTCTCCGAACAGATTCATGAGCTGGAGACTGGCAAGCGTTATGTGGTTGGCGTCTATGTCGATGAAGATACAGATCGCATTGCAGCCTCTGCCAAGCTGGATGACTTTCTCTACCGGGAATCGGAAGATGATTTTGAATTGAATGAGGAAGTGAATCTCTTTGTCTCCAACAAAACCGATCTCGGTTATCAGGTGATCATCAATAATTCTCATTTTGGTCTGTTACACAATCATGAAGTAGTGCGCCCGCTCAAGCGCGGCGAAAAGATCAGAGGCTTTATCAAGCATATCCGTGAAGACGGTAAAGTCGATGTGACACTTCACGAAAAGGGGCATCAGAAGATCGATGATGGTGTTGACGTGGTGCTGAAAGTGCTGCGCAATGAGGGCGGCTATATCGCGGTAACAGATAAGAGTTCGCCCGCGGCGATTGATGCTATCTTCGGTATCAGTAAAGGGATGTACAAGAAAGCAGTCGGTTCACTATACAAACGCAAGTTGATCACACTCGAACATGATGGTATTCGACTGAATGATGTTTGATCCCAATCGGATCGATGTCTCTATTATCCTGATTGAATATGGCTACGTCTTCATCCGGAGAGGCTGAATTTTTTAACAGATAAAACAGATTGTTCTGCTCGATAGTTGCGGCCGTGTTTTCATGGTCTATACTGGTAGAAATAAAAGATGCATTTTGGATGTCTGTTATGCTTGAGCCTGTTGAACTGAAAGACTTTTTCATTGTTTTTTTCTCCGGTGCCATGGTCATTATGGCCGGTGCTTTATACGCACTTCTTTTTGCATGGTCCCGCCTCCAATCCAAACCCTGGCTGATGCTTCTTGCTTACGGCGCTTACGGCATCCTTTTTGTCTCAGTGATTACGCTTGGCTCAGCTGCTCATCTCAACGGTTTCTGGTGGTGGCTGGTGGTAGCGATGCTGGTGGGTTATCTGCTTGCTCCTCATGGTATCTGGAAACTCTGTGTGGGGACCCATACCGATCAGGAAGTAGATAAGCCCCCCACAGTAGTCAGCTCTGATCAATCCATAAATAAAACAGTTAAGGAGGAGACGGTATGAATAATGAAACACCCTGGTGGTCCAGTGAATCATTCTGGAAAAAGACGGCAATTTGGGTAACGGCATTCATGTTTGTTGTCCTGATTATTCTGACGCTTGATAGTATTCCGAAAATATCTGTCGGCAGTGAGAGAGTTCCATCCTACTCAGTGATCAATAAACGCATTGGATATGAGTTTAACGATGCGCGAAATATGCAGGTGCCAGTGATTGGTGCTGAAGCGCCGCTGTTCGGAAAGGTGGTGAGCGAAGAAGAGGCCGAGGCACTGGTCACCTTTGGTAAAAAAATAACGCAGGGTAGAAACTGTATGAGCTGTCACACACTGCTGGGTAACGGTTCTTATTTTGCACCTGATCTGACTAAAGCGTGGCTGGATCCCGGTTGGGGATCGGAAGCTGATCGCGAAGAGCTGATGATCGCGTTTTTGATGGATCCCCAGGCCAATGCGCGATCCTTTGGATCAGGTAGAACCATGCCGAATCTTCATCTGAGCAAAGAGGAGTCGAAGGCTGTGATCGCATTCCTGAAGTGGATGTCATCCATTGACACCAATGGGTTCCCTTACAACTTCACCGTAATCGAACAGGAGACTAAGTGATGAGTATCTCAAACCTTAATGGTGGCCAGAAACTGGCAATTAAATATTTCACCGTGGCCGTTGTGTTGTTTGTAGCTCAAATTCTTTTCGGGCTTCTCTCTGGTATCCAATACCTGGTGCCAGACTTTCTACTGGGTATTCTCGATTTCAGTGTTACTCGCATGGTGCATGTCAATGCCCTGGTGGTCTGGTTGCTCTACGGCTTTGTTGGCTCAACTTATTGGCTGCTTGAAGAGGAGAGCGAAACAGAAATCGTTGGCCTCGGCCTGGGTAATCTTGCCTTTTGGGTACTTACGGCAGCAGTTACCGTCGTAGTACTCGTCTACCTGTTGGTTCAAACCGGACCGGGCGATGATTTTACCCGCTGGTTTATCAATGAGGGACGTGAATACATTGAGGCACCTCGATGGGCTGATATCGGTATTGTTGTCTGTCTTTCGGTCTTTCTTTACAACGTTGCTGCGACTTTCAGCAAAGGTCGGTGGACTGGCATTTCAGGTGTTCTGGTACTTGATCTGGTGGCTCTGGCTGGCCTCTATATGGCGGGCATGTTTTACACCACCAACATCTCTGTTGACCAATACTGGTGGTGGTGGGTTATCCATTTATGGGTTGAGGCAACCTGGGAAGTTCTGGTTGGCTGTATTATGGCCTGGGGCCTGATGAAAACCTTGAAGGTAGATCGTAAAATCGTCACCACATGGCTCTACATCGAAGTCGCTCTGATGTTCGGATCCGGTATTCTCGGGCTTGGTCATCACTATTTCTGGATCGGTACGCCAGAATACTGGTTGACCATCGGTGGTTTCTTCTCGGCTCTTGAGCCTATTCCTCTGGTGGCCATGGTTGTGCATGCTGTTTATGACTCAGGTGCTCGTCATATGAAGAGCAATAATAACCCGGCATTGGCATGGCTGATTGCGCATGCCTTTGGTAATTTCTTCGGTGCTGGCGTTTGGGGATTCATGCATACCTTGCCTCAGATTAATCTCTACACCCATGGTACTCAGTGGTCCGCATCGCATGGTCATCTGGCATTTTTTGGTGCTTATGCAACGATCGTGATTGCGATGTTTTATATCGCAGCTCAATACACACGCGGACAGAGCACGTTGGGAGCAGGCTTGCCGGACGGTGGCTGGAAGTGGAAATGGTCGCTTGCTCTGCTGAATCTTGGTGTGGTCGGTATGACTGTTGCACTGCTGATCTCCGGCTATGAACAGTCCTTTATCGAACGCGCAGTGGGTGGCTCAACATGGTATGGCTACTTTGCAGCACAGGTTCACCCCTGGTTTGTTCAGGGAATGGAGTGGCGCATGATCTTTGGACTTGTCACTGCGGCCGGTATCGTACTGCTTGTATGGGATCTGCTTACCATTGGTAAAGGCAGAGCCGTTGAGAAGAGTGGGGAGGCTCAAACCACACTCTAATCAACAGGTTGGATCGCAACAGGGTATGGAGCCTCTGACTTTGTCAGGGGCTTCTCTGCTTTTGAGAATGGGGTTTTAGAAGAAACGGTTAAGTATATTGATAGAGAGTAGTTGTGAAGTGAATATGAATTGATACATTGCAGTCCAAGTCCGTTCCGATTCATATTTTTTCACTCAGGATAGATAACACTATGTGGTTTAGAAACATTCACTTTTACCGTTTTGAAGAGCCTTTCATGATGACAGGACAAAAGCTTAATGAGGCACTGGATTCTCGTAAGGCGCGTAGCTGTGGGCAGATGGAGCTTGCCTGTGAGGGTTGGACGAAACCATTGGGGTTGGATGGACAGATGCTGGTGCATGAGACCGATGGCAAGCTGATGATCTGCCTGCGTCGCGAAGATAAGGTGCTGCCTGCCTCTCTGGTTCGTGAATTGGTGGAGGAGAGAGCCTTTGAGATTGAGCAGGAGGCGGGGAGGCCTGTCGGACGTAAGGAGCGAACTGATATCAAGGAGCAGTTAATGCAGGAGCTGCTTCCACGCGCCTTGATTAAAGCGAGCCACACGTATGCCTATATTGATCCAAAGAGCGGATGGTTGATCGTTAATGCGGCATCGGCTAAGAAATCTGAAGAGTTGATCATGCTGCTCAGAAAAACATTGGGAACATTGAATGTGGTGCTTCCACAGACCAATATTTCACCTGAGTCGGCGATGACCCACTGGCTGTTAAGTGATGAGAATTTGCCGGAAGGCTTTGATGTGGAAGATGAGGTGGAACTAAGGGATGCTGGCGAATTAACCAGTGTGATCCGTTGCAAACATGTTGATCTGGGTTCAACTGAAATTCGCGCCCATGTTGGCTCAGGTAAGCGGGTTCATCGAATGGCAATAAACTGGCAGGAGAAGCTCTCTTTTGTGCTGCATGACGATCTCTCCATCAAGCGGATTCGCTATAGTGAGGAGTTGATTGAGGATGCTGATGCAGGCGGTGATGAGACTGCGCAGTTTGATGCTGATTTTGCTATGATGAGTGCCGAAATGTCCGGGTTTATTCCGGCACTACTGCACGCTCTTAACGCAACCGATGATGAATGAACGGTTTTGGGGCTTATTAAGTCAGTCTCTCGGGTATAATGGTGGCTGATACTTCACCATCACTAAGCAATAGTTCACCATCCTGAATCGTGTATTGCAGCTGCATGCTTCTTTGAGCCATATGACCCATCGCCTGCACCGCTTCATCAGGGATTACGATTACAGTTAGATTCTCAAAACGGGATAGTTTGTTTTGAACCTGATCCCACCACGCCAGAGCGCTGCGATAGTTGTAGGTATAGATAAACACCGCTTTGGCGCGCCCACACGCTTTGCGAAGACGTTTCTCAATCGGCTGCCCGAGATCAATCCAGACTTCGATTTCACTGCTCAAGCTCTTCTGCCACAGGTCAGGCTCATCTTCTGTGCTGATTCCCTTGCTGAAGCTTAATGAATCACTGGCGTGCAGGGCAAAGGCAAGCAGGCGAAGCATCATCCGTTCATCATTCTCTGAGGGGTGACGGGCAAGTGTAAGCGTATGATCCTGGTAGTAGTGCCGGTCTAGGTCGGTAATTTGAACAGCTGCTTTGAAAATCGTTGATTTAATAGCCATAACTGCTTCTAGGGCAGAAGTGTGAGCGTTGCAAGAATGAGAGGTTGATAGCGCGTCGGTGGTGATACCGATTGCTTACCGGGCATCTGAAACCTACAATAGATAGTGAGCCTTTCGAGGCTCTGATTCTGTTGATAAGGAGCATGGATGACTTGGCAGATTCTTACAGGCCTGGCTGGCGGTATCGGACTCTTCCTGCTTGGTATGCAGATGATGACCGATGGGCTGAAACTGTCTGCCGGAAAATCACTTCGTAAGATTCTGAAACGCTCCACTCGTACACCATTAAGAGGAATTCTCTCAGGAGCTCTGATCACATCTATGGTGCAGTCCTCAAGCGCGGTTACTGTCGCCACGATCGGTTTTGTTAATGCGGGCCTGCTCAACCTGACACAGGCGATTAGGGTCGCTTACGGTAGCAACCTCGGCACCACGATGACCGGCTGGCTGGTGGCGATTGTCGGTTTTGGTTTCCATATTAAGGAATTTGCACTGCCTGCCATATGCATCGGTATGTTAATGACCCTGTTTGCTAAACATGGCCGATATCCGGCTATTGGTAAGACGATTGCCGGATTCGGTCTCTTTTTTCTGGGTATCGACCTGATGAAATCGGGCTTTGCAGGGCTTGAGAGTATGATTGTTCTGGATGCTCTGCAGGAGGGTGGCGTCTCCGGTCTGATCGTGTTTGTCGGAGCCGGGTTTCTGATGACGTTAATCATGCAATCTTCCAGTGCTGCGATTGCCATTACCTTAACTGCAGCCGCAGGCGGTGTAGTTGCACTCCCTGCAGCAGCGTGCATGGTCATTGGGGCCAATGTTGGCACCACCTCAACTGCTGCTCTGGCTGCGATCGGGGCAACACCTAATGCACGCCGTGTGGCTGCCGGACACGTCATTTTCAATCTGGCTACCGGTGCGATTGCGCTGCTGATCTTGCCATTGATTCTGATTGCGATTGAGTGGTTTCAGCAGAGTACGGAGATGGCGGGTGGGCCTGCCACATTTCTGGCTCTGTTTCATACACTATTCAATCTTCTTGGTGTGCTGCTGATCTGGCCATTCACGAAGCGGCTGGTCACTTTTCTTAAGCGACAGTTCAGAGCCGTTGAGGAGGATGAGGCACGATCCAAATATCTGGACAGTACACTGATTAACACACCACTTCTGGCCCATGAGGCGCTAACCAAGGAGTTGGATAGGATTCAGCAAATTTCTATTCGTATGGCAGAAGATGCGATTAATACTGAGGCGAGCTTAAGTCCGCGCCTGATCAAGGATCGCTTTGTTATGGATAAACTGATTGAAGCAGTGGCTGCCTTCACATCTGAGTTGCGTCGTTCCGACCTGCCGGAAGAGGTGGCCGAGGCATTGCCGCTCACCATGGCCGCAACCCGCTATTTTTCAGATGTGGGCGAACTGGCTCAGGAAATCGATATTAGTCAGAGCAAACGGGTCTCATCGATCTCTGAAGATATTGATGAAGTGCTGGCTGAGAATCGTCGTCTGGCGATATCGATTCTTGAAAGCGTTCAGGAGAAAGCTAAAGACGAGGAGACGATGGTTCAGGAGGCAGCAACACTGGATGGCCTTGATCGCAGTTATGAGTTGGTGAAGACGAAACTGTTAAGAGTAGGGACAACCGGAAAGCTGGCAGTTCGGCATATGCTAACCTTGATTGAGCTCATGAAAAAAATCGAACGGCTGGTTAACTACAGCGTTAAAGGTCAGAACGCCCTCTACATCTTCTCTCAGTCAGTTGTATTGAGTGAAGAGGAGGCAGAAAAAGATGAGCATGAGCCTGTATCCGAAGCATTGGATGGGGAGGAGGGTGATGAGCTGGAATCGGACGCTTCAGATGCTTCGCTTGATAAGGACAACAGAGGCAACTCCGACAAGGCTACTTAAAGAGGCTGTCAAACTGCGTCTCTTCTTCACTTTTTTCAGATGCATCTGGCTTTTCAGTCTGTTCAGGAAGATTGCTACTGGACGTATTATCCAACTCAAAACTTGATATTTTGGCCATATCGGAGGCTGTGAACTCCACTTTTCCAGCCCTGTCACTATCCTTAGTCGGTTGAGGCGAAACTGCTGCCGGCGCCGGCATTGATCCTGATAGTCGTTTGTAGATATCTGATATTGATTTTGCTCTTGCTACCAGTAGTTCCGGATCGGTTGGTTTGGCAATATAACCATCTGCACCACCACCGAGCGCAGACATCTCATTGAGATTGCCGGTCAGAAGAATGGTTCCGACGCTGTTGAGGGAGGGGTGTTGACGAATAGATTCAATAAACTCCTGGCCGGTCTGTTCCGGCATCTCCTGATCGGTAATAACAAGGTGATACTGCTTCTCCTGAAGTATCTCCAGAGCTTTTAATGCGGTCTCTGCAGTATCAACATTGAAGTGGCCTGAGATCTCAAGGATGTGGCGGGTAAATTCAAGTGTAACCGGTGAATCATCGACGAGCAGTATAGAGGCCTTGTTGGTACCGGTCTGCTCAGCTGTAAGCTCTGACGTAGGAGCGGCTGGCTTCTCTTCCTCTTTGATAATTACAGGCCTTTCAGAGGTCTGTATGGAAATCTCAGGCATAGCAATTGAAGCGCTATCTTCACCATGAGATAGCATGGTGGCTTCTTCAGAGTGGGTTAGTATCAAAGGTGTCCCATGCTCTGTTTTTGTTTCATCTTCTTCTGGTTGAGTCGGAGGACTCTCTTTTTGTATCGGTATGATCCGACCAAATTTCATTCGGCTTTTAATATCGAAGGTTTCGTCGCTGGGGAGTGTGGCAAGCACCTCCTCCAGCGATGTACTGCCATCAATGGCGCGGTTTATACCGAGTTCAAAGAGGGTGAGGGCTCCTTCTAAACGTGCAGCTTCAAAAACTTCAGGGCCGGAAGCGCCCTGATTAATTAATGCTTCCAGCTTTTCATTTATAGGCAGAATTTCTACCAGCGGAACTGTACCGTGATAGCCAGTATGACTGCATCTGTCGCATCCCTTGCTACTATGCAGTGGTAAATTTTTTGGAATATGCCACTGGGCGACTGTAGCTGGATGAAGGTCTGCTGAAGTTTTGCAGTCAGGGCAGAGTTTTCGGATGATTCGCTGGTTGTAGACCAGTTTTAAAGTTGATGCGAGGCTGGAACGGGAGATGCCGGAGCGCAATACTTTAGACAGCGCTTCACTGATGCCTGCAGCCGGAACAGAGAGCAACACAAGACAACCCTGGCTGGCTGCATCCGCAGCAACGGCAAGAGACTCTTTATCTGCCTCATCAACGATTACAATATCTACTTTTCGTGAGAGCAGTGATTTCAAAATCGCAGCTTTAGATGGGCCTCCCGCTTTAACTTGAAGCTGTTGAGTCCCAGCAATTTTCTGCCTGACAATATCCTCAATCGTGAAGATGCGTGCGTTCAGGGTTGCAGCATAGCGGGTCAGGGCCTGAATTGTGGTTGATTTGCCGGAACCTGTTGAACCGGTAATGAGAATAATTCCTGGCTCTGTAAAGGCCTCTTTAACCTGTTCAGCTGAACTGTCCGGTAGTCCAAGATCCTCAAGGGTAATATTTGCCAGCTTTGAATCCACCAGGTGGATGGCAACGCGTTCACCATTTGGGGTAGGAGTGATCCGGTAGATTAAGGTGTATTCCTGATCATGAAATTTAATGCGACGACGACTGCGTTGATCAACACCTGTGGTTGCAGGATCCATCTTGGCAAGTTCCATGATGGCTGTGACCATCAGTTTATGGTTGGAAATGGAGAGCCTGCAGAGTGTGTAATCACCGCCATCTATCAGGAGTTTAACCTGTGACTCCTCCTTTTGTGGCTCAATATAGAGGGCGGAAGCACTGGCATTGAGTGCCTTGGAAATAATTTGGGAGGCAAACTTTTTTGCTGCCAGACTCTTTTCAGTGGTTTCTGCCTGTTCGCTGCCCAGGGCTTCTCTTTTCAGTGTCTGGGTGTCCAACAGGGATTTTCCTTCCTCTGGCCTTTCAATACCCTGTCTAAAGAAACGATAGAAGTTTCGCTCAAAATCATCCTTGCAGATAAAAATGGGTTGAACTGATTTTCGATAGATAGCTCTGATCTCATCGGTAAAGTTGAGATCTAGCGGGTCAACCATGCCGACCACGATCTGGTTGCCCTGTTCAGAGATCGGCAGAAAGTGAAGCTTTCTGGCCTGTTCGGATTTACAGCGTTTTATCAGCTTTGGCGGTGGCGTCACCTTGTTTAACGATATCATCGGAATTTTATAGTGCTCAGCCAGAGTCCTGGTGATAGAGCAACTGGTTTTGATAGAACGGTTTGCCAACAGGTTAATCAGAATGGAACCCTGATTTTTTCGACTCTCTTCTTTCGCCGATTGAATATCGACGGATGAAACAGCACCGGACTGAATCAACTCCTTTTCGGCTTCAATACGCAACTACTTCACCCATTGCTGCTACAATAGCCTCTATCCGCAGGAAAATAAAGGATGTTTAAGTGAAAAGAAATTTATAAGAATAGATGTCTGTATGTTAATATGCGCTCATATTTAATGTTGTTACTGTTATATTCATTTAGTATTAGCATCTGTTTTAAACTATCCAACAATTAGGAGAACGAGGTAGATGAGACACTTTATCCTCCACATGGTTTAACGTGGCTGTTTACGCTGTAGGCGATATTCAGGGGTGTTATAAGCCTTTGAAAAAGGTTCTGAAAAAGGTCGGTTTTGATCCTGTAAATGATCAGCTCTGGTGTTTGGGGGATTTGGTTAATCGTGGCCCGGACTCACTAAAGGTGCTGCGCTATCTTAAGTCTTTGGGTGATGCAGCCATTTGCATACTCGGGAATCATGATTTACATCTGCTTGAACATGCAGCCGGAGGCAGGCGTTCTTATGGTCAGGATACCTTTGCTGATGTTTTTGATGCACCGGATAGAGATGAGCTGATTGAATGGCTTAGGCATCGGCCACTACTGCATTACGACGCATCCCTCAACTGGTGCATGGTACATGCCGGACTTCATCCAGGTTGGAAGTTAAAAAAGTCTAAGAAGAGAGCCTTGAAGGTTGAAAAGGAACTTCAAGGAGCGGGCTGGAAAAAATTCTGTAAAAAACTTCACCATGCTGATTTTCCTAAAATAGAGCCACGGAAGGGCAGGTTGAATAAGTTGATATTTACAGTGGCCGTGTTGACCCGCTCCCGTTACTGCACAGCCAACGGAAAGTTTAACTGGGGTGTGCGATCCGGAGTTTCTGGTAGCAGGTCTGAAAAACCCTGGTTTGCTCATAAAAAACTAAAATGGCGTAAAAAAAGCCGGGTAGTCTATGGACACTGGGCCGCCAATGGACTGGTGGCTGATCAGCCACACGTGTTAGGGCTTGATACCGGTTGCGTGTGGGGAGGGGAGTTGACCATCGCAAGACTTGATGTTGAGAAACCGGAAATCACTTCTGTTGCATGCAAGACGTGTCAACGTCATGACTAAGGTAAGCCTTGGTTGTGTTAGCCAGTAGCTGGAAAAGCATGGGATAATGTTTTTTTATGTAATTTCAGGTGCTTTTCGGCAGAGTTGCAGTTCATTTTCAGAATCCCCGGAGATTGATTGATGTTTGCACTTTACTATAAACACGCCGCCGGCGTGAAAGATGATGTTCTTTCAGGCCTGACAGTTGCGCTGGCTCTGGTGCCTGAGGCGGTCGCCTTTGCTTTTGTGGCGGGTGTGCACCCACTAACCGGTCTCTACGCTGCATTTATGGTAGGGTTGATTACGTCGCTGATGGGAGGTCGTCCAGGCATGATCTCCGGAGCTACCGGCGCACTGGCTGTGGTGATGGTGGCACTGGTGGCCGATCATGGCGTTCAGTATCTCTTTGCTACAGTGGTGTTGATGGGAATCCTTCAGGTCGGTTTCGGACTTTTGAAGCTGGGTAAGTTTATCCGAATGGTTCCTTATCCAGTGATGCTTGGTTTTGTGAATGGTTTGGCAATCGTGATTTTTCTGGCGCAGTTGCCGCAATTTCAGATTGAATTGGCTGATGGTAACATGGCGTGGCTCACAGGTATGTCACTTTATCTGATGCTGGGGCTTGTATTGCTCACCATGGCGATTATGCACTTTCTGCCTAAAATGACCCGTGCTGTACCTGCTGGCCTGGTGGCAATTGCCACTATCTCTGTGATCGTTATTTTTGGTGGTCTTGATACCAAAACAGTTGGTGATATTGCCAGTATTGGTGGTGGCTTCCCGCCATTCCATATTGCTGATGTGCCGATGAACTTTGAAACGCTCTACATTATCTTCCCGTATGCCGTGATCCTTGCTGCTATTGGTCTGATTGAATCACTGCTGACCATGACCGTGATTGATGAGATGACTGACACCCGTGGACATGGCAATCGTGTCTGCATTGGGCAGGGAACCTCCAATATCGTTACCGGTTTCTTCAGCGGTATGGGTGGCTGCGCGATGATCGGGCAATCAATGATCAATATTTCATCTGGTGGTCTGCGTAACCTTTCCGGTATTGCAGCCGCACTTTTTCTTCTCAGTTTTATCCTCTTTGCATCACCATTGATTGAGATGATTCCTGTAGCAGCACTTGTGGGGGTGATGTTCATGGTTGTGATTGGTACATTCGAGTGGGGCAGTTTTAATCTATTCAATAAGGTTCCGCGTGAAGATTCGTTTGTTGGTATTTTGGTGGCTGCTGTCACCGTAGCTACTGACCTTGCGATTGCTGTTGTAGTTGGTGTGATTGCAACGGCACTCGTTTTTGCCTGGAAAAATGCCAAACATATCTATGTTGTACCTAAAGAGCTTGAGAGCGGAGAGCGAGTCTATGAAATGCACGGCCCACTCTTCTTTGCATCAGCCCATCGCTTTGGCGAACTGTTTGATCCGAAAAACGATCCTGATGAAGTAATTATCGACTTTGCCCATTCGCGGGTGGCCGATCATTCGGCTATTGAGGCGATAGATAATCTGGCTGAGAAATATACCAAAGCAGGTAAAAATCTGCATCTGCGTCATTTGAGTGCGGAGTGTCGCCTACTGTTAGAGAAAGCGGGTGATCTGGTTGAAGTGAATATCAAGGAAGACCCTCACTACCATATCGCTGACGATAAGCTGGCCTGATTATTTGATGCGCAAAAGGCTTCCTGCCTTTTGCTTCTATTGTTTTGGCGGCGCATGTCCGCCTTCGCTTACGATCTCATGATGTTCGATTGCGACACATCCATGTGGGGTGAAAGCACAGAAGGCCCGAATCAATCTCGAAGCCGAATATTTAAGAGTCTTTTCGTGCGCTGACGACAATGCTGCGGCCGAGCAGCATCTGCCAGGAGTTCAGTGGCTCCATCAGTTCACGATTGGAATCATCAATAGCCTGATATTTTCGGGCCTCTCTGCGCATCTGACGCACGGTGAAAAGACGGATCGGGATGTAGCAGAGAATCAGTGCAATGATCGATCTGGCATTGAATTTATCAAAACCGCAATGAAGTTTTTTATAGCCTGTATCAAGCAGCGAATGTCCAAGATAGAAGTAGGAGAGTGGGGTGATATGCCCCATGGTGCTCTCCGGTGAGTCGTGACCAACCGGCATAGGGCCGAAGAAGTTCCAGAAACCGTAAAAGAAGAAACGAATTCTCGATTTGAGATTGAGGATGTTGGGAGTGGTCATTACCAGCAGCCCTTCAGGTTTTAGAACACGGTACATTTCGCGAAGGATTGCGTAGTGATTCTCCAGATGCTCAGCAACTTCGGTAAAGGTGATAAGATCGAAACTGTTATCGTCATAGGGAAGGTTTCCGTTGTTCAGGTCGACAATATCTACCTTCTGCGCTGGAATCTTCATGAACTCATCACTGTAGTCACAGACACTGCTTTCCAGGTCAGGAAAGGAGTCTTTAATTAGCTGGATCAGTGCGCCGGTACCGCTACCGATATCAAGATAGTTTCCCGTAAGATCCGGTGCTTCACGTAGTACGGCATCTCTGACTGCCAGCAGGGTTTTATCGAGGCTTAGCTCATTCATTAGCTCATGAGTATCAGGTGCGGTCATTTATGATCCTTCCAGGGAAAAAAATAATCGACCGGGAACCTAGCAAATAACAAGGGTGATAAAAAGTGGTGCCTACTGGCTTGTCGTAAGCTGGTTGATCTTTGCAGCCAGAATAAAATCATTCTCGTGCAGACCCATGATCTTGTGGGTGTAGATCAATACTGTGCAGTAACCCCAGCCATAGCTGATATCCGGGTGATGATCTTCTGATTCAGAAAGGGTGCCGATTTCAACTGCAAACTCTTGGGCAGCCATGAAACTTTTGAATGTGAATGTGCGGCGAAGTTTGGTGGAGCTCTCCAGTAGCTCCCACCCCTCAACCTGAGCCATCAATGCTGCAGCCTCATCATGGCTCATCGGAGGAGTGCCGCCTCTGCATGGAATGCATCGCTTCTCTCTTAATTCACTCATAGAGGCGATTATAGGTCAGGATTCAACAGGTCGCGCGGACTCATCCATCATGAGCTTGAACTCAATCGCATCATTTAGCGCACGATAGGCCGCTTCAAGCACGTCAGTTGATACCCCAACAGTACTCCATTTACTCTTTCCATCCGTGGATTCAATCAGCACTCGTACAGAAGCTTCGGTGGCTTCTCTGGTCGAGAGTACGCGCACTTTAAAATCAGATAGGCGCATCGGCTTAAGGTTTGGGTATACATCGGTTAGCGCTGCCCTGAGTGCCTTGTCCATGGCATTGACCGGGCCATTGCCGAGTGCAGCTGTATGCAACATTTCACCATTCACTCTGACCTGAACTGTTGCTTCGGATTCCGGTGCCTCATGGTGGCCACGTTTTTCATCATAAACACGAAAGCTGATCAGTTCAAAATGTCGATGAAAACGCCCCATGGCTCGCCGTAATAGAAGCTGGAATGAGGCATCGGCACCCTCAAAGGCATAACCTGTTGCTTCCAGCTCTTTAATCCGTTGCACAGCTTCTGCTACAACGGGATCGTGAGCATCCAGCCCTGCTTCGGGCTCAAGCTGCTGTAACTTACTGAGAATATTACTGCGCCCTGCCTGATCGGAAATCATTACACGTTGTTCATTTCCGACAAGAGCTGGCTCAATATGTTCATACAGACGACTCTCTTTGCGGATGGCTGAAACGTGGATGCCACCTTTATGGGCAAAAGCATTCTGGCCAATATAAGGCTGGTGCCGCCAGGGCAGGCGATTGGCCATCTCGTTGACAAAGTCCGAGACTGGTTTTAACTCGGAAAGTCGCTTTCCAACCATACCGCAGTCAATGCCCATCTTTAACTGCAGATTGGGAATGATGGAGACCAGGTTGGCATTGCCACATCGTTCGCCGATTCCATTGATAGTGCCCTGAATATGGGTGGCCCCGACCCGGGCTGCTGCCAGTGAATTGGCAACTGCCAGTTCGCAGTCGTTGTGAGCATGAATGCCAATCTCTGTCTCGGGAAAGCGCTTTAATATTGCCGTGACAACTTCAGCTATCCGATAGGGGATGTTGCCACCATTGGTGTCGCAGAGGATTAGGACATCTGCACCGGCATTTTGAGCTGCTTCAAGCACTTTAATGGCATACTGTTCATTAGCATTGTAGCCATCAAAAAAGTGCTCAGCATCAAAAAAAACCGTATCAAAATGTTTTTTCAGAAATTGAATAGAGCTATGAACCAGTTCAAGATTCTCTTCCATGGAAATGCCGAGCGCCTTGGTAACATGTAGATCCCAGCTCTTGCCAAAAATGCATGCAGCATCTGCGCCGCTTTTGATGAGATTTTTCAGTCCGTTATCCGATGTCGCCGATTTTCCGGGCCTTGCTGTTGAGCCAAAGGCTACCAGTTTACTCTGAGACCACTTTCGATCTCTCATTAACTCAAAAAACTGATCATCCTTGGGGCTTGCTCCGGGCCAGCCACCCTCAATCCAGGGAACACCAAACGCTGCCAGATGGTTGGCAACACGGTTTTTGTCTTCTGCTGAGAAGTTAATGCCTGCCGTTTGACCACCGTCTCTAAGTGTTGTGTCGTAGATATCAATGGTTGAACGCTTTTTTTTGTCCATGCTTCGGCCTGCTTCCCCGGTGATTACTTTGCTGATTTATGATCGCTTTTTGTGACCTTTTTTCAGTTGCACGGGCTTGCCCAGAAGCTTGCTTAACGGCCGCTTCTCCTGGGTAGCATTCCAGATGCAAACTTCATGCTCATCATACCATGTTTGATCATCGAATATCCAGTGCCACGCATCTTTTTTCTCCTCAAATCGGGGGAGGGCGGGTTCACCATCCTTGGTTCGGTTTAGCGCTGCAGCAAGCCTTAGGATAGCTGCCAGCGCGATGCTCACTTTGATATCCTTTTTGCGCATCACTATAAGGTCACTATGCTTCGCAACGGGGCTGCTTTTGCGATGAAAACGAATGGTAGCTGCCAAAATCTGTTGCTGACGCTGGGTGATCCCAGTCATGTTTGAGTTTGCGACGATATAGCCACCATGCAGGTGAATTTTTTTATGACTGATAGTAAGTCCGATCTCATGCAGCTGACATGCAGCCATTAGTAGTCGTCTTGCTTCATTGTTCAGGTCAAGCTGTTCTGCATAGGTGGCAAAAATATCTTCGGCTGTTTTTGACACACGTCTGATCTGCTCCCGATCCAGTCCGAATCGCTTAACCATGGCATTGGCGGATGCCTTAATCGGTTGTGATGGCAGTCGTCCTGATGTCTCCATTCTGTCAAAAACAATGCCTTCACGCAGCGCACTTGGGCAGACACGCAGTGATTTTATTTTCAGGGCGCTCATCACCTCTTCAAGAATGATTGAACCGGCAACCAGAGTGTCTCTTCGTTCGGTTTCAATGGTCTCCGGCAGCTTCTGTTTTTCAAGCGCTTTGATTAGTTTGGGGCGTATCGATTTTAAATCCTGTAGAGATAGGTGAGTCGTATCGTCATGTTCACAAAACAGAGCCGTCAGCTCCGCAAGGGTTCGAATCGTGCCGGAAGTGCCATAGACAGAACCGATTGAAAAAGCTTTGTATTCAGATGCTACTGATTGAATTTTGCTGGCTGCTGCATGGCTGCATCGTCGAAGCTCACGTGTGTTATAGGTTCCGTTTGAAAAGAACTGCCTGGAGTATCGGCGTGCCCCCATATCAAAGCTTTCAGCAACAAGCAGGCCTTCTCTATTACCAACAATGACCTCGGTACTGCCACCACCGATATCAATGATAAATGAAGGGTCATCGTCGATATAGCCTTCGGATCGCACACCCTGGAAGACGAGACGGGCCTCCTCTTCACCGTTGATGATTTCAACAACAAGTTCGAGCTCCTGACGGATGCGTCGGGCAATGGTGTTTCGGTTGGGAGCATCGCGCATGGCTGAGGTGGCGATGCAGTGAAGATGGGCACCATAGCTTTCAGCCAGTTGCTTGAAGAACGTGAGACTCTCAATCATGCGATTGATAGCGGCTTCATCAAGACGGCCACGGCTATCAACACCATCACCAAGGCGAACCCAGTGTTTCATGCGATCAACGATGCGAAAGGTTCCATGTGCAGCCGTTTCTGCAATAATCATATGGAACGAATTGGTTCCCATGTCCACAGCTGCGATATACTTACCGGTCAGGTTACTGCTCATCTGTACCCTCCTGATCGTAGTTACACTAATTGAAATGTAGAGTATCATCCAGAAATGAAAAGCAGTTCACCTCTATGTGATAATGATGGGGCAGAGTGATAGTTTTTTCTCCCACTGAGCTGATCCTATGATATGAAAGGAGTTTATATGCGTGCAATTGTGATGAAAGAAGCGGGGAGCCCAGATCTATTGGAGCTTCAACAGATTGCTCAGCCTGAAATCAGCACACCTGAACAGATTCTGGTCAAGGTGATGGCTGCCGGAATCAACCCGATTGATACCAAACTTCGTGAGCGTGGCCTCTATTTCCCTGATGCCTTGCCTGCTGTACTCGGCTGTGATGGATCAGGCCTCGTTGAGGCGGTAGGGGAAGATGTAACACGTTTTCAGCCCGGTGATCAGGTCTATTACTGTTATGGGGGTCTGGGGCAGAGAAGTGGCGATGCCTCAGTAGGTAATTACGCCGAGTATGCTGTGATTGATGAGGCCTATGTGGCGATCAAGCCTGCGGCTCTCGGTTTTGATGAGGCTGCAGCGGCGCCTTTGGTTTTGATCACAGCCTGGGAGGCACTCTTTGACCGGGCTCGAATTGGATCAGGTCAGAAAGTGTTTATTCATGCCGGTGCCGGTGGTGTTGGTCATGTAGCGATTCAGCTGGCCAAGATTGCAGGGTGTGAGGTTGCGACTACGGTCAGTTCGAATGAGAAGGCAGATTTTGTTCGTGAGCTGGGTGCTGATTGTGTGATTAACTATCGGGAAGAAGATGTGGCCAAAACACTACTTAAGTGGAGCGATGGCAGAGGCGTCGATGTTGCTTTTGATACAGTGGGGGGCGATGCTTTCAACCAGCTTGTGCCTGCTATGGCTCACTACAGTGATATGGTCACTATTCTTCAGGTTCCCGATGATGCCGACTGGAAGAGTCTGCGCCTGAAGAATGTTCGGGTAAGTCAGGAATTGATGCTCTCGCCGATGGTCTATGGCCTCAAAGACGGGGCTGAACATCATGCTGCTATTCTTGAGCAGTGTGCCCAGTTTGTGGATGAAAACATGCTCTCCATCTTTGTCTCTGAGGTACTGCCGCTGGAGGATGCTGCCAAGGCCCATGCGTTGATTGGGCATGGCGGTATAACCGGCAAGATTGTGCTGGACACCTCAGGCGAACTGCTTGAAGAGGAGAGAGGTGAGTAATGCCGATTTATGAGTTTCAGTGCAGAGCGTGCGAAAACAGGTTTGAGACACTGGTGCGAAGCAGCGATATTGCATCGTGCCCTGAGTGCTCCAGCGATAATTTGAAAAAGCTGATCTCGGCCCATGCCGTTAGTAGTGGTGCACCGGATACCCCGTGTGGCTCTGCGCCATGCTCTCCGAAACCTGCATGTGGCATGGGAGGTTGCGGATCGGGTTAAAGCGAAGCGATCATGGTCGCTCGCCTGGGTGCGGGGTAACCTTCAATCGTTTTGGAGCCATCATTGGGGTCAAGAAAATCAGGTAGCGACTCAAACTGCATCCAATCGGTTGCGCGCTGTTCATCGAGGGTTGTTGTGTTCTGGTCCACGCATTCGATGTTGATAAATCCTGCACGTTTTAACCAAACCTCCAGCATTCCGACCGATGGAATGAACCAGACATTACGCATTTTTGCGTAACGGCCATCAGGGATCAGACAGCTATCTTTCTCACCCTCAATCACCAGTGTTTCCAAAATCACCTCACCATCTGGTCGAAGTAGATCTTTTAACTGAATCAGATGATCCAGTGGGGAGCGACGGTGGTATAAAATACCCATAGAGAAAACGGAGTCGAAACACGCCATTCTCTCCGGCATATCATCAATACCAACAGGGATGAGAAAGGCGTTGGCATCAGGTTGATAACGCTTCACCGTAGCAAAGTGGAGTGAGAAGAGGGGGGTAGGATCAATACCAATCACCTGTTTTGCACCTGCACCGAGCATCCGCCAGATGTGATAACCGGACCCACAGCCGACATCGAGAATGGTGCGCCCCTCAAGCGGAGCGATATGATCCTTGATGCGATTCCATTTCCAGTCTGAGTGCCATTCGGTATCGATATGAACGCCAAAAAAATCAAACGGACCTTTACGCCACGGATGCAGCTTCTTCAGCGCCTCTTTGATCTGCTGCTGCCCCTCTTCGCAATCATCTGCAGAGCCTATCCGAACACTATCTACGTTGAAGTCGATGGAAGATGGAACAGTATCGGGAAAGGCATGGAAACCGCTGCTCCAGCGGGGAAGATCACCATGTTTGAGTATCTTATTCCAACCCTGCTTATTGAGCTCCATGAGCGGCTCTGTGAAGCTGGATAAAGGAGAAGTATTAATGGATGAAAAGAGTTTTTTTTCTTCAGTTGCGGCATATTTTTTCATGAAAATCAGTGTTTTATGGCAATGATGGATGAAAAATTAAAACACTGAAACCAGGTGTAAGAGTGAGAAAAACCAGCGTCTTTTAAACGTTCATGGTGGACATCAATTGATTCAGGAATAAGCACATTTTCCAGCGCTGTTCGTTTCTGACTGATTTCGAGATCAGAGTATCCCTGAGTTCGTTTGAATGCGTGATGCATATCAATTTGAAACCGATCTTCGACTTCATCATCAAAGGCAATTTTCTCTGAGAGAACCAGTACGCCACCCGGCTTCATGCCATCATGAATTCGGGTGAGAAGAGCAAGTCGATTCTCTCGGGGTATGAACTGCAGTGTAAAATTCATGACTGCCATCGAAGCATTATTGATTGGTGTAGTTCTCACATCACCACAGACCAGCTCAACCGGAATCGGTGAGTCGTACTTCTCTATCATGTCTCTACAACGGGAGAGCATGGCATCAGATGTGTCGACTCCGATGATGGTTACACTGTTAGCCTTAATCTTCTCACGCATGGCAAAAATGCCTGCTCCTAGAGAGCAGCCCAGGTCGTAGACACTGCTCTCATCGGTTACATGCTGTCGGGCCAGTACACCAAGCATGGAGAGCGTGAGTCCGTAGCCAGGTACAGAGCGCCTGATCATATCGCTAAACACCTGGGCAACATCGTCATTGAATGCAAATGCATCAATCTGCTCCAAAGTGTTTGAGAAGAGTCTGTCCTGCTGATCGATGTTCATATGGCGAACTCTACACATCACTGCATAAAGAAGGATAGCTACTGTTGTTGGTTAATGAATGGCTAACCCTGTTTTGTTGTTGATTCAGGTTTGGAATTACACACCTTGTTTCTTCCTGTCTCCTTAGCCTTATAGAGGGCGCTGTCTGCATGATAGATCAGCTCTTCAAGCGTATCTGCATGGCCAGGGAAGGAAGAGACACCAATACTAAGTGTGACGTGTGTAGACTCACTTCCTACCGGATAGCTCTGTTCACCGGAAGATTTTCGAATTCGCTCTGCTAAAAGGTGCGCCATCTCCTGCGGTGTTTCCGGCAGAATGATGGCAAACTCTTCTCCGCCATAGCGGGCCAGGTGATCGTTGGTGCGAAGCTGTTTGGAGAGCCTGCCTGCCAGTGCTTTAAGGACGTCATCACCAGCGACATGACCATAAGTGTCATTAACCTGTTTAAAGTGGTCAATATCTATAATCAGTAGTGACAACTCCCGCTCGTAACGAACGGCCCGATCAAACTCTTTAGCAATAATAGTGTCAAAAGAGCGACGATTGTAGATACCTGTAAGTCCATCATGGGTAGCGATTTTTCGCAGTGTGTGTTGATGTTTTCCCAACTCGGATTCGATACCGCTGACGAGTCTGAAAAAGATGATGAAAAGAATAATACCCAGCGTCGTTGCGATAGTCGTTGCTATGAGCGTTACCTTAAGGCTGTCTTCAACTCTCTCATCGGTATCAAGAAGGATCCATATATCTCCAATATCGCGTTTTCCTTTATCTTCAATGGGAATGAGTCGAGCTCTATGCTTTAATCCTTTGTAATTTAGATTGAAACCACCATCTACAGCAGTTTCAGGTGTTGAGTAACCTGCGAGAAATCCACTGGGAAGGGTTTGCCCAACTTTCAGGCCGGTGACTACAAATTGATCCAGAAGATCCCAGTCACTTTCATGCCCAAGCATTCGCATCCCTTCAATCCAGCGGTTTTTATTTAGATATTTTTTATGAATCAGCATGAAAACATGAGTGTTGTATAGCTGCTCGATAGACTCAAGTATGTTATCGATCTCCATACCCAGCTCGATGTACCCAATTAGCTTGTGGCTGCTGTTATACCAGGGGCTAACATGACGAAGGGTGAATGTTCCAAGTGGCCCGAGTTCAATGCCGGAGCTCTCTACACCGAGTAATTCAGCCTCAAGCATGGTGAATCGGTTTATTTTATCAGAGTGACGTTCCGGTTTATGAACACGTAGAAGATTTGTCCGATCAAGGCTGTGGTAGTAGAAGTGGGTGATCAGGTGATTTTTGCTCAATTCATTAAACAGAGAAGAGCTTAATGTTAGAAGTCCGGCTCGATCTTTTGCGGCCAGTGCCGCCTCAATATCCTTGTTGTGATGCAGCGCATGGGAGACGGCTTCAAGCATGCTGCTATTTTCAAGGATATGCTGTTTCAACATGGTTTGAATGGAGCTGATAGCCTGTTCGTTTGTGATATTCATCTGTTTTTGTGAGCGATCAAACGTAAGGTAGATAAATGAGAAAATCAGACCAGCAAAAACGATGCCCAGAGGAAGCAAAAAGGAGAGTTTAAGGTGAACGGGTCTGTCCCGCTCTTTGAGAATCGCTTCCCCCCGGGAGTTAACTGCTGGATCAAAAGCATTCATGGGTGCTACCTGCCTCTATCTTATCACCTAAGTGTAGCAGAGGCAGAGGGAAATAAAAAAGCCGGCGCAAAAGCACCGGCTATTAAGGTCATGTTATAAGACTGTTAGCGAGGCAGGTCGGATGATCCCATCAGGTATTCATCGACGCCACGTGCAGCCTGTCGGCCTTCACGAATGGCCCAGACCACCAGAGATTGGCCCCGACGCATATCACCGGCAGTAAAGACCTTGTCAAGGCTGGTTTGGTAGTCTTGGTCGTTCGCGGCCACATTGCCACGCCCATCTTTCTCTACGCCGAGCTCTTCAATCATACCTTCATGCACAGGATGGACAAAGCCCATCGCCAACAGAACAAGATCAGCTTTGAGTGTAAACTCACTGCCTGCAATTTCACTCATTTGCCACTGACCATTCTCACCCTGAGACCAATCCACACGCACACACTCAATGGCGGTGACTTTTCCATTTTCACCGATAAAACGCTTGGTTGCCACTGAGAAGTCACGTTCACAACCCTCCTCCTGAGAGGTGGATGTGCGCATCTTCATTGGCCAGTTAGGCCAGGTGATCAGCTTGTTAGGAGACGCTTCCGGTGCAGGCATGATCTCAAGCTGGGTTACGCTCTCTGCGCCATGTCTGTTGGAGGTGCCGATGCAGTCGGAGCCAGTATCACCGCCGCCGATTACAACAACGTGTTTGCCCTCAGCAGAGATGAACTCTTCATCAGCAATCACATCACCCAGTACACGTTTGGTGTTCTTGGTAAGAAGCTCCATGGCATAGTGAATGCCGGAAAGCTCATCACGACCCTCAATCGGCAGGTCACGAGGCTTCTCAGAGCCACCGGAGAGAACCACTGCATTATATTTATTCAGAAGCTCCTGGCTTGAAACATCACTGCCAATATGGGTGTTGATGCGGAAATCGACACCCTCGGCACGCATCTGGGATAGACGACGGTCAATAATCTTCTTTTCAAATTTGAAGTTTGGAATGCCGTAACGCATGAGTCCACCAAGACGGTTCTCTTTCTCATAAACCACCACGTCATGACCAGCACGGGCAAGCTGCTGTGCACAGGCAAGGCCTGCAGGGCCGGAACCAACAACAGCTACTTTTTTACCTGTTTTGTGTGCAGGGAGCTGAGGTGTGATCCAGTTCTCTTCCCAACCTTTTTCAACGATGGATAGCTCGATGTTTTTAATCGAAACTGCATCGCCAATCAGGTTGACCGTGCATGCCTCTTCACACGGGGCAGGGCAGATACGTCCGGTGAACTCCGGGAAGTTGTTGGTAGAGTGCAGTACATTCAGTGCTTCACGCCAGTTGCCGTTGTAAACGCAATCATTCCAGTCCGGGATGATGTTGTTAATCGGGCAACCGTTATGACAGAATGGAACACCGCAATCCATGCAGCGGGCACCCTGTGTTGACATGTCTGCAGGCAGTTTTGAGAACTCGTCGTAGTGTGTAATACGATCCGCAACGGGGGCGTAACTAAGGTTCTCGCGTGAGTACTCCTTAAATCCAGTTGGCTTACCCATTTGCATGCTCCTTACCCGCTTCAGCATTCAGTTTCTCTTCCATTTCAGAGAGTGCACGTTTGTAGTCTACCGGCATCACCTTGGTGAATTTCGGTAGATATGCATCCCAGTTTTTCAGAACTGTTTTACCACGTGCAGAGTTGGTGTAGTGCACATGACGTTCGATCAGCGAACGTAGAATCTGCTGATCGTTCTGGGATAGTGAGTGTTTGATATCAACACGACCATGAGTCTCAAGATCAAGCCCCTGATGATCCAGTGTTTCCAGTGCATCAGCTTCGGAAGCAACCGGTTCCAGAGCAACCTGAGCCATGTTACAACGACTATCGAAATCACCGGCCTCGTCCAGTACATAAGCGATACCACCTGACATACCTGCTGCGAAGTTGCGACCTGTTTCACCAAGTACAACCACTGTACCACCGGTCATGTATTCACAGCCGTGGTCACCCACGCCTTCAACAACGGCAACGGCACCGGAGTTTCTTACGGCGAAACGCTCACCACCGATTCCGTTGAAGTAGCATTCGCCAGCAACAGCACCGAACAGCACAGTGTTACCGACGATGATGTTTTCATCAGCCTTGATAGGCGTCTCTTTAGGTGGGTAGATAGCAATACGGCCACCTGACAAGCCCTTACCGACGTAATCGTTACCCTCACCAGCCAGATCAATGGTGACACCGCGTGCCAGCCACGCGCCGAGTGACTGGCCTGCAGTACCCTTAGCCTTGATAACAATGCTGTCTTCTGCAAGGCCTGCATTACCATACTTCTTGGCAACCTTCCCTGAAAGCATGGTTCCGAAACTGCGATCCACGTTGCAGACATCTGTTTCGATCACAACCGGCTTCTTCTCTTCAAGCGCAGGGGTGGCCTGTTCGATAAGTTTATTGTCGATCAGGGCATCCAGGCCATGATCCTGCGTTTCGCAGTGCATGATGGCGGAGCCATTGGCATCGGTCTTGTGGAACATTGGCGAGAGATCCAGCCCCTGCGTTTTCCAGTGACGAATCGCATCGTTGGTATCCAGCATCTCAGTACGGCCAATCAGTTCGTCAAACGTGCGGAAACCAAGCTCTGCCATAATTTCACGTGCCTCTTCGGCGACGAACATGAAGTAATTGACCACATCTTCCGGTTTACCAACGAACTTCTTACGTAGTTCAGGATCCTGAGTCGCAACACCGACAGGGCAGGTGTTCAGGTGGCACTTACGCATCATGATACAGCCCTCTGCAATCAGGGCGATGGTTCCGAATGCAACTTCATCTGCACCGAGCAGACCAGCAATAATCACATCACGGCCTGTGCGCATCTGGCCATCAGCCTGAAGACGGGTACGGCCACGTAGGCGGTTCAACACAAGTGTCTGCTGAGTCTCGGCAAGGCCAAGCTCCCAGCTTGAGCCTGCATGCTTGATCGAGGTTAGTGGCGATGCACCGGTACCACCATCGTGTCCGGCAATGACCACGTGGTCTGCATGTGCCTTCACCACGCCTGCAGCGATGGTTCCTACGCCCACTTCAGATACCAGCTTTACGGAGATATCAGCATCGGTGTTGGTGTTTTTAAGATCAAAGATTAGCTGCGCCAGATCTTCAATCGAGTAGATGTCATGGTGTGGGGGGGGGGAGATTAATCCGACGCCGGGTGTTGAGTGACGTACGCGACCGATTCGCTGATCTACTTTATGACCAGGCAGCTGACCACCTTCGCCCGGCTTTGCACCCTGGGCGATCTTGATTTGAATCTGATCAGAGTTGGCCAGGTATTCGGTCGTAACACCAAAACGACCGGATGCAACCTGCTTAATGGCAGACCGCATGGAGTCGCCATTTTCCATCGGCGTGAATCGTTCGACCTCTTCACCACCCTCACCGGTGTTGGATTTACCACCCAGACGGTTCATGGCAATCGCAAGTGTGGAGTGAGCTTCGTGTGAAATTGACCCGAAGGACATGGCACCGGTGGCAAAGCGTTTTACAATATTTTCAGCAGGTTCCACCTCATCAATAGAGATCGAGTTTCCTTTGTTGAACTTGAACAGGCTCCGCAGTGTGGTCAGGCGACCTGTCTGATCATTGATGTGATCAGCAAACTCTTTATAGAGGCCATAGTTGTTAGTGCGTACTGAGTGCTGGAGCTTGGCAATGGTGTCGGGGCCGAGAAGATGTTCTTCACCACGAACACGCCACGCATAATCGCCACCTACATCAAGCGCGTTTTTATAAACCTGAGCATTTCCAAATGCGTCACGATGCAGGCGTGTAGCCTCTTCAGATACTACACTCAGATTCACACCCTCAATCTGTGTTGGAGTGCCGGTAAAATATTTAGAAACAAAATCGGATGAGAGGCCAACAGCCTCGAAAATTTGGGCACCACAGTAGGATTGATAGGTAGAGATACCCATTTTGGACATCACTTTAAAGATACCTTTATCAATAGCCTTAATATAACGGCTTTTAACCTCTTCAAGTGTCAGCTCTTCCGGTAGCTGACCACTGCGTTGAAGATCAAACAGTGTTTCAAATGCCAGATATGGATTGATCGCCTCTGCACCATAACCAGCTAGCGTAGCAAAGTGATGAACCTCGCGCGCACTTCCGGTTTCGACAACAAGACCCGCTTCTGTACGCAGTCCTTCGTTGATCAGGTGCTGATGTACGGCAGATGTGGCCAGTAGGGCAGGGATAGCAATGTGATCGGCATCCATCTCACGGTCAGAGAGAATGACGATGTTGTAGTGCTCATTCACTGCCTTCTCAGCAGCTTTGCATAGATTAGTCAGTGCTGCTTCCATGCCGGCAGCACCCTGATCGGCTGTATAGCACATAGAGAGGGTCGTGGTACGGAACTTGCCATCAGTGTAACGCTCAATATGGCGGACTTTTTCCAGATCAACATTGGTCAGAATCGGCTGATGTACTTCCAGTCGCATCTGTGGCTCTTCGGCATCCAGACCAAGCAGGTTTGGACGAGGGCCAATGATAGAGGTCAGGCTCATCACCATCTCTTCACGGATCGGGTCAATCGGTGGATTGGTGACCTGTGCAAAGAGTTGACGGAAATAGTTGCTCAGATGTTTGGAACGGTTGGAGAGCACTGCCAGCGGGTTATCATTACCCATCGATCCGGTTGCTTCCTGCCCTGAAATTGCCATGGGTGTCATCAGGAATTTCAGATCTTCCTGTGAGTAACCAAAGGCCTGCTGCTTATCGAGAAGATCACCATGCTCAGGGGCCATGGGTGCGACCTCTTCAGGCAGTGCTTCAAGTTGAATCTGAGTCTCAGCCAGAATTTTCTCATAAGGTTTCTGATCAGCAAGCTCAGCTTTCAGGTCAGTACCACGAATGATTTTACCCTCTTCAAGGTCGATCAGGAACATCTTACCAGGTTGCAGGCGCCATTTTTTGACGATCTTCTTTTCAGGGATATCAAGCACACCCATCTCTGAGCCCATGACGACCAGATCATCATCAGTAACCAGATAACGGGCAGGACGAAGACCATTGCGGTCCAGTGTTGCACCAATCTGGCGTCCATCGGTGAATGCTACAGCGGCAGGGCCATCCCACGGCTCCATCAACGCAGCGTGATACTCATAAAATGCTTTGCGCTTATCATCCATCAGTGTGTTTCCAGCCCACGCCTCAGGCACCAGTAGCATGGCAGCATGTGCAAGCGAGTAACCACCCATGGTCAGAAGCTCAATTGCATTATCGAAGCAGGCAGTATCAGACTGGCCTTCAGCAATCACAGGCCAGAGTTTGTCCAGGTCATCACCCAGTAGTTCGGACTTCATGGAGTGACGACGTGCATTCATCCAGTTGATGTTACCACGTACGGTGTTGATCTCACCGTTATGCGCGACCATACGGAACGGATGCGCCAGCTCCCAGGCAGGGAAGGTGTTGGTGGAGAAGCGCTGATGGACCAGTGCAAGTGCTGAGGTCATGCGTGCATCACGCAGATCATCATAGTAGGTGCCTACCTGATGCGAAAGGAACATGCCTTTATAAACGATGGTGCGGCTGGACATCGACGCAAAATAGAAGTTGGCCTCATCTTTAAAACCAAGTGCGTCCACACCATTTTTAGAGATACGACGAATGACATAGAGTTTTCTCTCCAACGCATCCTGATCGCCACAGTTTTCGCCCTTGCCAATAAAGACCTGGCGAATGAATGGCTCACAGGCAGTAACACTTTCAGGAAGGTCAGCGCGGACAGCATCACACGGCACATCACGCCAGCCAAGGCAGACCTGACCCTCATCACTGATCGCTTTCTCAATCAGCGCTTCACACAATTTACGATGAGAGGCCTTTTGGGGCATGAAGACCATGCCGACACCATATTCACCTGCTTTAGGCAGTTTAATATCAAGTTCCGGAGCAACGGCCTGAAAAAAATCATCAGGAAGTTGAATCAGGATTCCTGCACCATCACCTTCACGGGGATCAGCTCCGGCAGCGCCACGGTGAGTCAGGCGAAGAAGGATCTCGAGACCCTTTTCGACAATGTCGTGACTCTTCTGGTTTTTGATATGGGCAACAAAGCCAACACCGCACGCGTCATGTTCATAGGCGGGGTCATAGAGCCCCTGTTTTTTTGGCGCTGACAACGGAAGTGACATTTGACTCATATTGTTACCTCTAAAAACTCTAATTTATCAATGGGTTGGCGCGACACATCTGACTATGTGCAGCGGCGTATTCTCCCTGGATAGCATGCCGGATTAACACATGATCAAAGCCGGCGGCGGCGCAATATAGCGAAATTCGATAGGTTTCTCCACCTCTACTAAACAGTTAATGGCGACCCAATTCCTGTCCCTATATGCTAATATAAGAGCATGGGTGATAAGCATGAGGTTGTAATTGATCTGGATCTTCTGGCAGGCGATAGCGAAGCGCTTGGAAAACTCTATGAATTTGGCAGTCTGATGGTTCAATCATCGAACCGGAACGAAGTCGATTCAGGCTATCGTGTTTTGGAAATGGTTGATCAGTTTATGCGCACTTCAAATAGTGAGCCAGACAAGTTGTCTGTCAGTGACTCGGACGATCAGAGGCCTGATGAATAGTTGTAAGATTAAAATTTGATGTGGATGGCGTGATGGTATGATGAAGATAACTTCCAGAAAAACAGATAGCCACACAGGTGAACAGGATATGTCATCAGAAAATTGGCATGCCGAAAACACAAAAGCAGTTTTCGAATCATTTGAAACAACACCTGACGGGCTATCGGGTAAAGAGGTGAGTAACAGACTTTCCAGATACGGGCTAAACCGCCTCCCGGAAGCAAAAGCACGAGGCCCGTTGATACGGTTTTTCTACCAGTTTCATAATATTCTGATCTATGTCTTGATTGCTGCGAGTATGATCACAGCTTTGTTAGAGCACTGGGTAGATGCCAGCGTGATTTTGGGTGTGGTATTTATCAATGCAGTGATTGGTTTTGTACAGGAGGGTAAGGCGGAGGATGCTTTAAGGGCAATACGTCAGATGCTCTCCCCGAATGCCATGGCCATTCGTGATGGTCGTCAAATAACTATCCGCGCCGAAGAGGTGGTGCCCGGTGATATCGTCTTGCTGCAATCAGGAGATAAGGTTCCGGCAGATTTGCGGATGTTCCGGGTTAAGGGGCTTCAAATCCAGGAGTCAGCCCTGACTGGTGAGTCGGTGGCTGTAGAAAAGATCACTGACTCCTCGGCTCAGGATGCGGTGATAGGTGATCGTCGTTGTATGGCTTATTCCGGCACGCTTGTAACCCATGGGCAGGGTGCAGGCATTGTTGTAGCAACCGGTGCAGAAACTGAACTTGGCCACATCAGCGCAATGGTTGCTGATGTGGAATCAGTAACCACACCACTGTTGCGTCAGATCGCCCAGTTTGGCCGCTGGTTGACAATCGGTATATTGATCATTGCTGTGGCTAATTTTGTATTTGGCGTGCTTGTTCATGGCTACGCCTATTCTCAAATGTTTCTTGCTTCCGTCAGTCTTGCGGTGGCTGCTATACCGGAAGGGCTGCCTGCAATTATGACTATCACGCTGGCTATAGGTGTGCAGCGCATGGCCTGTCGTAATGCCATTATTCGCAGGCTACCTGCTGTCGAAACTCTGGGGGCTGTGACGGTCATCTGTTCAGATAAAACCGGAACTCTGACCCGTAATGAAATGACCGTGAGTAGTGTTGCGATCATCGGTAGTCTGTTTGAGTTCGCCGGGGCGGGCTATGACCCTCATGGTGCAATTACACTGGAGAATAACGAGGTACTTCCGGAGGAGTGCCCTCTGTTATTGGAGGTGCTTCGTGCAGCTCTGCTTTGCAATGATGCCTCTGTAGAACAAAAGGATAATGAATGGCTTGTGCATGGTGACCCTATGGAGGGTGCTTTGTTGGTGGCCGGTTTAAAGGCTTGTTTGGATGTTGAGGCAGAAGCAAAGAAATACCCACGTACAGATCTCATACCTTTTGAATCGGAGCATCGTTTTATGGCAACGCTTCATCATAGTCATACGGGTGATGCATTCATTTTTCTCAAAGGTGCGCCTGAACGTGTGTTGGAAATGTGTGAGAAACAGAGGGATGTTGATGGTGATCAGGCTCTGGATAGAGAGCGCTGGCTAGAACGTATTGAGACCATGGCTAAACACGGCCAGCGTGTTTTAGCCATGGCCGTTAAGCCGGTACGTAGTGATCAGACGGAGCTCAGTTTTGGTGATGTGGAAAACGGATTGATTATGTTGGGTATGTTCGGCCTGATCGACCCGCCTCGTGAGGAGGCTATAGAGGCGGTCAAAACCTGCCGTATGGCGGGTATTCGGGTGAAGATGATTACAGGCGACCATGGAGCTACAGCGCGCGCTATAGCTCAACAGGTTAAACTTATTAATACCGATGATGTACTCACCGGGCAGGAGCTCGAATTGATGAGTGAGGATGAACTTCAGCAAAAAGTGTTGGGTATTGACGTCTATGCACGAGTAAACCCTGAACATAAATTGCTGCTGGTGCGGCTGTTACAGGAGCATGGTCTCATCGTGGCGATGACGGGTGATGGTGTGAATGATGCTCCGGCTTTGAAGCGTGCTGATGTCGGTATAGCTATGGGTCATAATGGAACGGAAGCAGCCAAGGAGGCTGCGGAAATGGTTTTGGCCGATGATAATTTTGCATCGATTGCTCACGCCGTGGAAGAGGGGCGTACGGTTTACGATAACCTGAAGAAGGCCATACTTTTTATTCTCCCAACCAACGGTGGCGAAGCACTGATTATTCTTGCTGCTGTCCTGTTCGGCTTTCACCAGCTGCCGCTAACTCCCGTGCAGATTCTCTGGGTAAATATGATTACTGCTGTCACCTTGGCACTGGCATTGGCATTCGAGCCACCCGAACAGAATGTGATGCAGCGTTTGCCTCGTGATACCCATGAACCGATATTAACTAACCACCTTATCTGGCGTGTCGTTTTTGTCTCAATCATATTAATGGGTGGAACGTTTGGACTTTTTCTCTGGGATATTGAGCAGGGTGCCAGTATTGAACATGCTCGTACTGTGGCTGTAAATGCACTGGTTATGTTTGAGATATTTTATCTGTTCAATTCCAGATATATCTCGGCATCAGCACTGAACTGGGCCGGATTAACAGGCAATCGATATGTGTTGATAGCCATTGGCATTCTTATCATCTTCCAGTTGGGTTTCACCTATCTTACACCCATGCAAGCCCTGTTTGGCACCACAGCAATCGATTTCAGTACATGGTTACTTATTCTGCTTGTCTCTTCCTCCGTACTGTTCCTTGTAGAGTTGGAGAAATACTTTGTCCGGCGTATGGGCAGGTAGAGAGTAGGGTTGCAGCTAACAATCAGACGGGTCTTGAAACTATCGAATGTTTCAGGTGCGGATAAACAAAAAAAAGAGCTGCATTGCTGCAGCCCCTTTTGGTATGGCGTCCCCAAGGGGAGTCGAACCCCTGTTACCGCCGTGAAAGGGCGGTGTCCTAGGCCACTAGACGATGGGGACCTGGACGAACGCGGCGAAGCATATGTGCATAACCTGCCGCGTCAACCTTAGCATCTGGTATATCCAGATGTTTCTAACATGGTGCGCCCACTAGGACTCGAACCTAGGGCCCACGGATTAAAAGTCCGCTACTCTACCAACTGAGCTATAGGCGCTTCGAAAGGCGGCGAAGTTTCTCGAAATCGAGGCTGGTGTCAAACATATTTTTTAACCGATAAACATATGCCATTTCATCTCTTACCGCCTGCCTCTGCAAATGCTACGATTGCTGGTATGAAATATCACTCGGTACCGGATTATCATATGCACACACCACGTTGTAATCACGCGGTTGGTGAAGTCGTGGAATATGCTGAAGCTGCCCTGCTTCTGGACATGAAAGAGATCGGTATGTCTGATCACTCTCCAATGCCGGGTGAATATGATAAAGATTGGCGCATGGATCGTAGTGAGCTTGCCGGATATCTGGATGAGGTGGCTGCTGTAAGGGATCAGTTTTCGGGCAGGCTGGTTGTGAAAACCGGACTTGAGGCTGATTTTCATCCCGGCACAGAGAGCTATGTCAAAGAGATGATCGATTCGCACGGATGGGATTATGTGATTGGTTCGGTTCACTATATCGGCGATTGGGCCTTTGATAATCCGGATGAGATGAGTCGTTGGGATGCCTGTGATGTCGAGGATACCTACGTGGATTATTTCAGGCTCGTGGCTGCCTCTGCCCGCTCCGGGCTATTTGATATTATCGGGCATCCCGATCTGGTTAAGAAATTTGGCCATCGGCCACCGCTGGATAGTCGCAAGGTTCATGATGCCGAAGAGGCGATGCTTGTTGCTGTGAAAGAGGCGGATGTAGCGCTTGAGATCAGCTCGGCAGGTCTTCGCAAGCCAGTTTCTGAGATCTACCCCCATGCACGCATCGTTGCGCGAGCTGCAGAGCTTGGGATACCGATGAGTTTTGGTTCGGACGCACATGCACCGGGAGAGGTGGGGCATGCGATGGATGCATGTCTGAGCATGTTGGAGATGTGTGGCATCAATGAGGTTGCCACGTTCACAAACAGAGAGCGTCATATGCAGCCGATTCAGAGGTTATAACGTGGCGGATGAGACCATTCTGATTACCGGAGCTTCAGGTGGCTTCGGTTATGAGTTTGCCAGACAACTGGAGTCGACCGGATGTCGTCTGATTTTGCATGCAAGGGATAGGATTCGGCTGCAATTGACTCTGGACGTTCTGAAAGAGCCCGAGCGCCATCGAACGATTATTGCCGACCTCTCTCAGAGAAAAGGCGTTGAGTGCTTTATCGAAGATATGTCTGATGAAGGTGACCTGACCGGCTTGATTAACAACGCTGGCTTTGGCGTCTGGGGTAAATTCGAACAGTGCGAAGATGTGGCACAGCTTGATGTGCTGCGTACTGATTTGATTGCCCCGGTTGCGTTAACCCATGCCCTGTTACCTGGCCTGATCAGAAATCGAGGCTTTATCATCAATGTCTCTTCCCTGGCAGGAGAGACACCGCTCCCCTACATGAGTACTTACGCAGCTGCAAAGGCCGGTCTGACTTACTGGAGCGAGGCTTTGCGAGCTGAAATTGGGGAGAAGGTGAGGGTGGTGACACTTGCCCCCGGCCCATCGCCGACAGGGTTTCGTGATGTTTCAGGTGCACCAAAGGGTAAAGGAAGCCTGTTTCGAAGCGCTGCCGACTCGGTTGTGGCGGAGTCTCTGATTATGTTGCGGCGAGGAGGTGGATTCTGCGTGCCGGGATTCAGGCACCGACTTCTCTGGCTGATGCAGAAGGCCGTGCCCAGAGGAGTTGCTATGAAGTTGATGGCAAAATATCTAAAACCTTGACCTATTCGTTAGAGACACTGGATTACTCAGTTCGTGTTTCAGGGCGGGCGCGTTATGCCCGGATAGTTGTGCGCCCCGACATGAGTGTTGAAGTGGTCCTGCCCCGTGGCGTTCATGCTACACATGCTAAAACCCTGCTCAGAGAAAAAGAGCCCTGGGTTGTTCGTTCACTGAACCGGTTTCGTACCCATGCCCATCTGGCAATGCCTGAAAAGCAGGAGGGGAAACCAGAGGAGATCAGCTTCGAGTCAACGGGTCAGGTGTTCAAGGTCAGTTATCATAAAACGAATTCATCACAGGTGCGTGTCAGTGAGCGAGAGTCAGTTTTATCTGTTTCTGGTTGTGTAGATGATGATTCGAAAGTTCAGGCTACATTGAAGCGATGGCTGAAGCGAAAGGGGAGTGAGTTATTGCTTCCCATGCTTAAGGCTGAGAGTGAAAAGCTGGGGTTAAGCTATGAGAGGAGTGCTGTAAGGCTTCAAAAGCATTGTTGGGGAAGTTGTTCCAGAAAGAGAAGCATCAGCCTGAATGCCAAGCTTCTTTTTCTGCCAGAGCCGTTGATTCGATACGTTATGATCCATGAACTGACACACCTTAAAGAGATGAATCATTCGGGAGCATTCTGGGCGCTGGTAGCGCGCTATGACGATAATTGTTCAGAGCATCGAAGAGCATTAAAGCAGGTTTCGTGTTGGGTTCCTCACTGGGTGGAGCGATAGGCAACCTGGGTGGTGATCACACTTAGTAGTGTTCGATATTACTCTTGATACATTTTGGACAGATGGAGTGAGTCAGGCGCGCATCTGAGTTGGTTGCAAGATAATCTTCCAGAGAGACCCATCGCTCTTCATCCTTGATGCTCTTGCAGTAAGAGCATATTCGAAGCAGGCCACTTAACATCTGCACCTGTTCCATGGCTTCTTTTAACTCTCCAATCGTATTCCCAAGTTTCAGGTGCGTTTTTATTCGGGCAAGTAGTTCGGGTGGATTAACCGGCTTTTTAACATAGTCTGAACCGCCGACATCAAATGCCCGGATCGTATCTTTACTGCTGTCTCTGCCAGTTAGAAAAAGAATTGGTATGTCTGCATGATTCGGACTGCTTTTAATCCGGTTGCAAACTTCAAAACCATCCATTTCAGGCATGACAATATCCAGTAGAATCAGGTCAGGAGGATCTGACCTGATTAGATCAAGAGCTTCGTGCCCGCTGGAAGCCGTAGTGACTTCTATGCCCTGCTGTTCAATGATGGATATAGCCACCTTGAGTTGGATAGGGGAATCATCAACGATCAAAACTCGATTCATGAGGGCTGACTTTGGACTACCTGCCTACAAATGCAAGCTGTCCAGTCGAGCCGGTCAGTTTCTGTCGGGTTTGTTTCCAGAGTTGAGCAGGTTTACTAATTTGCTGATAGATGCTTTGGGGATGATCTCGCCATTGATAGCCGCCACAGGAGCCTGACTGCAGCCTCCAAGGCAGAAGCTCTCTTCAATAGTGATACCGCGAGTGGCTTTGAGTGCAGAGGTGATACCGTGACTTCCAGCCTTGCTGCAAAAAGGGCCTGCACAGATTCTGATGGCATTTGAAGCGTCCGCGTGAGTATGAAACAGAGTAGAGAGCTCATGACCCAGATTAAGTGATTGGTCAAAGTGGTTTTCAATGATCGCAATGGCTTCTTTAGGCAGGAAACCGAAATGTGCATGCAGATCTTCAGCTGCGGCCAGAAGGTAGGGCTGTTTCCGTGGATAGTTGCGGAGTTTGAGGATACGCTCAGTCGCTGAACAGATGTCGTCAGTTTGCATCGGCGATATGCTAGACTCGATCTTTGATGGAGGCCATATGTCTGACACTGCTTCTGAAAACTGTGAATTGATTCTGACCAATGCTCAGATGCGTATGGCAGATCAGTTGACCATTGAGCAGCATCATCTGTCTGGCATGGAGCTGATGGAGAGTGCCGGGGCTGCTATTGCCCGATCCGTGATCCACTGTAGTAGGGACGGGGGGCGAATCGTTGTTGTTGCCGGCCCGGGAAACAATGGTGGCGATGGGTTTGTAGCGGCTCGTATTCTACGTAGAAAAAACATTCCGGTCACGGTTATACCACTTGTTCCTGTGGATGATATTCAGGGCGATGCTGCGGCCACACTGGAGCTCTCTCGTCAGGCTGGCGTTAAGATACGGCCAGCAACTACGATCAAAGATCTGGACAGGCTGAAGGTATGGCTGAGTCGCTCAGCTATCATTGTGGATGCCATGTTTGGAACAGGCCTGACAAGGCCTCTGGATGGGTGGTTTGCCGAGGCAGTGACTGCCATCAATGAGTGTGACAGAGATGTGTTCGCTGTTGATATTGCCAGCGGCATTCATGGAGATAGTGGCGAAATGCTTGGGGCTGCCGTCAATGCTGATTTTACGCTACCTATTGCGGCTTATAAGTGGGGACACTGGCTTAATGGGGGCCACGACTATGCTGGTGTTGTTCTCTCTCCTGCTCCGATAGGTATTCCTGACACGGTGTTGAGTGAAGTTCAGTCACGATCGCCAACGCTCTCCAGATCAGCGAAAATGGTTGATCAACGGATGATCAAGCAGGCCTTCCCCCCTCGAAAAGAGGACTCACACAAAGGTGATTTTGGCAATCTTTGGATATTCGGAGGTTCTCAGGGTTATACAGGAGCACCTCAACTGACAGCCAAGGGTGCACAGGCCATAGGAACGGGGTTAGTCAGTATCGCATGCCCTCGGGAATCCTATCCAATTTTGGCGGCGGCCAGTCTGGAAGTGATGGTTCATCCTCAGGAGGAGGCTCCATGGAAAAATGCTGATGCTGTTGTAGCAGGTCCGGGTTGGGGTAGGGAACATATAAGAGGATTGGCAGAGCTTCTTCTTGCTAATAACAGGCTGGTACTGGATGCCGATGCGCTGAACATGATGGCTGAAGATTCAAAACTTCTCTCTCTGCTCAAGTTGCGGGAAGCTGTTTCAGTGATGACGCCTCATCCGGGTGAAGCGGCACGTCTGCTGGATATGACGGTTAGCGAGATTCAGAGAGACCGATTGAATGCTGCTCTGGCTTTGGTGGAGAAGTACAGGAGTTGGGTAGTGCTGAAAGGTTGCCAGACCTTGATTGTTTCACCTGACCGGCATGTATGGCTCACCTCTTTTGGAACGCCTCGACTTGCTGTGGCCGGCGCAGGGGATGTGCTGGCCGGTATTATTGGTGGTCTCCTGGCTCGCGATGTGCCTGCTGATATTGCTCTCCCTGCGGCGGTCGGATTGCACGCACTTGCTGGTGAAGCGGGCGGCTGGCATCGTGCTGGACAGTTGGAAGGTGTTATTGCCAGACTTGTCCGCGAGACAGGTTTCTAGTGGTATGAAGTTTCATTGTAATCAAACTGGCTCTGTTCAGGCTATAATTCATCTAATGTCAGATTTTCTACGAAGGGGAGAATAGAGAAGCGTATGCAGCAGAAAGGCAGTCATCAAACCCATCCAATGCCTCTTTCTCCAAGGCTTTCGATCTATCGTTGGCATATTCCAATGATCGCAAGCATTGCTCATCGAGCCAGTGGCGTGGCCCTGATTCTGTTCATGCCGTTTTATCTATGGGTGCTGCACGGCATGACCGGTACACCGGAAGATTTTGATCAGGCTGTGGCCCTGCTTCACTCGCCGATTGGTCGGCTGGTTCTCTGGGTTGCGGGTACAGCCGTAGTATATCATTTCTGTAACGGCATACGTTTTCTTGCACTTGATGCCGGCTGGTGTGAATCGCAGCAGATGATGCGGTTGAGCGCCCGTGTCGTGTTAATTGTTGCACTGGTCACAGCACTCTTTTTCGGAGTGCTGTTGTGGTGATACAGAAGGATACAGGGACGGCACACAATGGTCTGGGTGACTGGTACTGGCAGCGCCTGACCGCTTTGGTGTTGCTGGTGATTCTACCGCTGCCGTTTTTGTTGTTGTGGGGTGTCTACTCGGGTGCGTTGAATCAGTTTGCACTTCTTGATCTTCTTGATCATTTTCTCTCACGGCTTTTTCATACTCTGCTTATTGTTGCCATCACTGTGCATGCCTACATCGGTTTGAAAGTCATTATTGAAGATTACATTCATAAAGCCATGTTACGTGTGCTCCTGATCGGAGCGATGCTTGTTGTGATGTCTGCTGCCGGTATCTGGTGGTTGGCACTGGTCTGGGCCTGGGGTGGTTGATGATGGTTCGCTTTTTTCATAGCTCTTCGTTGCGCTCTGCTCCTGTGGCGCTGCCACATTTCACGCAGTGCGTTTTAATCTGTTTTGAAATCGAACCATCATCGATTCATACTGAAACTATGCATGAAGGGAATTGATAATGTCATATCTTTCGACTGATCAGGTTGAACATCACTTTCATGATGTGGTGATTATTGGGGCTGGTGGAGCCGGGCTTCGTGCTGCTCTGCAACTCTCCGATGCAAACTGTCGCGTCGCTGTAGTGAGTAAAGTGCTGCCGACCAGATCTCATACAGTAGCTGCTCAGGGCGGTATGAATGCAGCACTTGGTAATGTGAGCTCCGACCACTGGCACTGGCATATGTATGACACGGTGAAAGGTTCGGATTATTTGGGCGATCAGGATGCCATCGAATATATGTGCCGGGCTGCACCCAGAATGGTGCGGGAGCTTGAGCATCAGGGGGTGCCATTCTCTCGTCTTGATGATGGTACCATCTATCAACGCCCATTTGGCGGCCAGTCCAGGGAGTTTGGCGAGGGTGGGCAGGCATCACGAACCTGTGCTGCCGCCGATAGGACCGGCCATGCGATTTTACATACGATGTATCAACAGAATCTGCGTGCAGGCACCCACTTCTTTGAAGAGTTTTTTGCTCTTGATCTGATGATGAGCGACGATGGGTGTCAGGGTGTGATGGCCTGGGATATTGCTGAAGGGCGCTATCACCTGTTTCAGGCCAAGGCTGTGATTCTGGCAACCGGAGGCGCTGGCCGTGTTTTTCAGATGACCACCAATGCGCATATCTGCACCGGCGATGGCGGTGCGCTTGTTCTGGATGCCGGGCTTCCGGTTGAGGATATGGAATTTTTTCAGTTTCATCCCACTGGCATTGCTGGTGTTGGCCCGTTGATCACGGAAGGTGTACGGGGTGAGGGCGGCTATCTGCTCAATGGAGAGGGTGAGCGGTTTATGGAGCGTTATGCCCCAACCGCCAAAGATCTTGCCAGTCGGGATGTGGTTTCAAGAGCTATAGCTGTAGAGCTTCGGGAAGGTCGTGGCTGCGGCCCAAACAAGGATCATGTGCTGTTGAAGCTGGATCATCTTGGTGAAGAGCTGATTATGGAACGGTTGCCCAACATTCATGAGCTTGCTTTGAGATTTGCCGATGTGGACTGCACTAAAGATCCGATCCCTGTGCTGCCTACGGCTCACTACACCATGGGTGGCGTTCCAACCAACCGCTTTGGAGAGGTGGTCTATTCCGATAATGATGAGAAAGAGAAGGTGATGGGGAGTCTCTACGCGATCGGCGAGGCAGCCTGTGCTTCGGTTCATGGCGCCAACAGGCTTGGTGGTAATTCGCTTTTGGAGATTATCGTGTTTGGTAAGGCCTGCGGAGATCAGGTGATCAAACATCTTGCTGAGAAACAGTATCATCCAAAACTTGATCCTGATTGCTGGAAAGATGGTGTGGCGCGTGTGGAACGCTGGCTCTCTTCTGCTCCGGATCAGGGTGGAGATCTAAAGATATCCGAGGTTCGCAATAAGATGCAGCGGATTATGCAGGATCATTTCAGTGTTTATCGTAACGAAGAGGTGATGGCCGAAGGGGTCGATCATCTGGAGAAAACAGCAGTTTCGCTTTCATCAGCTTTCATTGAAGATAAAAACAGAATTTTTAATACAGAGCTTATTGAAGCACTGGAGCTTGAAAACCTGATGGGTCTGGCGCGTGCAACGGCTGCCGGTGCACTGGCACGGAGAGAGTCGCGCGGTGCGCATGCACGGGATGATTTCCCTGAACGAGATGATGAGCAGTGGATGAAACATACGCTGGCAACCATCAGAGATAATAAGGTTGAGTTGGACTATAAGCCCGTTCGAACCATCCCCATGAGCGTGGAATCGTTCCCTCCCAAAAAGAGAGTTTATTAATGAATGGCTTCAGAGCATTGACTCAAGCCATCGATGGCTCTCGCCCTGCGGGCACACTTAGTGGGTCCAAATGGCTATCCTGCCTTTTTGTCTGCCTTCAGCCTTTATCGCATTTCAAAAACGCGGTTTTGAAATGCTCACTAAAGCCACCCAAGGTGAATTTCGCTTGTGAAAGAGAGGGTGTTCCGGGGTACTTCCATGGGTGGAGGAAGAGAGCATGAGTGAAATGATCAAACTCGAAATCTACCGTTACGACCCTGAAAAGGGTGGTGAACCGACGATGCAGTTGTTTGAAGTGCCTTTGACCAAGTCGGGCATGAAACTCCTCGATGCGCTTAATTATATTAAATGGAATCTTGATGGCACACTCACCTATCGCCGCTCATGTGGTGAGGGTGTATGTGGTTCGGATGGCTTAAATATTAATGGTGTGAATGGGCTTGCCTGTATTACGCCGATCACCGGCCTGAAACAGCCGATCAAGGTGAGGCCGTTGCCGAGCATGCATGTGGTTCGTGATCTGGTTGTCGATATGGAGCACTTTTTTGATCAGTACCGCTCTATTCGCCCCTGGCTACAGGCTGAAACCCCTGTGCCGGAGCATGAGCGGCTCCAATCACCGGAGGAGCGGGCAGAGGTTGATGGCTCCTACGAATGCGTTCTCTGCGGCTGCTGCACCACCTCCTGTCCATCATGGTGGTGGAATGGAGATCGTTTTCTGGGTCCTGCTACACTGCTTCAGGCAGATCGCTGGATCAGAGACTCCCGAGATGAGATGGCAGGAGAGCGGTTGGATCAGCTTGAAGATGCGTTCAAGCTCTACCGTTGCCATCAGATTATGAACTGCATGGAGTGCTGCCCTAAAGGGTTGAATCCCACCAAGGCGATTGATCATATCAAACGAACACTGTTGTCACGAAAGTCGTAATTAAATTTTATGGACAGTGATGTTAGACGGTTGCGATATCGACTGAATCGACAGGGAATGCTGGAGCTGGATGCGTGGTTGGCCCCGCTTGAAAAAGCGCTCACCGAGGGCGATAGCGAAACTGTTGCTCAGGTTGAGGCGATGATTGCTGCTGACACCCCCGATCTTCTGGCTATGATGCATGGTGAAATTCTTCTGCCGGAGCGGCTCCGGGCATATTTGGAGCGTTGATGAAGTCTGTTTTTGTTTTGTTAAGTCTGTTTGTCGGTTTTTCTGCTCATGCAGGAGGCTTGCCACTGCTGCATATTCAACCCGAAGTATTGGATATGGGTTCCGTAAAAGAGGGTGTGGAGGCGAAGGGGCGGCTGTTTATTCGTAATAATAGTGATACGACTATCACCATTACAGATGTGCAGAGCTCATGTGGTTGTACTGTGGTGGAGCCGAAGAGCAAAGTTTTGGCGGCGGGCGCCTTCACAGTGTTGGAAGTGACGATTGATAGCACTGTGAAGCAGGGCGATGTGAAGAAGTCGGTGCAGGTTACTGACTCAACCGGGAATGTGGCTAAAGCCATTTTGAAGCTGCGTGTTACCGAAAATCCGCACCTCGTGCGGGAGGGGAGAGGACTTTTTGATGGCAAGTGTGCCGCTTGTCATGTTGACCCTGTGCAGGGAAAGGTGACGGGAAAATCCATCTATGATGCGGCATGTCTGATGTGTCACGGTGAAGGAGCAAAGGGGGCTTATGCACCGGCGCTTCGAGGCCATGAAGATGTAACTGCATTGAAGTATCTGATTTCGCACGGAACCGGATCGCCGCAGATGCCGGGCTTCGCGAAAAAGCAGGGTGGGCCACTGACTCAAAAACAGGTTCTCACACTTTCTAAATGGTTATTGTCTCTGGACTGATTGTTCTGGACGAAGAGGGGCGTTAAGAGTATAAATCCGACCCCATGAAAAACGTACATATAGCCCCCTCAATTTTATCTGCAGATTTTGCAAACCTAGAAAAAGAAATTCGCGCCATTGATGAAGGTGGATGTGACTGGGTCCATGTTGATGTCATGGACGGCACATTTGTTCCGCCAATCACAATCGGCGATAATATCGTTAAGGCGATTCGCCCACATACTGAAAAGCTGATGGATGTGCATCTGATGGTCGAGCACCCTGAGACTCAGGTTGAAGCCTTTGCCAAAGCCGGTGCCGACATGATCACCGTTCATCAGGAAACATGTGTTCACCTGGAACGCACGCTCCAGCTTATCCGTTCACTGGGTTGTAAGGCGGGTGTTTCACTCTGCCCTTCAACACCGGTTTCAACGATTAAAAATGTGCTCCACTGCACCGATCTGGTACTGCTGATGAGTGTGAACCCTGGATACGGCGGACAGTCTTATATCCATGCGGTTACTGATAAAATTAAAGAGGCGCGTGCCATGCTTGATGCAGTGGGAAGCTCTGCTTACCTGCATGTAGATGGTGGCGTTAGCCCTAAAACGATTGAAGAGGTTTCCAGTGCGGGGGCTGATTCGTTTGTAGCCGGTTCTGCGGTCTACAACACGCCGGACTATGCGGCGGCCATTGCTGAGTTGAGGAGCCTGGCAGAGAAAGTCTGATTGATGAAGGGCTGTCAGCTTGACGCATTTATGTCGGGCTGATAGTCATTCGCATCTTGTTTTATTAAGAAAATTTAACTATTTAAGAGGGAGGATGGCTATGTCGGATAAAGCGGATCATTCGCGCCGTAATTTTCTGTATGTTGCCGCTGGCGGTCTTGGTGCTGTAGCAGCAGGTGCAACAGCAGTTCCATTTATCGGAAGTATGCTTCCTGCAGCCGATACACTGGCTGCTGCAAAAACTGAATATGATGTTTCAACCGTGGTTGAAGGTCAGCTGGTTGTAATTCAGTGGCAGGGCAAACCGGTGTTTGTTGTAAACCGTACAGCAGAGATGCTGGAGCGGGTCAAAGGACACGATGATAAACTCAAAGATCCAAACTCCGAAGCTGGTGAAGCTGTGCAGGCAGAGTGGATGGATACAGATGAGAAACGTCTCTATCGAGCTATCAAACCTGAAGTTCTGATTGTAGTTGCCAGTTGTACACACCTGGGCTGCATTCCTCTCTTTAAACCAACAGCAGGGCAGAAGGATTGGGGTGACTCAGTACCTTCAGACTGGTCTGGTGGCTGGCACTGCCCATGTCACGGCTCTTTCTATGACCTCTCTGCAAGGGTGATCAATGGTTCACCTGCTCCACAGAATCTGCATGTCATGAAGTATGAATACATTTCTGACACTGTTGTGTTGATCGGATAAGGGGGAGATAGACATGATTGAAAAAATGATGAATACACGCCTTTTCCATTGGGTTGATGAGCGCACAGATCTTGGCGCTATTATTAAAAGCCAGCTGACTGAATATCCGGTTCCTAAAAACCTGAACTATATGTGGAACTTCGGTTCTCTTGCTCTGCTGGTTCTGGTTCTTCAGATTCTGACAGGTATTTTCCTGGTGATGTACTACAAACCTGATGCATCACTGACTTATGGTGGTTATACCGTTGCATTTGATTCCGTTGAACGAATCATGCGTGACATTAACTTTGGCTGGCTGATTCGCTACATGCATGCGGTGGGTGCTTCGGCCTTCTTTGTTGTGGTCTATATGCATATTGGCCGTGGTCTCTACTACGGTTCATATAAAGGGCCTCGTGAGTTATTGTGGATTATCGGTGTTGTGATTCTGCTGATTATGCAGGGTGCAGCATTCTTTGGTTACCTGCTTCCTTGGGGTCAGATGTCTTTCTGGGGCGCAACGGTAATTACCAACCTGTTTGGTGCACTGCCTGTTCTCGGTGAGTACCTGCAGCAGGTGCTTCGTGGTGGCTTCGCCGTTGGTGATCCAACGCTGAACCGCTTCTTTTCACTGCACTATCTCTTCCCTCTGCTGCTTGCAGCGATTGTGGGTGGTCATATTCATGCACTGCATGTGGTTCACTCTAACAACCCTGAAGGCATCGATATCGACCATGAAAAAGACACCATCCCGTTCCATCCTTACTATACAGTAAAAGATGCATTTGGTGTTGGTGTATTTCTGCTGGGTTACTGCTATTTTGTATTCTTCCAGCCTGAAGCCTGGGGCTACTTTATTGAGGTGGATAACTTCGTGCCTGCAAACAACCTGCAGACACCTGCACATATTGCACCGGTATGGTACCTAACGCCTTGGTATACCATTCTTCGTACCTTCGAAGATAAGTTGATGGGCGTGGTTGCTATGGGAGCATCGCTTGCGATCCTCTTTGTACTGCCGTTCCTTGATCGTTCGAAAGTTCGCTCGGCTCGCTATCGTCCGGTCTTCCGTCAGATGGTGATTCTATTCTTCATCTCTGTAGTTGTACTGGGCTACTGTGGTCACTCTGCGCCAACAGAGACCTTGGCGATGGTTGGTACGATTGCGACATGTGTCTACTTCGGTTTCTTCCTGCTGTTGCCATTTGTGCATAAGTTTGAGAAGACCAAGCCACTGCCGGGAGGAGAGTAAGATGAGGGGAATGATGATGAAAATGACCCGTTTTTCTCTGATTGCTTGCCTGATGTTGATGCTGGCTCCGGTCATGGCTTCGGCTGCCGGTGGAGTTGCCGTTAAACATACCGATATCACTTTTGATAAAGAGACGCTTCGTGCAGGTCTTCAGGTGTTTACAGATGTATGTATGGGTTGCCACTCAGCTAAGTATGTTACCTACCGTAACCTGATGGCTTACCCTGAAATTGGTATTTCGCGTGAAGAGGCAGATGAGCTTCGTGGTGATAAGGCGTTGATGGCAGGGCTTATCACTGAGCTCTCTCCGGAAGATGCTGCTGAGTCATATGGCAAGGTTCCACCTGATCTCTCTTTGATTGCTCGCGCTCGTCGTGGTGGTGCTAACTATACCTACTCTATTCTGACCGGCTACGAAGCTGATCCGGATGGCAAGATCGAAGATGGAAACTACAACGTATACTACCCAGGTGGTCGTATTGCGATGCCTGATCCGCTTGCATGGATGGGTCACGATGCTGAAGAGACTGCTGATCTTGAAGAGCAGGCGCGCAGTGTCTCCTCATTCCTGGCTTTCATCGGCGATCCACATCAGCTGGAGCGTAAGCGTCTTGGCCGTTGGGTGATGGGTTTCCTTGTTCTTCTGACATTCGTTCTCTGGATGTTGAAGAAAGAGGTCTGGAAAGACGTTAAGAAACACTGATCTGATCTTTGTTGATTAAAAATACCCGGCTCTAACGAGTCGGGTATTTTTTTGTTCGGCTTCAGACTCCTGTCTTCCGCCTTTATCCGCGATGCAAGAGCGTGCTCTTGCTCCGCTTACGAGCTCATGAAATTCGCTTGCCCCACTTCCTGTGGGGATTGGACGATTGTTTGCAACGCTGAGCGCATCTGAATAACCTAACTCCCTTGACGTTTAGACCTTCGGGCATACACTCGGGCAACCCTGAATAGGGGGCTGTTTCAACTGTTTTAAGCCATTTCAAAGTAATTACGGAGCCCGTCTGCAGATGCGTGAATTTGATAAGATCAAGCGCCTTCCTCCTTATGTTTTCGCCGTTGTTAATCAATTGAAGATGGAGCTGCGCCATGCCGGTCACGACATTATTGATCTCGGTATGGGTAACCCTGACCAACCAACACCGCAGCATATTGTCGATAAGCTCTGTGAAGCGGCGCAGGATGGACGCAATCACCGTTACTCCGTATCCCGTGGTATTCCAGGCCTGAGAAAGGCGATCTGTGCATGGTACAAAACCAAATTTGATGTTGATCTTGATCCTGAGACAGAAGCGATTGCAACCATCGGTTCAAAAGAGGGGCTGGCACATCTGGCAGTGGCGATTACATCACCGGGTGATTTGATTCTTACACCAAATCCGGCTTATCCGATTCACCCGTACGGCTTCATTATTGCAGGGGCTGATATCCGTCACCTGCCGATGGGGCCAAACGTTGATTACTTCGAAGAGGTTGAAAAGGCGGTGAAGGATGCGTGGCCGAAGCCGAAGGTGCTGGTGGTTAATTTCCCATCCAATCCTACGGCTGAAGTGGTGGATCTGGACTTTTATGTGAAGCTGGTGGCTTTTGCTAAAGAGAATGATCTGATTGTGATCTCTGATATCGCTTACGCTGAAATTACGTTTGATGATTACGTCTGTCCATCCATTATGCAGGTGCCGGGTGCAAAGGATGTGGCGGTAGAGTTTTACTCGCTCTCCAAGACTTACAATATGCCGGGTTGGCGAATGGGCTTCATGGTGGGTAACAGGGAGATTGTGGCTGCGCTGGCCAAAATTAAATCTTATCTGGATTACGGAACTTTCCAACCGTTACAGATTGCAGCCTGTGCTGCGCTGAATGGTCCTCAGGACTGTGTAGATGATATTCGAGCCATGTACCAGTCACGACGTGATGTACTGATTGATGGGCTACACAAGATGGGTTGGATGGCTGAGAGTCCGAAAGCCTCAATGTTTGTCTGGGCAGAGATTCCTGATGAGTTCAAATCGATGGGTTCACTGGAGTTTTCTAAGCGGATGTTGAAAGAGGGGGGGGTAGCGGTATCTCCAGGTGTCGGTTTTGGTGCTTATGGTGATGAGTATGTACGTATCGCTCTGATTGAGAATGAACACCGTACACGTCAGGCAGTTCGCGGCATGCGTCAGTTTCTCAACGCCGGAGGTTAGAGGCTTGATTGATTCGGCTGTTGGCTCCTGACCTTAGCTTTTGACGCAGTTCGAATTTTGCGAAACCCGAACTGCTACCAAAGCACCCATTCATGGGTGAATGGGTGCTTCAGAGAGGCGTCTGGTTCCCTGCAGGATGTAGAGCCAGCAAATGCAGTGAGCTCGTAAGCGTAAACGGACATCCGCCGCCGCAGCGATTAGAGTAAAAGGCAGGAGCCTTTTTCGGATGAAACAGTTCAAGGTGAAGGGCAGAAGCCCGGAACCGGTTGGAGAAAATAATGACTGAAATAAGAGTGGGTATTCTCGGACTTGGAACCATCGGAATTGGTGCCGCCCGAATTCTGATTGAACAGCAGGAGCTGATGGCTCGTCGTTTGGGTAAAACTTTGCGTCTGGTTGCTGCTGCAGATCGTCATCTGGATCGTGATTTTGGTCTCGACCTTTCCGATGTTCGTTTGACTGATGATGCCAATGATGTGGTTACAGCTGATGATGTTGATCTGGTGATTGAGTTGATTGGTGGTTACGAGCCGGCCCGTACTTTTGTGGCTACAGCGATTGAGCATGGCAAACATGTAGTGACAGCCAATAAAGCACTGATTGCCAAGCATGGCGAAGAGCTGTTTCCTCTGGCTGCTGAAAAAGGCGTAGCGATTGGTTTTGAAGCTGCTGTCGGTGGTGGTATCCCATGTCTGAAAGCGCTGCGTGAAGGGCTCTCTGCCAATGCGGTTGAGTCGGTGTATGGTATTCTTAACGGCACCTGCAACTTTATTCTTACCAAAATGGAGAATGAGGGTGCGGATTACGCTGATGTGTTGAAAGAGGCGCAGGAGCTAGGTTATGCCGAGGCTGATCCTACTTTCGACGTAGAGGGTATTGATACATCACACAAACTTTCGATTCTGGCTGCAATGGCTTTTGGTTCGAAGATCAAGTTTGATGAAGTGTTTACGGAAGGTATCAGCAAGATCAGTGCGGCAGATATCGAAGCTGCGAGCGAGCTTGGCTATCGGATTAAACTGCTTGGCATTGCAAAACCACACGGTGATGGTTCGGATGTGAAGAGCGTTGAAATGCGTGTGCATCCAACACTGGTGCCGCTCACGGCCCAGATTGCACAGGTGTCTGATTCCTACAATGCAGTGCAGGTCTCAGGCGACTTTGTTGAGCATACTATGTACTTCGGTCGTGGTGCCGGCGAACGCCCAACAGCCTCTGCTGTGATTGCTGATGTGGTTGATATTGCGAGGGTTGCACCGGATGGTGTTGCACATCTGGCTCCGCCAATGGGCTTTGTTGAGTCTGAACGCAGAGAGCTTGAAACACTGCCTATTGCTGATATTGAGTGTGAATACTACCTGCGTTTTATGGTTCAGGATAAGCCGGGTGTGATGGCTTCTATCACCTCTGTGCTAGCCGATCACCGTATCAGTCTGGAAGCATTATCACAGAAAGAGCGTCACGCTACACAGTCGGTTCCGATTGTGATGCTGACGCATGAGACGACTGAAGGTAACCTTCAGGCTGCAATTAGCCGGATCATTTCACTGGCTAATGTTGAGGAAGATGTACTTATTCTCCGTAAAGAGAGCTTTGGAGCTTAACCGATATGCCACACTACGAAGGAATTATTAATCGTTACCGCGCTTTCTTGCCGATTGGTAAAGATGATTCTGTGATTACCCTTTATGAGGGTAATACACCGCTGCATGAGTCGCACAACCTGCGAAACGCGATTAATCCGGAGCTGAACATCTTCCTGAAGTTTGAGGGGCTGAACCCAACCGGCTCGTTCAAAGATCGCGGTATGACCATGGCTGTTACTCAGGCCTACAACTCCGGTTCACGTAAGATCATCTGCGCATCTACCGGTAATACTTCCGCCTCTGCAGCAGCCTATGCAGCCAACAGCGGTATGGAAGCGTATGTGTTGATTCCGGATGGTAAGATTGCACTGGGTAAAATGAGTCAGGGTATGCGGTATGGTGCCAAGGTGATTCAGATTCGCGGCAACTTTGATGATGCACTGCAGATTGTTCGTGATATATCTGCTGATGGCTCTATCTCACTGGTGAACTCTGTGAACCCTTATCGTATTCAAGGGCAGAAAACCGCTGCATTCGAGGTGGTTGATGAGCTTGGTTTTGCGCCTGATTTCCACGCGCTTCCAGTTGGCAACGCAGGCAATATCACCGCCTACTGGATGGGATATAAAGAGTATTTTGATAAGCGGATCTCGAAATCGCAGCCGAAGATGCTCGGTTTCCAGGCGGCAGGTGCTGCACCAATTGTGAATGGCGCACCGGTAGAAAACCCTGAGACCATCGCAACGGCGATCCGAATCGGTAAACCTGCCTCATGGCAGCAGGCTGAAGCTGCGCGTGATGAATCAGGCGGCACCATTGATGCCGTGACTGATGATGAGATTCTACAGGCGTATGACATGCTGGCTTCACTGGAAGGTGTCTTCTGCGAACCTGCATCGGCAGCCTCTGTGGCCGGTATCATCAAGCTCAACAAGGCGGGCTACTTCAAGCCGGGTCAGAGCATTGTCTGCACACTGACCGGAAACGGTCTGAAAGATCCGGACACCGCGATGAAGGGTGTTGCAACACCGGTTACCATTGATGCAACCGAAGATGCCGTACGGAAGGTTCTGGATAACTGATCACCGCCGAGAGTCGCTTGGTCCGATTTCACAAGAGCTGATGCCACAAACGAAACTGCTCATTGTCTCCGATGGGCTCATTCCATCTGAGCACGGTCACACTGTTCACCCGCTACTTGACCCGTGGCGGAAGCAGTTGCTGCGCTGCACCCGTAGCTGGTTTGAATCTGCTTCGAAAACAGATCTGGAGTGGTACTCTTCTCTTCTTAATGCTTCGCCTACATCACTTCTGACCGCTGCGGTTAAAGAGCTGTTGCCAGCTAAAACCAGTCAGGTCTGGATTGCATCACCCTATCATGCACAACTCGGACGAGACCGGATCAGGGTGATGCCTGATTCCATGTTTAACTGGTCTGAGGATGATGCCCGCTGGATATGCAAGCTGCTCAATCCACTGCTGAGAGAGGAGGGGATCGAACTTTTTTACCACAAAGCTGCACTTATTCTTGTTTGCGAAAGTTCAATGAATGCAGCACCCGGCTCCTTTGCATCTGTCGCCGGAAAGTTTCTGCCTAACCGGCATCCTGATGGCGTGGATGGTGGGCGTTTGATGCGGTTGATGGCTGAGATTCAGATGGTTTTGAGCCTGCAGCCAGCACCGCATCGCAGAGCTTCCGGAGAGCCGGATGTGCATGGTCTCTGGATATGGGGTGGCTGCGACGTTCCCGATAAAAAGCTTGAGACTGGAAGTTTAGCAGTAGCAACGAGAAACCCTTTGTTGATGTCGCTGGTAGATGGCAAGGATGCCTCTGTGATCATCACAAGTGCTGAGCAGTTGCTGGAGTTGACCCAGTCGAACCGACCACTTCAGAAACGGGTGGTTCTTGCAGGCGATGGAAAAGCGGTTGTCTTGAATGCATCAATCATTCCACGTCTGGGCCGTGCACGCTGGAAGCCGAGTGCGGTTGACACTGAAGCACGGTTAATAAGCAGATTACGGAGTTTGATTTGATCACGTTGCCAGAAGAGAAAACATTTAAGGGAAGAAAGCTGGCCTGGCGAGGTGAGCCTCTAACCGCTTCTGATCCACTGGGCGCATGGCAGAGCCTTCTTCAGGCGCGTGGTCTGCACGAGGCCGATCCGTTTTTTAGTCCGAAACTTTCCGATCTTCCCGATCCGGATGGTATGGTTGATATGACCAAGGCGGCTGATCGGGTGACAAAAGCGATCCTTAACAGTGAACATATTCATGTGTTTGGTGATTTTGATGCCGATGGTGTGAATGGCACTGCGATTCTCACCGAAGCACTGAAGGCTGTAGGAGCCAGAGTGACATCTTCGATTCCGCATCGCTCTGATGATGGTCATGGTATCGGTGTTGAGCCGGTACGTGAGGCAAGTGAGGCCGGGGCACATCTTGGCATCAGTGTCGATACAGGTACTACATGTTTTGAGGCGTGCAGTGAGGCGGTGAGGCTCGGTTTTGATCTGATTGTGACCGATCACCACCTGCCTGAGCAGTCAGACGGCAACGAGAAGCTTCCCGAAGCCTTTGCTCTGCTGAATCCGGCGCACAACCGGTGCGGATTTGCAGATCGTAAGCTCTGTGGAACAGGTGTTGCCTTCTTCCTGTTGATGAGCGTATGGAAACGGTTGCGTGAAGCCGGCCACGATGTTGAGTTCGATCTTAGATCACTACTGGATCGTGTCGCCATCGCCACGGTCGCCGATGTGATGGAACTGGTCGGTGTGAACCGGATTCTGGTCTTCCACGGTTTGAAGCAGCTCAATCATGCAAACTCCATTCCTCCCTCTGTTGGTATGCAGGCACTAAAAAAAATCGCCAGAGTAAAGAAGAGTGTCTCAGTGGAGACCATTGGTTTCTATCTTGCGCCACGTATTAATGCAGCAGGGCGTATGCGCCACGGTGAAGAGGCGATGCGAATGCTCTCCACCTCCGATATGGATGAGGCGATGGCACTGGCTGAGTCTCTGGATGAGACCAACAAGCAGCGCCGTCTGGTGGAAGCGGATGTATTCAAAGAGGCGGAAGCGAAACTTGGCAGTTCCGAAGTGCTGGCTGTTTATGATCAGGAGTGGCACGCAGGCGTTGTAGGTCTTGCTGCCGGGCGTCTGGCTCGCAAACATGGCAAACCAGCCGCAGTCGGTTTCATTACGCCTGACGGCTCTGTACGTCTCTCACTGCGTGGAAGACCAGGGTTCCATGTTGGCAACCTTCTAAACAGCTGTAGTGAGCACCTGGAGGGCTTTGGCGGCCATGCCGGTGCTGGTGGCGGCACGGTAAAAGATGGCTGCTGGGATGGTTTTGTTACCTCCTTTGGTGAAGCGGTATCCAATCAGGCTGAACATGCAGGTGACCAGCTAACGCAGGAGATTGATGGTGTGCTGGGATTGGGTGCGATGCATGCAGGGCTGGCGGAGCGCCTGACACGGTTCGAACCAGTGGGAAATGGCAACGCCGCTGCCACCTGGCTGATCAGAGATGTTCACATTGCAGAGAATCGACCCCTGAAGGGCGGTGTAGTCCGCCTGAAGGTGAGTGATGGCGCTCAGTGGCTGGATGCTATCGTCTTCGGTGGCGGAGCCTATGGCGACGCGCTGGAGCGAGGCAGTACTGTTTCACTGCTTGGTCAGCTCAAACTCGATGAGTATCGTGGTAATGGTGCTGTTCAGTTTGTCGTTGAGGATGTTCTACTCAGCGAATGACCACACCGAATAGCTCTCGTTTAGTAGCCTGATTCATTCGAGTATGTTTGCCGCTTTCAATACAGTGTCTATAGTCGGGTATAGGTGAGGGGGCTCAATGGAACAGATACTCATAGATCGTCAGAATGTGCATCCGGATTGATACTCAATATACGTTTTACCTATCGGGTGGTGACGATGAATAAGGAATCGCACATATGCACTCGCTGATCATCTACGACATATGGGTTAAAAGATGAGCCGAAGTTTTGAAATGCATCGGCACTTTAGGGAAGCGAATGATCGGTTCGATAATTTCGTTCTGGCTGCTTTGTTGGCAGTATGTGCTTACCTTGGGCAGAGCAACCCTTATGCTCCGTTCGGGTTCAATAGCGAGACAATATTCTTTCTATCGTTACTGTCGTTTGTTTCGTCAGCATTATTTGGTTTTAAGCGCATCGAATATGTAATCGTAGGCTATCGTCTTAACCATCAATTACTAGACGCACGCGAGAGGCATGTTTCGGAGCAGGCGGAGGGTGCTATGTCAGCCTTAAAAAAGACAAAAGTTAAAACCGAACGTTTTTACAAGCTTAGGAACGTGTCGATGTTCGTTGGCTTTGGTTTCTATGTCACTGCCAAATACTGGGAAGTGTATGCACATTGCTAGCCTGACATTCAAGCGAGTGACTTGTCGTCAACTATGCCTTTGTAGCTTCTGTTCCAGCCTGATGTGGCTGATTCGCGAGACAGAATTCAATCACCTTTTCTGACAAAGCGGATGATCTGACGACGTGCTTTTTTATCAGGGCGCTTCTTCGGGGGACTGGCTGCATCCAGGCGACGACGTTCCCGCTCTGCCTCTCTGGCCTTTAGGCTCTCTTCGGACTCTTCATAGAGTGTTTGAGCAATGGCCGCTGAGCCACGTTTCTCTGCAAGACCGGTGACTGTGACGGTGAAGGTCTCTTTCTCACGCAGGATGGTGAGCTGATCACCGCACGCCACCTGTTTGGAGGGTTTCACCGATTCTCCATTAAGCTGCACATGGCCGCCGTTGACCTTCTCGGTGGCAAGGCCCCGTGTCTTGAAAAAACGGGCTGCCCAGAGCCACTTGTCGATACGAACACCGTCGATGCGTACAGCCACGATCTCTCCTATGTCAGTTCTGACCAGATTCAGGCTATGTGCTGCATCGGGAATAGCAAATGTCTCCTCTGCCTCTATGCTTCGCATATGAATCAGAACAGCAGTGGGATGATTGCAGGTAGCAGGTCGCCGAAACCTTCGCATATTACCCTGCCGAAACAAGAGCTTCCGTTTCCTTCTCTGTTGGACTTCCTTGATAGGCATTTTCCACGTGTTGGTCGTGACATCTGGCTGGAGCGTTTGCGCAGTGAAAAGATCAGTGATGAAGAGGGGAGAGTGGTGGATGAATCTACCCCTTACCGCATCAATGCACGGCTGAGATATTATCGCGAGGTTCAGGCTGAGCCACGTATTCCGTTTGAAGAGCAGATTCTCTACGAGGATGATGAGATTCTGATTGCTGATAAGCCGCATTTTTTGCCGGTTACACCTACAGGCAAACATGTGAATGAGTGCTTGCTGCATCGCCTGATGGTACGAACGGGGAATGAGTTGATAGTACCTGTGCACAGGCTTGACAGAGAGACGGCAGGGCTGGTGCTGTTCAGTAAACGGTCAGAGACACGCAGGCACTATTTCGGCCTGTTCGAGAATCGGAAGATTAAGAAGCAGTACGAGGCTATTGCATCACTACCCAAGGATTCAGGCAGAAAAGAGTGGCTGATTGAAAGCCGGATTGAACCGAGTGGTGAGTGGATACTATGCCACAACGTGCCGGGTGAGATTAATGCGCGTTCCCACATTGAGCTGCTGGAGCGTGACGGTAACCATGCTCGCTTTGCTCTTTCGCCCATTACCGGAAAGACACACCAGCTAAGGCTGCATATGGGGTTGATCGGTTCACAAATTTTGTATGATAAATTCTATCCGGAGCTGCAGCCGGAGTCTAAAGTGGTGGACTACAGTAAGCCCCTGCAACTATTGGCCAAACAACTCGTTTTCACTGATCCGGTGACGGGAATTGAGCACAAGTTTGAATCAGAGAGGAGGCTCTCATCATAGGGTGGTGCCGAGAAAAAGATTATTGCATAATTTTATCAAAAACAGGCTCAGAGAGCTGTTTTTGATAAAATTCTAAAGTTTCCAAGCTGAAAAATGGTCAAAAAAGCCTCTTTTAAGAAATGTTTTTGTAAGATTTTGATGTTTTAGGCCGTTTTGAGTCCCAAAGTCAGATATTTTACAATAATCTAAAACAGGTTCCGCGAAGAGAGTATATCAGGCTTCTGAACGGGTGACCGGGATCAGAGTGAGTGGCTACCTGTTTTTGATGGTCGAATCGGTTCCTGCAAAACGGGAGTGGCCTCGTGATAACACGGTTGATTTGAAGGGGGGGGATTAGTACCTTCCACCTCCCCGTAAAATAAGGCCGTTGGTAACTGGAGTGAAGTGATGAGCATCGAAGATAAAATTGCAGGATTCAGAACACGGGCAGAAGATTTCAGCAACCGTATTGATGCGATGCGGAGGTCACTTTGACGTTGATGTTAAAGAGGATGAACTCACTGAGCTTAATGCCCGAATAGAAGACCCGTCACTCTGGAATGATCCGGATGCTGCACAGAAAATCATGCAGGAGAAGGCACGGCTTGAACGTGCGCTGAAAACCTTTCACGGTGCAGTAGAGGGTCTGGATGATGCCTCGACACTGTTTGAGATGGGCATCGAAGAGGGAGATCAGGATTCACAGCTCGAAGCTGCTGAATCGCTGGATCAGATTGAGCCAGCCATTGAGAGCCTTGAACTGGCCCAGATGCTGGGAGGTGAAACCGATAGCGAATCGGCATTCCTTGATATCAACGCGGGCTCTGGTGGCACGGAAGCGCAGGATTGGGCTGAGATGCTACTGCGTATGTATCTGCGTTGGGCTGAACGTAAAGGTTTCAAAACAGAGTTGATGGAGTGTACCGCTGGTGAAGAGGCGGGCATTAAGTCGGCTACAGTTTCGATCAGAGGCGAATATGCCTACGGATTCCTGAAAGCCGAGATCGGGGTTCACAGGCTGGTTCGCAAATCACCATTTGATTCAGGTAACCGTCGTCACACCTCATTCTCATCCGTTTTTGCTTTTCCCGATATTGATCGTGATATCGATATTGAGATTGATCCGGCTGATGTTCGCACTGATACCTACCGTGCATCGGGTGCCGGCGGTCAGCATGTGAACAAGACCGATTCAGCCGTAAGATTGACCCATATCCCGACCAATGTGGTAGTTCAGTGTCAGAATGACCGTTCACAACATAAAAATCGCGATGCCTGTTGGAAGATGCTGAAAGCACGTCTCTATGAGCTTGAGATTGAGAAGCAGAATGCTGAGAAGCAGGAGATGGAGGATGGAAAAACTGATATCGGTTGGGGTCACCAGATCCGCTCCTATGTACTGGACCAGTCGCGTATTAAAGATCTGCGTACAGGCATGGAGACAGGCAATACCCAGGCGTTTCTTGATGGCGATATCGATGCATTTATCTCTGCCAAGCTGATGGGCATCAAACGTGGTGAAACTGACGAATAAGATTTGATGCAAATCATCGTAACGCTTTATTTTTCTTTATTTTTTTTGACTTGGCGCTAAACTGCGCGGCTTTTCGCTTGCACCTCAAGCGAACTCTGGAGGTTTTGTATGATCAAGCTCTACTCGGATGCACAGTGCCCAAACTCGCATCGCACCCGCATTGTACTTGCGGAAAAAGAGCTGCCGGTTGATACCATTGAGCTTGAGCCTGAAGCGCTTCCTGCCGATTTTCTTGAGATCAACCCTTACGGCAAACTGCCAACTGTTATCGATCGCGACATCGTCTTCTTTGAGGCATCAGTCGTAAATGAGTATCTTGATGAACGTTATCCACACCCGCCGCTGAAGCCCGGCTCTCCTGCTGAGCGTGCTCAGATGCGTCTGGCTGTACTGCGGATTGAAGATGAACTCTATCCGCTCTATTTCAACCTGGTTAAGGTGAAGAAGAAGACCGAGCCGATGAAGAAGATGCGTGCTTACCTGGATACGCTGGATAGCTATCTTGCCCGTCAGGAGTATTTCATTGGTGAACAGTACACGCTTGCAGATGTGTCACTGGCTCCGATTCTCTGGCGTCTATCTCCTAATGGCGTTGACACAGCCCGATGGAGTAATCTCGAAGCTTATATGGATCGTGTTTTTGATCGCCCTGCCTTTGAACGTTCTCTTTCGGAGTACGAGCAGATCCTTCAGGATCGTTTTTGATTTGATGTTAGATACGGCCTTGGATATCCATATCTCTCGGCCTTGAACGTAATCGAAAATTGCTATTTTCAATGACTTACTAAAGCCGCCCATCCCTGGGCGGTTTTTATTTTTCAGCCTCGGAGCATTGATTCGGAGCTCCTTCCCTTCATCTTGTTAGGCGGCTAATAGCCGTCCAGACGAGTTTTCTCTCTTTTTGTCTGCCCTCGGCTTTTTTCGCAATTAGAATTTGCGAAATCCTAATTACTTACTAAAGCCACCCGTCCCTGGGTGGATAGCAAAACAGGCGGCCATTGGCCGTCTGTTTTTGTTTGTGGCGATGGATTGTGTGCGAATCCATTTGGATTCGTGAGTATCAGGGAATCCACATTTTCCTGATACGTTTTTCGCAGAAGGAAGGAGCCTTCTGCATGTGTGTTAAGTCCTGAATAATGAATATTATTGCTTGACGTTCATTGTTCATATCTCTTTACTGCCGCTATGAATGAGGAAACCCGAAACAAAATCATCTCCGCTGCCGGAAAGCGGTTTGCTCACTACGGGTATGGAAAAACAACGATGGCAGAGATCGCAAAAGATTGTGATATGAGTGTAGGCAATCTCTATCGGTTTTATAAAAATAAAGAGGCCATTGCAGCCGCAGGTGCTGAAGCATGCTTCCTTGTAAAAGCAGAATCCAGTGAAGCAGCCAATGACCGTGATCAGCCGGCCATTGAGCAGCTTTCGGCATTCCTTATTGCACGTCTGAGGTATATGCACCGGTTTGTATCTGAAACACCACATATGCATGAGATGGTTGAATTGGTCTCAACAAAACATAAGAGCCTTCTGCAGTATTATGAGAATCGTGCGATTGACTATATGGCGGGAATTATCGAGTCGGCTCAACAGCGCGGTGAAGTAAGGGCAGGAGATCCGCTTGATATGGCAAGGAATCTCTATCGTGCTATGATTAGTTTTAACATGCCTCTCTGCATGTTTGGGGCGCTGGATGAGAAAGAGGCTCAGCTACGCTCACTGCTGGAGATGTTTTTTAGAGGGTTAGAAAACCGGGAAGGGGATATATGAAAAAATTTAACGCATGGGTCATTCAGTGGCCTAAGCTGACGATAGCGATCGTCACATTTACCACGCTGATTCTGGCATCACAGCTGCAGCATATGAAAATCGATACCGACACTGAGGCGTTTATTCCCGCTGGCCATGAGGCTACTTTGAATAATGACAGGATGAAGGAGATTTTCGGTACCGCTGATCTTCTCTGGGTTGGTGTAATCAGAGACGATGGTGGAGTCTATCAAACCGATACGCTTAAATTGATTGAGTCGCTAACGGAGAAGATACGACTGGTACCGGGCATTGTTGATCAGGATGTGGTTTCGCTGGCAACTGAAGATAATATCTACGGCACAGCTGATGGTCTGGAAGTTGAACCTTTCATGGAAGATGTTCCTGTCGATGCCAGAGCTTTGGAAAAATTGAGATCTTCGCTGCAATCATTTGATATATATGATGGTTTTATTGTTGCTGAAGATGGCTCTGCTGCAGCTATTCTTGCAGAGCTGGAACCTCATGAGCTGTTGATTGAACGCGGGCTGGATAAGTTCGCAGTATATCAATCAGTTCAAAATATTGTCGATGAAGCTGCCAAGCGGGGTGTGGAGAGTTTCCACGTGGCAGGGCTTCCAGTCGCCGAAGCTACGCTTGGCCTCTATATCCAGGAGGATATGGGCGTGATGTTGCCCCTGGTCTTTTTGGTGTTGATGGTACTCCTCTTTTTCACTTACCGTTCATTCCGAGGCGTGGTGATTCCGATGTTGGTTGTTATCTTCTCTGTGCTTGCTGCACTGGGTGTCATGGCTGGATTTGGAGTGCCGATGTATCCAACAGGAACGATGATTCCGGTTGTGTTGATGGCGATTGGAGTGGCCGATGCTATTCATATTTTGGGCAAGTATTATGAACTGGTTTTGACCCGCCCTGATGCGGATAAAAAAGCGATTGTTTCAGAAACCATGGCTGAGATGTGGCAGCCAGTTGTGCTTACATCTCTAACCACTGCTGCCGGTTTCTTCTCCTTTATTATGATGGGCATGGTCCCGCTGGAGATGATGGGGCTGTTTATTGCCGTTGGTATTCTCTATGCAATGATCGTCTCTCTGACTCTGGTTCCGGCCATGCTTTACCTGATGCCTATCAAGGCATCGAAAAAGCTTATCCAGGCTTCGCAGGAATCAGGTTTGCAGAAAGCCGGCGCTATAGCCTACGGGCTGGCTCTGATTGGGCACTGGGTACGCAGAAATCATGAAAAAACACTGCTTATCACAAGTGCTTTGACCTTCATTGCTGCTGCAGGAGCCTCACAGGTTTATGTACAGGATTCGTATATTGCCAACTTTCAAAAGGATTCACTGATTGTTAAAGCTGACCATGAAATCAATAAACGTTTTGTCGGCTCATACCAGCGTAATATATTGTTGAAAGCCAAATCGGCAGATGCTTTTTATGATCCACAGCTTCTTAACAATATTTGGGAATTCCAGCAGGAGGTTGAGCAGGTTGATGGTGTCGGTGGAACTATCAGTATCGCCGATTTTATTCGACGTATGAGCCGGGTGATGAATGAAGACCGGCCTGAAATGGCTAAAATTCCTGACTCATCCGATCTGATTGCCCAATATTTTCTTCTCTACTCTTTTTCAGGTGCGCCCGATGATTTTGCTGAGGTGGTCGATAGTGAATACCGCCAGGCCAATATTCGCATCTTTTGTACATCGGATAACTTTATTGATGGCACACATGTTGAGAAGCAGCTAGCCAGACTTGCGCATAAATATTTTGATCCGGTTGGATTGCAGTGGAGTGTCGCCGGTAACGCCCATGTCGGTTTTGTGCAGACTAAAATGATTACTGATAATCTCCGGTTCAACATCATGGCGACGGTGTTAACGATCTTTATCTTTGCCTGGGCGATGATGCGATCACTGGTTGCAGGGCTGTTTGTGATGGTGCCGGTTATTGCTGCTGTGATTCTGAATTTTGCCATTATGGGTGTTACAGGCGTGACTATTGGCTGGGGCTCTTCGATGTTTACCTCAGTGGCGATCTGTATCGGTGTCGATTATGCTATTCACCTGATTTACAAGGTGAAACATGAATATGAACGGCTTCAAAATATCAATGAGGCACTGCCGCTTTCACTCGCAACCACAGGGAAAACGATTTTCTTCAATGCCATCGTTGTTGTTGCCGGGTTTATGGTGTTGATGGCGAGTCAGATGCCACCAAATCAGCAGATGGGACTGTTGGTGTCGATTGCTATGCTCTCTTCATTTGTTGCAACGCTTACCGTACTGCCTGCTCTGATTATGACAGCCAGACCGAAGTTTATTTTTGACGTAAAAAAACAGGGAGAGTCATCATGAATCTTGGAAAAATTGCTCTGTTTATTTTTGCACTATCCATCCTCACCGGAATGGCATCGGTGCTATCTTATAGTGAAGAGATGACAGGGTTGGATATCATGACTCGGGTTGATAACCGGGATGATGGCGATGATCTGATTCAGAAAATTCATCAGAAGCTGATTGATAAGCGGGGCAATGTGCGGGAACGTAAGATGATCGCTTTTCGCAAGGATTACGGAAAAGACAGCAGATCCATCTCTTACTTTCTCGAGCCAGCCAATATTCTGGATACGGCACTGCTGACCTACGATTATGATGGTGTGGAAAAAGATGATGATCAGTGGCTCTATCTGCCGGCGTTGAGGAAAGTACGTCGTATTTCCAGCTCTGATCGTGGTGACTATTTTATGGGTACTGATTTTACCTTTGAAGATATCAAGCAGACACCGGAGCTTGAAGATTATTACTGGAAAATGACAGGTTCAGAGAGCGTAGATGGGCATGATTGCTGGGTGGTTGAGGGTGAACCGAAAACCGATGCGTTGAAAAAGAATCTCGGTTACTCAAAAACAGTTGGCTATATCCGCAAAGATATCAACATAACAGTTCGTACGGACTACTGGGATCGAAAAGGGCAGGAGCTTAAACACTTTAGGATCACAGAGCTTAAACAGATCAGTGGCATCTGGACTGCAACAAACATGGTGATGGAGAACATTCAGACCAAACATCGCACCGAAATGATGTTCACCGATCAAAAGTACAATACAGCTTTGAGTGATCGAACGTTCTCCGAGCGTATGCTTAAACGCGGCTACCGAGGTAAATAATTAATACTTACTAGCTGCATGCTGCAACAGTTGCATCATGCAACTGGTAAGCGTAAGGTTCGCTGCAGAGGAGTAAGTAATGAGTGAGCCCATTAAAGATTTTCAGCTGGAGCAGGCGGTAGGCCTGAATGTAAACCGCACAGCATTTCTGATGACTGAAGAGATAGCTAGACGGTTTTCAGATAATGACTTACCACTTTCTGCCCAGGACTTTGGCATTCTTTTCCGTCTGTATAAACAGGGCCCAATGACACAGGTTGAAATTGCAGCACTCATGATGCGCGATAAAACCACCATCACCCGACGTATTGATGGACTGGTAAAGAAGCAGCTTGTAAAACGTAATCCTGACCCTGAAGACCGCAGATACTATCGTATTGCTTTGACTGCAACGGGGAGCCGGGCGCTGGAGGTGATGATTCCTCTGGTGCGTGACTTCCAGCAGGAGGTTCTTAGCGATATACCGGATGAAGAAAAAGCCGTAACGATCAGAACGCTGAAGCATATTTCAGACAAGCTGATTAATCTGAAGTAGGTATAAGAAAATGGAACCTACGAGGCAAAACAGAAATTTAGAAAATAGAACGATGATATGGATCATTGCAGCAGTCGCAGTGCTGTTTGGTATCATGACAATCAAATCGGGCGGGCAGGTGCTATTCGGTGATGAATCATACCGGGTGGCTGCAGGTGATTACGTGCCATTCGTACTCGGGTTCAATTTTTCGGCCGGATTTCTGTATATCATGGCTGGAACAGGCATTGCGTTGCTAAAGCAGTGGTCGGTCTGGCTCTCTCTTTTGATTGCAGGCTCTACACTGCTGGTATTCGCACTATTTGGCTTTCATATATATACCGACGCAGCATATGAAATCCGGACTGTCGCAGCCATGACGCTACGTTCAACTGTATGGGTCGTGATATTCGCAGTGGCTTATCGACAGCTGCTGGGCCGTTCATAAAACATAATCTGGATATGAGGAAGTTGAACAGAATGAATAAAATTACCCTACTGGTTTTTAGCTCACTCCTCTTGTTGGTAACTCCTGCTCATAGTGAGGCGCCAACCGGCCTGAATATTATGCAGCTTGTTGATGCGCGTGATGATGGCGATGATCTGATTCAGAAGATGAAGCAACGGCTGGTAGATCGTCGCGGCAGCGTTCGTGAACGTGAGATGATTTCGATTCGTAAGGATTATGGTAAAGACAGTAAGTCGATTACCTACTTTTTAGCACCTTCCAATGTGCGCGATACCGCACTTCTGACCTGGGATTATGACGGGGTTGAGAAGGATGATGACCAGTGGCTCTATCTCCCTGCTTTGAAGAAGGTGCGCCGTATTTCCAGCTCTGATCGTGGTGACTATTTTATGGGCACTGATTTTACCTTTGAAGATATCAAGCAGACACCTGAGCTTGAAGATTACAACTGGGTATTGATGGGGTCAGAGACTCTGAATGGTCAGGAAGTGTGGGTTGTCGAAGGTGAACCGAAGACCGATGCACTGAAGAAAAACCTGGGTTATTCAAAGACTCGATATTTCGTCCGTAAAGATATTAACCTCTATATTCGTGTCGATTTCTGGGATCGTAAAGGGCAGGAGTTAAAGCATCTGGTATCTGAAGAGATCAAATTGATTGAAGGTGTCTGGACAGCAATGAGCGGCACCATGACCAATGTGCAGACAGGTCATCGTACAGAATTGAGCTTTTCAGAGCAGAGCTACAATACGGGACTCTCTGATCGAACATTCTCTGAACGGATGCTTAAACGTGGTTATCGCGGTAAATAAGAGGAAGCGAAATGAAAAACATCTTTAACTGGGTGCTCACCCATCCTAAATCAATACTTCTTCTTCTGCTGATTATAACAGGATTGGCAGCTAATCAGATGCGTCAGATCTATATTGAAACCGATATGGATGCGATGCTTCCCAAACACAGTGATGCATATATTAACAAGCAGGTACTTGAAAAGCGTTTTGGCAGTATCGACTCAGTGATTATCGGTGTTATCAATGATGAGCAAGACGGTATTTACAATATGCGTACTCTGGCGCTTGTTCAGGAGCTGACCGATTGGCTGGGTGAACAGCCTCTTTTTCGTACGCTGGCATTGAATGACCTGCTTTCTCTGGCAACGATCAAGGATATTCGTGGTTCAGAATCCGGCCTTGATGTTGAAAAATTCATGGATGGCGTGCCTGAGAATCAGGCACAGATTGATTATCTGAAAAAGCGTATGCATGAGTTCGGTGTATATGAAAATGTGATCGTATCAGCTGACGGAAGCGGTACTATCTTTGCTGTACGCCCGATGCCGAATGCTCGACACACCTATGCTGAGATCTATGATCTGGTCAAAGCTAAAGTTGAAGAGATGGAGGCACGTGAGGGTGGTGAGCGTTTCTTTATCTCCGGTCGCCCGGTGATTGAGGGTGTGTTTGGTGTCTATATGCCGGAAGAGATGAAACGTATGCAGCCGATCATCATGGCCCTGCTACTGCTACTGCTCTATTTCTCTTTCCGTACAGCCCGCGGGGTGATTCTCCCTATTATTGTGGTATTGATGGCCGAGATATGGACGCTCGGAACCATGGCGGCACTGGGAGCTCCAATCTACACCATCACCACGATGTTACCGATTTTGATTCTGGCCATTGGTATTGCTGACGCCGTGCACTTTCTTAGCCGTGAACGTCTGTTAGCACATCATCAGGCGTATGCACATCGCAAAGAGCGGTTGATTGAGGTCATGCATGAGCTCTGGAAACCGATGCTGATGACATCCGTGACTACCGGTGCCGGCTTTCTCTCCATGCTGGCTTCGGATCTGCCACCTATTCGTGATTTTGGTGTGTTTGCAGCTGTTGGTATCGTTTATGCGTTGCTGGTGAGCATGCTGCTGCTTCCAGCCGCGCTGATGCTGCTGCCTGAAAAAGTGAAACATAGTGAGCGCAAGCCACTCTTCTCCGGCTATGTGGAGTGGCTGGGCAGCGCTGTACTGCATCACCCCAAGCGTATTATGACTCTCTTTGCTGCATTGCTGGTGGTTTCGATTGTCGGCGCTATGAAGCTTGATGTGAATGCGTCACTGGTAGACCAGTTCAAGCCGGGTGATCCCATTCGACAGGCCGATGAGATGCTGAACAAGCACTTTTCCGGTACCACCAGTCTGGATGTCATGATTGATACCGGACGGGAAAACGGATTACTGGAACCTCTGTTTCTGCAACATATCATTGATCTGCAAAAAGAGATTGAGAAGGACCCGATGGTGGGCGATACCTCTTCTATTGCAGAGTTTCTACAAACCATGAATCAGGCTCTTCACGGCGATGATCCGGCATGGAACCGTGTACCGGACTCATCAGATCTGGCTGCCCAATATCTTCTGCTCTACTCATTTTCAGGTGCACCGGATGATTTTGAGACATTCATGACCGGTGATTACCGTCAGGCTCATGTCCGTATCAACATGAAGACGGATGAGACCAAAGTGGTGGCTGAACTACTGGGGCGCATGAAGAGCAATACCGATGTCTGGTTCCCGGAAGAGAAGGGATTTAAGGTGGAGTGGGCCGGTACAGGCTTTACTATCTTCCGTCTCTCCGAAATGATCATCGAGGGTCAAATCGCTTCACTTGCAGTCTCCATTCTGGCCATTTTCCTGCTTTGCTGGTGGATGTTTGGTCGACTGTTAATTGCTGCGATAGCTATGATTCCAGTATCACTAGCGGTGACTGTGAATTACGGCATGATGGGTAATATTGGTGTTCCGCTCGATATTGCCACAGCACTGACCGGTGCGATGGCCCTCGGTATTGGTGTTGATTTTGCCATCCATTATCTACACCGTTATCATGAAGAGAGCGTAGCCGGTCACAGCTATGAAGATAGTGTGATCAACACCAACCGCAGTGTTGGTCATGCCATTCTCTTTAACACCTTTGTTGTAGTTGGTGGTTTTCTGGTATTGCTTACTGCTGCACTTTATCCACAAATGAAACTGGGAGCCCTGATCGCCGCGACCATGGTTGTCTGTTATCTGGCTACCTGTTATCTCTTCCCGGTACTACTTGGACTGGGCAAGGAAAAAATAAAGGTATGAGATTCTTAACCTCTGCACTTGCCGGACTGCTTCTCTTCTCTTCAACAGCAGCGGCGCTGGAATGGAGCATGCATGGATCATTGAAGAATGAGACATCCTATTTTGTCTCAGGAGAGAAGCGACTGGATAAAATGCAGAACCGTATCGACCTGAAGCCGGAAGCGGTGTTGACGGATCGAATTGAATTTCGAGGCAGGGCGTTACTCTGGTATGACGCGGCGATGGATATTGAAGCTACCAACAGCAGAGATATGAGTGCGGCGATTAAGCATCATTATCGTGATTATACAAAGGTAAAAGAGGCATACATTCTATATGGCGGGGATGATTATGATCTTCGCCTTGGCCAACAACAGATTGTATGGGGTAAGACTGACGGTTTGAGAATGCTCGATATCGTTAATCCACTCGATATGCGCGAGTTTCTTCTAGATGACTTCCTTGATTCACGTATCGGCCTTGTGGCTGCCCGGTTGAACTACTATGCCTATCTGGGTGATAGCGAGCATGAGTTCGAATTGATTGTTATCCCGGACGCGAAGACGGCTGAGATGGCTCCACTGGGATCACGTTGGGGATTTGCATTGCCAACACTTCCGGCTGGAGTTTCTCCTGCCATCCTTTCAGGTGAAAAACCTAACTGGGCGGCTAAAAACACAGAGTATGGTGCAGCATGGCGTTCAAATGTTGATGGCTGGGATCTCTCATTGAACTGGTTTTATGGATGGAAGGATACACCTAACCTTCAGAAAAGCCTGTCGGGTACAAGCATGTTTATTACGCCGGTTTACTCCCGCATGAATACGGTGGGAGGCTCATTCTCCAATGCATTTGGAGCCTGGGTAGTTCGCGGTGAGGTGGCGGTAAATATTGATGAGGGACTCGATACAAACGGTGTAACGATTGCTTCTTCAGTAACAAAGAAGAATACCTTAAATGCAGCTGTGGGCGTTGATTACAATGCAAACAACTGGACGATTAGTCCGCAGCTGTTTGTGCGCCACATTAGCGGCTGGAATACAAATATCCTTGAAGATAAAAGCTCCGGTTTTGTGAGCCTTCGAATTGCAACAGATTACATGAATGAGAAGCTGAAACCGGATGTGATAGGGCTTTACAACTGGGCTGATCAAAGCTGGATGCTTCGTCCGAAAGTCAGTTATGAGTTTACCGATCATATCAAGGCTACTGCAGGTGTTGATCTCTTTGGTGGTAATGCAGCGGCATTTTTTGGCCAGTTTGATGATAATGATCGTATCTATAGCGAACTTGAGTACACATTTTAGAAAAAGGGGATACATATGAAAAAGCTGATTTCACTTACAGTATCCATGTTGATTGTATTCAATGTATGGGCAATTGAAAACGATAGTGAAGGAACCACTCTGAAAGTAGTTCCTGATGGCTCACTGAAACAGGTAATGCAGCAGCTGGGGCGAGACTATTCAAGCCTTGACCGTGCCATTTTATGGGAAAATTTTGAAGCTGCAGCAGAGGCTGCAAATGCCATTGCTTATCATGATAAACCTTCGATGTGGCAACGCATGAAAATTATGGGAACACTGGGCACAGAGATGCCTGATTTCAAAAAAGAAGATGATAAAGTACACGCTCTGGCAATCAAAATTGAAGAGGCCGCCAAGGCCAAAGATATGCCGCTGCTTATTCAGCGACAGTCACAGATGCTTAGCGCCTGCATGGGCTGTCATACAACCTATCGAAGCAGGGTGATTAAAGCGTTTAAGCAGTAAATATGATGATTCCTGTTTTATTTTGATATTCTCTACAATGTGTTAATGAACTGGCATTAAAACAGATTAACGACCTTGTCCACCACCACCCATTCTTGAACCACTGCCTGAGCCATCACGCCTCTGCATGCGTTTCATCTCACCCTGGCCTCTGTCGGTATTTTTCATCTGGCGGTTCATCTTTTTTCACTCTCGGAAGCTCTCATCTTCTGGCGCTCCTCTCTGCTCATAGATTTTATGCGACCCTGACGTTCTGAACGGTATGTCTCCCTTTTATCCTGATCCCAGTTACGAGCCTCTGTTTTCATTTTCATCAGCGATTGCTGGTGCTACGAATAGTCCCAGCATCAGAGCTGATAGTGCGATCTTTTTCATGGTTTTGAACTCCTGTTCAAAAGGAATAATTATATACATGTCAATGAGTAGGATTAAGCCATCAGTAGGCAGTCAATTCTGCTAAACTAGTCAGTAGTAATATGGACAGAAGAACGCCGCTTAAACGGACACTTTCACTACCAATGATGGTTCTCTATGGATTGGGAACAACCATTGGCGCCGGTATCTATGCACTGGTGGGTGAAGTGGCCGGACTGGCTGGTTATTTTTCTCCCGTCGCATTTTTGATTGCCTCTTTGGTTGCTTGTTTTACAGTTATCTCCTTTGCTGAGCTATCCAGCCGTTTTCCGCGTGCAGCCGGTGCAGCGCTCTACGTGCAGCAAGGATTCTCTTCCAAACGGCTCTCACTTGTCGTTGGCCTGTTGGTGATCATGGCGGGACTTGTTTCAGCATCAGCACTGATCAGCGCCTTTGTCGGATATCTACACCAGTTTGTTGATATTGACTCAAACACCATCATTGTCGTTACAGCACTGCTTTTGGGGTCACTGGCTATCTGGGGAATCTTTGAATCGGTCCTGATAGCCGGATTGATTACGCTGGTTGAAGTGGGCGGTCTGCTGCTGGTGATTTCAGCCAGTGGCGGTGCAGTGGCAGAAATTTCGAATACGTGGGAGCTACTTGTTCCACCTTTGGAGGGTGCAGCATGGATGGGCATCTTCTCAGGCGCCATTCTCGCTTTTTATGCCTTCATCGGTTTTGAGGATATGGTGGATGTGGCCGAAGAGGTGAAGGATGTGAAGCTGACCCTTCCCAGGGCAATTCTGCTGACACTGGGAATCACCGCAGCTCTCTATTTTATCCTGCTGGTGACCGCTGTACTTTCCATGCCGCCTGCAGAGTTAGCCATGAGTCAGGCACCACTGGCTGATATCTATGCCTACCACACTGGTGGTGATGCAACGATTATCAGTGTGATTGGCCTGTTTGCCATTATTAATGGCGCACTGATTCAGATGATTATGGCATCACGGGTACTCTATGGACTGAGTTCACGGTCTCAGCTTCCGGAATTGCTCTGTTATGTACACCCCAGAACCCGGACACCGGTTGTCGCAACACTGGTTGCCACGGTAACAGTTCTGACGTTTGCATTGATTGGAACAGTTGCAGAACTGGCAACGGCCACAACACTGCTCATGCTGGTGGTTTTTTCTCTGGTTAATCTATCCCTCTGGCGAATTAAACAACGCGATCCAAGGCCAGCAGAGGCGACTGTTTTTCCGCTCTGGGTTCCCGTGGTCGGATTTCTGACCAGCTCAATGTTTGTATTTATTGAATTGGCGACGCTGTTTTAGATAAACCGCTCTTCTTTGGCCTTAACGTTAAGAGGCCTCGCTAATACGAGGCCTCTTGGTTAGAGACGTTGAAAGATGGCTCTTATCCTGACCATGCGATCACCCAGCTGAAACAGGGCAAGACCTGATAGAATCAGTGCTGCACCGGTCACCACTTCAATCGTGATTGGTTCACCGTTTAAAGCATTACCAAGTGCCAGTGCGATAACCGGTGTAATCAATGTGATCAGGGCGACCTGGGTTGCCTGGACATGTCGCAACACATAGAAGTAGAGCGCAAAGCCCAGTACCGAGCCAAACAGTGCCAGATATCCGATAGCCCCAAGCGTTCTGTTTGTAGCCTCATCGGGCATATCGGCACCCATGAAAAGCCATGTGATCAGGAAGAGGGGGGCAGCAAGTGTCAGGCCGCCACTGGTCATGACAATGGCCGGAACATCTGCATTAATTCTTTTTACCCAAATTCCGCTGGCTGAGTGAACAGTGACAGAGAGCAGCATAGCTATAATGCCAAGCAGCACATGGCCATTCATCTCAACGCCGGTGACAAAGATAACGGTAAGTCCTGCGATACCCAGCAGCATGCCAAATAACCTTTGAAAGGTTAGTGCTTCTCCTTCAAGCCAGTAACGCGCCATAACACCTGTAAACACCGGACTAAGCCCGAAGATCACCGATATCCAGCCGGAGGGGATATATTGTGCCGCCCAGTAAACTGTGAGCATGCCACCATAAATGCCGAGTCCTGCTACTATATAGGCATTCATGGCGCGACGGTGCCATTTCATTCCGGCACCAAGCAGGGCCGCAACCACCAGTGCAAGCACGGCACCAATGACCATTCGGCTGGTAACACCAAATAGAAAACCGACACCTTCGCTGCTCCATAGAATGGCAAGCGGAGTGGTGCTCCAGATAATAATGACGCCTATGTATGCCAATGGAATCGACATGTTCTCCTCCGTGGGTTGATCAATACGCAATAAAGGCTTCCTGCCTTTTTGCTTTCACGGCCATTGAAATGCGTGGATTTCAATGGCCTCACAAATCATCAACTTTGTTTCTGATTTGAGCACTCATCCGTGGGTGCCGGATTTATTCAGACCAAAAAAAAACGGCCATGGATTCGCTTGAACCCATGGCCGTTTGATGATCTTTAAATAGTTAGTTAACTGTTTCTAACTTAGAACACTCCAGCGCACAGGCAAAGCAATTCGGCGGGCGAGTAGCCAGCAGAATGGTGCGACAATGACCTGTTTCATCTTTGTGTTCATGGCGCGAAGCATGCTCCTGAATGATTTGAAGTCAACGATAGAGGGAAATAGTGTGTCTCTTTTCAACAAGGTGATTGCTAGGGGGGGTGAAATATGCGGCACACTCCTGTTTCAGCATAGGCTATACTTAAGATGTGTAGTGATCCTTATTATCGGAGAGGGCGTATGATACAGGTCTATCGACTCCTTTTTATTCCAGTGGCAACGGTTTTGTTGTTGCTCTCTTCATGTGCGACTCTTCAAAAAGGGGGTGATCTCTCCTCAGTAAAATTTTCGCTGGATCGTGTCTCTTCGGTACGTGTTGCAGGTATTGATCTGATGAGTTTCCACTCAGTTAATGAGATGAACATGTTTCAAGTAGCTCGCGCCACGCTTGCAGTTTCACGTAAACAGTTGCCACTTGATATGACCGTACATTTAAAGACAGAGAATCCAATGGTTAACAGGGTCGCCGCTACAGTTGTCAGTATGGATTGGACACTGATGCTGGATGGGCGCGAAACAGTCAGTGGAACGCTAAATAAAAAAGTGACGATTCCAGCTGGCGAGGTGAGGAATATACCACTTCAATTGAGTCTGAATATGTTTGAATATTTTAACGAAAAGAGTGCACTGGACATGCTTGATCTGGCCCTGGCTTTTGCCGGTGAAGGGGGAGGTGTGCCAGAAGGTGTGGTGCTTAAAGTTCGCCCAACCATTGATACACCGTTTGGCCCGATCAGCTATGGAAAAGCACTACTGATTGAGCCTGTCAGAAGAGATCACTCTGAAGAATAAAAGTTGTGGATAGTCTATTCTACTAATACCACCTCTTTTAAGGAGGGTGTTATGAAGCTCAACACCATTATTACTGTTTTGATCCTCCCGGCATTGATCTCATTTTATTCACAACCTGTTATCGCATCAGATAGTGGTATCAGAACTATCAGACCTCCGGTCAGCAAACAGGTCAGGCCAATCACAAGAGAGAGAGTCAGGCAGCCTGTTGCTCAATCAATCAGAGTGCTGTCTCCCAATGGCCGTGAACGTGTGAATATTGGTTCAAACTATCGCATCAGCTGGGCTTCAAAAGGGGCAAGGGGAAACGTTTCGATTCGCTTGATGCAGAAACGTCGAACTATCGGAACCATTGCTGGCAGCGTTAATGTTGCAGCAGGAAGTTATATCTGGCGTGTTGGAGATACCCTTAGAAACAGTGTCAGGGAAGGGCGTGACTACAAGATCAGGATCACGTCTGCCGATGGCAGGATCTCTGATATAAGTGACGGCTACTTCTCGCTGATTACCAAAAAACAACGGGTTCGCAGGCCAGGAAGGGAGGTGAGTAAACCGGATGTTACAAGAGAGAGGAGGGCAGTGGCAAGAGCTCCGGAACGAAGGCGTACAGAGCGGTCGGAGCCAAAGCGTCAGGAATGGTCGCCACCTGCTGATGAAAGTCCGGGTCAGCAGGGTGGTGAAACTCAGAATCAGCAGAGCAGTGATCCCGAGATCACCATTACCAGTCCGGAGCATGCCGGAGGCTGGTGTACTGACAGTCCGCACATTATCAGCTGGAACTCATCAAATATTCCGGCCTCAACAGAGTTGAAAATCGACCTGATCAAGAATGACGCTGCCGGGACTCTCTGGCAGGCAGTGACATCGAGTACACCCAATGATGGCAGCTATGAGTGGGCAGGGATAAGCAGCGCCGATTACAATGCCAATTCAAGACGGATTAAAGTTCGAATCAGCACACTCGATGATACCACGACCGTTGTCAGCGGGCTCGTCACCTTTGGTGATCCACTCTACTTTAAAGAACCCAACAGTGGCGCTGTGTGGCGGCAGGGGGGCCAGGGAAGAATAAGATGGGAGAAAAACTGCACACTTCCCGCACCATTGAATGTCGATCTTCTTGATTCCAATCATCAGCTTGTCCAAAATCTCCGAAGTAACCTGAGTCCGGTTCCGAGGAACTCAACAAACAAAAGTGAATCATATAACTGGCCGATTACTACCGCAGTTGAGCCCGGCTCTTACCACATTCGTATCTCCAGCGGATCAATCTCTATGGAGAGGGCGGTTACCATTAATGAGGAGGTTGTTTTTCCGACCAGCCCTCATTTCAGTGTGACAAGCCCGCAGAAGTTTGGTGGCTGGTGCACTGATTCAACTCATACCATCACCTGGAGCTCTGATCTTCCCTCCAACACACCGGTGAAGATCGAGCTGATGGGCACAGACTACACTGGCATTGTCGTGTGGAGGACACTGGCTGCATCCACGCCCAATGATGGCAGCTATGAATGGACGGGTATCAATAGCAGTGACTACAACTCTGTCTCGAGAAGGTTGAGAGTACGCATTAGCACGTTGGATGATTCCGAGGTGACGATAGGTGATGTCTTCTCATTCGGTAAGCCACTCTATTTTCATGAACCGGATGCACCTTACACCTGGAGTCACGGTTCGACCGGCACGATTCGGTGGGAGAAAGTCTGCACGCAACCATCACCGATTACGCTCGACCTGCTTGATTCCAATCACCAACATGTGATGACGATTGTCAGCGGCCTGAGTGCCGTACCAAGGCTTTCAACCAATAAGGGCGAGATCTATCGCTGGCAGGTTCCTGCCACTGTTGCGTCTGGCTCTTACTTTATTCGTTTGAGCACGGGTTCGATCTCAATGGAGAAGCCGATCAATATCGGTAATTAAGTATAACCCTGTCTACCGACAGACCTGCTATAGTCAGAGTGAACCGTTACTTTACAGAAGCGTTTCAGGAGATTGTGATGTTAAGTGCAAAAAAGATTACTAATCACAGTTCTGTGATAAGAAAACGGCCGATCACACGGGCAGAGCGTCATCGCATGATTGCTGAGGCTGCCTACTATCTGGCCGAAAAACGTAACTTTAAGAAGGGGTGTGAACTGCACGACTGGCTGGAGGCGGAAGCGAGGGTTGATCGTGTTTTCGGATCAGCTGTTCTGCATGATTGATGTTTTCTTATAACACCATTTTTACATTGGGATGCTTGTTGAAGGCACGATAGAGGTTATCTATCTGCTCACGATCCTGAGCTGTAAATGTCACGGTTACCGAAAGGTATTTGCCTGAGCTACTGGGTTTGGAGCGAATGGCTGCCTCACCAAGATTGGTAACATGTTGATTGGCGATCATGAAGATTTCATTTTCAAAAGAGTCCGAATTCACACCCATCACCTTGATTGGGAATTCGCAGGGAAATGTTAATAGTGAATCTTCGCTCATAACTGCTCCGTGTTTTAATCAAACCGCCATGCGACCCAAGAATGGGTCGCCGGAATCATAAGCGCTAGCAACTGATTCCGTAAGCAGAGACAAAACGACGATTTTGTCTCTGCGTTATAGAAAAGCGACATGGATGTCGTTTTTTGTGTCTAACAATCACTTGTGGAAGGCTTGAAAAATTGAGTCGGCAAGCTTAACAGAAATTCCGGGTGCTTCAGTAAGCTGTTCCCGCCCGGCCTTTTTGATGCCATCAATGCCACCGAAATATTTAAGCAGTGCTGTACGTTTGGCCTTACCAATTCCGGGTACCGTGTCCAGTTGAGAGGAGAACATGCTCTGTTTTTTACGTTTTCTCATATACTGGCCTGCAAAGCGGTGTGCTTCATCGCGAACACGGGCAATAAGTAGCAGGGCGGGAGAGTATTTACCCGGTGTAGAGGGGTGGCCGATTTCACGTATCTCTCCGCGCCAGGAGGGCCAGAGTACTTCGTTACCCAGCTTACGGCTTTTGCCTTTGGCTACTCCGATCAGTTTCAGTTCACTCAACCCAAATTCATCAGCAGTCTCCATGGATACAGAGAGTTGCCCTTTGCCTCCATCAATCAGCATCAGGTCCGGGCAGGGGATGGCATCTTCATTAATGGCTTTGAAGAAGCGGGAAAGCACCTGTCGCATCGCTTCGTAATCATCACCGGCGGGCACATCATCGAGTTTGTATTTGCGATAGTGTTTTTTTTCAGGGCCACACCAGTTGGCGTAAGTGATGGCTGCAACAGTCTGTTTGCCACCGAGGTGGGCGTTGTCGACGGCCGCAATGGATTCGGGTATCTCATCAAGTTCAAAGAGGGTGGCGAGCGCCTCAAAGGCAGCCTGCTGATCAATGTTGGATCGGCTGGCCAGTGACTCTTCACCGGAACGTTTCACCTCATCAAGCCAGTTCATGCGTGCGCCTCGCTTAGGAACTCTGACGATACTCTTAGATCCACCGTGCAGGAGACGGAGCAGTCGCTGTAGTTCACTGCTCTCACTCTCTGAAACATCGATGGTGATTTCAGCCGGTGGTATCTCACTTTTATAACGCTCGATAAGCAGGCTTTGAAAAATTTCAAAATCTTCAGCTTCAGCAGCCTGATCAACCCGAATGTTATGGGTGCCGAGATTACGGCCTCCACGACGAACACCCACACAGGCGATTACCGATACAGCGTGGCGAACGAGTACAACCGCATCTGCATTTTCGGGTAGCTCTGAACTGTCGCTGCCAGCAAGTACCGTACGCAGTGCACGAATTCGATCTCTGAATAGGGCTGCCTCTTCAAATGCCATCGATTCGGAGGCCTCAGCCATTGAGGTTTCCCATGATGTTAACAGCTCTTTATCCTGACCTTTAAGGAACCTTCGTGCTTCATCGACCTGTGTTGTGTAGCTGTTTTTTGAAACAAGATCACAGCAGGGTGCAGTACAGCGGCCGATCTGATGCTGCATACAGGGGCGAGAGCGATTGTTGAATACGGAATTTTCACAATCGCGCAGCAGAAATGCCTTCTGCATAATGTGCAGCGTCTGGCGCACGGCACCGGCATTGGGGAATGGGCCGAAATATTCGCCTCTCCTGTTGCGGCTGCCTCGATAGAGTTTCAGACGTGGGTAGTGATCATCGGTGAGCATGATATACGGGTAGCTCTTGGAATCTTTCAGCAGAACGTTGTAACGTGGTTTGATCTGCTTGATCAGGTTGTGCTCAAGAATCAGCGCTTCTGCTTCGGACGAAGCCAGCGTGAACTCAATATCCCTGATCTGTTTAACCATCGCTTGCGTACGGGCTGAGTCAGGCTTTCTCTGAAAATAGCTGGAGACCCGTTTTCTCAGGTTGCGGGCTTTACCGATATAGAGAATTTTACGTTTCTCATCGAGCATCCGGTAGATGCCGGGCTCCTGAGGCAGCTCATTCAGGGTGATGGGAGGGGTAACCCACATGGTGTTCAGAGCTCGCTTAGACGATCAATTTCGCTGGCGGTTATGCAGATATCAAACAGGGGGCAACCATCACACTGCGGTTTGGAGGTGCAGTATCGTTTGGCCTGCTCGACGATCAGAGCATGGAACGCCTGAAACAACTGCAGTGAGTTGGCCAGGCGCTGAAAAAAGAAGTTCTGCACCTCATCGTATGTCATGGTTGCTTCAAACATGCCGAGGCGACTGAAAATGCGTTTGGTGTAGGCATCAACAACAAAGACAGGCTTATCCAGCGCATAGAGAAGAATGGAGTCTGCAGTCTCAGGACCGACTCCGTGAACATCGAGTAGTCGGGCTCTCAGGCAGGCGGTTGCCCATCGTTTTAGTCCGCGAGTGCCATCATGGGCAAGCAGGAAATTGGAGAGTTCAACAAGGCGTCGCCCTTTCTGACGGAAGAAGCCGGATGGACGGATGAGCGATTCCAACTTTTTACTGTCACAGGAGATGATCGATTCAGGGTTAAGAAGATTGGCATTTTTCAGGTTTTGGATGGCATCTTCTACACCCTCCCAGCGAGTGTTTTGGGTGAGGATTGCACCAACCATCATCTCAAAAGGCGACTGGGCAGGCCACCAGTGCAGATCGCCGTAACGAGCATGAAGCAGTTGGTAGACCTCCATCGGAGAGATGTGGTGCATCTGTTTACTTGGTTGCCTTGGATGTGACTGATTTGAGCCGTCTCAATTCGGCATTTGTCAGGTTGCGGTATGATCCGGGCGGCATGGTGGGGTCAAGTTTGATCGGACCAAAACGGATTCGCATCAAACGCCGAACTTCATGACCACACGCCTGAACAGTTCGTCGGATTTCGCGCCACCTTCCGCGGAGAATGGTGACTGTGAACCAGCTGTGGCCTTTGGCTTCTGAATCAACAGTGATCTCCCACGGATCACTTAGATCACCTTCACCCATATCAATACCACCTTTTCTCAATGCCTCAAGCGATTCGAGAGAGAGTTGTCCGGTAATTCGAACACGGTACTGGCGTGGTATTTTGGCACTCGGATGGGTCAGTTTTTGCGCCAGTGAACCGTTGTCAGTCAGGATCAGGAGCCCTTCGCTGTCCATATCGAGTCGACCTATTGACTGTACATTGGCAGGGATATCAAGGTGGTCGTAGATCAGGGGCCTTTTACGGTCATCTCTGCGCGTACAGAGCAGGCCACGAGGTTTGTTGTAGAGAATGTAGGTGTTCTCAAGGGCTGGAGTAACTACGTTGTCATCAACTATGACAATGTCGCCGGGTTCAATTTTTACGCCGGGTTGCTCAACCTTTTTCCCATTGACTGCGACACGCCCTTCAGCGATCCAGCGGTCAGCTTCACGACGGGAGCAGAGACCACATGTAGCAAGATAACGGTTGATCCGCGTGCCTGGTTCTACTGCGTTGGCTGTCTTAGGCCTGGTCTCAGCCTTTCTCTTGGGCTGAGTCTTCCGTACAGGGCTTTTTTTTGGTCCCTTTGATTTAGATAGCGCTGTTTTGTTCTTCGGTTTCTGCATGATTCCCTTCATCTCTCACTGCATCGGGCTGTTCCATTTCACCGATGTTTTCATCACTCACCGGTAGCTGCCCACTCTCAGCCAGTTGCGCCTCAACACTCTCAATCACCTCATCCTCATCCATCAGTTGTGATGAGTCGGGCAGGTCGCGAAGTGAGTTGAGTCCGAAGTCTGTCAGGAACGTTTTGCCTGTGCCATAGAGGTGAGGTCTACCCGGCACCTCTTTACGCCCCAATACCTTTACCCAGCCACGCTCCTGCAGGCCACCAAGAATGGAGCTGGAGACTTTCATGCCGCGCAGCGCTTCGACCTCTGCACGGGTGGTGGGCTGTCTGTAGGCAATAATCGCCAGTGTCTCCAACATGGAGCGGGAGAGACGTGATGGTCGGGTTTGCCACAGTTTTGAAACAGTATCGCTGTAGTCGGGTGAGGTCTGGAACTGCCACCCACCACCCACTTCAACCAGATTGATGCCGCGATCCGAGTAGTGCGATTCCAGTGAAGTCAGCACATCACGCAACTCCGATGACGGGGTCTCTTCCAACAGCGTACGAAGCTTCTGCAGCGTTAGCGGTTCATCACTGGCAAGAAGCAGTGCCTCTACCCGGTTAGTCAGACTCATTCCGGCATAGCCTCCTCTGAAATCTCATCTTTCGCCAGAAGTGTAACAGATTCATAACAGTCGCTCTGGATCACGGTAATGAGCTGCTGTCGCCACAGCTCCAGAATCGCCAGTACGGTGGTGACCAGTGCTTCACGGCCCGGTTGCCCACGAAGCAACTCATCAAGCTGCACACTGCCGCTTTTGATTCCGGCCATCACTACCTGCATCTGTTCACGTACACTCATCGTCTCCATGAACACCTGATGGCGAACTTCGCCACCGACCCGTTTCAATACACCTCTGAATGCCAGAAGCAGGGCATCAAGGTCGGGTTCAGCCAACGGCCGTTCCACCTGTTTCGACTCAGGGAAGATACTGCGCAGAAAGATGTCACGGCCCCGGCGCGGGCGCGCATCAAGCTCTTCAGCTAACACGCGGTACTGTTCATAGGCGATTAGCTGAGCCACCAGCTCTTCACGTGGGTCAATTGGGTTGCCCTCATCATCAATTTCCGGGCGCGGAAGCAGTAATCTGCTTTTAAGCTGCATCAGGGTACTGGCCATCACCAGATAGTCACCTGCGGTATCCAGATCCTGAATCTGATCATCCTTGATGATTTCAAAGTATTGCGCCGTGATGGTTGCCATCGGGATATCAAAGATGTCCATCTTCTGACTTCGGATCAGGTGCAGCAAAATATCAAGTGGGCCTTCAAAGGCATCGAGCTGTACAGCTGGCAGGTCGGGCAGGGTGGTTTTCAGTTCCGGTGTAGCCTCTGTTTCATCAGGATTGATTACGACAGCTTCCACAGCTTCCACAGCTTCCACAGCTTCAGGTGCTTCAACACCATTCTGAAGAGGCTGTTTCTCTGCCATGCTCTGCATCAGACGCGGTAACCCATCTTCAGTGTCTTACGCACCTTCTCCATAGTACGGGAAGCCTCATGGCGAGCCCGCTCATTGCCGTGGCGTACAATGTCATGCACATCATCCATATGCTTGGCGATTTCAATGCGACGATCACGGATCGGTTGCAGCTCCTCTTCCAGATGTTTCAGAAGAATCTTCTTGCAGTCGATACAGCCGATATCTGCTGTGGTGCAGCCCTGCTGCACTTCAGCACGCTCCTCCTCCTCGGAGTAAATTTTGTGAAAATCCCAGACCGGGCACTTCTCAGGTGTTCCCGGATCATCACGACGAACGCGGGCCGGATCAGTCGGCATCGTCTTCACCTTCTTCTCGGTGACTTTCCACTCTTCGCTGATCTCAATGGTGTTGCCGTAAGATTTACTCATTTTACGCCCATCAAGGCCTGGTAGTTTCGATGCTTTCATCAACAGTGATTTCGGTTCCGGAAAGAGGGGAGGGATGCCCTGACGGTAGAGATGGTTGAATCGGCGGCTCACTTCACGGGTTAGCTCTACGTGTGGCACTTGATCTTCACCTACCGGCACAGCATCAGCACGGTAGATAAGAATATCGGCCGCCTGCAGTAGTGGATACCCCAGAAAGCCGTAAGTACCGAGGTCCTTTTCTTTCAACTGCTCGATCTGATCCTTGTAGGTAGGTACGCGCTCAAGCCATGAGAGCGGTGTCATAAAAGAGAAGAGCAGGTGTAGCTCAGCATGCTCGGGAACTTCTGATTGGATAAAAACAACAGCCTTCTCAGGATCAATGCCAACAGCCAGCCAGTCGATTAGCATATCCCATATGGTCTGCTTAACGATCTCCGGATTAGCATAATCGGTGGTCAGTGCATGCCAGTCGGCTGCAAAGAGGAAGCAGTGGTTATCATCCTGCAGCTGAAGCCAGTTCTCCAGTACGCCTTTCATATGGCCCAGATGCAGCTTACCCGTAGGGCGCATACCGGACAAAATTCTCATGGGTTTATTGCTGTTTTCAGACATGGATAAAAGACTCTTTGACCTCTTCCTCAGTAGTAGATCACGATGATGGCATGCGGATATGTAAATGCAACGTCATCTGCTTCTGTACAACTGTCATTTGATTATTGACGAAGCATGAAGCCTGCTTACAATGCGCGCTCCGTTAGCTATCTGCGGAACGTAATATGGCGCTTTAGCTCAGCTGGTTAGAGCACCGGAATCATAATCCGGGTGTCCGGGGTTCGAGTCCCTGAAGCGCCACCATATTAAAAGCCCTCTGCATAAGCAGGGGGCTTTTTTTGTTTGTGTATTATCAGAGAATGCTCGTTACTTGCTAATAACGAGGTTTTATTTATGAGCAGTCAGTAGAGCAATCATTGCATCTGTGTGGGCAGGAGTCCTCTTCTATAGGAAAGATGTTTCGATGATCAGCACTGTCACACCCATGCTCATCAGATGGGGAGAAAACGTGGCATCGGATTAAGCTATCGATCACCTTAATAAGACTCTCTGGAGAGAATGGTTTTCCAAGATACATACAGGCTCTGTCTATAAATTCCGAACGAATTTCAGGCTCGCCAGTCATAATGATAAATTTTAGATCTGATTTAAGTTTGGAGACAATGTCCATCATTTGATAACCGCTCATTTTTGGCATAGTTACGTCTGTAAGGACAGCAATAGGATTTTTATAGTCAGGGCTGTTTACAAAATCAATGTACTCTTCAGGACAGGAAAAAGAGATTGATTCATAGCCATGTTCTTTAATAACCCCTACTACGAATTCACGTACAAAGTCCGCATCATCAATTACATGAAACATCATGCGAACAATAGAGCTTATTTAAATTATGGATATCGCATAAATATGCTATGTTAGGAGAAGTTAGAAAGATTAATTATGGCTGAAACAGAGACATATTGAACGTTATTGAGCAGTCAATATGGCCTTGTTGAATCAATGTGATTGGTTTAAAGCTCTCTTAGGAAGTTAACCACTCCATCGCTTCATCTTTTGATTTGAATATTTTTTGCGTGACGTTCCAGGCATCATCATCGACATAGGCCTGCCACATTCTACCTAGGGCAAACTCCACATCACGACCAACAAGAATGGCAAGTTTCGCATATCCAAATTCATCTTTATACTGCCTGCATAATGTCGCAATACTAATCACATCATTTACCGTTAAGTCCTCAGAACGAAGCGCCGTATGGTCGGTAAGAATAAGTCCTCCCTTATTCCACTGTTCGTGATTCGTAATAGCCTTGTAAAAACAGGAAAATCCTTCGACACTGGCAACACCACTGGTCATGATTTCAAATAGGTTGTTTTTTAGTTCCAGATTGAAATTCATATCTCTCCCATTAGGCCGGAATCAGGATGATGATTCATAAAAGTTTATTTATTGAGGGGAGATGTTTAATTTTTTATCACTAAACATCAATAGTGATGTTCCTACCAGAATGAATCCCATCCATATGAATACTCCCGGTGATTCGCTTAGCATGAAATAACTGTAAAAATGATAAATGCTTGCTCCAAATACCAACAGTGATGGTATAAAGTCAATGAACTGTATCTTCACGCCTTACTCCTGATTTTCGCTGTTGCGATGTTATTTTATTAGATGATACCATGTTAACAAGTCATAATCATGACATTATTATATTATGATAAGCGTGAACACCTTATGTAATTACAAGCACTATTTTTTAGATTATGAATGTCGATGTTTATCTGGAGCAGGGTATTTGAATAAATTAGATCTGAGCTGCCTGCATCTGCAGAGCTTTCCTCTTTAGAATGAGAGGGGTTCTTTCTCTGTCGTCTTGATTGATTTCTGATTATGGTTCGCGTGTAATCCATTCTATTGGATTAACAGTTATCAGGAAGAGAGTGAACGAATCATGGGAAGAGCGTACCAGAATAAAAAAGAGTCCATGGCGAAAACGGCTGGGCAGAAGAGCAAGGTCTACTCCAAGTATGGCAGAGAGCTTTATGTGGTGGCTAAGAGTGGTGGTGTTGATCCTGATGGCAACCTCTCCCTGCGCCGTCTGATTGATAATGCGAAGAAAGATCAGGTGCCTGCACATGTGATTGAGAAGGCACTTGAGAAAGCCAGAGGTGCTGGCGGCGAAGATTATGCCTCTGCTCGTTATGAAGGTTTTGGCCCTGGAGGTTGCATGGTGATCGTGGATTGCCTGACCGACAACTCCACCCGCACATTCAATGATGTACGCCTCTGCTTTACCAAAAACGATTCAAAACTTGGTGGGCCGGGCGCTGTAGCTCACATGTTTGATCATCAGGCCGTGTTTGTGTTCAAGGGTGATGATGAAGATGCGGTGCTTGAGCTGTTGATGGAGGCTGACATTGATGTCACCGATGTTGAGAGCGAAGAGGGGATGATCACCGTGCTCGCTCCTAACACCGAATACTTCAAGATCAAAACTGCATTGACTGAAGCCTTTCCCGGCATCGAATTTGAAGTTGATGATATCTCATATGAACCACAAACCCTGTGCAGTGTAACTGGTGATGATGCCGTTACTTTTGATAAATTTCTTGATGCCCTGAATGATTGTGATGATGTGCAGAAGGTTTATCACAACGCTGAATTGAGTGATTAGTCACCGTTAATGTTCGAGTTTTAGCAGTATGATTTAAAAGCTCTCTGTGAAAGCAGGGAGTTTCTCTTTTTTAACGCTTCTGTTTTGACAATGCCTTCTGCTCTGCTAGAACTGCTCCCTATAATGCTCTGGGGAGAGGGATTCTTATGATCCGCATAGCCGTAATTCCGGCACTATTGATTGCTCTGTTGTCACATTCTGATCTGAAGGCTGAAACGTTGTCGCTTAACGATGCGGTTGCGCAGGCTGTTGAATATGCACCAGCCATGAAAGCGGCGGAAGCAGGGCGTGATGCAGCAGGAGAAGAGCTGACGATTGGCCGGGCAGGGCTATTGCCACGGCTTGATGCCACAGGCAGCCATCAGCTTCGTAAGCAGAAGACCCGCTATGATGATCCCCAGTCCGTTTTTCGCCCTGATCTTAAATATCGTGATAGTAATGTCTCTTTGCGGGTTGTGCAGCCACTGTTTGATCTGGAGCGCTGGGCAGGCTATCGCCAGGGAACGCTTTCAGCCGAGACAGGCGAGATGAGAGTGAGGCTTGAGCGGCAGCGACTGATGCTGGAAACGGCACAAACCTATCTACAGGCTGTGACGGCACAATCGGCACTCTCTGCAGCCCGCGCCAAAGAGCTGGCGGCAGAGAGGCTTGCTGAGCAGGCAAAGGCTACGTTTGAGGCTGGTGTTTCGGCAGTGAATGAGCGGTTGGAAGCCGACGCCCGTCGTGATCTGGCCCGAGCGGAACGGTTGGCTGCAGAACACAGTCTTGATCAGTCGATAGCGCTTCTGGCTTCGTTGACCGGTGATACTGAGCCAACACTTGTATCACCAAATATATCCGGTGAACTGTCACAGCCACTATCCGATGAGTCACAATTATGGGAGCTGCGTGCTGCAGAGAGCGCTCTCTCTGTGCGACTGGCCAGACTACAGTTTCTCACTGCTGATGAAGAGGAGCTGAAAGCCTGGGGAGGTGGTCTGCCAAAGGTGGAAGCGTTTGCCTCAGTAGAGGGAAATCGCGCTACGTCGGGTCAGTTGGGCGGAACCAGATCACGCAATCAGGCCATCGGCGTGCAGGTGAGTGTGCCGCTGTTTGCAGGTGGTGCCGACTGGGCTCGGTTAACTAAAAGCAAAAAAGCTGCACTACAGGCTGAATTTACGCTGCAGGATGATATTCGTCTGGCTCGGCTCACTGCCCGGCAGGCTTATCTAGGATATTCAGCTTCGATTTCACAACTCCATGCCATGCAGAAGGCGGTTGCTTCGGCTAAAGAGGCGGCCAATGCGGCACGGGCAGGGCATGAGGTGGGGCTGCGCACGATGAGTGATGTACTGGATGCGGATGAGCGCCATTATGATGCGGAAAAGAATCTGGCTGGGGCAGAAGCGGAGTTTGTGTTTGCCGTACTGCAGCTTAAGTCGAGCGTTGGCACTCTCGATCTGGAGCCGTTACCTGAAATCTATGGTGTAAGTCTCAATTTTAAGTAGCTAATACGATTAAAACAGATATCCGTAAAATACCTATGGATACCTTCTTGGCACAGTTGAAGCTATCCATTTGAATCACCTTCAAGGGAGGGGGAGCGGGATCAGAATTTAACTGATTCATCTCATCAGGCTGCAAGAGTCAGCTTTTTTATAATTATACGCTACAACTCTCTTTCTCTTTTTAGTCAGGCAATCGTACTGATTGGTGAACTATGCACATCGCATATTCATGTGATATGAATGTATAGATTTATTGGCAGGGTTCTGCTCTGATCAATCCTGGGGAAAGGGGCCTTATGATATTCAGAAATCTATCCGTGCTTACACAGCCTATTGACCACTCAGCGATTCAAATCAGCGGGGTGGCGTAATGGGACTTGTTGTTTTCGGGGTAATGGCGCTCTACCTGATTGTTTCAATCGTCGTTGTGAAAGCTGCTATACGTGCAGCAAAGAAGAGAGGCAAGACTCCGTGGCACTGGGGTGCCGGAGCTGCGCTTGTGATGTATCTGATTCCTTTCTGGGATTGGGTTCCAACCGTGGTTGCTCACAAATACTACTGCTCCACCGAGGCTGGCTTCTGGGTCTACAAGAGTGTGGATCAGTGGAAGGCCGAGAATCCGGGGGTGATGGAGACTTTAGTGGCGAATAAGGGCCATTCGTCATCGCATGAAGGCGATATGGATAATTTCACGAGTACAGAAATTATTAATCAACGAGTGAAGTATGTATTCAAACACAACGGCCCGCTCTTTATTCATAGATGGAGGCTAGAAAGCCAATTGGTGGACGTGAGTAATAATGAGGTATTAGCTCAATATATAGATTTTTCGACTTCACATCAACGTAGGCAGGCAGGTTGGTCGGGTTGGAAACTTTGGCTGGATACAAGAAGTTGTAGTTCGATGAGACACAAAGACAGAGGAAGCATTCAAGAGATGATTGAAGGGATGGAGAAATAAATGAATACCATTACGTCGATATTTGAACAGGCACAATTAGCAGAGGCGGCTTATGCAGATTTTTCTAATCCAAACATTTCGCATCTTGCAGCATTACAGGCTGAGAAGTTCTCCTCCGCTCAAGCCACAGAATTTCTCAACAACTGGCGAGTTGTTGATCATGTTCCTAATTTGAATAGTGGATTTACAGCCACATTGTTTGATGATCAACTCTGGAGGGCGGCAGCATGAAAGACATTCTTGGTTTAATGGTGTTGTCGTGGCCGCTGGTGCTACTGGTGCTCATCGTGCTGACAATGCTGATTGCCGTGCCGCTGGCGATTCACTATGCTAGAAAGAGTGGGCGAAACAAATGGGCGTGGGGTATTGGTGTGTTCCTACTGATATTCTTGCCGGTCTTCTGGGACTGGGCTCCAACAGTGCTGATGCACAAATACTACTGTTCTACCAAGGCTGGTTTCTGGGTCTACAAGAGTGTGGATCAGTGGAATAGCGAGAATCCGGGGGTGATGGAGACGTTGGTTGATAACTCTCCAGGTAAATACCCCAATTGGTCATATGAGAAGTGGAACGGCATGGAGATTGCTGCAGTTAATCAACGAATAGGCCTGCTTCAAAAGAATCACATTACCACCTCATCTGAAACTGAATTTTTTCTGAATGTGTGGCGTTGGGAAACAGAGATAATAGATAGAAAGTCAGGGGTCGTTTTAGCGCGACGGATAGATTTTTCTAGCGGTAATAATGGGTACATAGGTGGAACAGGACAACTGAAGTTTTGGTTAGTAAACAGTGGATGTGCAAAAAATAGTAAGGACGGTTGGAACGCTTTTAGGCAATTTCTTGATAGTTTTAGGGGGCAGGGGTAATGAATTCAATAACATCAATATTTGAGCAGGCACAGCTTTCTGATGCTGCATATGCGGATTTTACAAACCCAGATCATAAAGCAGCGTTACAAGCTCGAGAATTTTCTAATACCCAAGCCGCCGAATTCCTGAAAAACTGGAAAGTAGTCGATCAATATACCTCGCCTGTGCCGGGAAGCGTTGATACAGGTTTTTCCGCAACTGTGTTTGAGCGATTGGATCCGGCAACTGGGCTTGGCACTGGAGAATATACGTTTGCAGTTCGAGGATCTGAGGGTAATTACACAGATTGGGTAAATACAAATTTTGGTGATATTGGAGCTGATGGCGTTGCGGTCAAGCAAGGCATTGACATGTACAACTACTATCTTCGTTTGACGGGAGCTCCCAATTCACTGGTTCCACAATACCAGTACGTTGAAAGGACAGTAGTGCAAGGGCCAAACGGCCCTGAGGTAATACCAGCCCGATTTGAATATATTTCTGATGCCGCAGCATCTAGTGAATTGGCATCAACCCCTACAATTACAGCTGTTGGTCACTCGCTTGGCGGGCACCTAGCCATGATGTTGAGCCGGATGACACCGAATGCCTCTGCTGTGACCACGTTTAATGCACCGGGATTCGATTCGATTGCTGGAGTAGTTGATCCGCTGACCAGTGAAGGCTTTTTCAATCTTTTAAGTTCCGCTACAGGCCAGCAATCCATGACTGCTCCATGGCGGGCAGAAATCATGGGGCATTTTGATGTTCAGGGCGATATCGTCCAGTTTGTGGGCGATACTCCGGGCACTTCACAGCCGATTTTCAGCGAGAGTATCAATCAGGACCCGTACAATGCTCACTTAATCAACCCAATTGCCGACTCCCTCGCCGTATATGATGTCTTTGCCAAGGTTGGTTCAAACCTTACGATCAATGATATCACTGGGATTTTGAAGGCTTCATCGAATGTGGCATCCAATAGCTTAGAGTCGTCTATAGCTGCTCTGGGAAATGTTTTTGGAAAGCATTACTCTTCAAGTGAAACTACTCGAGAAGAGTTGTATCAGAATATAAATGATCTGCAGGGAGTAATTACACCTGGCCTGACCATTGAAGCGTTCATGACCTCTATTAACGGAACGGACGTGTTCACGGCAGGTGCATCGCTGGCCTCGGCAGCAATGGCGAACACAGCTCAAGGCATGGCCTATCGCTATGCATTGAAGGCAGGAAACCCGTTTGCAGTTGTGGGCGCGAACTACTCAAGTCAGCTTAATGATCTGACAGATGAGTATCTGGCTGATCGTGCGGCTTATGTGCATGAGCTGATGAAGGCGAATGTTTGGGATAGTAACTATAGCGGTGTAAGTACTCAGTATGACGATCTAACAACTGGAACAACCCTCAATAAAATCGGCCTGACTTCTCCTGCTGCGCATAAAGTGATCTTTGGCACTGATGGCAATGAAGACTACGGACTTGATGTAACTCCGTTGGCAGGCACGAATAATGCTGACCGCATCTACGGCATGGGCGGTAACGATGTGCTGCGCGGTAATGGTGGCAACGACTATCTGGAAGGTGGAGCAGATAACGACAAGCTGATCGGTGGCACGGGCGACGACACGCTGAATGGTGGTGCAGGATTCGATATCTACCAGTATCAGATGGGTGACGGCAAGTATAACACACCCGGATTAGGTGGAATCACTACAGGTGCACCACTTATTGAGATATTGCAGGCGCTTCTGGTTCCCCCGACAACCGTTGATGCAAACAAGATTACCAACATTAAATCAGATGCGTGGATTTCCCCGATTGCAGGGCTTGGCGATCAGGTGGTTGAGCCAACATGGGTACATACCGAGAATCAGTTGTTGGGTGTGAGTGAATGGCCTGCATCGCTGAATCACTCTGTTAATGATGAATTTATTTTGGAACAGGTGGCATAGCCATGAGTGAAGAAGCGAAAACAACAAAACGCCCTTGGTGGAAACCATCCATAGGGGTGATGATCTTCCTTGTGCTGTTTGGCCTCTGGTGGGGTGTGCCAAACTTCCTGAAATGGCGTGCTGATGCACAGGTGAAGGAACTGTGCGCTAAGGATGGCGGGGTGAAGGTGTATGAGACGGTTGAAATTACTGACGAACAGTTTGTTTGGTTGTCTGATAGTAACAATAAAAACCGTATAACATTTAAAGATTATGCTGCTCCTGAAGCATTATATTATTATGAGAGCGAAACTAAGAACTTTAATAAACTTTATCTTGATGTTGTTAGAACGGAATATCGTTTTATTCAAAAAGAACCATATAAAGTTCTTGCAATAAATGTGTTTTATTCTCGGCGAGGCGGAGACCCAATTGGTCCATGGCACCACTCATCGTTCAGTTGCCCCGATCCGAAAAAATCTGTTGATATGCTAAATATTGTGTTTGAGAAAAAGGGGAAGTAAAATGGCTACAATACAGAACTATTTAACACAATCAGAACTATCACAGGCAGCATATGCAGACTTAATGATTGGAGCTTTGGATACTCCCGCTCAACAACAATTATTAAGAGATACTGGCATGACTACCAAGCAAGCTGAAGCATTTGCCTCCACCTACACCGTGATAGATCGCAAGTTTGATGGTACAGGCTTGTCGGTTACGCTGTTTCAAAAGAGTGGCACGAATGAGCAGTTTGTGGCTGTTCGTGGAACAGAAGTTTCAGACATCATGGATATTGCGACAGATTATTTCTCTATTGCCCTGCTTGGAACTACTGCGCATCAGAGTCAATACGCAGCTCTCTCGGGTTATGTTCACGGGTGGCTGGCTGGCCCTGAGCTAAGTCCCGGCTTTACAGTATCGGGCCATTCATTGGGTGGCTTTCTGGCAACGGGTCTTACAGCGGAGTTTAGCGCATCCATCAGTCACACTTATCTGTATAACACACCCGGATTAGGTGGAATCACTACAGGTGCACCACTTATTGAGATATTGCAGGCGCTTCTGGTCCCCCCGACAACCGTTGATGCAAACAAGATTACCAACATTAAATCAGATGCGTGGATTTCCCCGATTGCAGGGCTTGGCGATCAGGTGGTTGAGCCAACATGGGTACATACCGAGAATCAGTTGTTGGGTGTGAGTGAATGGCCTGCATCGCTGAACCACTCAGTTCAGGCATTGACGGATGCTTTAGCGATTTATGATGTGTTTTCGCAAGTTGATTCGACCCTAACTGTTGAAACGATTGGAACCATTATTAAGGCTTCTTCGAATAGCAATGATAACCAATTGGAATCATCGTTGGCTGCTTTAGGAAATGTGTTTGGCAAAACTTATCCGGTAACAGAGACGACACGAGAAGCTCTTTATCAGAATATTTATGATTTACAGGCGACTATTACGTCCGGCCAGAGTATTGATGTGCTTGGAACAACTGCTGCCGATGGCATATTTACACCTTTTTCAGCTACAAAAATTGCAGATTTGGCACGAGGCAATGTCGCCTATCGCTATGCCCTCACTGAAGGCAATGCATTTGCCGTGTTGGGCGCAAGTTATTCAAATCAGCTTAATGATCTGACAGATGAGTATCTGGCTGATCGTGCGGCTTATGTGCATGAGCTGATGAAGGCGAATGTTTGGGATAGTAACAGCAGTGGGTTGAGCACACAGTTTGATGACTTTTCCACAGGCACAACACTAAATGAGATAGGCCCATTCTCTCCTGCTGCGCATAAAGTGATCTTTGGCACTGATGGCAATGAAGACTACGGCCTTGATGTAACTCCGCTGGCAGGTACGAATAATGCTGACCGTATCTACGGCATGGGCGGTAACGATGTGCTGCGCGGTAATGGTGGCAACGACTATCTGGAAGGTGGAGTTGGTGGTGACAAGCTGATTGGCGGTGCAGGTAACGACACGCTGAATGGCGGAACAGGATTCGATATCTACCAGTATCAGATGGGTGACGGCAACGACACTATTCGTGATGCCGAGGGTAAGGGACTGATCAAGATTCTGGATGCAGATGGCAATGTGGCTGCTGTATCCAAGGGTGAATTCAGCCGTAATGATCCTGCCAGCACAAGCTGGACAAGTGCGGATAACAATCTAGTCCTGACACAGCAGGGCACGAGCTGGAGTCTGCTGCTTTCCGATGGAAGTACGATGGCGTTGGCTGATGGTTTTAATGATGGTGATTTCGGCATTAAGCTTGTCGACAGCTTTGCACCCGATCCTGATGCACCTGCTCAGACTACAAATGATATCTATGGTGACCCGCTGATCCATACCGCCACTCTTGCTCCCGGCGATGCCATGGGTGCTGACTGGAAGGAGGTTAGCAGAAGCTCCAGCGTGGATGCGGCCGGTAACCCTGTTGATACTATTGAATACTATCTGGTGGATGCCAACGGCTATCCAACCGAAGGGCTGCAGACACCGCGAGAAGACACCATTGTTGATACCGCAGCCAACGACAAGGTGATGAGCGGTGAGATGAATGACACCATCACACTCAGTGGCGGTGGCGACAATATCGTCGATGCGGGAGCCGGTGACGATACGCTGATTGGTGGTATCGGAAAGGATACGCTGCAGGGCGGAGCCGGATTTGACAGCTATCAGGCTGGCGATGGCGATGTTATTGAAGATGTGGATGGCAGCGGCACAGTCGAACTGGGTGGGCTGATACTCACCAGTGCGACGCGCAAGGGTAGCGAACCATTTTTTGTTAGTGCCGATGGTTTGACGAAGTACAAAGAGAACAGCAACGGCTCCATTGACGTCTGGGTGGAGGGGGCAAATGGTGTTGAGCACATTGTTATTAAACCTGCTGCGACAAGACACAGGTTGGAGACCGAGACCAGCATCGAAACAGGTATTCCCGGTATGGGAATTACGCTGACGACAGAGAAGGACGGGGTATCGAGTGATACAAATAGCGGATATGGTGATGCGCAGGACTGGGTTCCCATTATTCGCCGTGATCCTCTGACGCTTGATCTCAATGGCAATGGTCTTGAGACTGTTGCGCCTCAGATTCCTCCGATACTGTTTGATCATCAGGCCAATGGCCTGAAACAGAGCACCGGCTGGGTAGCCCCGAATGACGGGTTCCTTGTGCTGGATCGTAATGGCAATGGCACGATTGATAGTGGTGCCGAGCTGTTTGGTGATTCCACGCCGCTTGCCAGTGGCGGCAATGCTATTGATGGCTTTGATGCACTGGCACAGGAAGACACCAATGCCGATGGCGTGGTGAACAGCCTCGATACCAACTGGGCAAACCTGCGTGTTTGGCAGGACAAAAATCAGGATGGTCGATCTCAGGCGAATGAAATCACGTATAGCATATTCATGCGATATGAATGTATGAATTTATTGGCAGGGTTCTGCTCTGATCAATCCTGGGGAAAGGGGCCTTATGATATTCAGAAATCTATCCGTGCTTACACAGCCTATTGACCACTCAGCAATTCAAATGCGCGGGGTGGTGTGATGGATTATCAGATTACTTTTGTCGGTGTATGGATCATTGCGATCTATTCCACCATCGTATTTCTGCTAATTGTTCGGCCTTTGGCGAGAGGTTTGGGCGACCGGGTGCTGCAGTGGACGATTGCCGCCCCGATTGCCGTTGTGCTTCTTGCTGCACCGTGGGCGGAGGAGTACTGGATTGCCAGCCGTTTCGAGGAAGCCTGCAAAGATGCCGGGGTGCACGTCTATAAGCAGGTGGAAGTGGATGGGTTTGTAGATGCGACAAGTGTTTCACAAAGGCCTGAAGTAAGTTCGACAGATCCTAAGCTTTTATATAATGATGCTCATTCACTTGCTAAATGGGATAGGGATTTAGGTTATAGGTTTAAAGAGACTCTATTGTCAGATGGGGGGGTTTGGCATGTTGAGAGGTATCCTGATGGTGTCTATTACTCGGTTCTTGATAACCCCATAGCTCGTTATCACTTCAAGTATGCCTACCAGCCTTCAAAATATGTAACAACTGAGCAGGTCGGTTGGAAGATGGAGAAGCTTGAATATCTCGTGGTTGATTCTGAAAAGGAAGAAATTCTGGGGCGGGAGACCAAATACAGGCGCTATCTCAGTATACAAGAGGGATCATGGCGAAAGTTCTGGGGCGGTGGCCAGGGAATAATGTGCGAGGGCTCTGCACCTCAGCCACCTGTGCTACGCCAACTTCTCTATCGCTATGTTTTAATACCCACAAAAAATAGATAAGGGATTTCGGGAAGGGGAAAATGCAGAATTTTTTGAATTATTACGAGTATGCCAAACTGGCGGCAGCCAGCTATATCCTGCTGGATGGTAAAGGTGTATCCGGGGCCACAATTGCAGGACTGTCTGACGAGTTGAAGCGACTCCCAAAGGCTTTAGCAGATCAAACATTCGATAAGAATTCTTTATTAGCAAAAGCATCAGGCCAAGCAGTCTGGGAAATACCTACAAGTACAACTCTGGATGTTAACGGACAGCCATTAAATGGCTATCACGGTAATGATGCCGAAGGCTATGCCGCAACGCTGTTTCAGCGAACGAATGCTAACGGTGTAACAGAGAAGGTGCTAGCAATCCGGGGAACCGAGCCGGATAATGATATTGGTTCAGATTTGTTCAAAGCCGATTTGGGGCAGATTGGGTTCCTGGGGTTGGCGATGGGCCAGGCCGTTTCGATGATCAATCATATCAACAGGTTAAGAGCCGATACCCAAACAGATGTTCCGCAATACTCCCTGAACTATTCACAGAGCGATCCAGGCGGCATCTCCATACCATTGGATTCGAGCCGCCCGTACAAGGGCTATCTCCATCTGACTCAGGACTCTACAAAGAGAGGTCTTGGCCTGATCGATCCGGGAGAAAAAATTGTTGTAACGGGGCACAGTCTCGGCGGCCATCTGGCTGCATTGGCAACGCGACTGTATCCGGATGTGGTCAGTGAAGGGTATATCTATAATGCTCCGGGATTTGACCCGGTCACTGCAGACTATGCAACTATCACGGCAGCAACGCTTCTGAATCCCTTGTTAGGGGCAGCAGTTGCGATTACCGGCGGCGCAGCTTTTCAGCTTACCGATGAATTCGTTGGTATGGTCGGTGATAATGGGATTACATCGTCAACACCTGCGGCGAATTTTAATGATGTTACCATCCATGCACTGGAGAGTGAGAATATCGACCCTTCTCAGGATGTTGACATCGTTTCCGGTGCAATTACCGGAGCACAAATTTTTAGCCCCGAGATACTTGTTTCGACCGAGCGCAACAGTCATCAGGTGCAGCCGTTCATGGACAGCCTTGCCCTGCAGTCGCTCTTTTATCGCATGGATAGTACGCTGACCACTACGGACATGAGTGCCCTGTTTCATGCGGCCTCACAAAATATTCCCGATGTTATGGAGGTGCTTTTGGAGTCCCTTCATGAAGCCGTGAGAGGAACTGCAGTTGATCTGATTGATGTAGATGTCACGTATGATGATCCTGTTAATGGTTTGCTTGGTATCGGCACAGGTAATATTAAAGGAAGGAGAGATTTTTATCAGAAACTGATCAATGTCGAGGTAGCAATTAAGAGTTCTCCCAATCTTAGCCTGGAAGCATTTGTTGCCCCATCAGCAAATGGAGGAGTTACTGTGGCTTCTCCCTATCTGCTGGAAGTGGGAGCCAGAGCAGATGGTGCAAAAGGATTGGCTTATCGCTACGCGCTGGTGAAAGGTAATCCGTTTGCAGTGATAGGAGCGAATTATTCCAACTTTGAGGCGGAGATATCTCTGTATAATCCGTCAACAGGTGAGGGGCAGCTCACTGACTCTTATCTGAAAGATCGTGCGAAATACCTGTCCGAGCTTCTTATTGCCAATGTGGAAGATGATAACGATGGCGTATCAGCTACTCACTTTGTTGATCTTGAAACAGGTAGATCACTGGATGAATCATTCATTCGCGGTGATCAAAACATGGTGATGTTTGGTAGGAATACATCTGATTCCTATGGGCTTGATGTAACGCCTCTGGCAGGCCGTGACGGCAATGACCGAATCTACGGCATGGGTGGTAACGATGTGCTTCGTGGTAACGGTGGCAATGATTATCTGGAGGGTGGCATCGGTGGCGACAAGCTGATCGGTGGCACAGGCGATGACACTCTTGATGGTGGCGCCGGATTCGATATCTACGAATACAGGCTTGGTGACGGTAACGACACGATCCGGGATGCCAACGGAGATGGCCTGATCAAGATTCTGAATGAGGCGGGAGGGATTGTTGCGATATCCGACGGAGAGTTCGCCCTGAATGATCCGGCCGCGACAAGCTGGACCAATGCTGACGGTACACTGACCGTGAACCAGTCGGATACCGGAGCATGGAGCCTGACCGTGAACAGTGACGGCAGCAGCATGGCACTTCCGGACTTCAACTATGGCCACTTTGGCATCAAGCTGGTTGATAGCTTTGCACCCGATCCTGATGCACCTGCTCAGACTACAAATGATATCTATGGTGACCCGCTGATCCATACCGCCACTCTTGCTCCCGGCGATGCCATGGGTGCTGACTGGAAGGAGGTTAGCAGAAGCTCCAGCGTGGATGCGGCCGGTAACCCTGTTGATACTATTGAATACTATCTGGTGGATGCCAACGGCTATCCAACCGAAGGGCTGCAGACACCGCGAGAAGACACCATTGTTGATACCGCAGCCAACGACAAGGTGATGAGCGGTGAGATGAATGACACCATCACACTCAGTGGCGGTGGCGACAATATCGTCGATGCGGGAGCCGGTGACGATACGCTGATTGGTGGTATCGGAAAGGATACGCTGCAGGGCGGAGCCGGATTTGACAGCTATCAGGCTGGCGATGGCGATGTTATTGAAGATGTGGATGGCAGCGGCACAGTCGAACTGGGTGGGCTGATACTCACCAGTGCGACGCGCAAGGGTAGCGAACCATTTTTTGTTAGTGCCGATGGTTTGACGAAGTACAAAGAGAACAGCAACGGCTCCATTGACGTCTGGGTGGAGGGGGCAAATGGTGTTGAGCACATTGTTATTAAACCTGCTGCGACAAGACACAGGTTGGAGACCGAGACCAGCATCGAAACAGGTATTCCCGGTATGGGAATTACGCTGACGACAGAGAAGGACGGGGTATCGAGTGATACAAATAGCGGATATGGTGATGCGCAGGACTGGGTTCCCATTATTCGCCGTGATCCTCTGACGCTTGATCTCAATGGCAATGGTCTTGAGACTGTTGCGCCTCAGATTCCTCCGATACTGTTTGATCATCAGGCCAATGGCCTGAAACAGAGCACCGGCTGGGTAGCCCCGAATGACGGGTTCCTTGTGCTGGATCGTAATGGCAATGGCACGATTGATAGTGGTGCCGAGCTGTTTGGTGATTCCACGCCGCTTGCCAGTGGCGGCAATGCTATTGATGGCTTTGATGCACTGGCACAGGAAGACACCAATGCCGATGGCGTGGTGAATAGCCTTGATGCCAACTGGGCAAACCTGCGTGTCTGGCAGGATAAAAATCAGGATGGTCGATCTCAGGCAAATGAACTCACTGCACTGGATGCGCTGGGAATCGCAAGCATCAATGTCGGTGCATCTAAGAACAGCCAGGTGCTTGCCAATGGTAATCAGATCGCTGATCTGGGCACCTTCACCTATGCCGATGGCTCTACAGGCAGTACCGGTGTTACCGGTGGTATGGCAGATATCAACCTTGCAGTAGATACCTTCCATCGCACCTTTACTGATACAGTTCCCTCTACACCACTTTCGGAAGGTCTTCCGGATATGGTTGGCTCCGGTCTGGTGCGTAACCTGCAACAGGCGGCCAGCCTGCAGAGCGCGGATGGCACGGCCGTTGCCGAGGCTCTCCATCGTTATCGGGCCTCAGATCGTACCGGACAACTGTCTCAGCTTGATGGTTTGATCTCTGCCTGGGGCTCAACATCCGGGTTCGGAGATATGCAGACCCGTGCAGCCGAGAACGGCTACACGTTGACCACCAATCTGGATGCAGAACACCAGTCGAAGCTGACTGCCCTTGAACAGTTCAATGGTCGCAGCTTCTTCCGTATGCCTTGGGAATCAGGCAACGCTCCATCAGGTGTCAGAGGTTTCTCTGTTGGAGTGGGTGGTGATCCGAAACATATCCGGACTACCTTCTCAGCAGTCCAGATCAACCTGCTTGATCAGGCATACAATTCGCTTGCCTCATCGGTCTACGATGCACTGCTTCCGCAGACGCGGCTGAAACCGTATCTCGATCAGGTGAGTTTCACCATTGTGAATGGTGAGCTGACACCAGACTTCTCAGCAGTTGAAGCAGCATTTGCATCCGAACTCTCCACTAATCCTGATGCTGCCATTGTCGATCTGATGGAGTTCAACACCTATACGGAGACGATGTTTGCCGGTAGCACCTGGGAGGAGCGGGGCTGGGAGTTCCTTAGCGACACTCTGGCTGGGAATACGATCACTTCTACGATTGAGAGTGGCATGATTGGGCTGGATATCAGCTACTCCGGTGTCGGAGCAGCCAATGCGGGCATAAAGATAGGCGACAGTGTTGCAGGTGACCCTCATCAAAGCGACATGCTGGTAGGAACAGCGGGTGATGATGTTCTGAATGATTTCAGATTCAGGTCTAGGTCACTGAACGGATCGACTCTGATGGGATTTGCCGGCAATGATAATCTCTCTGGAAGCCGAGGGGATGATTTGCTTATAGGGGGTACCGGTAACGATACCTTGAGTGGGCAGCAGGGTGATGACACCTATCGCTACAGCCTTGGTGATGGTGCCGATATTATCAATGATTATACCTACCCAAGCCTTGGTGATATAAATGTTCTTGAGTTTGGTTCGGGTATCACTCAGAGCAGCTTCACGGTTCAATATGATACGACTGTCAGTTTCCAAGAGTGGTTCTCGATTTAGGTAATGGAGATTCGGTAAATATTGGCGACAGGAGAGGCCCTTCTGTTCAGGAGATCAGATACTCCGATGGCACAATTGCTTCCGTTGCTGAATTGATCGGCCTGAATGAGAACTTTGTGGCCGATACAGGTGTAACTGCTGCAACGGTCACGCCACATTACGATCCTGCAACCGACTCTATCCAACTCGATTATGGCAATGGAACTGTAGTCAGTGTCGGCGCTCCGAACGGGATGATCTACAAGACGCTGAAGTTCGATGATGGCAGTGAGATCAATCTTGATACCCTAATTCGGGATAGATTGATTCACCAGACGGGTACGGCAGGCGCAGATTCACTGACTGGCTGGGATGTTGCCGGATATGAGGCGGACGTCCTGGCAGGTGGTGCCGGCAACGACACCCTGAGTGGTGGCGAAGGAGCCGATGCCTACCTGTTTAATACCGGCGATGGTGCAGACACCATCATCGACACGCCTTATGAAGGTAACGAAATTCGTTTTGGTGCAGGCATCACACTGGATTCACTCTCGATTGCACATGACCTGGCGACAGGAGAAGTCCGTTTTGATCTTGGTGGTGGGGATAGTGTTGTCTTCGGCAACCTTGATCAGGCTACACAGGATCTGAACCTCTCTGTGGACAGCGTTGTGTTCGCTGATGGCACTCGCCACACGATCAATGAGGTGTTTGATCAGAAAGGCGGTCTGACGATTGTAGGCGATGACCTTGCCACTGGTTGGCAAGGGAGGGGATGGACTTATTCATCTACTCTTGGTTGGCACTTCGCGCAAGGGACGTATGTTGGGCCTGAGACTATTGCAGGGGCAAATTCGGTAGAGAACACGATTTCCGGGCTGGCAGGTAACGATACGATTATCGGTGGTGACAGGGATGATGTGATCGATGGTGGAGTTGGCAATGACACCATTTATGGCGGTTACGGCAACGATACGATAATCGGCGGCCGGAATAATGATTGGCTATATGGCGGCGAAGGCAGTGACACCTATGTCTACAACCTGGGTGACGGTTGGGACACTATTATTGATACGCCTGAGTCTGGGCAGACTCTGAAGCTTGGCGCTGGTGTTTCCATTTTGGGGAGCCGTTACGATGATGACACCACTGATTCAAACAATGGAACACTTTCTCTGAATACAAATAGTGGCCGAATTATTATTAAGGGGACAGGCAACAACATTGATGAGACCTGTCCGATTCAGAAGGTTGAGTTTGCTGATGGAACAGCCCTCTCCATAGGAGAGCTGCTGGATGCTTATCCGCCGACTACTGTCTATGGTCGTGCATGGTTTCCGGGAGGTCAGCTGGCAGATCATCTGACAGGCACTAACCACAATGACTCTATTACTGCATGGAGTGGGGGAACTGTTCTTGCTGGTGATGGGGATGACATAGTTACTGCATCATATAGGGGTGAAGAAATTCTTGATGGCGGGGCTGGTAATGATCAGCTAAGTGGTGGTGATAACAGTGACAGGCTTTATGGGCGCTCGGGCAACGACATACTGGATGGCGGGGCAGGTAAAGATATTCTTGAGGGTGGCACAGGGGATGATAGCTATACTTTTAACCGGCTTAGTGGCCGTGATCAACTCTACGACAGTAGTGGTAATGACAAGCTGGTCATTGATGACCCGACACTTACTCAATCAGATCTGACATATAGAAAAGCTGGTGTCGACTTGATTGTCGGTGTTACACGTAGCGAAACCAGTGCGGTTATCAAAAACTGGTTTAAAGGTGGCTCTACCATCAACACTCTGGAGTTCAGCGATGGCTCTATATTTGATCTGAGAACCATTGGCCAGAGTATTGCTGATACGCCGGTTACGGGTACTGCAGGCAATGATGTTCTTGTCGGGTCTACCTATAAGGATGTGCTGGAGGGTGGCAGAGGCAACGATACGCTGATCGGGGGCATTGAAGATGATGTCTACCGTTTTAATCTTGGTGATGGAGTCGACTCTATCCATGAAATCTCGGAAACGGCCAATATCAGGGGTAGTGACACGATTGAGTTCGGGGCTGGTATTACCCCGGATATGCTCAACTTCAGTTTCGATGTGATTACGGACGTAAATGATGGATATTTGAAGGAGTTTCCTGACCCTAATTCAGATCAACAGTATCTGGATCAGCAGCGGCAGGTGATGAATGTTGCAGTGGGTACTCAGGGCGATGCTATCAAAGTGATGTCCGGTAAGGGGGCGGTAGAGAAGTTCCGCTTTGCCGATGGTTCCGAATATGCCTGGCAGGAGCTGATTAATCTCCAGGGCGGAGCCACTGTCACAGATAGTAATGATTCCACTTACCTGATTTGGAAATGGGATGGCAGCTCCTGGGTTACAGTTGAGAAGCCTAACTCTCGTACTCTTGATGGAACGGGATTTGCGGCCACCTTTGATGGCGGTGTCGGAGACGATACGATCATTGCCGGTGATCGGAATGATGTTTTCAGATTCAATCGCGGTGATGGGCAGGATGTGATTGTTGACCTGGGCGGAACCGATGAAATTGGCTTCGGTACAGGCATCACTGCTCAGGATATTAGCTGGGATTACGACCCGACCCGTTCCTCACCGTTTGTTGTGAAAGTTGGGCCCAATGGTGCTGATGGTGCCATCGTGATTAACGATGGTGAAAAGGGGGCCATTGAACGTTTCTCTTTTGCTGATGGAACGTCGATTTCTTTTGATGAGATGATCGCCCGTCAAGGAGGGATACAGCTTGGCACTCGTTCATCAACAGGGTGGGATATCCAGCCCTCTCCAAGGTTTGATTTGGGTTCGAGCCGAGGCCGGAGATCAAGAGAAAGCCAGCTTTTAGTTGGCACGGATACAGCAGATAATTTTTATGTCAGAGGAAGGTATAAAAACAATCTCCTGATTGGTGGCAAGGGAGACGATTACTTCGATCTGAGAGGGAATGGTGATAATGGCGATACCAACACGCTACTGTTCAATCCCGGTGATGGAAAAGATACGGTTCGAATGGGTGCAGATGTGCCGGTAGCGACTCTGATGTTTGGCCTGGGTGTTGATCCGGCCTCTGTTGAAGTGATTGCTGGTGAGCTAAGTTGGGGTACGCAGGATATGCTCATCCGCTATGGCAATGGAGATGAGGTTAACGTCATCAATGCGATTGAGTTCCCTTATGATATGGGATACGACCCTACACCAAGGATCAAGGTGAAGTTTACCGATGGAACTGAGTGGAGCTATGAAGACCTCATAGCGATGAGTGATGCTCAAAACCCACGTCAGCACATCATCGCTAATCAACCGGGTGAACACACAATTGTCGAGGGTGCAGGAGGTGTGGATACGGTCAATCTTGAGTGGGACTGGAGTCCGACCACGGAGCTGGCTGGCCTTGAAGTGGCAGATCAGACAACGCTGGAGGATCAGCCGTTTGATCTGCAGGCAGTGGCAACGGCAAACATCAACCCGCCTTCGTATCATATGACGATGGATCAGGGGGTGCTATCGATCCATTTCGATAGTGGTGTTGTGCTGAATATTGCAGGGGTCGATCCGAGTGACCCGGCAGGCACTTCTCCAATTCGTAATTTCAATTTTGCCAATGGTGTGAGCGTGAGTATCGACCAGATTCTGGCCGATGGTGAGATTGTCGAGAGCGGTACGGGATCTGCCGATTCGCTTACAGGTACGGCTGCCAATGACCGCATCGATGCCGGAGCTGGTGATGACATACTTACCGGCGGCACGGGCAGTGATACGTTGATTGGTGGCGCTGGCAGCGATACCTATATCTACAATGCCGGCGATGGTGCCGACACGATTGTTGATACAAACGGACATTGGGAGGGGTGGAGCTTTGTAGCTGACACCAATCTCTTGAATCTGGGTGCAGGGATCCTTCCTGCAGGTGTGGCGGTTAAGTATGACCAAAACTCTGATCGTATCTTCCTCGATATGGGAAGTGGTGACCGGATCATTATTGGGCAACCGGGAAGTCTCTCTATCCAGTCTGTTCAGTTTGCTGATGGAACACTCTGGGATGAGTTGACCATGGTCGGGCAGATGACGAATGGTTCACTACCTGTTGGCGGAGCTGGAGGGGCAGCATCGAACGTAAGCTACTCGGCAACACTGGCAGATGGCAGCGCGTTGCCTGCATGGTTGTCACTGGATACAACAACAGGCTCATTCAGCGGGACTCCTGATAACTGGGATGTCGGTAGCCTAAATCTTCTGGTCACGGCTACGGATAGCTCGGGTAAGAGCGTCGGTACTGCGTTTGCTCTGGATGTGCTGAATGTGAACGATGCACCGACGGCTGAACTTATTCTTGGCGGTCAATCTGTGCTGCAGGATCAGTCGTTCAGTTTCACCGTTCCGGCCAATGCTTTTGATGACGTCGATCTTATTCATGGTGACTCACTGACTTATTCAGCAGCGATGGCCGATGGCACTCCGCTGCCTGCATGGCTCAGCTTTGATGCGGCTACAGGTAGCTTCAATGGCATACCGGACAATTGGGATGTTGGAATGCTGGATGTTGTTGTAACAGCAACTGACAGCGGTGGTTTGAGTGCAAGTAGTCCGTTCAGCCTGGATGTGGTGAATGTGAATGATGCACCAGTCGCTTCCGGTGATAGTTCACAGGCAGGTGAAGATGATGGAACGGTCCTGATCTCAGGTGTAAACCTGCTTGCCAATGATTCAGATATTGATGCGGTTCATGGCGATTCAATTGCCATCGCCTCTGTTTCGGCTACTTCTGCGGCAGGTGCCTCTGTCTCGCTGGTAAACGGTGATGTTCAGTATGATGTTGGCGGGCTGTTCCAGTGGTTGGGTGAAGGCCAGACCACAACCGATACATTCGACTACACCATTACTGATTCACAGGGTGCAACCAGTACCACGACAGTCACGATGACGATCACCGGCACCAACGATGCCCCGATTGCGAATGTCGACAGTGGAGCAGCCACTGAAGATGGTGGCCCGGTTCTACTTACCGGTGCTTCTCTTATGGTGAATGACACGGACGTGGATCAGGGCGACAGCATGAGTATCACTTCTGTGACTGCTACCT
>Ga0316202_10000065_pt1 | contig 185720 bp, 172 predicted proteins | sample 3monrhotite_MG_FD_204934 | JGI IMG/M metagenome (GOLD analysis project Ga0316202, IMG submission 204934) | Microbial mat bacterial communities from mineral coupon in-situ incubated in ocean water Damariscotta River, Maine, United States -... | ecosystem: Environmental > Aquatic > Marine >...
TCAACGGAATTGAGAACTTTTGGAACCAGGCAAAGCGCCATATGCGGAAATTCAACGGTGTTCCAAAGCAACATTTTGGGTTATTTTTGAAGGAATGTGAGTGGCGTTTTAATAACAGTGACCCATCGGTCCAAATATTACAGTTAAGGCAATGGGTTAGGAAGTATTTAAGATAGTTATCTAGGACAGCCCCTTGAAATTTTACTATAAAAATCAAAATGCTGAGGCATGAGCAGAGCGATGGAAGTGGCACTTCAGCTGGTGAATCGAGACGAGGCGAGCTCAGGGCCAATTTTGACTGTCGTATGAGATTGGAATTTTACGGTTCCAGGTTTGTTTCTGACCGCGGGCTGCTTGCCCATAGAGAGCCTGACGGTGCCCATGGTCTGACTGAGGTTGCCGAGGATGTTTTCCAGGATAGCCATCCCGGCAAAGGTGAGTGAGACGGTATGGCGGTTCAGTTCCGCCAGCCATTTTTTGGACGCGTTGGCGGGCGTGAAGACGTTAGTGATGCCGAGTGTCTCGGGCGTGATTCTGCCATGCGCCGGGTTGTCGGCGGCAAGGCTGCCGAAAGGAGGGCTGCGTCCGCCGTACCTCGCTTGACGTATTGTGGCGGTATCAACCGAACGTCGTGACCTAATACAGATATCTCCCGGCACCAGAAATGCACGCTGCCACAGGCTTCCATACCAGCAAGGCAAGGCTCCAAGTTGGCAAAAAACTCAAGAACCCGGGAACGCGGAAATCGTTTGCGCAAAACACACTTCCCTCGGTCATCCGCGCCATATATCTGAAAGACGTCCTTTGCCAGGTCAACGCCGACGGTCATAAATAGTATCCCTCTCGTTTGGAGCTTTCGAAAGCTCCACTCTGGAGCATCAATGCCGTAAAGGGGGCGTCCATACCATTAAGCTTGACCGGAAGCACATCAATGGCATATATCCAAAACACTATCTCCAAGGCCCATGTCATTTGAGCCTTTACAAACCGGAAGTTATTTGGAAAATTTTAGCCAAAAAGACTATAGTAGCATCATGTGATGCCGAAGGGCTTCATCATTTTTCCAGAATCGTGAATAGCTTGAAGTTCCAGATTTGGAATATAGTATTTTTTTATTTTTTACACGGTAGATTCTAAGGCCCCTCCGCAGACAAGAGGTCCAAATTCATGAATTCTTCGACGGATATGACCGACAGTCGCGACGTTGTGGTAATTATTTCAGGACCCGCGATCATTGGGGGTTTGGCTTTCTGGGACCGGCCTGGCCGGAACCCAAGGGGTCATGCTGCCACGGCGTCGGTCACGACGTTGTCTTTGCGGCTCGAGTTCGACCATGCCTTCGCGCCGGTCACCACCAGGGCGATCAAATTATTTTTGGCCATGGTGCCGTTGATTTTTCTCGCCACTCGCGGGCGCAGTGCGTATGAATGAGCAACGAAACCGTCCTGATTGACGCCATTCCAGCCCGTTATTTTGAGATGATCCGGAAATATGCCTAAACATGAATTGGCGGACGCGCCACCACACTATTACGAAGGGCGTGATCTGGAAATTTTAGCGGACATGCCAAACTACTACAGATGGATCATGAAGCCTTTTTATCCATATCTGGGAAAGAGGGCTGTCGAATACGGGGCCGGGTGCGGCACTATATCAAACCTGCTGGCGTCACGGGTCGACGACCTGGACCTGGTGGAACCGTCGCCCAATCTTGTGGCCCACCTGGGACAGCGATTCGCCGACCAGAAGCATGTAAAAATTTCTGATCAATCGCTGGAAGACCATACGTCAAAAACAAAAGACGAAATGTTCGAAGCTGTGGTTATGGTCAACGTGCTTGAGCATGTGGAAGGGGATGTGGAGGCCGTTGGTGAACTTCACCGTATCCTGACCCCGGACGGTCATTTGTGCATATTTGTCCCGGCCATGGAGTGGCTGTTCAGCGACCTGGACCGCCGGGTCGGACACCATCGCCGTTACCACAAACCGGGCTTGCGCAAGATCATCGAAGAAGCTGGATTCGAAATCGTGGAAATGCGGTATATGGATCTTATCGGAACCTTCCCCTGGTGGTTATTGCACCGGGTACTTAAACGAACCGATTTTGGGTCGCCGGCCATAGCGACGATTTATGACCGGTTTTTTGTGCCCCTCAATCGACTGATTGAAGGAGTGCTGCCGCTGCCATTCGGCAAAAACATTTTGTTGATTGCTAGAAAATGTTAGTCGTAAGATCAAATGTGCTGGCGATTTGACGAGAAATGGTTCTCTCAGCTCGATTAACTTTCTTTTGCGATTGGATAGAAACTTTTAATCGATGCCTTTTATAAACATGCCTCGAACATGATCACATCGCCGCCGCGCAAAACCTATTCTATCCGTTTCCTGCTGACCCTTGGCTTGCTTATGTTGCTGCCCTTGGTGGCGGCGATGCGCATGTATGATTTCCGTCAGGACGCTGCGCTCGACATGGAGCAACTGAAGCCTGGCGAAGCCTTCGTTTCTATGGGGGCGACGCAACGCCAAAGGGGACAGGTGAAAATCGGGCATTTGGAAAGGGCTCAAACCCTGCCTCTCGTCGGCGCGTTCGGCCCTCATCAAATCTTTAATATGGCGGCGGAAGACATCGGGCTTGATGCGGAATCATTTTTCAATGGGACGGCCACGACCAATCCAAACCTGCCGGAAATCCGCGATTACCTTTACCACCTGAAAACCTTGGGCAAGCTGCCCAGTGAACTGGTGATCGTTCACTTGTTTACGCCCGCCAACAAATGGGGGCGGCAATATATTGAATACAATGGCGCCAATCCGCTGGACGTTTCGTGGGGCGCTGCGGGCTTGAACGAAAGCTGGACGGATTGGCTTTCGTTTTCTGCCAACATGGCGGATACCGCGATGCAGAAGCTCAAGGAAATCTTCAACTATCAAAACGTCCTGATTGGATTGTTGGCTGACGGAGGGGGATTCCAGGTCATGAATATCGATGCTTGTGTCGCGGGCTTTGAACAGGCGGCCTCCAGGCCGCCGGCGGCACTATGGGTGTTAACAAAAATTGTTCCCACATCAATACTGGTGCGCTTGGGCGTACTGAACACCAAGGACTACTGCTCGTTTCGCACGCTCCATGGAATGCTGGACTATTCAATATTCCGCGATGGCAGGCAATTTTACGCACCGTTCTATCTGGAGCCGCCCAAACCCTTTCAGGATGCGGACACGAAAAACCGCCTTCAGTTTGGTGACGATAAGAAAATGGCACGCTACCTGGATCAAATTTATCGCATCGTGACGGACGGCAGCGACCGCAAGATCGTTTTTTATATCCCGCCCGTCTATCGGGCCGAAGAACCGTACCGCAGGAAAATTGTCGACCAAATTATGGACGCCGCGCTTGAGCGGATGCCACGCCTCCCCGTTATCGATCACAGGTCACTGAATTTGTCGGCAGAGATGTTTGTCGATCGGATGCACATGACGTCGGCCTACTTCGAAATTCTGGCTAAGGAATTGCGACAGAAAGGCCTTCTTTCTTCTGTACGCAACGAGCAGGGTTAACGGATAACAATCAACCATGCTTTTTAACTCCATCGAATTCCTGATCATATTTTTGCCCGTTATTCTGTTTGTTTATCACACGGTTCCAGTGCGCGCGCGCCTGCTTGTTCTGTGTATTGGCTCGTTATATTTTTATGGGCGGGCGGACTGGGTGCCCTTGCTATTTTTGGTCCTGTCGGTGATATGGGCCTATGGGTTGGGAATCTTGTCGGTGCGTTTTCACCGCGGGCTGGTCGTTGGCCTGGCCGTTACTTTCCCGCTCTTGGTGCTGTTTCTTTTCCGTTATCTGGACTTCGCGCTGACAAACATCGGCGCGGGGGATTCGACACGTGACGTTTTCTATTTCTTTCTCAGCGTCTCCCTGCCCGCCGGGATCAGCTTTTACTCGTTTCAGGTCGCTGCTTATTCAATTGATGTTTACGATGGCGTCGACCCGCCGGAACGAAATTTCATCAAGCTGTTGGCCTTCGTTTCGTTTTTCCCGCAGCTGATTGCCGGGCCGATCATGCGCTACGACCAAATGTCGGGGCAACTGGATCATGTAAATGCTCATCGGTCTTTGGATGTGGATTGGGCCAAGGCTTTCAAATTTGTTTCTTTTGGGCTGTTCGGCAAAGTCGTCGTGGCGGACGTTTGTGCGGGGATGGTCACGCGCTTTGATTTGGCGACAGGCACATCGTCGCTCGACGCATTCCTGTCCGTGCTGTCTTATTCTTTCCAGATATATTTTGATTTCTGGGCCTATTCCGTCATTGCCATCGGCTTGGGTGAAATGTTCGGTTTGCGCCTGGTCAAGAATTTCAATGAGCCCTACAGGGCCTTGAACATGAGGGATTTCTGGCGGCGGTGGCACCTGACCCTGTCATCCTGGTTGCGGGATTATTTTTACATTCGTATCGGTGGCAACCGTCGTTATTACCGCAATATTCTGCTGGTTTTTGCGGCCGTCGGTTTGTGGCATGGCGCGGGTTGGAATTTCATCATTTGGGGCCTTTATCATGGTTTCTGGGTTCTGGTCTATGCGACCGGAAAAGCCTATTGGGACCGCCTGCCGGGATGGTTGGCGATAGCGCTGACCTTCCTGATCGTCACCCTGGGCTGGCCGCTTTTCTACCTGGATATCGGCCCGTATTCGGATGTCATCATAACGATTTTTTCTTTCAGCGATTTGAGCCTGCATTTTTATGATTTCCGCCACATACTGCTGTTGGGCATTTTCAGTGCCTGGGTCTTCATGGCGCGAGAATCCAACTGGCTGTACAATCACCGACTGGCAGGCATTCTGGACAGCCCAGTTCTGCATGCTGGCATGGTCTTCGTCGCGATGATGTTTGTGAACTGGAGCAAAACGTTTATCTATTTTCGGTTCTGACGATGACGAGCTCGCATCAAAGACCGGAAAAATGAATAAACGGGGTTTTTAAATGGGTGTCCCGCTGACGATATCGGATATCAACAAGAACGAAAGAACGCCTCTCGGCTTTCTGCTCCTGACGACACTCGTATTGGGTTTTCTCAATTACGGTTCGATTTCCGAACACTACACATACGCTTTTACTGTTTTCGAGTTTCCTGAAATGGAGGCAGGCGAAGTCAACTTTCGGGAAAACTTTTTCCGGGCGTCCTCGGTCGTTTATCTGATCAACGATTATCTGAAGCTGCATTATCGAGAATGGGTCGTCTTCTCGGTTTACATGGCCTCTGTCCTGGCCGCCGCGGCGCTTCTTTACTGGCTGGTGCGCCGCCATTTCTATCTGTCGCCTTGGGCGACGGTTCCGTTGGTAATCATGCTTCAGTTTGTCGACCGAAAGATTCTGCCCAACGCCTGGCCCGTCATGAACCCCATACATCCAGGGTCTCCCAGCATGTACGCAACTATTTTCGGAGTCGTCGTGCTGTTCTTTCTCTTTGAGAAAAAGCCGCCATGGGCTGCGCTGTCCTTGCTGGCCTTGCACCTCTTCGCTACCAAGGAACATGTCCTCCTGCTGCCGTCGGCCATTCTATTTGTATATTTTTGCAAAGACCTGGGGTGGCGCAAGGCGCTGTTCTTTCTCATTCCGTTCGGTTATCTGGCCGCCATGGCGCTGATGAACACGACGGTCAAGGCATCGCCGGAAGTCATGCGGGAACTGATGCGTTTTAATATTGCCAGCGAAGCTGGCGACGGGAGTTTTCTCTATCACAGCTTTTCCACCAATGCGGCGTTCCTTCTCAGCCTCATCGTAACGGCATATCTGGTCCGTCCCCTCGCGTCCCATGTGCGTGTGCTGGTCTGGTCTTTCTGCGCCACGGCGGCGGCGCTTTGGCTGGTCAACGTGGTGCACGTCGGTTTCTTCTGGCAGGAAATACCGATTTCGCAGCTGATCTACATCGGCCCTGTTCGTTCCATGCGGTATGTGATCTTCCTGTTCTACCTTGTCGCCATGGTTCGCATCTTCGGATCCGGCCTGTATCATCATGAAAAGGCGGGACTGTTGCTGGGCCTTTTTGGCGCAAGCCCGCATTCCGTCACGTCCAGCACTCTTTCTATCGCGATCATAGCGGCAGTATTTCTGCCCCGTTATCTGGCGCGGCGAGGACCGGGCTTTTTGGCCCGCCCGGCTGAACTTCTGAACGGGCAGACCAAGCCCTGGCCGCAGATGCTCGCCGTCGCGCTGTTCGCGCTGACCTGGGTGACCGTCAGCACCTATTACCAGGTCCGCTGGGACAGTGCGGCCTATGCTCATACGGGCCGCTGGTCAGGGCGCACGGTGATGATGGATTCCGAGTGGAGTTCTTATGAAAAACTCAGGCAGGATGACGTCTATACGTTGATGGCGATCTACAAGGACGAAAGAGGGCCCTATGTGGCTTCGTTGGAATTGCCGGCACATGCGCGTAAAGTTGCCTTTAACGCGATCGCCTTTGCCGGTTTTGTCTTGACTCCCACGCTGGCGCACTTCCAGGAGGCGGAAAACCGGGATGGTGTCGAAAGAGCCATTCTGGCCAGCTTGAACGCGGGAAGGGTTATTGATTCGGAGCTTATAAAATTTCTGGCGGAGCGAAATGTACGGGTTATGCTCCCGTCCGTCGTAGCCGGATTTTTTCCGGATGCAAGGGTGATGGATTTTGGAACGCTAAAACTGCTGAGTTTTCCGAAGTAACCGGTGGCTAGGACGCGGCGCTTTTTAGCTGCTTCTTCCTGGCGATAAAGTTTCGCAGGATTTGTTCGCCCCGCGACGCCTGCCTGCCCGAGAACATGTTCGTTACAATTGCTAGGGCGCGCGACGGTCGGCGCAGGAACATGGTTCCGTAAAACACCGCGAAGTACAGATAGCGAATCCAGACCAAATGCCGGTCCTTGAGAAGTGGATTGTAGGATTTGGCGAAAGCCAGGTCGGAAAACGGGATCAGGCTGTTGAAATAATCGTCCGACATGGGTTCGATTTTGTCTTGGTCCGCCAATTGATCGTAAAGCTCGGACCCGGGATAGGGGACGTAGGGAATAAAACTTGAATCATTGACCCCAAGCCAGGCGCATTTTATGCCGAAGCCAAAATTGGCAAACATGTGAGACCAGGTGTCTTCGGGGAAGGCGAAAATCATGTTGATCTTGACGTTCAGGTCACGCTTGATCGCGGCCTTCATGGAGTCGACCAGTTTTGGCAGCGACACCTTCTTCTTGATCCGCCTCAGGACCTCTTCTGATCCGCTTTCCGGGGCATAGTTCATGTTGCGGCAGCCCGAACGCCACAACCGGTCGATGACCTCGGCGTCCAGGGCTTCGGATCGGGTGCCACTGGGAAGCTGCCAGGTAAAAGTATGTTCGCTGGCCAGAATCAGGTCGGTAAATTCGACGATCCAGTCCTTCTTGATGATCGCGGTCAAGTCATAAAGATCGAAATTCTGGGCGCCGTATGTGTCGATGTACTTGACCATTTCATCGAACACCAATTGCGGCGAACGGGCCTGCCAGCGGGTCGTCCACATGCCGGGGCTGGAACAGAATGTGCACTGGAAAGGACAACCCCGTGTTGCCATCAAGGGCATGCTGCGGCCCAGGTTGACGCCGTGGCCGTAGCCGCCCGCCATATAGGCTTCCAGCGGCAGATCGGTCCAGTCGGGTTCGGGAATGCCATCGATGTCGCGAATTCGCGCCCGGGCCGGGTTTTTCCTAACCTTACCGTTTTCTTGGGCGGCGACACCGTCAAGCTGGCCGGGGTCTTCACCGGAAACCGTCGCCTTGACGATATCAAGCAAGGTTTCCTCGCCTTCGCCGCGGACACACAGGTCAATCGCCGGGCAATCTTCAAGCACATAATCCGTGCACGCCGTGACGTGTTCGCCGCCGACGACAATTAGGGCATTGGGGAATCGCGTTCGGATACCGTTCAGAATTTTCTTGTCCCAGGTCCAGGAACAGGAAAACATTGCCGAATAGCCGATGATTTCGGCGTCGGGGTCGATGCGGTTGATGATCCGCTCGATCGGCAGTCCCAGCGCGAGCCCGACAGTCCCTTCGATAGGGGTCAGACGTTCGATATCTTCACCAATGGCGTCGATGGTTTGCACGTTGTGCCCGTTGGCCCGCAGGGTCCCGGATAAATAGGCAATGGCGATGGGGGGCGTGGTTGACGTGCTCAGCGAATACTGCGACAGGACCATCGGTGGGCGGATCAGGATTATCTTGCTCAAGAAACTATTTCCTAGCGGTACGACCGATTCTTATATGACGATATAGATAGCTATTTAAATGATTTTTTGAAAGAGCTTGTTTCTGACAAGTTTCGGGTCATTCGCAGAGTAGACGTCCGCCCTGCCCCAGACCCCCGGACGTTAGGGCCGGAAACGGCTTTTGCGAAGTACCGGTCAGTTGCTGCGGCCGGACCTATGAAGAGGGCCAAAAGGTCCATGCACACCACGACATCGCGGTGATCTAGGCGATGATCGCGAAACGGTTCGCACCGCTTAAAAAAATACCCGCAAACGACCCTACCGCAGGTCACAAAAAAGTGCCGACTATAATCGCTCTTGCTTGACGTTCATCCGCTGAACGCGGTAGTGTTCGCACAATGAACACAAGCGAATCTACCTGATTCGCCTTAGCTACGATAAATCAGGGGCTTTTCAGCCGTGGCGACAGAAGAAAGAGAAATCACCCTTGGCGTGCTCAACGCCATCCATGATGACGCTAACGTCACCCAACGCCGGGTTGCCAAGGACTTGGGCATCGCGCTTGGCCTGACCAATTCGTACCTGAAACGATGCCTTAAAAAAGGTCTGATCAAGGTTCAGCAGGCCCCGGCCAACCGGTATGCCTACTATTTGACGCCCCAGGGGTTTTCGGAAAAAAGCCGTCTGACGGCGGAATATCTGTCGCAGGGTTTCAATTTTTTTCGCCAGACCCGAAACCAGTGCCGCGATTTGTTCAAGTCCTGCGAGGGAAAGGGCTGGAACCGCGTTGCCTTGCATGGCCTGACCGATATTGCCGAAATCGCCCTGTTGTGCAGCGCCGATTTTTCGGTCGAAGTGGTCGCCATCATCGATAAGGCCTCGGCCCTGGAAACCTATGCCGGGCGGCCGGTCATCAAGGAATTTGGTGATTTAGGCGAGATCGACGCGGTGCTGATCACCGATCTGGACGACCCGCAGGCGGGATGCGAAAAAATGGCCGCATTGTTACCGCCGGAACGTGTCCTGAGCCCGATCATTCTTGATGTTGCCCTGAGCCGCAACTGCGGCGGGGAAAAATCATGAAAGCCTGGTACGCGGTCTATACTCAACCTAGCAAGGAAGCGCTGGCAACCATGAACCTGCGCCGCCAGGAGTTCGAGGTTTACCTGCCGCGCTACAGCAAGAAAAGAAGCCACGCCCGCAAGGTCGAGTGGATCGCCGCGCCACTTTTCCCCAGATACCTGTTCGTCGCCATGGATGTGGAAAAAGCGAGATGGCGCGCCATCCACTCAACTATCGGTGTTTCGCATCTGGTGTGTTTTGGCAATCAACCGCTCCGGGTGCCGAATCTTATCATCGATGGCCTGAAGGCGCGGGAAAATGAAAAAGGCCATATTGTGTTTACGCCCCCGGTCCCGTTCGCCAAGGGCGACACGGTCAAAGTTCTCGATGGGGCGTTTAGCGAAAGTATCGGCGTTATCGAACACCTGGACGATCAGGGGCGGGTGACCATGCTGCTCGACCTGATGGGCCGTCAGGTGAAGGCCAAGACATCCTTGCAGGGCATAGCCGCCGTCGGCTGAATACGTTCTGCGAAGGAAATTTGAAGCGGCCTACCGAGGTGTGTTTTCACCCGGAGTGCGGTAGCGTGGCAGAACGTTTTTTGAATAATCGGAATAGATCCAACCAATGACAAACCCCAACGTCGCCCGAACCTTCATGGACCCGACCCCCAATCTTGATGGCGCCAGTATTCTTGTAACCGGCGGGACGGGATCGTTCGGCAAGGCCTTTATCGAAGGCGTGCTGCAACGCTTCAAGCCTTCGAAGCTGATAATTTTTTCACGTGACGAACTGAAGCAGCACGAAATGCAGCAAGATCCGGCCTTTCGCGACCAGCCATCACTGCGGTATTTCATCGGCGATGTGCGCGACCGCGACCGTCTGGAAATGGCCCTGCGCGGTATCGACTATGTTGTTCACGCCGCCGCCATGAAGCAGGTGCCGACGGCGGAATACAACCCCATGGAATGCATCAATACCAATGTCATCGGGGCCGAAAACGTCGTTCAGGCATCTATTCGCAGTGGCGTCAAAAAGGTGCTGGCCCTGTCGACAGACAAGGCGGCGAATCCGATCAACCTGTATGGCGCTAGCAAGCTGGCATCGGACAAGATTTTCGTCGCCGCTAATAACATCAGCGGTGAAAACGGCCCGACATTCAGCGTCGTAAGGTATGGCAACGTGCTCGGTTCCCGGGGCAGCGTCGTGCCGTTCTTCAATAAGTTGATTGCCGAAGGCGCCGCCAGCCTGCCGATTACCGATGATCAGATGACCCGCTTCTGGATCACCCTTGAACAGGGCATCAATTTTGTCTTGTCCAGTTTGCAGATGATGCGGGGCGGCGAGGTTTTGGTGCCGAAAATTCCCAGCATGAAAATTTCGGACATGGCCGAAGCCATGGCGCCGGGAATGAAGCAGCACAATGTGGGTATCAGGCCGGGCGAAAAACTCCACGAGATCATGATCACATCAGACGATGCTCGGTCGACCCTGGACCTGGGTGACCGTTACGTGATCACGCCGGTCTTTCACTTCTGGACCGAGGAACCGGCAAGTTTCGAAAACGCACAGCCCGTCGCCGAAAACTTTTCCTACACCAGTGACGCCAACACCGAATGGCTCGACGGCCCAAACCTGCTTAAGTTGCTCGGCGAAAAGTCCAACTGAAACCGATGACCAACACCGCGCCTTTTTTGCCGTATGGCATGCAAACGATTGACGACGACGACGTCCGTGCGGTCGAGGCTGTCCTGCGCAGTGATTTTTTAACAAGTGGTCCGGCTGTCGAGCAGTTTGAAGCGGCCTTGAGCGAACACACGCAATCCAGTCAAGCGGTCAGTTGTTCCAGCGGCACGGCGGCGCTGCACCTGGCGGCGCTTGATTTGAAACTTCAGCCCGGCGACCGGGTCATCGTGCCGACCATCACGTTTCTGGCGACCGCCAATGCGGCCCGCTATGTCGGCGCGGAGGTCGAATTTTGCGATGTCGATGCGGACACGGGGCTGATGCGGCCCGCCGACCTGGAACGGGCGATTGCCCACTGCGACGGAAAGGCCCGCGCGGTGTTTCCCGTTCATTTGGCGGGGCAGGCCGCCGACATGCCAGGAATTTCCGAGATCGCCCGCGCAAATAAATTAAGAATCGTCGAAGACGCCTGTCACGGACTTGGCAGCACGTATCAGGATGGCAATAGGGAATTAACGGTCGGCAGTTGCGTGCATTCCGATATGGCGGCCTTTTCGTTTCATCCGGTCAAGACCATCGCCATGGGCGAAGGCGGCGCGGTGACAACCAACAGCATCGAACAGGCCGACAACTTGAAAAACCTGCGCAGCCACGGCATGACCCGCCGACCCGAAGATTTTGTGAAATCTGAAATGGCTTTCGGTAACGAGGGTGCGGCAAACCCTTGGTATTACGAGATGCCGGAAATGGGTTTCAACTACCGGGCCAGTGAAATTCACTGCGCGCTCGGCTTAAGTCAACTGGGCAAGCTGGAAAAATTCGCCGAGACTCGGCGAATGTTGGCCCGGCAGTACGATAAGGCGCTAGAGCCGCTGGCGCCGCTGGTGCGGCTTCTTGGCCGGGTTCCCGGTGGCAACCCGGTGTGGCATTTGTATGTGGTTCTGATTGATTTCGCCGCCGTGAGAAAATCCCGGGCGCGGGTCATGAATGCCCTTCGCGAATACGGGATAGGAACTCAGGTTCACTATATTCCCGTACACAGCCAACCCTATTACCGGCAACGATACGGCGATCAGAAATTCAACGGAGCGGCTGCGTATTACGACCGTTGTTTATCGCTGCCCCTGTTCCCGACCATGACGGATGGCGATGTTGGGCGGGTGGTTGCTGCGTTGAAGAAAATTCTAGGTTAAGGACCGAACACCTATAATTTAGCCAGTGTCCGCATCCAGTGCCACCACCAGATTTTTGAGGTCCTGGCGAATTGATGGGCCCACGCGATGCGGGCAATTTGAACATCGGCCGAGGACCACCAGATGGTCGCGTTTTCGAAAACTACAGTGACTTGGGCGGCAGCAGTAGCGGCGTTTGGATAGATAATCCCGGCCTTGGCGAGGGCATCGAAAAAGGGCACGGCCTCCGGTGCCAGCGGCCAAGCGGCGGGGTCCCAGTAACACACCGTCGGGATGTTGGCCGCCAAGGCGACGTTCAGCAAGGTTCCCGGATGATCGAGCACTAACAGGCGGCAACCGAGGATCGCCTCGTCCAGATCGCCTTCGCATAAACGAAGATTTTTTATGTTGGTTTGCATGAACAGGGCATCATCCAGATCTGTCTTGGCGCGCTTGTAGGGGCGATATAGAAGCGACTGCCGCACCGGTTCGTTAAGGGCGGAAACGAATGCAAGCTTGTTCCGCCGATACCGCACGATGTCTGTCGGCTGTGGGGCGTAGTCGATGCGCCGGGAGTTCAGGGTCATTTTGGTGCCAACCAGAATTACGTCATCGGTTTTTCGGCTATGCCGGTTTCGAAGGCGGCTCAACCCCGGCGCCGGGACGGGAACAAAATGACCGGGATGAGCATTTTGTTGGCGCCAGCCCCAGGTCAGAAACGCCTCGTTCAGGTATTCGCCCGATGCCTCGAATGTGACATGGGCCATGGTGCCGTAGTCGGAACCATGCTGGATATGAACGATCCGTTCGCCGGCTTCGATGGCGTGGGCGGTTTGAAAATTTGCCGCATCATTGATGGTGGCCGAACCCGAGACGAACAACCGCCCCGGCGAATAGGCCAGCGACCTGGCGACTGAGTCTCGTTTTTCAAAGTCCGCACCTAGGGAAAGCGGCATGGTTTTCTCGATCAGGAAATCAAGCAAGGCCAGATATTCAGGCGGAAAGACATCGCCGGGCGTTTGCCGAGGGGTGATTCGAAAGCCAGCGGCGTCACGGCGGGGCAAAATTTGTAGGAGACATGAGAAAAACCCGATGGTGGCGGCCGAAGACCCGGGAACGTCGGCAAGCGGAAGCCGACCGAGGCGGGCGCGGAAGAACCGACGCAGCGCGTTGGAGCGGGCTGGCGGATCAGAGGTCGGCTGCTCATCGAAATTCCTCGATCCGGTGCGCGGCACCAGGTTCCACGTTTTCGGCGCCAGTCGGGCGGCGCACCGTGACCACAGCCAGCAGTCAAACCGTTCGCTCTGCAAGCCGCGTTTTGAAAAATCGGCGCTGTCAACAAAATCCCACGCGATGGCTTCCGAATCGTCCGAGACGACCACGCTCAACTCCTTGGCATCGGGAAGTTCGGTGAATTTGCTTACGTGGACCCAGCGGCGCCAGCTTGATGAAATCAGGTTCCCCAGCCACCGCTGAGTGAGTGTCCACCAAAAAGCGAATGAATAATTTACACCGTGACGACGGTTCAAGATGTCAGCTAAAAGCGTAATGCGATGGGCCAGCAGGGCTTCGATTCCAGTGACGGCGTCCCGTAATTCCTGCCCATTCTCGAAGGCGTCGAAGAAAGGCTGCGCTTCCCAGTCGGGGCAGGCATCTTCGTTACCGACAAAGCACCACGGCCCCAACGTAATGTCGCGGGCCGGATCAAATGTATCATCAATGCGCGACAAAAACAGCCGCGGAAGATTCTCTGAAGTTTCTGAATTAACCACCGCAAACCTCTTTAACGCCGATCCGGGTGACCGGCGGAAGGTACTGTCCGCATTTCACAGTTCTTGGTCAAGTAAAGGATATATTCCAGCGAAATGATCGCCCTGATTGATACGGAGACCAGCAACCTTCGCTCGGTTATTAATGCTTTTGAGCGGGTCGGGCTTGCGCTCACCGTCAGCTCGAACACTGAAGACGTCGCGAACGCCAGCGCCATCATTTTGCCCGGCGTCGGCGCGTTTGAGCGCGGCATGGCGGGCCTGAACAAATTTGGCTTGGTGGATGTCCTTAAGAAACGCGTCGGCGAAGACGGCGTTCCGCTGATCGGCATCTGCTTGGGTATGCAGCTGCTGGCCGAAACCAGCCGTGAAAATGGATCGCATGACGGTCTGGGTTTGATAAAGGGTGAGGTTATTAGATTGCAGCCTGTAGAGGCTGGCTATCCCGTACCCAATATGGGCTGGTGCGATACCAAAGCGACGGAGCGAGGCGTCCTGTTCCCGGATTCTTCGGCAACCCATTCGTTTTATTTCGTTCATGGATACCATGTTGAATGTGCAGATCAAGGCGATGTCGCCGCGACCATCAACTATGGCGGCCAGACCGTCACCGCATCCATCGAACGCAACAATATTTTCGGCGCCCAGTTCCACCCTGAAAAAAGCCAAGACGATGGCCTGAGCCTGCTGTCCGGATTCGCTACTTACTTGCGAGAAAAAGGCCAATGAAAAGACCCAGACTTATCCCTGTTATCCTGTTGAAGAATGGACTAATCGTTCGCAGTCAACTGTTTAGCATTCATCAGATAATCGGCAATCCGATCAGCACCATACAGCGTCTGTCGAACTGGAACGTCGACGAGCTGATCTTGCTGGATATCAGCGAGGACGATCATCACGATATGCGCCGCGACGATCTTGCCATGCGCTACGATGGCACCAAAACCCTGGATGTGTTGGCGCAAATTGCCAACGTCTGTTTCATGCCGTTGGCCATGGGCGGCAGAATCCGCACGCTGGATGATATCCGTGACCGCCTCGCCGCCGGGGCCGACAAATGCGTCATTAACACCAGCGCCGTCGAAAATCCGGAATTCATTTCCGAAGCAGCCAGAGAATTCGGTTCGCAATGTATCGTCGTCAGCATCGACGTTCTGCGCCATGAGAACGACCACTTGGAAGTGTTCACGAAAGGCGGCAGCGAAGCGACCGGGCTGGATCCCGTCGACTGGGCGCGCCGGGCCGAAGAACTGGGCGCCGGGGAAATTCTTATCAATTCCATTGATCGCGACGGCTCGGGCTGGGGCTACGACGTCGATCTGATCAAGTCGGTAACGGACGCACTCAGCGTGCCGGTTATCGCGTGTGGCGGCGTCGGCGCCTATGAACACCTGGCGCCGGGAATAATCGGAGGTGGCGCCGATGCGATTGCCGCCGCAAACATTTTTCACTTCTTCGAGCTGAGCTATCCCAACGCCAAGAAGACATGCCTGGACGCGGGGTTGCCCATGCGCGATGTCGGTCTGGATAGCAAATGGTTCCCGCGCCAGCCGGTCTATGACTTGGCTCGTCGCGACCGCGAAATTGCCGAGCGGCTGGAAAAGGCGCAAAGCCCGCCTGCCAATTCAAATTCCATATCGGTCGGAAAGTCGGTCAGCTGGTGCAGCAACTGTCTGTATCCAACCATCAATGCCGCGCCCATGGAATTTGACGATGACGGCGTTTGCATGGGCTGTCGAATGGCCGAAATGAAAACGGATATCCCGGCCACTGAATGGGATCGGCGCAAGCAAATTCTGATCGACATCATCGAGGCCAATCGTTGCCCCGAAGGCAGCCGCCATGACTGCATCATCCCCGTCAGTGGCGGTAAAGACAGTTATTTCCAAACCCACTTCATCAAGAACGTCCTGGGCTACAACCCGCTGCTGGTTACTTACTATGGCAATAATTATTCGGCCGTCGGTCGGCGCAATCTATACCGCATGAAAGAAGTGTTCGGGATCGATCACATTATTTACCAGCCCGGAGTCGACCTGCTGCAAAAACTCAATCGCCTCGGTTTCATCGTGATGGGCGATATGAATTATCATGGCCATATGGGTATTTGCACCGTGCCCATGCGCACCGCCGTGCAGCACAAGATCCCGGTCGTCATCTGGGGCGAACATGGGTATGCCGACCTGTGCGGCCAGTATTCCATGAACGATTTTGTCGAATGGAGCTATCGCAACCGGCTGGAACATTACTGCCGTGGCTTCGAATGGAATTACTTCGTCGGCCTTGAAGGCATCACGGCCCAGGACATGGCCTGCTATCAATACCCATCGGACCAGGAAATGTTCGACGTTGGCCTGCGCGGCCTGCACTTAAGCAATTACACCTACTGGGAAGCCAACGCACATACCAAGCTGGTGATGGAGGAATACGGTTGGGAATCTTCCGACATGCCATTTGAACGCACCTATCGCACGGCGTCGAACCTGGACGATATCCATGAAAACGGCATGCATGATTATTTGAAGTATATCAAACTCGGTTATGGCCGCTGCACCGACCATGCCTCAAAAGATGTTCGCGCCGGGCTGATGAGTCGCGGCCAGGCCGTCGGGTTGATACGCAAGCACGACCATGTCAAATCAAGCGACCTTGCCCGTTGGCTGGAATATACGGGTATGTCAGAAGAAGAATTTGACACCATCGCCGATACATTCCGCGATCCGCGCGTCTGGCGCCGGGAAAACAATCAGTGGATCAAGGGTAACCCGTGGGACGTTTTTGCAGATGACGGGACGGCCAAATAGGCGATGGCTCGAACCGTTGTTATCATTCAAGCCCGTTTTGCTTCGACCCGCCTGCCCGGCAAGGTTCTAAATCGGTTAGGCGAAACATCGGTGCTCGACCATGTCGTGACCCGCTGTAAGTCCATCCCCGTCATTGATGCCGTTTGTTGCGCCGTGCCGGACGGTGCCGATTGTGACATCGTCGCCGCCGAAGCCGAGCGCTGCGGCGCCGAGGTTTTTCGGGGGTCGGAAATAGATGTTCTGGACCGCTACTACGGCGCGGCGAAAATGATGCGGGCCGATGTCATTTTACGCGTGACCAGCGACTGTCCGCTTATTGATCCTGAAATTTGTGCGCGGGTATTGGCGCTACGGGCCGAAACGGGCGCGGCTTATGCCTGCAACAACATGCCGCCGTCGTGGCCGCATGGCCTTGACTGTGAAGCCATACCTTTCGAATGGCTGGAACGCGCCGCCCTCGAGGCGACCAATGCCGATGATCGGGAACATGTGGGCCCTTTCATTCGCAATCACCCGGAAGCGAAAACCGCTAACCTGGCCTCGCCGGACACGTCCATGGCATCCCATCGCTGGACCCTGGATACGCCAGCGGACAAGGAATTTTTCCTGACCCTGTGGCTGCTTCTTCCCGAAGGGCGCGAGGGCTGGGATTATCGAAAGGTTTTGAAGATAGTCGAGGCGCACCCGCACATCGCGGCAATCAATACCGGGCCGGGGCATGTGGAAAGACGGACATGAACATTGTTTTGCGTCCGGTTGTCGCGGACGACAGTGATACGATTTTTGCCTGGCAACTGGCCCCACAAACCCGCGCCTTTTCACGCGACCCCGAACCGCCGACAAGGGATCGGCATGACAAGTGGATGGCGCGCCGACTGGCCTGGGAAGATGCGCCCTACATGATTGTCTTGGCCGATGGACAACCGGCCGGTATGTTGCGGCTTGACCCGGTTGATCGGGGTGGTTTTGAAATTTCCATTTTGGTCGCGCCTGAATTGTATGGTCGGGGCATCGGCAAGGCGACCCTGAAACTGGCCCGCGCCTTGCGCCCCGCCGCTGATCTTTACGCCGAAGTTCTGCCCGGCAATACGGCCTCCGACGCCCTGTTCCGGTCCGCAGGATACGTCAGCACCGATGGTCAAAATTTTACCAATCACGGGGCCGCGGAAACAATTGTTGCCTTGCATGCAGATGGCGGCAGGGACGTTGGCCTGGGGCATGCGAGGCGATGCGCCGGGCTCGCCCATGGTTTGTGGGGGGCCGGTTTCAGGCCGATGTTTTTCGTTTTTTCCGGCAGCGGCCTCGTGGAGTTCTTTGAAGCAGAAGGTTTCGACGTGCGCCTCTGCGACGATACGCCAGAAAATTTGATAGCCATGATAACAGGAGCTCGCGCTCTGATTGTTGACAGCTACAGGGTCGACCGCAAGGCTCTTGCCGCGCGGGCAGCGGGTCGCGTCATGCTGATCGAATTTGATGATACTGGGGCACCGCACGCGGGCTTCGATCTAGTCATCAATGGCTCGCCTGCGGCGACGCGGCTGGATTACGGAAAAACGGATGCAAACAAATTACTGCTTGGCCCGACCTATCAAATCGTCCGCGCCGACCTGGTCCGGGAACCGACCGATCAGCGGAAAAACCCTGGGCGCATGTTGGTGACAATCGGCGGCAGTGACCCGCTGGGAATTTCTGCAGAACTGATTGAGATGCTGGAAACGCGGGTCGCGCCACGGCATCCCGAACTGCGTATCGATTTCGTCATCGGCCCGGCGACGAAAATGCCGAAAACAATGTGCGAACACATTCACCTGTTACAGGATCCTGAAAATATGGCGGCCCTTGTTTCCGGAGCCGACATCGCCGTTAGCGGCGGCGGTCAGACTTTGTTCGAGCTCATGTATTGCGGCGCGCCGACATTGGCCCTGAAAATTGCAGACAATCAATCCGCCAATCTTGATGTATTGATGGACGCCGGTGCCATCGTCGTTTCCGGTCAGGCCGGTGAAGACGGCTGGCTGGCGACACTGGAAGATAATATTGAGATGATTCTGGAAAGTTCTGATCGTCGATGCGCCCTTGCCGAAACCGGCATGAACATGGTCGATCACCAGGGTGCAGACCGCATCGCCGCATCGATCGCCGAGCGGATAAAGATGGGCGATGCCGGAGAAATTCACCCATGACCATTAAAATTGATGGACGCGCCATCGGTTCAGGGCAGCCTCCTTATGTGATCGCCGAAATGTCGGGCAACCACAATGGCGACATCAATCGCGCCCTGGCCCTGATTGAAGCCGCGAAAGACGCCGGGGCGGATGCCGTCAAATTGCAGACCTACACGGCGGACACGATCACCATCGACCATGACGGCCCCGGCTTTACTATCGAAGGCGGCCTATGGGATGGCCGTCGCCTGCACGAGCTTTACGACGGGGCGCATACGCCGTGGGATTGGCACCGCGCTTTGTTCGAAAAAGGACAAGAGACCGGCATCACTATTTTCAGTTCTCCGTTCGATGAAACGGCGATTGATTTTCTCGAACAACTGGACTGCCCGGCCTACAAGATCGCGTCATTCGAAATCGTCGATCTGCCTTTGATCGAACGGGCAGCGGCGACGGGAAAGCCGCTGATCATATCGACAGGCATGGCGAGCCGGGATGAAATAGCGGAAGCGGTCGCGGCGGCACGAAATGGCGGCTGCAATGATCTTGTCCTGTTGCATTGTGTCAGCGGTTACCCGTCTTCGATCGATGAAGCGAACTTGGCCACTCTTCAGGATATGGCGGCGCAGTTTGGTGTGCCCGTCGGCTTGTCAGACCATTCACCGGGGATTGTCGCCGCCGTCGCAGCGACCGCGCTTGGTGCCTGTGTCGTGGAAAAACATTTCACTCTCAGCCGGGAAGATGGCGGGGTCGATTCCTCGTTTTCGCTGGAACCTCAAGAGCTGAAAGACTTGTGTTCCGGCACGCGTGCCGCATGGGATGCGCTGGGTGTTGCCGATTACGACCTGAAGCCCAGCGAGCAGGGGAACCTGCTGTTTCGCCGCTCGCTGTACGTGGTGCGTGATATTGCGGCGGGCGAGCCGTTCGACAAAGAAAACGTTCGTAGCATCCGGCCCGGTCATGGCCTGGCGCCGAAGCATCTGCCTCAGGTCCTGAGCTCCAGCGCGCAGGACAGCATAAAAAGGGGAACGCCGTTATCGTGGGAGCTTGTAAACAAGAGGACCTAGCGCCCAGCCCTGACAGCGTTCGATATGACAAACTAAAATGAATTTTTTACATCGATGGGTGGGGATTGGCATCAGCATCTTCGCGTTGACCGGATGCGGAAAATCCGAATCCGACCGGTGGCAGGTTGAACGCTTCAGCGATGGAGACATGACCATTCATGTGCTGAAGGGGTTTGAGCGACCCTTTGGCGTAGATATTGACAGTTCTGGAAATCTTTACGTATCGGACTTTGGCGAGAATGAGGCGCCCATTGTTCGATTTGACCCAAGTTTGAGGTTTACGGGATTCCTGAACATCGGAAGCGGTTGGACGAAAAAAGCGCAAAAGTCACGGGCACCCGGTGTAACTGCCATCAATGGGGCGCATGCGGTTGAGGTTGGCCCGAATGATGGGCTTCTTGTTACAGACACATATAATCGTCGCCTGATTAAATTTGATTCCGATGGTCGCCGGGAATGGATATCAGATAAATCCATGGGCGTTGAGCTGCAGACGCCTGTTTCGGCGCATGTGCTGGCCGACGGCTTTATCCTGGTGGCGGATGCCGGGACACACCAAATCCTTCGGCTGAGTCCCGATGGGCATTTTGAGGGCTGGTTGGGGGTATCTGGTGCCACGGACAACGCGGCAGGATTTCGGTCTCAGGGTAAGGCAGAGCCGTCATCAGCGCCGGGCGGGTTCAATGCGCCGCATGCGGCCAGGACCGGACCTGCCGGCGATATCATTGTCGTCGATACCGGAAATCACCGCCTTCAGCGATTTTCAGCCGATGGTGAATTTTTGGGCTGGATCGGGGCGCGACAGGATGGCTCGGTAACGGATGGTTGGGTGAAAAAAGGATTGGCGATGGCGTCCGACCAGCCCGGAGCCTTCAATGCGCCGACGGACGTAAATTTTGATCCTTGCGGCAATATTGTTGTTGCCGAATATGGAAACCCCCGGATTCAAATTTTTTCCGGTACGGGGCGTTTCCTTGGATGGATAGGCGGCCGGACCGATGGCGACATCACGAAAAGGTGGGAAACGACGGGCACCGCCACGAAAAGTCGGCGCCCGGGCGGTCAGTCAGAATCCTATGGCGTGAGTTTTCATAACGGACGGGTTGTTTTTTCGGATTCAGCGGCCCGCAGGGTGCAGGTCGTATCACTGCCTCATCCGTCATGCCCTTCAGGTAAAATGAGTGAATCGGCGAACTGGCCATTGAGTTGACGCCGCGGCGTCACATATACAAGAAGCCTTAATTTTTTTTGAGAGAACAAATGACAACTCTTGTCGTAACAACCCCTATCCGGCCAACTCCGACGGACTATCCTCCCGTAGGATGCCTGTCGTTGATCAATTACCTGCGCAAGCAAGGCGAGACCGATTTCGAGTTTTATGACATTGATGGAATGCGTCCCAGCCACGAAGACGTGCTGGCTCACATCAAGGAAGTGAAGCCATCGGTGCTGGGCATCAGCGCCGTCGTATCCACGGGGTACGAATACACGAAAAAACTCTCGACCGACGTCAAGAAAATGCTGCCCGAAACCCTGATCGTCGTCGGCGGAAATCTGGCGGCCAGCGCGGAAATTTTGCTGCGCAAAACCGGCACCGACATCTGCGTCATCGGTGAAGGGGAGATTATCTTTCACAACATCGTAGTGCGCGCCAAGGAAACCCGAAGCCCGGCGGATTTTACCGACATTCCGGGCCTCGTTACGCTCGACAACGATGGCAAGCTGATCAACACCGGAATTGAGCGATCGCTGACCCCAGAGGAAACCTACGACATCAAGTGGGAAGATCTGGAAGCGGTATCGAACATCGATTTGTTTCTTTATTCGCCATACGACAAAAATGGTGTTCCGCAAGATGGCTGGCTGAAATCCGACCCGCGTGCTTTTGAGCCACACAGGTGGGATAAGCGGGTTTGCCATTTGCCGTGTATCAAGGGGTGTGTCGCACGGTGCACATTCTGTCATCGTTTCGACAAAGGCATTCGGCATATGCCGGTCGATATCATGATGGTGCAGGTCGATCATCTCATTGAAAAATATAACCTGGGCTTCATAAGGCTTGGTGCCGATACCGTGGGCGCCGACCGGCGATGGCTGGTGGCTTTTTGCGAGGCTATCAAGAAGCGCGATATTCTGTGGCAGGCGACGGGCATCCGGGCTAACAACGTCGATCCCGAAACAATAGCAATGATGAGGGACGCGGGTTGCGTTGCGTTGATCTTCGGCAACGAAACGGGCAGCGAACGCATGCTCGAAATCATGGAGAAGAAGCTCAAGCTGGAAGATAACTACAACGCCATGAAGTGGACGGTCGAGCAGGGCTTGTATACCGGCGTTCAGCTTGTTGTCGGCATGCCCGGCGAAACGCCGGAAACCATTGCCGAGACTATTGAGTATTGCAAGACAGTAACCAGCTACCTGCCCGAGCAGGACCCCAACAACCTGAGCATCAACTACGCGCAAGCCCTGCCGGGAACGCCGCTGTATGAATTTGGCCGACACAAGGGATTGATTGGCGTCGGACTGGACGCGGAAGAAGAATACCTGCTGGCGATTTCCGACCGCGACGCTCATGACGAACACACGACATTGAATTTCACGGACTACCCGAAACTTGAATGCCTGACCTGGCGGCCGTTGATTACGGTTTCAATCAATCACGCCTACGCCGAAAAATTTGGCCTCGATCACTATCTCTGGCTGCTTTACGAAAATGCCGGAAGCTTCGCAGCGAACCGACGCGACAGCGGATATTCGGCCAACCCCAAGCGGTTGGTAGAAACCGGAATGGAGCGATCGGAAGCAGATCAGAACGTTGACAAAAATCGAGGGCTACCTCCTATTCCGGGCTTGTTGGAGTTACTGCTGAAAGGCCGCTTCGGTCTTGCCATTATTTGCCACCCAGTCTTCTTTTACAGGTTCCGTTTTCTTCTTATCTACCTGGTGCTTTTGAATAATGTGCGCATACGCGGACTGGGATATGGCATGAGCCTAATAACCGAATACCTGGCTTTCCACATTTTTTCCAAGGGCAGAGGCGACAACGTCAAGGAGTACAAATCCCTGCGTAAAATTGTCGACAAGGATCTCGGCAATCTTGAGGGCGATGACCTGGCCATGATTCCTTTGAGAAAAGGACGGTAAGAGAGCCTGTGAAAAAATTCATCTGCAAACATCCCTGGTCCCATTTTGAGATCAACAATCCCAACGGCGATGTGACCATGTGCTGTAACAACAACACGGTCCTTGGCAACGTCAACGATGCTTCTGTCATGGATGTATGGAACGGAGAGGGTTTCCGGAAAAACCGGCAACGTATGCTGGACGAAGGCGCCTACGCCATGTGTCCGCACACCTGCCCGGTCCTTCAGGGCGGTAAAAAATACGAGAACATGGATTGGCACAACGAGCTCGATGCCGATGGCGACCCGCGGCAAAACGCGGAATTGAACGAGGCTGAATTCGCAGCCGAAAAAGTCGTGCTGGAATCCGACCCGCGATGGCTGCGGTTCACTTATTCATATGCGTGTAACCTGGATTGTTATCATTGCTACCAGCGCGAAGACGCAAAAATGAGGGTCAAGCTGCCGAAGGAATTTATGGCCCAGCTGCCGGAGTTGGTCAAAAAAGCACAGGTCGTCTTCCCGTTCGGTGGCGAGCCATTCTATTTCAACCCGGTTCTGGATTTCCTGAAAAACCATAATAGCAACTTGGAAACGCGGTTCTTCATCATCACCAACGCGACGTTGTTGACCGACCCGGTTTACGATATTTTGAAGCGTCTGCCGATCACCTGCATCGCGACATCGCTGGATGCGGCGACGGACGCTAGCTTCCAGGAATTACGCACACGGGGAAAGAATGTCTCCTGGCAGCTGACCATGGATAACATGGCCAAGTTTCAAAACCTGAAAGCCGACAAGGGCTTCACCTATACGGTCAGCATGACGTTAAACAGCGTCAATTCGGGCGAGATCGAAAAATTTGTCGACCTGGCGTTGTCGCTGGATGCCGAACCGCTGGTATCGCTGGTGTCCAACCCGTATCAGGAAAGCGGCTTTCAGAAAGAATTCCTGGTGTTCAGCGACGATCAGTTCAAGGACATGTTCGCCGCTATCGACCGTGCTTTGCCGAAGGTTCGGACGCGCGGTTTCGAAGATGCTGAAACCTATCTGGAACAATTGGCGGCGGTCCTTAAACAGCACCGCAAGACCGACAACAACCCGGCGCGTCTGCAGGCAAAAAAACTGGCGCGAAAGGTTTATCACGTGTTACCTGAACAGCTTCAGTTGCCGATCCGCCGTGTTGTTCAAAAGGCCCGGATCAAGCACCTAGAAGCGACGCGTAACGACAGCAAACCTTCATGACACGGGCGTTGATGATTCTCTCGGGAACGATCTGACGTGGCAATAAAGTTTTTTGACGCCCTTATCTTCGATCTGGACGGGACCCTGATCGACAGCGTTCCCGATGTTCGAGCCAATATGAACAAGGTGCTGGTTGCCGGCGGGCGCAGGGAGGTGTCCATAGATGACATCAAAAGCGCGGTCGGATGGGGCGGCCGCGAGTTGGTTGAAAGATCCATGATACGGGCTGGCAAGCCGGGCACTCCGGATGAAATAGATGAACAGCTTGCCGCCTTTCTTGCGTCCTATGCCGCGAATCCGGTAGAGCACACGGTCATTTATCCCGGCGTTCAGGAGGTTCTTGAAAACCTGCGAGGCGACGGCATTGCCATGGGCATTTGCACCAACAAGCCGACCGCGACGGCGATGCCGGTGTTGGATGCAACGGGTCTCGGCCAGTTTTTTAGCGTCGTATCATGTGGTGACGTGGCAAAGCACAAAAAGCCAGATGGGCGACATATCCTCGATGTTATTGAACAATTGAACGCGACGGCCAAATCATCTGCCATGATTGGCGACAGCGAAACCGATATAGACGCCGCACTTGACGCCGGCGTTAAATCCGTTGCCGTCACTTTTGGTTACGCCCACCGACCGCATCATGAACTTGGCGCCGATGCCGTTATTGATCATTTTTTCGACTTGCCCCAAGCGCTCAAGAATGTTTCCGGCGGCCGGTGACGTTATAGACCGACGCCAACCCCGACAACCCCTCATTCAAGCGATCCAAATAATATGTTTTTGAATATCATCCGCTTCCTTGATACGCGCAATCGCGTTTTCGCCGGTACGTTGTTCGTGATGATGCTGATAAACAGTGTCGCCGAGGCCTTGAGCCTCGGGCTGATCTTGCCTGTACTGGCCATCATGGCAGATCCTGTAGGTTGGCGACAAAACGAATACCTTGTCAGGGCGTACGAAATAACCGGGGCCCAGGACACCAACTCTTTCATCATCATTTTTGCAGCCGGTATGATCGGGCTGTTCGTGGCGAAAAATATCTTTGTCGGCTATATGCAGTACACCATCAAGGCCTTCGTCTGGGATAACGTGATCCGTATTTCGCACTTTTTCGTATGGAGTTATCTGCGGCTGCCCTACGCCTTTCATATGAAGAAAGACAACGCGGCGATGCTTAAAAACATCACGTATTGTATTCCAAATATATTCTATGGAATGATTCAGCCCATTTTAATGGTCGCCAGCGAGGTGCTTGTGGTGGCCAGTATTATCGCGATTCTCGCACTTGCCGCGCCGCTGTCTTCCTTGTTTGCCGTTGCTGCATTGGGGGTTGTGATGGCCTTCATATACAAGACCCTACGCCGAAGGGTCGCCGCCTGGGGCCAGACCGTCAATTCAAGTTACGAAACGATGATCGGCACGGTCGATCAAACCTTGTCAGGCATCAAGGACATCAAGGTGCTGGCAGCCGAAGATTTTTTCGTCGCCCGCTTTGACAAAGTGGTGACGGAAAATGGCCAAGCCCACAAATACTATGGCACGGCCATTCAGATCCCCCGGTTGATTCTTGAAACTGTTTTGATCGGAACCCTGCTATCGGCGCTGATCGCGGCGGTCTATAGCGGGTCGACCCTGGCCGAAATGCTGCCTGCGCTGGGCTTATACGGCATGGCCGCCATGCGGCTGCTTCCGAGCTTTAATCGCATCACCACATATATGAACAGTCTTGATTTCAATTCAGCCGCCATGCGGGACTTGATCGTCGATCTCGATATCTTTGAAAAAGAAGACCTAATCGCCCAGTCTTCAGATCATGGCACTTTCCCGTTTGAAAAATCCCTGCAATTGAAAGATGTATCTTTTGCCTATGCCAGTCGAGAAGACACGGCGGTAAATGGCGTCACCCTGAACATCGAAAAGGGACAATGGGTTGCCTTCGTCGGGCCTTCCGGGGCGGGTAAATCGACCATGGCAAATGTCATGCTTGGTCTACTTAAAATGGATTCCGGGAGTCTCTTGGTGGATGGAGAACCGATAGATACGGAATCCCGTTCCTGGCGGTCGCGGATTGGGTTTATCGCCCAGGACAGTTTTATCCTGCATGCCACTTTTAAACAGAATATCGCGTTTGGCGAAGCCGACGACAAGATAGACGCGGCACGTCTGGCCAAATGCGTCGCCGATGCACAGCTCGATACGGTGGTCGACAAACTTCCCAATAGTGTAGATACCGTGATCGGAACGGCGGGCGTCATGCTTTCCGGCGGGGAAGCGCAACGGCTGGCCATAGCGCGCGCCTTATATCATGGTGCCGATATCTTGATTATGGACGAACCGACCTCGGCGCTCGACACCGAAACGGAGAAGGCCGTGGTCAAGGCAATAGCTCGGTTAGCCGGCGATAAAACAATCATCACCATTGCCCACCGCCTGAGTACAATTCGTCATTGTGATAACATTTTCTTGTTTGAAGACGGGAAGATCTCCGGCAGTGGGACATTCGATGAATTGCGCGAAAGCAAAAATACTTTCCGGCGGATGGTCGCTTCTTCCCACGAAGGGCACCTGGCGGACTGAGCCCAATGCCCGCGCTGTCGATCAACAAAATAATGAGATATTCAAGATCGTGCTGAAGAAATTTACGCGACGACTGCTGCATCCGTTTGAGCATCCGAATTTACTTCCCGGGCAACCGTTGTCACCGCTGGATGCGACGGCGGAACGCTTGGGAGTGCCGCTGACGGACGCCCTGTTTATCGAGGGCGGCCCGGCGGCTCGATTGGGGGCAACGTTCGCGCGTTTCATCGGTGATGAAGATGGTGCCCGGGCGGTCAAGAAAGAATTTCACGTTGTTCTGGAAAAGCGCCTTCGTGCCGTCGCCCTGCGCCTTGATCCCGCGGAAAATCATGGCCTTGAACGGTTGCCATTGGGCGAGCTTGGCCATCCTCTGGACAAATTCGCCTGGGACGCATTGTCGAAGGATTACCCCGAGGCCGGATCGGGACAGAAATATGAGGCCGGGATCATCAACAGATTTCGCCAGATTGTATCGCTCTTGATCTGGGCGGGCGCCTTCATGGGTTTGTCTTTCCTAATTTTTCTGAGACACGGGCGGGCTGGTGTAACACCTGTTCGAACAACTTTCGTCACCACGGATTTTTGGGGCAATGAATTTTGGGGCGCGTTCCAGGACGCGGTCAAGGAAAACGGAGACTGGACGAAGGATAGTCTTCTGCTGGTGCGTGAAAGGGGGGACTCGGGAATGGATGACGTTCCCTTTCCCGATGTTAATCCGTCAGATTTTCATGTGCCTCGCTGGGAATGGTTGCGCCATAGCATCGGTGCCGGGTTTCGTCTGGTCGGCGAGGTTTTGTATCTGGCATTGCGCGAGGTTCGGGATTCCAGAAATATCGAAGTTGCCATCCGCATCTTCATTGTCGCGATCATGACGCTCAACGCCCGACGCATCGCCTATAATTTGCACGCCAAATGGTACGTGGATATTATGGATTACAGCGCCTACCACTGCGTCAAGGCATCGGTGTTTCGAAAGATCGGCACTCGACTCATTGGCTGGCCGTACCATCAATTCGATTCTCCGGGCAGCACGCTCAGCTATCTGAACTACGATCTTTTCATCGCCGGCGGGAATTACCAGTATCGGGAATATGGTGCAGGATGGTCTGCCAAAACCCGCAATGTCGCGGTGGGTCAACTTCGCAATGACCGTCGCATCGCCTACAGCAAACACCTGGATCCAGACATTGCCAATAAAATCATGGCCCGCAAGGAGGCCGGCGATCAAATCGCCGTCCTTTTCGCAGATAACGATTCTCCTGGCTGGCACGCCGGGGGAATGAGCCTATACCGGACCGTTTTGCCGCTATTGGCAGGGCGGAAAGGTTGGTTTTTAATTATCAAACAGAAAAAACCACCAAAACCAAATGGGGTCCTTGAGCAGATTCAAGCCGATCCGAAAGTCGGTAGTTTGCTATCGACGGACAACATATTACTGGTCCCCCGCGAAACGGCAGATGAGGATGTTTGCCCGGCAGCATGGTTAATCGAACGCATGGACCTGGGTGTCTCTCTGCCGGGAACCATACAATGGGAAAGCCTGGCGAAGGCGAAACCCCATCTGGCCTACTTTCCGGTAAACCAGGAAACAGCCGCCGTTTCGGATTTGAAAAAAAACCGATTGCTGGTGGAAACCACCAAGGAACTGCGGGAACGACTGGTCGAGCTGATGGAAGATCCGGCCAGCTGCATCTATGACCTTGAACGTTTGCGCGAAGACTTTGATGACTATGCCGATGATCAGGCACTTGGACGCATCGCAAAAATTCTGTTTGGGTCGCAGGATCCGATGAATTTGCCGTCTGGGCAATTTGGGTAGGAAAGGGTAATTCCGGGCATGGATCCCAATCAAAAAAGTTTTGAACAGAAGGCCAGGCGCATCATGGAGATGCTGTTCCGAGCCTCTGGCGCGACCTGTTTTTTGGTTGCTGGCGTCTCTCTCTACAAACTTGATTTTGGGTTGTCCAATGCGGTTCCTTTGGCGATCTTCGTAGGGGCACCATCTATTGTCGCCCTTGTATTTCTGAATATCGCCCGCTTTTCCTACGGATTCAGGTTGGCGCTCTTCTTCGGCCTTTTTACAATTTCCGTTCCTGTATATGCGTTTGAAATGTGGCTTCACTATCAGTATGGAAGCAGTGAAGAAAAAATATATAGCCGGATGGAAAAGCAAACAGGACAGCCCTATGACCGGCGCACCAGGGCCGAGGTCATTCGGGATATGTGGCAACAGGGAAAATCAGCCTACCCCAATAACCCGGATCTGTTTCTGTCACCACCGACTGAGGACTTCACCGGCATCTGGCCGCTTGCCAACCGTTCCGGCGTCAGCGTGGTCGTTTGCAATGAAACGGGCCGCTACTATATCCCGACGACAGATCGCTATGGCCTGACCAATCCGGATTCAATCCATGATTTACCGTCCAGAGACATTGCTTTGGTAGGGGATTCATTCGCCCAGGGCGGGTGCGTTGAAGACAACACAGCGACACAATTGCGTAAAACGTTTCCCGGAACAACCAGCCTTGGCCTGGTCGGGGCGGGCCCGGGACTGCAGTACGCGCTGCTCAAAGAATACCTGGATGTGATCGGCCCGAAATACGTCTTCTGGCTCTACTTCGAGAACGACCTTTCGGACCTTGTCGATGAATTGAAGCAACCCGTCTTTCGCAAATACATTGAAGATCCGAATTATTCGCAAAATCTGGTGGGCCGACAGCAGGAAGTGGATCAGGTTTTGGACACCTTCATGGAGGGGTTTGAACGAAAAGCAAGCGCCACCAGCCTCACTTGGCGCCCTTGGCGTCCGACAGATATTTTTCTGCTACGCCGGACCCGCCAGCAATTTGCCATGAATTTGACCGGCCCGCGGCTTCAGGGGAATGACATCGACACTATCAGCACTGCCCTGCCAACATTCGAAAGCCTGTTGGTCAGGACCAAAGAGATTGTGCGCAATCGAGGCGGTGAGCTGGTCTTCATCTATCTACCCAGTTCCGTTCATTTTATTTCGGGCGGCAGATCCGAACGCCTCGACTATAAACTGCGCGACGATGTCATAAAAATTGTCGATCGCCAGCAGATTCCCATGATCGATATGAAAGCGGCTTTCGATAAAAATGATGCCCCTCTTGGCGAATATTTTTGGTATGCGGGCAGTCATTACAATATTAAAGGATACAAACTGGTCTCGAGACATATTTTAGATTTCATAGGCTCTCGCCAATCAGCAGACGAAGGAAAGCAGTAAAATGAAGTTCGGCGGCGTATATGCCATAAAGGAAATTATGAAAACGCGTGCTCCGGGTGCTGTCGTAAAACCACTGCGCCGTGCCTGGAGCAAGGTGTTAAAGAATGCACCCATCAAAATGCGGCAGAATTACCGGCGCACCAAATGGAACAACCATTTTCATCATCAAAAATTTCCCGTCACGGTCGTCGCAATCGAAACTATTGGCGAATGCAACCGGGAATGCGCCTATTGCCCGGTTTCCCTTGTCGATAAACGTCGGGGCCGCATGGCGACCGAGGTCTTTGAAAGCATCGTACTTCAGCTAAAGGAACTCAATTACCAGGACGAAATCTTTTTTCACTTCTATAATGAACCCCTGCTTGACAAGCGCATGATCGATCATTTGAAGTTCACCCGACAGCATCTTCCGGAAAATTTTCTGAAGCTTGTTACCAATGGCGACCCGTTGACGTTAAAAAAGGCGAACGCAATTCTCGATGCTGGCGTCAATGTTCTGGGGATATCGATGCACGATCCCGAAACGGAAGAAAAGGCAATTGGAATTATCGCCGGACTGCAGGAAGAAAAACGCGCTCGCGTCGAAACCTATCGTTTTTATGATTGGCAAAATCACGAATATACAAACCGGGCGGGCACAATCGTATCGGACGATTTCAAGGTCCGGCGTGCCGCGTCCAGAGAAGGATGCGACAAGACAGAGTTCGTCATTGACTACATGGGGGATGTTCATCCCTGTTCAGAAGATATCGGCAAAGGCTATGTCCTGGGTAACGTTAGTGAATCCCCTTTGCTCGACATCTGGAAAAATGGCCGCGATCGATACCGGGATCATTTCACCGGCAATTTTTGTGCGGTTTGCCGACAATGCGTCGGGATTGATGAAGCCCCGATACTATCCAAGAGTTAGGCTAAAGAGCCAGAGCGCCAAGCCCATAATAGACCGAGTACGGAGACCACATGGCCCTATCCCTTTCCCACAGAACCTTCAGATTTCTGATAAAGGCACTTGAAAAAACACTGAAGGCCGTATCTGAACAATTTTACCTGAAGGTGGCCACGTCTTTCGTGAATGAAATAGACTTGGTCGCGACCATCGAAACCAAAAAGGGCCCGTTGTATATCAGGTGTAACAGCGAGACCGTACGCATACGGGCGCGCGAAATGTTACGCCGTGAACCCGATACCCTGGCCTGGGTCGAAACCTTCACCCCCGACGATGTTTTGTGGGATGTCGGCTCGAATATTGGCGTCTTCACGCTTTATGCCGGCATTGTCGCATCGACCAAGGTCGTCGCGCTGGACCCACTACCGCAAAATTATGCGACCCTGACGCAGAATCTGGCATTAAACGGATTGACCGAACGGGTTATGCCTTTCTGCATTGCCGTGAGTGATGAAACGCTTGTCGCGCCCCTTCACATTCCGGCCCAGGCCGATACGGCCGGAGGCGCCGGATGTTCGTTCGATAGTGAATACAACAATTACGGTGAAATTTTACCGTCGATCCTGACCCATCCGGCCTTGGGGTATTCCATTGACGGTTTCATCGAGACGTTCGAGTTACCATTTCCGACCCACATTAAAGTGGATATTGATGGCATTCAGGAGAAAGTTATCTTGGGGGCGAAAAAAACCCTGCGGGACCCGCGCTTGAAAACGATTATGATTGAACTTCAGCGCAATGATGTTGCCATGACAAAAAAAGCCAATGACATTATTCTCGGCGAGCTAGAAGCCGCGGATTTCTCGTGCTTCAAAATTGCTCCGTCGTCCCCGGAATCCGGCACGGACAGGGAAACATCGGTGACCAATAATTTCTTTCAGCGCATTTGATGTCTGATCGATAAATTTCTTTGTTTATGCCGATAATGACCCTATTTATATGGCCTGAAGGGTTAGCAGAGGGAACATGATCAAAAAAATCTTGCTTATAGACGTAGAGTTCGACCAGAACGGCGGCGAGGGCGGTCAGCTGCAAGCGCAATGGACCCACCACCCGCTGGGTCTGATGTATCTGAGCGCCTATACCCGCGAACAGCTTCCCGACGTGGAAATCAAGATATTCCATACGGTCACCGTGCCGGATGCGCGCGAACATGTGAAACAGTTGATGGCCGAATTCGCGCCGGACATGGTCGGCCTGCGGGCACTGTCGCTGTTTCAAAACCAGTATGCGGAAATTTCCGAAGTGGTTCGCGCCGAACGCCCCGAAGCGGTGATCGTCGGCGGCGGCCCATATTCGACGGCATCTTATGACGACATCCTGAACAAGGGTCTGGTCGACATCGTCGTGCTGGAAGAAGGCGAGGTTACCTTCGTCGAACTGATCAACCGGTTGGGCGACGGAAACGGCATCCCCGAAGACATCGACGGCACTGCCGTTGTTTCTCATGGCTCGGTTCACTTAAACAAGAAGCGCGCCCTGGTGGAAGACTTAGATACACTGCCCCACCCCGATTACGACGCCATCGATCTTGAAGACTATTCCGGTTTTTCCAACCACGCTTTTCAAAGCGCCAACGAATGCGCCTTTATCTACAGCTCGCGTGGCTGCCCCTATCGTTGTTATTACTGCCACGAGGCGCTGATAAAAACCGTGCGCCGCCGCTCGCCGGAAAACGTGGTTAGTGAAATGGAAGCCCACTACACCGAACGCGGCATCCGCAACTTCGTCTTCGTCGACGATATCTTCAATGTGCCGAAAAAGATCGGTAAGGAAATCCTGCGCATGGTCATCGAACGCATGCCAGAAGCCTCGCTGAATTTCCCCAACGGCTTGCGCGCCGACCAATTGGACGATGAATTCCTCGATTTGCTGGAAGCCGCCGGCACGACCCACATGGCGCTGGCGGTTGAAACCGCATCGCCCCGGCTGCAAAAGGTGGTTGGCAAAAACCTGAAAATCGAAAAAACCCGAGGCATGATCCAGAACGCCTCGCAGCGGTTTATCACCTGCGCCTTCTTCATGATCGGCTTCCCGACGGAAACAAAAGAAGAAGCCATGGAGACGATCACCTTTGCCGAAAGCCTCAAGCATCTGGTGCAGCCGGTGCTCAGTATCGTCCGGGTCTATCCGGGCTTGCCGCTATATACGGCGCTGAACCCGACGGAAGAACAGAAACGCCGCATCGAACAGCAAACATCGGAAGCCCTGCAACCAAAACTACAAGGCGATCCGTCGTTCTATGGTGACTTTTTCTCCGACGAGGAAGTGCCGCTTAAAAGCGACGACATTCGCGAGCTTCGGTGGGAATGGATGCGTAGCGTTATTCATAACCCCGAACGCGTTCAAAACAGCCAGAAAGTGCTGGAACGTCACTTCGACGATGATGATATACTTGAGTTCTATCGCAATTTGTATGACAAGCCGGGCTTTTCGCAGCGCGACTTGAATAAATTGCTGGGCACCGGGCGCCTGTCAAAAGCCACCACCCACACCGCCGATGCCGCCGTTGCGGCAACCCTGTCCTGAACAACTAAGTAGAAATCATGCGTGAATTTGATATTCGCCCGGCAGATTTGCTTCGGGAATATAACCGGCTGTCGGTTGAAGACGCCGACACCTATTTCCCCGACCGTGACAAGCTGGAGCCCCGTCCTTGTCCCGCCTGCCACCACGACAAGACGGCGGACCCATTTGAAAAGAACCGCTTTCCCATCGCTCGCTGCGTCAACTGCGGCACCCTTTATGTGACGGCGGTACCAACCGAAGCGGCGCTTGGGGAATTTTACAAATCAAGCCCGTCGCAGTTATTTTGGAGCCAGGTTTTTTTTCCGACTGTTGCTGAGGCCCGGCGGGAAAAAATATTCCGGCCCCGGGTCGCCCGTATTCGCGACCTGCTGGCGGAACACAACATCGTGCCGGATCGCATCGCCGATGTCGGTGCCGGAACCGGCATGTTTCTGGAAGAATGTCGCAGCGCCGAATTTGGCAATGAATATCTGGCCGTCGAGCCCAGCGTCGATCTCTCCCGGTCCTGTCGCGAGAAAGGAATTGAAACCTTCGAAGGGTTTGCCGGTGATGCGGGGTCGTCTCCCGATTGGCAGAACTACGCCGACCTGGTGGTTTCGTTTGAAGTGATAGAACACGTCATTTCCATGGAAGCCTTCATCAATGATGTCGCCGCCGTGGCCAAGCCGGGCGGGTTCGTCTTGTTGACGGGGTTGTACGGGTCGGGTTTCGATCTTCTGACTTTGGGCGAAAAATCGAACTCCATTTCGCCACCTCATCACCTTAACTTCGTCAGTCACCAAGGCGTCACGGAATTGCTGGCACGCTGTAATCTGGAAGAAATCGCCTTCCTGACGCCGGGCGTGCTGGATGTGGATATCGTGCTCAATGCCTATAGGGATGACTCGAGCGCTATCACCGACGATTTCGTGCACCATATGGTTAGCCGGGCCAGCGACCAGCAACGTCAGGCCTTTCAGACCTATCTATCGGAAAATGGATTGTCCTCCCACATGTGGATCGTCGCGCGTAAGCCGCCTGCATAAATGGCCGTCTTCCTGCATACGACGAAGGATGCTCCGCCCGGAGATTTTGATTCCTGGGCATCCATAGGCGAAAACCCCCGGCAGTTGGCGCCGGAAAAAATGCGCCCGGACTTGGATGCCGAACTTGAAGACGCGTTTGATCGCATCGCGCCCCGGTGGTTCGATCTCGCCAAGTCGCTGGCGCAGCATCCATCTGCCGATCTGGCCATCGCGCTGTCGTGCGCCACCAATATTTCGGACATGGGCGTAATGCTGGCCTGGGCCGACCTGGTCGAAGGTTGGGCGAAGGCGGCTGAAAGGACGTTGGTCATTTGCGGCGACCCGTGGATGTTTCGGCATTTGTCCGGGATCCTGGGTGTCACGGCGGGGCGCGCGCCGGGCTTTTGGCCGCTTAGCCTGCGTCTGGGTTTGCGGGGTTACGCGGCGCGCATCAAAGCGGCGCTGACCTTCGCCGGGGCCAACCTGCGGCTTAAAAGTCAGCAGCAGAAAGGAACCCCAGGACAGGCTTGGCTGCTGGTTTACGGGCACCCGAGCAGCGACGGCGACGGCGGCGACGGTTATTTCGGCGATCTGATGAAAATCATGCCGCACCTGCGGCGTCTGCTGCATGTGGATTGCCCGCCCGCCCGTGCCGGTGAATTGAGTGGCGACGGTCGCACATTCAGCCTGCATGCCTGGGGCAGCCCCCTGTTTGCGCTTTTCAAGTTGCCGTTCATGCGCTGGACGCCGCGCCCTTCCGGCCCCGATCACTGGCTGGTTCGCCGCGCCACTGCCCTGGAAGGCGGAACCGGGCAGCCGGCGGCAATTGCCTGGCAAAAACATTGCCAGGACCGATGGCTGAAAAAAGTAAAACCCCATATCGTCGCTTGGCCCTGGGAAAATCACAGCTGGGAAAGGGCCTTCGTGCGCAGTGCCCGGGCCAACGGGACGACGACGGTCGGCTACCAGCATTCGGTGGTCGGCCAGCAAATGCTGAACTATGCGGCCAAATCAAACGTGGACGGGCCGGAAAGCCTGCCCGACAAGGTTTTGTGTTCCGGTCCATCGACGCGGGGTCAGCTGCTGGCCTGGGGCATGCCCGAAGACAGGCTGGCCATCGGTGGTGCCTTGCGATTCGGCAAGAAGGGATTGACGGTCTACGATCGCACGGCCCCGGTTTTCGTGGCCCTGCCATTCGATCTGACGATCGCTGCCGAACTCGTCGCGGCGCTTAAAGATAGGGTGGATAGCCCGCGCCGGTTTCTAGTCAAGCAACACCCCATGTCGCCGCTGGACTTTGACGATACGGAAAAAGTCGAGCGAACAGAAATTCTGCTTGGCGATCATCCGCAACTATCGGCGGTCATTTTCGCGGCCTCGACCGTCGGCCTCGAATCCCTGCTGTTGGGCTTGCCGACCCTGCGCTTTCGGTCGCAACACACGCTGGTCATTGATATCCTGCCGCGCGGTTTGAAGGTCGCCGCCGCCGGGGCCGCCAATTTGCAGGCGGCACTGGATAACCTGCCCGTTCCCATGCCCCTTGATCGGGACCGGGTTCTGGCCGACCCCGACCGCTCTCTATGGACCCACGTTCTAAGGAAACCATCGTCATGAAAAACGTCATGAAAGAAAAACTGCGCGCTGGCGCGTGCCAGGTCGGCGCGTGGCTGCAATCGTCCTCGGCGACCAATGCGGAAGTCATGGCGTCGTGCGGTTTCGACTGGCTGGTCGTCGATATGGAACACGGCACGGCAAATGTGGAACAGTCCGCAGCCGTTTTCGCGGTCGCCGAACGGCACGGGTTGACGCCGCTGGTTCGGCTGCCCAGTGCCGATCCATTTCTGGCACGGCGACTGTTGGATGCCGGTGCGCTGGGGGTCTTGGTGCCGGTGGTCGAAGACGTCGATGAATTTGCCGAATTCCTGTCCCACTGCGTCTACCCGCCGAAGGGTCAGCGCGGTGTTGGCCTGGTGCGGGCGAATTTGTGGGGCGAGACATTCGAAGATTACCTCGCCACCTTCGAGCCGGTCATCGTACCGATGATCGAAACACGGAAAGGCGTCGCCGCCGCAGGCGCGCTGGCCGCCCTTGATGGTGTCGACGGCATTTTCCTGGGGCCGTATGATTTGTCGGCCAGCCTGGGCGGGGCCGGAAATTTCGACATGTCGGTATTCAAGGAGGCCGTCGAAACCGTGCGGGCCGCATGTGAAAAAAATGGAAAAGTGATCGGCATTCACCAGGTCGAACCCGACCCGGTTGCTTTGCAGGAACGCAAGGATCAGGGCTTCGGCATGATTGCCTACGGCACCGATCTGATCGCCATCCGCCACGCCTTTGTCGATTTTAAGAACAACCTGAAATAGGAAAATCCGAATTGACCGACTGTCTTTGCATTATTCCGGCCCGCATGGGCTCCAGCCGGTTTCCGGGGAAACCGCTGGAACCCCTGCTGGGGCTGGCCCTGGTCCTGCATGTGTATGAACGCTGCGCCTTAAGCCCCGGCGTTGGCCGAACAGTCATCGCCACGTGCGACGAGGCGATTGCCGATGCGGCCCGCGCCCATGGCGCCGAGGTAGTGATGACCGCCGACAGCCATCCCGGCTGTGTCGATAGAACCGACGAGGCCGTCGCGCTGATCGCACCGGAAATGCCCGATGACGGTTTGGTGCTGATGGTGCAGGGCGATGAAGCGCTGGTCAGCCCGGAAATGTGTGACGATATAATCGCCGCCTATAACGAAGGCGGCGCGCAGGTGGTCAACCTGGCCTCGAAGTTTTTCAGCAAGGAAGATCACGAAGACCCTAATTCCGTCAAGGTGGTGACGGCCCCGAATGGCAACGCCCTGTTCTTTTCCCGGGCCGCCATTCCGTCGCCTTCACGCACGCCCGACCTACCCATGTACCAACAAACCGGAATTATCGGCTTCGCCAAATCCTTCTTGCCGAAGTTCGGGCAATTGCCGCGCACGCCGCTTGAACAAATTGAAGGAATAGATATGTTGCGCACGCTGGAACACGGCATGAGCGTGCGTATCGTTCATACCGAACAGGAAACCATTGGCGTCGATACCCCGGAAGACCTGGCCCGCGCCGAAGAAATGCTGCGTCACGACCCCGTCACCCAACAATATCTGAGTTCCCTTTCATGACAACAGATCAGCCGCTGAAGGTTGGTATCGCCGGATACGGCATCGTCGGCAAGCGTCGGCGCGGCTTTATCGACGCCCTCCCGGCCCTTGAAACCGTCGCCGTTTGCGACAAGGCCCTGACCGGAAAAAGCACCCTGGAAGACGGCTTGAAATGCTTTACGACCTACCAGGAATTGTTGAACGAGGACATGGATGTCCTGTTCGTGGCTATGTCCAACGACATCGCCGCCGAAGTAACCATGGCCGGTTTGAACAAGGGCCTGCATGTTTTTTGCGAAAAACCGCCGGGCCGGAATGTGGAAGATATCGAAAACGTCATCGCCTGTGAAAAACAGCATCCGGGCCTGAAACTGAAATACGGGTTTAACCACCGCTACCACCTGTCCATTCTCGATGCCCTTGAAATCATCAAGTCGGGTGAGCTGGGCGAGGTCATCAATTTGCGCGGCATCTATGGCAAGTCGCGGGTGATCACCTTCGACCAGACCTCTTGGCGCACCCAACGCGACCTGGCCGGCGGCGGCGTGCTGCTCGACCAAGGCATCCACATGGTAGACCTGCTCAGGCTGTTCGCCGGTGAATTCGAGGACATCCACAGCTTCGTCTCCAACAATGTCTGGAACCACGATGTGGAAGATAACGCTTATGCCATCATGCGCACGCAGGATGGCAAGGTGGCGATGCTGCATTCTTCGGCCAGCCAGTGGCGGCACCGGTTCGGCCTGGAAGTGGCCCTGACCAAAGGCTCGCTAAACCTGGCGGGGATTTTGTCGGGCTCGAAAAGCTACGGCGAGGAAACGCTCAGTATCCTCAAGACGTCAGGTTCCGACACCGCCGACATGGACGAGGAAGTGCGCAACTACACCAACGACCCGTCGTGGGCCGAAGAAATTTCGGAATTTACCGAGGCCATAGCCGAAGACATGCCGGTAACCAATGGCTCTTCCGACGATGCGCTGAAGACGATGGAGCTGGTCTATCGCATTTATTGTGCCGATGCGGACTGGAAGGCGCGGTGGTCGCTTGGATCGGAAACCCGGGATAAGTAATTGAAGTTGTGGTGACCTTATATTAACTCTGTCACATCGGCCCGAAATCAGGAGAAGCCCCCTAATGTCCTCGCAGGAAATCTACACGCGCATAACGCCCATTTTTCATGATATCTTCGATGACGACGATATCGCTCTCACCGCCGAGCTCAGTGCCGATGACGTGGAAGACTGGGACAGCCTGACCCACATCCGACTGATCGTCGCCGTCGAGAAGGAATTGGATATCAAATTCAGCGCCTCGGAGATTTCTGATCTGTTGAACGTCGGGCATTTCGTTGCCCTGATAAACGAGAAGTTGGAAAGCTGATAGATCACGTAACACCTGTTTCATGGGATGACCTGGCGATTGGCGCATCAGTGGGTGTGCCGTTTGTCGTATCGGATGCCGATATGAAGGCCTTTTCTACGCTTTCCGGTGACGCCAGCCCGATCCACATGGAACGCCAATTCGCCCGTGCGGCGGGCTTTGACAGGCCGGTAGTGTTCGGTGCTATGATCGTCGCCAAGATTTCCAAACTGCTGGGCATGGATTTGCCCGGCCCCGGCGGCGTGTGGGCGGGCCTGAAAATTGATTTCAGAAACCCGCTTTATGTTGATGAAGCGGCGATCCTGCACGGCGAAATCGAACATTGCTCCCGCGCCACCGGAATGATCAGCATCAAGCTGCGGGTCGAAGCCAGTGGCCGCCTGATCGCCACGGCCAGTGCCGAAACGGTGTTCACGCCATGAGCGAGGTGGTCCTTGTTTCGGGCGGCAGCGGCGGTATTGGCGGCGCCTTGTGTGTCCGGTTGGCGGCGGCGGGCTACCGGCCGGTGATCGGCTACGGCGCAAACGAAGCGGTGGCGACGGCGCTGGCTAAAACCACGGGGGGTCTGGCCTTGGCCCTGGACGTTCGCGATACCGCAGCCGTTCAGGCCGCCCTTGACCGCCTGGAAGCCGAACCGGGAAACTTGGCCGGAGTCGTTCTCGCGGCGTCGCCCGCACCGACCATCGCCCCCCTGGTTCGCCATTCGGCGGAAGACCTGGAAGGCCAGTGGGCGGTGAATGTTTCGGGATCGGTCAATCTGCTGGAAGGCGTCATCAAGCGATTCATGCGGCCGCAGAAAAAAGGCTGGGTCATCGGTATTTTGAGCCAGGCCATGGGGTTGGATGGCGAGACGGCGAAATCCATGGGTGGATACATTATTGCCAAGTACGGCCTGCTCGGATTGTTGCGGGTGATCGATGCGGAATACGCCTGGCTGAACGTTCATCATATCGAGCCCGGTTATACGGAAACGGCGATGCTCGAAGCCTTTGACGAGCGCTTCCTGCAAACCCTGCGCAAGGCCCGCCCCGATGGGCGGTTCGAAACCCCCGACGAAGTCGCGGCCCGGATCATGGACCTGATTGGAATTGAAACGCCATGAGCATTAGCGATCTTCCCTGGCTGCCCCCGGCACCGGGCGATTTCCGGCAGCAGTGCAAGAATATTGGCAACACCGCCAGGGCCGATTTTCAGGCGATACAGCGACTGGCGGGCCACGCGCTCGACATCAACCAGCTGACCCGGCTGGCCAAGACCGTTGACAAGATGGCGGTGCGGCCATCCCTAACCCTTGGCCTGCTGAGCAACACGACGACCGAGTTGCTGGCCCCGGTCCTGATCGCCAGCGCCGCCCGCTACGGTCTCGCGCTGGATATTATTGACGTCCCCTTCGGGCAGGCCATGCAGGCGGTTCTTGACCCGGCCTCGCCGATCAATTCCGGGAAAATCGACTTGGCGTTGCTGGCCTTCGACCAGCGCCTTTTGGCAGCGCCGGACGCGATTTTCGACCCCGAACAGGCGGCTGAAGCCGTCGCAACGGCGATGTCTGAGATCGATATGCTGCGCGAAAGTCTGGGCGACACGGGCTGCCCGGCCTGTATCGTGCAAACCCTGCCGTCGCCGCCGGGTTACCTGCTTGGCAGTTTCGATCGCCGGATGCCGGGCAGCCCGCATGCGCTGGTCGATACTTTCAACGCCCGGCTAATTGAAGGGCTGGACGGCTCAAGCGATATCCTTTTCGATGTCGCCGGACTGGCGGCGCAGGTCGGCCTGGATACCTGGCACGACGACACCCAGTGGCATCATGCCAAGCTGTCTTTTTCGCAAAGTGCGGTTCCCTTGTACGCCGACCATCTGGCGCGCATCCTGGCCGCCTTTCGGGGCAAAAGCCGGAAGTGCCTGGTGCTGGATTTGGACAACACCCTGTGGGGCGGGATCATCGGCGATGATGGTCTTGACGGCATTGTCATCGGTCAGGGTGACGCGGTCGGCGAGGCGCATCTGGATATTCAGCGCACTGCAAAACAACTGGGCAAGCTTGGCGTTATCCTGGCGGTCAGTTCCAAGAACGAAGACGCGACGGCCCGCTTGCCGTTTCAAAAACACCCGGACATGCTGTTGCAGGAAGACGACTTCGCCATCTTCCAGGCTAACTGGCAGAACAAGGCGACGAATTTGCAGGCCATCGCCACGGCCCTGGATATCGGCCTCGATTCCCTGGTGCTTCTGGATGATAACCCGGCCGAGCGGGCGCAGGTTCGGGATGCCCTGCCACAGGTGGCGGTGCCGGAACTGCCCGACGACCCGGCACACTTTTCCAGGCGTCTTCTGGTCGCTGGTTATTTCGATTCCATCGCCCTGTCGCAGGAAGATTTTTTGCGGGCGAAAGACTATACGGCGCGGGCCGAACGGGTCGCCTTGCAGGGCGGCGCGCGCGACCTTGGCGGCTACCTTTTGTCGCTGGACATGGAAATCAGCCTGACGCCGTTCGACGGCGCGGGCCGTTCGCGCATTGCCCAGCTGATCAACAAGTCGAACCAGTTCAACCTGACCACCCGTCGCTATAGCGAGGCGCAGGTGCGGGAAATGGAAATAGACCCGTCGCTGTTTACCTTGCAGGTGCGCCTGAAGGATCGCTTCGGCGACAATGGCATGATCAGCGTCGTCAGTTGCCGCGACGGCGGCGATGCCTGGGAAATCGATACATGGTTGATGAGCTGTCGGGTTTTGGGCCGTCGTGTTGAAGAAGCGGTGCTGGCGGAATTGGCCGATCAGGCATTGCAGGCGGGGAAGAGCGCATTGCTGGGCCGCTTCATCCCGTCGGGACGTAACGAACTGGTTCGCGACCATTACGAAAAGCTCGGCTTTTCAAAAATCGAAGGCAGCGATGATGAAACCTGCTGGCGGCTGGATATCGAAGGCTACAGCCGTCCCGACCTTCCCTTGCGCCGGGCAGCGGCGCTATGAAATTATCGCCGGCGCAATCGTTGCTTTGGCTGATCGCCAAATCCATCTTTTTTCTGCTGATGACCATGACCGGCGTCGCCATCGTCGCCGTCGCCTATCAACAATTCTAATTCCATCGCCTGATATTTCCGGGAGTCTCTTACCGTGACAACAAGAATCCTCGCTACAATCGGCCCGAACTCGCTGAAGGAAGAAATCCTGAAGCGCTGTGCCGAAGCCGATGTGTATGTGTTTCGCATCAACCTGTCCCACACGCCGGTGGAAGAGGTCGCGCCGTTCATCGAAAAAATTCAGAAGTGGACCGATGTCCCGGTTTGCCTGGACAGCGAAGGCGCCCAGTTGCGCAACCAGAACATGGCCGACAATGGTGCCGATTTCGTGCGAGGCAGCAGGGTCAATATTCATTTTGCGCCGGTGCTCGGGGACGCGGAAAATATTTCGTTCACCCCTGCGGGATCGGTCGAACAGTTTGAAGTGGGCGATACTATTCGCATCGATTTCAACGGCACCGAACTAAACGTTGTCGAATGCTTGGATGACCGCTGCATCGCGACGGTCATCAAAAGTGGCCGGGTCGGTTCCAACAAGGCCGCCGACGTGGGCCGGGATGTTAACCTGACGGCGATCACCAAAAACGACGAGGCGGCCATTAAAATTGGCCGAGACATGGGCATTCGTCATTTCGCCCTGTCGTTCGCCAATTCAGCAGAAGATGTGGCCAGGATGCGTTCATTGTGCGGCCCCGATTCGACGATTATTTCGAAGATCGAAAGCCTGAAGGCGCTTGCCAACCTGCCAGCCATACTGGAAGAAACCGATGATATACTGATTGATCGCGGCGATCTGTCGCGTCAGGTGTCGCTTGAAAAAATACCGTTCCTGCAACGCCGTATCATCGCCATGGCCAAGGCCCACGATGTGCCGGTATACGTCGCCACCAACCTGCTTGAATCGATGATCACGGCGCACGCACCGACACGGGCGGAACTGAACGATGTGGTCAGTACCCTGTTGATGGGGGCCGATGGCCTGGTGCTGGCGGCGGAAACGGCGATCGGCAATTACCCGGTCGAAGCCGTCCATATGATCCGCAGCCTGGCCAACACCACGCGCAAGTGGACATCGCATTCCAGCATCGACGATGTATTGCAGTTCTAAGAAACCAAAATGAAACCATTCGTACTATGGTTGATGGGGCCGACGTCCGGCGGCAAGACAACGCTGGCCGAACACTTTGTGGCGCGATGGCGGAACGATAATGTTCCGGTCATCCATTATGATGGCGACGAGGTGCGCGACTTTTTCGGCAGCGCGCATGGCTTCAAGCCGGAAGACAGGATGCGCGTGGTCGATACGCTGATTCACCTGAGCCAGAAGGCGAATACCGCCGGCCTGAATGTGGTGGTGTCGGCTTTGACGGCGAACCCGGAAGCCCGCCAACAGGTCAACAGCCAGCTTGACAATCTGGTCGTCGGCTACGTCCATTGCCCGATCGAGGTATGCGCCGAACGGGACCCCAAGGGCCTGTATGCGAAGGCCAAGGCGGGCGAGATCGAAACGCTGATTGGCTGGAATACGCCTTATGAGCCGCCGCAAAACCCGGACATGGTTTTGCCTACCGACAGCACCGAAATCGAAGACCTGTTCGACGTCGCAGACAATTTTTTGCGGAATCGCTAAGGGCAATATTCATGCAGGATTATGAAAAAATCTGGCGCCATGCCGAAACCCTGCCCTGGTGTGCGCTGGTCACGACCGGGCGGGTCGGTACCGACTTTCTCCAAAGCCTGCTCGATTCCCACCCGGAAATCCATGTCTTCAACGGGGTCCTGTTTTTCCATCAGTTTTGGGAAAATTCGGCCTGCGCCCGGAACCCCGACGGCATCGATCCGGCGGACCTGACCGATGAATTTATCGGGCTGCACTTGGAAAAGCTCAAATCCCGCTACGACCATCAGGAAAGAAAAGACCAGCTTGGCGACAACAAGGACCAGTCGGTAGATATCGACCTGCCGCTGTTTCGCCAGCACATGGTCGGCCTGCTGGCACGGCGGCCCGTCACTTCGAAAAATACCTTGAGTGCCGTTTATATTGCCTATGCCCAGTGCCTGGGTCAGGACTTGAGCAGCAAGAAACTGTTCTTCCATCACATCCATCATATCTGGAAGCTGGACCGGTACCTGGCCGACTTCCCCGACAGCAAGATCATTTCCATGACCCGGGATCCGCGCGCTACTTTTGTTTCGGGTATCGAAAACTGGCGCAAATATAGTACGCAGGAAGATCATCCGGCTCGCGTGCTGTTTGTTTTGAACAGAACCCTGGAAGACGCTGGCGCCCTGAAGGCGAACGGCCCGGACAAATTTCATGTCCTGCGCCTGGAAGACCTGGGCGATGAAGCAATCCTGCACGAAGTATGCGACTGGCTGGGTGTCGCCTATGACGAATGTATGAAGAAATCATCCTGGGCCGGGTTGCGCTGGTGGGGTGATCGCCTGTCGCCCAAGGAAATCCCGAAGGAAGAAGAAGGATTTTCGGCGACCATCACCAACAACAACTGGCAACAAAGGCTGGGCTGGGTCGACAGGTATGTGCTGACCTACCTGATGGCCGACCGGTTGGCCTGCTACGGCTATACCGTTAAACCGACGTCCGGCGTTGTCGCCGCGCTGTTGGTGTTTCTCCTGATTCCCTATCCTATGACCTACGAATGGCGCTTCTTCTCGCCCGGATTTCTCCTGAACTGCATCAAGGCAGGGAATCACAAGCGGGTTCTCGCGGGGCCGATCTATTACGTCGGGCGCTTGGCGCTGTTTTATAAATTCCTGTTTCGCAAATGGTCGGGCGCAAAATTCGATTTGCCGTTGTTTCGTCACCCGAAGGACGTATCTTGACCGGAAAACTATTTCGTATTTGCTTGTGGGGATTGTTCTTGTTGGGGTGCGCCGAATTAATCTTCCGCACGGTCATTTTTCCCGAATACAAGGCGATGATGCCCGACCGCTTCGTGCAGCGACCGGGCTTTGTTTACGGCAACAAACCCGGCGCCGAAATCAGGCGTTACAACCCCATGAACTACGATGTCATGGTCCACACCAATTCCATGGGCTTCAGGGGGCTTGAAGAAAACCTTAAGGAAGAGCTGGCGGGATACTGGGTCGCCGGTGGCTCGAATACCTTCGGGGCCTATGTGGAAGACGCTGACGTATTCGCCGCCCGCCTTAAAGCGTATGGCTACCCGTCGGCCAACGTGGCGGTAGACGGACACGAAGTGGCCGACCAGGTATTGATTCTGCGGGACCTGATTGAACGGGGATACAAGCCGCGCGGTGTCCTGCTTTCGCTGACTGCCCTGAGCTCTCTTCGCGATTATTCCGGGCGCATGGAAGTGCTGACACAAGAATTGGGCGTCGCGGATAGCGCGGCGAAAGAAGAAAGCAATCGCCCGCGCGATAACCTGCGGGAGTCATCGTTGGCGCTTTGGTATCAAATTCCACGTTCGTTTCAATCCGTACGCGGCAGATTGATCAAGTCCAGCGCCCTGTACGGGTGGTTGAAAGTGGGCATTATGGGAATTCCGGCGCTTCGGGACTGGACGCTCAGCACGGGTCTGCGGGCCGATCTGGACCTGGCCCATTCCGGCAGTCTGGATATTCTGCGGCCGCTCGATTCGAACAATCCCGATTGGCCTCGAATAACCTCGACCGCCGACCTGATTGCCATGCTTGGCGACCTGGTGCGGGACAAACTGGGTGTGCCGTTCGGGGTTATCCTGCTGCCCACACATCACCAAATTTATCCGGACAAATTCCGCCGCTACGTCGATCATAACGGCCTGCAAAACGAAGACCTGGACCCCCGGCGGTCGCTGTTGGCCATTGAAAGGGAACTAGTCCGACGGGGTGTGCCGGTCCTCAACACTCTGCCTGCGCTCAAGAAAGAGGCGACGGCCCGCCTGACCTTTCCCGATGATGGCCACCTGATCCCTCAGGGCCACGCCATCGTCGCCGGGGCCGTCGCCCGGTGGCTGGATGCCGGTATGCCCCCGGGTGCAGAGGGTGCAGCGGGGGTGAGTCAATGATTGCCGGATTGCCAGCGGTCTCGGTCAACAGCCTGGCCTTCGCCCTTCTTGCGTTCGGCATGATCCTGCTGGCCTGGTCAGGTGGGCGGCAGCTGTTCATGGCGGCGCTTGGCGCTACCGGCGTGGTGATGATCCTGTCCTGGATGTCGCCACTGGATGTGGCGGCGTTGGCGTTGTTTATCGTCCCGCCCTATGTCGTCGCCCGATACCTGTGGGGTAAAAAGAACGCCCCAGCCCTGGCATTGCTGTCTGCGACGGTGATCTGGGAAGTGCTGCTGTTTGTCTACCTTCGAAAATACGAGTGGGTCGGCGAAGCATCGTATCTGGATCATCCGGTTTCCATCATCGGCCTGTCCTACATTCTGTTTCGTATCCTTCATCTGGTTGTCGAGGCCCCCAATCTGGGCCATCTGCCCTTCAACAGCCTACGATTTACAGCCTACATTTTCGCCTTCTGGACCCTGTTGTCCGGCCCCATTCAGCGCTACGAGGCTTTCTCCAGCGGCATGGACGGGATTGGCAGGCCGTCCGATGAAAACGCCCTGGCGGCGGGCCACCGGGCGGTTAACGGGTTGATCAAAGCTTTCCTGATCGCGCCGATTTTCCTGATCGCGTCCGACCTGTCGGCCCTTGGCGAAGACGGCGCGACCTGGCTGGACCTGGCCATCGTCGTTTACGCCTTCCCGATTTATCTGTACCTGAATTTTTCCGGCTACACCGATGTGGTCATCGCCGTTGCCCGGCTGTGTGGCATGACCACGTTGCCGGAAAATTTCAATCGCCCGTACATGGCGAGAAACATTCAGGATTTCTGGGGCCGCTGGCACATGTCCTTTGGCGACTGGATCCGGCATTACATTTTCGTTCCCCTGTCCAAGATGTTATTGGAGAAAACCACACCCGGTTGGCATGGCCTGATGCTGGCGATCAGTGTCATCGTGGCGTTCGTCATTATCGGTGCCTGGCACGGCACGACGTCCAACTTCGTCGTCTTCGGCCTGTTGCACGGGGCGGCGATTATCGTCGGGGAAATTTATGGGCGGGCCCTTAAATCGGTATTGGGCCGGAAAAAGAAAAAAGCCTTCGAACGTCACCCGGTCGTGCAGGGAACAGCCATGTTCCTGTGCTTCAACTATGTCGCGGCGACGGCGGTTCTGTTTCCCAATTCAATCGCCGATATAACGACCACGCTTGGCCAGTTCCTCACGGCGCAGGGGTGGCTATAGCGACGCAGGAAAGGGTTGCCTGCAATTTGCGGGCGCGTTCTTCTGAATATCCGGTGGCCGGAAAACAGGCGGTGTCGGTGATCGAAAAGCCGCAGTCTTCGATCATCTGGAAAGCCTGTTCCGGCGTTTCCAGCAAATAGATATGATCCGGCGCCGGGCTGTTGACCGGCACATTGATAAATATCCTCCCGTTCGGAGCCATCACCTTTTTCAGGCTTAGCAGTGCCGCCTGCGGGTCTTCCAGGTGTTCCAGAACCTCGCTGATGACGACGCTGTCAAAAGTTATGTCGGAATCGGTTGCGGCCATAATGTCCTGCCGTTCGACCCGGGCGGTCTGCGGCGCGCCCAGTCTTTCCAGGCACTGCCGGGTATGCTCGACACTGGTGGCGCTGATGTCCCAGCCCAGCGCCGAGGCACAGGCGGGATGTGATGCCGCCAGATGCAGGAACAGGCCATGGCCGGGGCCGACTTCCAGGTGAGTGAAGCCCGCCGGGTTTCCGGGCAGGAAGTGTTCGGTGAAGAACCGCAGTACGGCGCGGTGATTGGCCCACAACAGGTGGGACAGCAACAGGCCGTTGACGTAGCGGCTCATGAATTCGGCGTTTTCATAGACTTCGGCTTTCGCGACGGCAAAGTCCTTGATGCGGTAATCGCCGTTGCGTCGGAAATACAGCTCTTCCTCCAGCAGGCGTTCGCAGGTCCAGCGATAATCTTCGATAACGGTTTTCGGGCTCTCACCCATAAGCGACAGAATCAGGGCCGCGACCTGATCGGCATGGCGCAGGTTCGCAACCTCGTCACCGGGCAGGCTTTTCGCCAGAAAGCTTTCGTGTTCCGGCCATATTTCCAGCACGGCACGGCGAACGCTTTCCAGGCTTGGCAATGAAGGTTGATCGTCTGCGGCCATCTGGTATTCCATTTGATAAACAATTTCGTCTAAGTATATCTGCAAAGGTAAAGAATGAAACGCATTGCCGTCACCTCCCGCTCGTTTTCCCGCCATCCCGTCCTACGGGCGGAATTGCAGGCCATCCATGCCGATGTCACCTTTAACGATGCAGGCGCGTCCTTGGCCGGGCGGTCGCTGATCGATTTCCTGCGCGGCCACGACCACGCCATCACCGCCCTTGAACGGCTGGATGATGCGGTTTTTACGGCGCTGCCCGAGTTGCGCGTCATTTCCAAGTATGGCGTCGGGCTGGATATGCTGGACCTGGACGCCATGGCCCTGCATCAGGTGCAGCTGGGCTGGACCAGCGGCGTCAACAAGCGATCGGTTTCAGAGCTCGTCATTTCCAACGCCATCGCCCTGTTCCGCCATGTTCCGAAAGCCAATCGCGAAGTGCTGGACGGCACCTGGCGGCAACACATGGGCAACCACCTGAGCGAAAGAACCGTTGGCATCATCGGTTGCGGCCATGTGGGCAAGGATCTGGCTGTGTTGCTTGGCGCCTTCGGCTGCAAGGTGCTGGCCCATGATATTGTCGATTATGCCGACTTCTACGCCGCTAACGGTATCGAAGCGGTATCCCTAGAAGACCTTCTGAAGCGATCCGATGTGGTGACCATTCACACGCCGCTGGATGCTTCGACGGAAAATATCCTGAACGCCGAACGGCTGGCGCTGATGCAACCCCACGCGCTGTTTATCAACGCAGCGCGGGGTGGTCTGGCCGACGAAGCGGCGCTGAAATCGATGCTGAAAGATGGCCGTTTGGCCGGGGCGGCGTTTGATGTGTTCGCTTCCGAACCACCCGAAGACATGGAACTGATCGCCCTGCCCAATGTTTTGACGACGCCCCACATCGGTGGCAGTGCCGAAGAGGCAATTTTGAACATGGGCCGGGCCGCCATCAAGGGGTTGGATGACCACCGATTGCCGGACAAGAACTGGCCCGGCTAGACTTTCGGTTTCCGGGCGTGAATGAACCAGCTGAAGCCCATGATCTTGCCAAGCCAGAGTTCCAGCGGCGACTGAATGGGCCAGGGTTCGCCGTAAACAAGATACCCGCCGGGATGAGTGCCGTAATGCTTGATTTGCCAACGGCGGTACAGGCGGCCCAGCTTCGGGATCAGGTAGAAGAAAAAATCGCCCTTGCGGAGCGTCAGGTCCTCAAACCCCTTAAACAATTGACCGATTCCCGTCGCCGTGTAGCAGCGCGTGATGGGGTTTTCGATGGTTTGTTTGTCTTTGCCGCCCCATTCCGTGGCCCGGCCCAGCCAGTTTCGCCCACTCAGCAATTTCCCTTTTAGAATACCGACGAAAAACACCATGTTGATCCAGTAGTGCCAGGAATTTTTGCAATACAGCATGATCACCGCGTCGCCGCCGGGCTTCAGGACCCGCAGGACTTCTTCGATGGCCTTGCCGGTATCGGGCGTGTGGTGCAAAACGCCGTTTGAATAGACGATGTCGAACACGCCATCTTTGAATGGCAGGTGTTCACCGTCGGACTGCAGGGCCTGACAGCCTGCCGCGCGGTCGTCCATCAAATCAAACTTTGCCTGCGTCGCCCGCGCCCGGTCATAGGTGATATCGACGCTGGTCATGATCGCGCCGTAAGATGCAAACAGCGCCGAATGGCCGCCGGCACCGGGTCCAATTTCCAGCACCCGCTTGCCCGACAATTCCGCCAGGGGCATCTCGATCACGGCCAGATGACCGCGCAACCGGAACATATCTTCCAGCTGTTCCAGCAGCTCGAGAATCCTGTCCCGGGTCAGGTCCTTGTCGATATCCTGGTATAGGGAGCTGTAGAGCGATCCCCAGAAATTCTGGACGTCCTGTTTCGCGGGTTCCTGAGACATGCGCGGCTTTCTTAACAAATTATCAGCAAGGCTTGTGCGACAATCTATATACACCGCCCGGCAAAAAAACCAATTTTTTCAATTCATTGAGTATCCATGATTTCAGGTCTGATCCGTAAAAGCCGACAACTGGCCGACGACCCGGTCCTGCGCCGCTGGCTGATGGGGCGCGTGTTGGGTCGCTGGCCGAAACCAGCCCCCTTTCAGGCGCATCGACCGCCTTACCTGGACGGCCTGTTGCCGTTGGCGGGAGAAGTGCCGAGCGCGAAATTTACCGTTCTGGAAAGTTCTCCTCCGACGGGACCAATAGACCTGTTGCTGGCCGGGGAAACCATAAACCTCGCCCCCGGCGAGGCGGTTGCCGTGTTCAACCGCTCGTTCGACGATGTTGAAACCTTGCTGTCGCTGCATCGTTTCGCTTGGGCCCGGCAGTCGGGCCGCTTTGTTGATTCCGACTGGTTTGCCGTCCTTTGGCAGGCGTGGCGCGAAAAATTTTCGACCCCCGACGACGGCTGGGCCTGGCACCCTTATACGGCGGCGGAACGGGCCGTCAACGTGCTGGAATTCGCGCACGTATTCGGCCTGCCCGGCCCGGCCGATGAAACCCTGTCCCTGTTGGCCGTGCATGCGCGCATCATTTCCGAGCGGCTTGAATACTTCGGCGACCATCATACCTCGAACCATCTGGTCAACAACGGGCGCGGCCTGTATGTGCTGGGCTTGACGCTGGGCATGGACCATGCCGCCGAAGCGGGTTCGCGCATCCTGCTCACCGAAGCCGACCGCCTGTTCGGGCCATCGGGAATGCTGCGCGAAGGTTCTTCCCATTATCATTTGCTGTTGACCCGGCTGTACCGCATGTGTGCCGATCTGGCCCGTCGTGCCAACAGGCCGGAAGCCGATGCTTTAGCTGCAATCGCAAGCCGGGCGACCGGGGCGGCGGTAAATCTTTTGTTGCCGGGCGGTCTGCCGTTGGTTGGTGACATTTCCCCCGATATCACGACGGAGAACCTGTTATCTGAGTTGGGCCTGAATGCTGCCGCTCCCGGTGACTGGCAGGGCGATGGCTGGTTGCGTGCCGATTTAGGCCCCTGGTCGGCCCTGTGGCACGCGTCGCCGGATGGATTTTCCCACATGCCCGGACATGGCCATCAGGACATGGGCAGTTTCGAGCTGCATGCGGGCGGCACGGCGGTTTTTGTCGACCCGGGGCGGGGCAGTTATGGCGAGGCGGGCGCGGCGGCATTGTATCGCTCGGCGCGGGTCCACAATACGCTGATGCTGGACGGCCACGATCCGTTTCCACCGAACCGCCCTTATTACGACGCGACGTTCCGGCGGGCGGTTAGTGGCCCGTTGCTGGTGCTGGAACGGACGGACGATTCTGTATCCCTGACCCATCACGGCTTCGCCCGGTTGTCCGGTGGCGGCGCGCACCGGCGAAGCTGGCGGTTCGAAGACGACCGGATGGTCCTGGACGATCAACTGGAAGGCCGGGGTCGCCATACGGTAACCCGTACCTTGGTCACACCGCTGGCACTACGGCAAACCGACGACGGTATTTTATTGGGGGATGACGGGAACTTTCTGTTGCGCTGCCCGGATACAGAAATTTCAATCTGGCCCCTGACCCGGTGGACGGCTTACGGGCAAGGCGAGGCGGCCAGCGCCATCGTCCTGACCAACCGTCAGCCTTTGTCGTTCAGCGGCACACTCTCTCTGGAAATCCGGCAGACATGACCACCGACGTCGCAGACGTTTCGGTCATCGTTCCGGCTTATCGGTCGACGGAAACCATTGGCAGGACGCTGGCCAGTATCGCCGCGCAGGCCTTGAAACCTGCCCGCGTGATCGTCGTTGATGACGGCTCGCTCGATGGCACGGCAGAAGTCGCCAGGGGTATGGCTGACCGCATGAACGGTATCGACCTGGTTGTCTTGGAGCAGGAAAACGCGGGTGCCGGGGCCGCCCGCAACCGGGCGCTGCGGGCGGCAAGCACGGAGTTCGTCGCTTTTTTGGATGCCGATGATGCCTGGATGCCGGAAAAGCTTGACCGCAGCATGGCCGTATTGCGGCAAACGGCAAGCGAACTGGTTTCCCACGATTATGTAATGATCAAGGGCGAGACAGAATCCTATATCAATTGCGCCCGGCACTTTCAGGGCCACGCTGACCCATTTGCATCCCTGTTCCTGCGCGGCTTCATAGCGACCTCTACGGTGGTGGCCCGAAGGGCTGCCATTATCACGGTCGGGGGGTTCGACGAAACCCTGCCATCGGGCCAAGACTTCGATTTGTGGCTGGCTCTGACGGCAAACCACGAATTCAGGTTCCATGTGTTCGCCGAGGCGCTGACCCGGTATCATGTAATACCCGGCAGCATCACCAGTCAGGTAGCCAACCGCCACCGCTGCAACCTGGAAATCCTCGGGCGCTATGGTCGGGTTACCGGGGTGAATATGTTTACTTCGCTGAAGACAATGGCCCAGCGCGCTGCGATTATTCAGTTTCAAACTACGCAAGCCTATGCCGCTCAACATAAATGGACCGATGCCCTGGTGACGATTTTATTGACCCTGCCGACACTGCTTTTGGTGCTGGTCTCTTTTCGGCTGAAGGCATCGCACCGGCCTGACTGTTTTCAGGAAGACGCGTAGGATGGCCGTGCTTGCGCCCGCAACTGTCCTTGGTGTAGGAAACGCCTCATGAAAATATTTTTATGGCTGTGGATCGGCATGGGGACGTTGGCTTATTCCTGGCAGTTCTCTTCCTACATTGACCCGGTGATGACTTTGTTGGGCCTGAAATGATGGCCTTCGGCGTCCTTATATTTGAATTTGCCGCGTGCATTGGCTTCGGTGCGATCGCGCTGCGGCTGCTTGGGTTGCTCGACACCCTGCACCGCGCCGAACAGGTCGCCTGGGGGTTCGCCATTGGCTTTGGAGTGCTGGGCTGGCTGCTGTTTTTCCTGGGCATCGCCGGTCTTTATACGCCCCTGGCGCTGGCAACCTTGTTGGTGGCGGGTGTCGTTGGCCTGGTGATTATATGGCGTGGTGACTGCAAAGCCGCCGAAGAAGCCCCTTTGTCGTATACGCCATTTGACGGAATTTTGACCGCCGCCTTGGGTCTGGCCCTGTTATTTGATTTCTTCGAAGGGCTGGCGCCGCCGGTGGATGGCGATACACTGGCCTATCATTTCGCCCTGCCAAAGTTGTTCATCGAACAGGGACACCTGTTTTTTGTTCCGCGTGCCATGGATGGCGCGATCCCCCTGCTTGACCAGATGACGTATATCCCGGCTCTCGCCCTGGGTGGCGAAAAGGCACTGACCCTGTGGACAATGGTTTCCGGGTGGATGGCTAGTTTTCTGCTTTTTCAGGTGTGCCGCCGTTTTTTGGATCGTCGCTGGTCACTGGCCTTGGCGAGCATTTTCCTGACCGTTCCTGCGGTTGCGTATGGCGGTGGTGGAGGGCAGGTGGAAATTCGAAATGCGCTGTTTGTCCTGGTGTCGGCATTTGCCATTGCCGATGCGGTGCGTTCGGGGCGGCTGCGGTTCGCGGTACTGGCGGGATTGGGGGTCGGCTTCTTTGTGGCCGGGAAGTACACCGGTCTTCTATTTGCGTTGGCCTCGGGCCTGGCCATTTTGCGCCAGCGCGCCTGGTTCTCCCACGGCCTTGTACTAACGACGGTGGCGATGATTGCGGGCGGGCAGTGGTATGTGTGGAACTGGCTGCATACGGGTGACCCGTTTTTTCCGGTACTTTTCGGCGTGCTGGAATACCGGGATCCGGCGATTTGGTCGATCGAACAAAATGAAGCGCTCAAAGGATTGCTGTCGACACTTGAAACGGCGGTTCCAGTTTCGCTATTCTGGGCCATCGCCTATCCTTTCGTCGCGACCATCAAGGGGTATCCGGTCTTTGAATCCGGACGTACCGGTTTTGGCCCATTCGTCCTTTTGGCCCTGCCGTTCGCTTTGGCCGGAGTCTGGCACTTCCGCGAAAAACTTAAATCCTCCCCGCTTCTCACCATCGCCCTGATCGCTGCGTTGTATTACGCGCTGTGGTTCTTTTCAGGTGCGTCGCAAAGAGTGCGTCAGATGCTTCCGGCGCTGCCCTTGCTGCTGGTGTGCGTCGGCGTCGCGGCGGCGAAGTGGGCAAAGGTGGTGGAAATGACGAAGCTACTGGCTGCCGCTGTCCTGGTAACGTTGGGATTACAACTTGCCGGCCAGGGACTGTTTTCGTTGGGCGCGATCAAATATGCCCTCAAGGACCAGTCGCGCGAGGATTATTTGCGCCGCTATGTTACCGGGTACGCCACGGCGGAATGGGTCAACGGCCACCTTAAGGGGCCTGTAAAACTGTATACGCGCATGCGGTATCTGAACTACCTACTCGACGTGCCGTATTTTTATTCGCATGCCCAGCAAGAGGGCGTGATCTATAACGCGCGAATTGCCACGGACGTCCAAAGGTTTTTCAGAGAGCTCAATACTCTCGGCATAACCCACATGGCCGTTTTTGAAGATTCCCAGGAAAACACGCCGCCGCATAAAGGCGGCCATATGTGGCGACCCTTGCTGGCCGCCGGATGTTTGGATAAAATCGCAGAAATCCAGGTCAAATCGCTGGCGTCGAGGACGTTGCAGATAGCCAACACCAGCCGCAACTTCATTTTGAAAATGAACAACGGTCCCTGCGAAGTACCCTAGGACCGACTTAAAAAATCTATCAGTTTTTTGCGTTTAACCTGACCTAGTCCAGCTCGAACGCGTCCTTGTAGTCGCGCTTCATGGCTGGGTCCTGGCTTTCTTTTCGCAACACGGCGTTTCCGATCACCAGCATTTCAGTTTCCGTTCCCATAAAGCAATGGAAGGCGTCTTCGGGTGTGCAGACAATCGGCTCACCTCGCACATTGAAGCTGGTGTTGACGATCACCGGACATCCGGTCAAGTCCTTGAAGCGGCTGATCAGCGCGTGGTAGCGGGGGTTGGTGTCGGCATGGACGGTCTGGATGCGGGCCGAATAATCAACATGAGTCACCGCTGGAACGGACGATCTGGCGACGTTCAATTTGTCGATTCCGAATAGGGCTTGTTCTTCTTCGCTCATTTGTTTTCGGCGTTTTTCGGCGATATCGGAAACGATCAGCATATAGGGGCTGTTGCAATCCAGGTCGAACCACTCGGCTAAATCTTCACGTAGCACCGAAGGCGCGAAAGGCCTGAATGATTCGCGGTATTTGACCTTCAGGTTAAGCAGCTTCTGCATTTCAGGCGAGCGGGCATCCCCTAAAAAGGACCGGCCGCCAAGGGCGCGCGGGCCAAATTCCATGCGGCCCTGAAACCAGCCGATGGCCTTGCCGTCGGCCAGGGCTTGGGCGGTGACATCAATCATCGCGGTTTCATCTAGGGTTTCGAAAACGGCCCCCGCGTCGGTCAGGCGCGTCTCGATTTCATTCTGATCGTAGTCGGGGCCCAGGTAAGAGCCCCGCATGGCGTCGCCACCTTTGGCCACGCTTCTGGATTGCCCCAGGTGTTGGTGATATGCCGCCAACGCCGCGCCCAGCGCACCGCCGGCATCGCCCGCGGCGGGCTGCACCCAGACATTTTCAAAAGCACCATCCCGAAGAACCTTGCCATTGGCGACGCAATTCAGCGCCACGCCACCGGCCAGGCACAGATTTCTCTGGCCGGTTTCCCGGGCCAGTGACCGGGTCATTTTCAGCATGACCTGTTCCGTCACCGCCTGAACCGATGCCGCCAGGTCCATGTGGCGCTGGGTCAGCAATTCTTCCGGCTGGCGGGCGGCTGAGCCGAACAGATCATCGAACCGGGGGCTGGTCATGGTCAGGCCGGTGCAGTAATCGAAATATTTCTGATCTAAGCGAAACGATCCGTCTTCCTTGACGTCGATCAGGTTGTCCAGCATCAGCTGCGCGAATGTGGGCACGCCATAGGGGGCCAGCCCCATGACCTTGTACTCACCGGAATTGACCCGGAAACCCGTATAATAAGTCATCGCCGAATACAGCAGGCCGAGCGAATGGGGGAAATGGATTTCCCTGGAAATTTCCAGCTTGTTGCCGCTGCCTAGGGCGACGGATGTGGTCGCCCATTCGCCGACCCCGTCCATGGTCAGGACGCAGGCGCCTTCAAACGGTGACGGATAAAAAGCGCTGGCCGCATGGCTGTAGTGATGTTCGGAGAACAGCAGCTTGTTCTGCCAGTCAAAATCACCATCAAATTCCTGAAAGCGCTTTTTAAGAAGATCTTTCTGGAACAATTTTTCCTTCAGCCACAGCGGCATAGCCATGCGGAACGAATTGAACCCCTTGGGCGCGAATGAAAGATAAGTCTCCAGCAGCCGTTCGAACTTCAAGAAGGGCTTGTCGTAAAAGGCAACATAATCGACCTGGGCGAGTTCTATGCCGGCACGTTCCAGGCAAAAGGCGATGGCATTGACCGGGAAACTCTCATCGTGCTTTTTCCGGGTGAAGCGTTCCTCCTGGGCGGCGGCCACAACATGACCATCCTGAATTAAAGCGGAAGCACTGTCATGATAGAATGCGGATACACCTAAGATATACACAGTAGCTGGGCCCTAGAAGATAGTATAAATAAACGGAGCGATTGCAGACCCATGACTTAAGATGACGAGCCCACCGAACAGGGCCATCATGACAATAATCGGCAATAACCAGAACTTTTTACGTTCTTTCATGAACGCCCATAACTCAGATATAAAATCCATACTTCAAGTCCCTAAAACTGGCGTTTCATGGTGTCGGGAGCGGGAGATGGCGGCGTACGGTAGACCCAATAGCTTTTAACAGATCTGTCAAAACCCAGATCCAGGGGCCTTTTCCCAATGGTGCGCATTAGGAGGCCAATTGGCGTAATTGTTAGAAAAAAAATCAGCCCCATGACCAGTGGGCTAACGACCCGGTGCAACAAAAGTCCGAAGCGGAACCACAACTTGTTCAGTGGTACCAACAGACGCGGAAGAACAAGCCCGGAAAGCCCGAAACTGACCGCAACGATCAGGGCCCAAACGCGAATGACATCTTGCTGGCCAACCCTAGTAAACAGTGGAAATAGGGCGATAACCAAAAACATGACGGCAAACACCAAGCCAAAAGCCCTTTCGGAGCCGATCTTGACATCATCACTTTCAGTCAATTTTTCATGAAAAGAAGGCTTGTTCGACAATTTCATTCCCTCGCAATATGATGGGTGTACTATGTTTAAAAGATGTGTAAAGCTAATTGACGCGCTGCCAGAGGGGAATCGAATAATTTTGGTTAGGGGCAGGGCTCATTAATTGTGACAGAAGATTACAGTAGCAGCAATGCATATAGCTGAGAAGAACATGTGCGCGCACCGGTCATGTCTGTTGGGACCTGCCTGAGCGTTTTGGCAAGTGGCATGGCGTTTATGTTCGTGATGATCGCTGGTAGAAGAGAGGTGTCTGAGCTAATCTTTCCGAGGCGGTTGCGGGCCCGGACTTTGAGGGTCTCTTTGTTGATGGCGGTATTGTGCGGGTTCACCAGCACGGCGCGGGTAAAAAAGAACGCGACATGCTGGCCTTCAGGCGCAATCGGGGAGGTCTGACGACCAAAATTCATGCCGCAGTTGATACTCTGGGCAATCCTGAGCGGCCTCTGTTAACGGTCGGATATACCTCCAAATATAGTCGGGGGGACGTCTTGATTGACGCTTACAACGCAGATTATATCGTTGCCTATGATTCGAATAACTTTGTTGAAATAATTGAGATTTCCGGCGCGGCGGCTGTTATTCCCCCAAGGAGCAACAGGAACGAACCGCGTGAGTAAGACAAGGAAACTTACAAAGAGCGCAATCGCGTGGAACGGTTCTTTCAAAAGATCAAAAATTTTTGACGCATCGCAACTTGCTACGAACGGTTGGCTCAAAACTACCTGTCCATGTTATAACTCGCCGCCACCGTGAATTGGCTTAGGTGATTGCGAACGCCCCCTAGTTGTGCAATCCATCAGCGCAGTTAATATTTACAATTTAAGGTAGATATACTGTATCCATATCACCAATAGTACGAGAAGTGTGTTTATGTCAGGATATAAATGGCAAAAACGAACCCAAATTGAATAGTTTGTCATGATGCTGGACAACAGGTCTCTAATCCCTAAATTCTTTCTGAACATTTTTAGGACTTCACATGGTAGAATCTACTCACGTCAACATTCAGCGTCTCACCAGCGAAGAAATGGCCGCCTGGCCCGCCCACGGCGTGGTCAAGTTGGAAAAGCCTTTTGTCGACGTGCGGGGCAAGATCCAGCCGCTGGTCGATGAAATGATGCGCAGTGCGGTGATGATCGAATCGAAAGCAGGATCTCTGCGCGCCAACCATTATCACAAGACGGATTGGCACTATTGTTATGTAATATCGGGGGCCATCGAATACTTGCACCGACCCACCGGCAGCGATGCCGAACCGGAAGTAATTATGGTCAATGAGGGGGAGATGGTATTTACACCGCCGATGATCGATCACGGCATGAAATTTCCTGTCGATACAGTTTTTCTGACCCTGTCGCGAAACCCTCGCGATCAGGCTACTTATGAAGCCGATGTCGTGCGCGTCGACTTTGTACCGACGGAAGGCCTAAAATCGTGGACCCCGGAAGACAATGATACGTGAGCAATGATCTTTGTCATCGGCGCTCAACCTGTCGTTTGTGCGGGGGAGCAAACTTGGAATTGGTTCTGGGTCTGACGCCGACGCCGCCGGCTAATGCTTTTGTCACCGAAGAACAAATCAACGAGCACCAAGAGACTTTCCCGCTTGATGTGTTCTTTTGTGAAGACTGTGCCCACGTGCAGTTGCTAGATGTGGTCGACCCGGCACATCTTTTTGAAAATTATGTCTATGTTTCCGGAACTTCTCCTGTTTTTGTCAAACATTTCGAAGGTTATGCCAACACAGTCGCTGAACGTTATATCGGCGAGACGGCAAACAAACTGGTTGTCGATATAGGCTCAAACGATGGCACCTTGCTAGGCAAGTTTAAGGATCTAGGCTTAATGGTTTTGGGTATTGACCCAGCACGAGATATCGCGGCTGAAGCCTCGGCCAGCGGAATTGAAACAAAAACCGCGTTCTTTACGTCGATGTTGGCAGAAGAAATCCGTCAATCCCATGGTCCCGCAAAAGTTATCTGCGCTAACAATGTTTATGCCCATGCAGACGACTTGATTGATATTACCAGAGGCATACGCGCCCTTTTGGCCCCAGATGGTGTTTTTGTTTTTGAGGTTTCTTATCTTGTCGACGTTTTTGAGAAGACTCTGTTCGACACCATTTATCACGAGCATGTCGCCTATCATTCCGTTAGGCCGCTGAAGCGGTTTTTTGCTGAACAGGGCATGGAGTTGATTGCGGCAGATCGTATTAGTTCACACGGCGGTAGTTTGCGGGGAGTGGTTCAGTTGGCTGGTGGGCCTTACAATATCGAACCTTCAGTAAATGAATTGATATTGCTGGAGGAGGGGTTGGGCCTGAACAAGACTGAAACTCTCCGCCAATTCGCGGCCAAGATTGATGCCTGTAAGAGTCAGTTGATTTTTTTGCTCGAAGAACTGAAGGCATCCGGAAAAACTGTCGCAGCATTTGGCGCGCCCGCCAAGGCAACCACCTTGATGTATCATTTCGGTATCGGCCCGGACATAATTGACTTTATTGTTGATGATAGCCCATTGAAACAGAATATGTATTCCCCCGGAATGCATATTCCGGTCTTGCCTTCGGCGGCCATATACGAGAAGGAACCAGATGCGGTCGTGATTCTTGCATGGAATTTTGCCGAACCGATTATGAAAAATCACGCGGCTTATCTGGAGCAAGGCGGGGAGTTTCTGGTTCCGTTGCCACGCTTTCAGAGTTTCAAATCTTTGAACTAAAATGAACGTGAGTGAATAAAGGCTCGGCTCCAATGGTAGTTAGCCGCAATCTGAAAATCGTTGTTTTTATTTTGTGTCTATGCTCCGCGGCGGCAATGTACTTTCGTGCGGATGCGTTGTCCTGGGACCGAGCGGCCCTTTCGCTGGCAATTGCCTGGGTGGGGTTTGTTCCGGGATTGGTTTTTCTGGCAACTCCCCACGCTGAGCGCGACCCCTTCCCGTTAATGCCTTACGTCGGCCTGTTTTATGCCATTTTTTTTGGGCTGAGCGGGTTCACAGGGGTATATTTGAGAAATAACGATAGCGGAATGATCCGATTTTTTGGACAGTCCTATCTGGACCAGATTAGCGTTGAAGCACAGGTATTGGCACTTATTGGAGTTGCCTTGATGCTGAGTATCTGGGCGAGAACGAAACAATTTTTTTCAAGCTGGATCCCGAGATACCCATTGCCGAATAGTTATCCTACCTGGCGATTGCAGGTCCTGATCTGGGGGCTGGTCATCAGCAATCTTTTATATGTTCACTTTCCCCTTATTCGGTCTCTTCCTTCAATTGGACAGTTTCTGCAACCAGCGGGTTACGTCGGGTTTGCGTTGATGCTGGCAATGCACTATCGGGGGGACTTCCCCCGGTGGCAAATTTACACCTATTTCGGACTTGCGCTTCCTCTGTGGGTTGGCGGTCTGCTGGTTACCGGTTCCCTGACGCCATTGATGCTGGTCGCAGGACTTTGGGTTGCCGTGCATCTATATTTTACCGGGTGCCTGCCGTGGAAATGGTTGATGACATCAGCACTTATGCTGGTTCTTGCATACCCCATGATGAGCGGCTTTCGAAACCTGACCTGGACAGGCGGATCGTCTCAGAATGTTGTGCAGAAATTGAGACAGATTGATGACGCCGTCGCAGGATTGGTGTCATTGCGAGGGGCGCAGTTATATGAAAGAAGTACCGGGGTTTTACGGCGATCAGGGTTAATTTTTACCTTTAGCCACGTCGTAGAGGAAACCCCGCAAAAAGTATCGTATTGGAACGGCGAAACCTATCGGCCAATGGTTACCAGTTGGGTTCCCCGAGCGTTGTGGAAGAACAAACCGGAAGAAAAGGCGGGTTACGCGTTTGGGGTGCGGTACTCGCTGATAGGGATTTTGGATACACATATGTCATACAATCTGCCTTGGCTGACCGAGCTTTATGCGAATTTTGGCCAGATTGGTGTTATTTTGGGGATGTCTCTGATTGGCCTGTTCCTCGGTTTGTTGGATTGTATATTCAACAGACGAGGATCGAGTGTTTTGGAATATGGTATTGGCGCGGCAATCCTGCTTCCGTTGTCCTTCCAGGAATCCAACCTCACTCTGATGATAGGTAGCCTGTTGCCTTTGGCTATTTGTTTGTGGCTTTATTTTTCAGTTGGTCTCCGTTTTATGACGAGAAAGGCACTCTAGTTTCCACGTTTGCGTTGAGTTGCTGTGCAAGCCGGCCTATACATCGAGCCCAGTAGCTTGGCAGACTTTAAGTGTGCCAATTTGTTGTTTCGCCTTCGGCTATTTTGTAAGCCATTAGTTTGAATCATAGGTGTCTTAAAATCATGACAAGTTTCCTATTAAAATCCGACATTGATGAAATCGTAAACCGCTTACGTGAGGACGCGCAGTCTTTTTCTGGGAAGACCGTATTGCTGACCGGTGGCCGGGGGTTTCTCGGGCGTTATTTTATGGAGGTTTTTGGCGCCCTTAACGAGGGTATCCTTGATGAGCCTGTAAAACTTGTCGCCATGGACAATATGATTACCGCAGGCAAAGAAGGGGCGGAAATCCCGAATTTTGAGAATGTCGAATTTATTGAACATGACGTTACCAAAGATTTCAATTGGGAGGGTCCGCTCGATTATGTAATCCATGCCGCAGGAATTGCATCACCTTATTACTATCGAGCATATCCTCTGGAAACCTTGGAGGTGGCGATTACCGGCACACGTAAAATGCTGGAACTGGCCGATCAGCATAATGCGCGATTTGTATTCTTTTCATCTAGTGAAATCTATGGCGATCCTGATTCCAAACATGTGCCTATGGCTGAGAGCTACCGAGGGAATGTGTCCTGCCAAGGCCCGCGAGCGTGTTACGATGAAAGCAAGCGAGTTGGCGAAACGCTTTGTTATATCTTCCATAATTCTCACGGGACGCATACCAATACAATTCGGCCCTTCAATGTTTTTGGCCCGGGTATGCAGGAAACTGATTACCGGGTGCTGCCGAACTTCGCCAGCCGCATTAAGGGTGGCAAGCCGCTCCATGTATATGGTACCGGGAATCAGACACGGACCTTCTGCTATATTACAGACGCCATTGTTGGGTTTTTACAGGTCGTTCTGAAGGGGGTTGCGGGAGAAGCCTATAATATTGGCAATCCGGACCCGGAAATCTCCATGATTGATCTTGTGAAGCGTATTGAAAAGGTCTCGAGCGTAAAGACATCTTATGATGTGGTCGAATACCCTGACAGTTATCCAGCCGACGAGCCAAACCGTCGCGCGCCAGATATCAGGAAAGCCCGGCTGCAACTGGATTACAGCCCTGAGGTTGAGCTGGACGAAGGTTTGCGGCGATTTCTTGACTGGTCAGACCAAAAATATATTGGTGAACAGTAAGGACAAACAGCGCTCTCCTGTAATGCTTTCTGATAGGGGGCGTGCCTGACCTATAAGGAGAGAAGGCAGGCCGTCGTAACAAGCGGTGAGCGGGCTCTTGTTTTGAATCCAAATCAGCTGACGTTTGCTCCGCTCCGGATGATCGAGGTTCAATCGGGGAGATAAATCAGCGAAGGCCATTTCAAGCGCACCGACTAAACCGGCGCTCATTTTTCAAATTCCCGCGTTTCCCCTTCCGCCCCAATCGGATATAACCCCAGTCATGACTTGGGGACTGTCCGCGGGGCTTTTTTTTGCCGTTTTTTTCGCCACAATTGGGGCGACAAAAGTTGTGCTCAACCAGCTGCGACGGCGTTCTGTTCTGGACCTTCCCAACGACCGCTCTAGCCATAGCGTTCCAACCCCTCGGGGCGGGGGGCTGGCTGTGCTGTTTGTCTTCCTCACATCCCTCATGCTTCTGGCAGCCTTCGGCGATGTTCCGAAGCCGCGGGCGACTTGGCTGTTCGCCTTGACATTTGCCCTTGGGGCCCTGTCTTGGGCAGACGATCTTCGCGGGCTTAGCCCGTTTTTGCGTTTGGGGGGGCATATTGTCGGCATCGGCATAGCGATGGCTCTGGGGCTGATTGATGGCCCGGTGTTTGGCGGGATACTGCCGCCACTGTTAGATAAGATTGCGGCGGCCTTTCTATGGGTTTGGTTTGTCAATTTGTTCAATTTTATGGATGGAATTGACGGCATTGCCGGGATTGAGACCGCATCAGTTGGTTTTGGCGTTGCGGTATTGGTGGCGCTGTCAGGAGTTGGCGGCGGGTTGCACTATATTTCCCTGGCTCTTGCCGGGGTGGCAATGGGATTTCTAATCTGGAACTGGCACCCGGCCAAAGTTTTTCTGGGTGACGTTGGTAGTGTGCCGCTCGGGTTTCTTCTGGGATGGTTGCTCTTGTCCATCGCCGCCAAAGGATATTGGGCGGCCGCCCTGATACTGCCAGCCTATTTTCTGATCGATGCGACACTCACCCTATTGAAGCGGGCATTGCGCGGGGACAAAATTTGGCTGGCTCACCGAGAACATTTCTACCAATACGCTGTGGTGCACGGAAAATCGCATGCCGAGGTTTCAAGCGCCATCGCCGTGGCAAATGTTTTGTTGATGGCACTTGCTCTGACAGTGACATCGGGTCAGGAGCACTGGGCAATTATCGGAGCGGTCTGCGTGGTTACGGTTTTGATTTTGTGGATGCTTAGACCCTCTAAGACCGCGCCAACCGAAGGCCGCGGAGAATGAAAATCCTGTTCCTGACAGAAAATTTTCCGCCGGAAACCAACGCTGCCGCCACCCGGGTGTTCGAACGCGCCTGTTACTGGGCGAAATGGGGACATGAGGTGACGGTGTTGACATCGGCACCTAATTTTCCACAAGGTAAACTTCATGAAGGATATAAAAACCGCTGGCGGCAGGTGGAGGAAATGGACGACCTTCGTATCGTTCGGGTCAAAACCTATATCGCAGCCAATCAGGGGGCGGCCCGCCGTACTCTGGATTTTCTGAGCTTCATGGCCAGCGCTTTTATCGCCGGGCTGTTTGAGACTCGCCCGGACGTTGTTGTCGCGACGTCGCCGCAGTTTTTTGCTGCCGTTGGCGGTTGGGCATTGGGGGCGGTTCGGCGGGTGCCTTTTGTGTTCGAGCTGGGCGACCTGTGGCCGGCCTCTATCGTCGCCGTTGGTGCGATGCGCCCAAACCTGCCCATTCGCATGATTGAAAAGCTGGAACTGTTTCTGTATCGCCGGTCAGCCTCTGTCGTGGCTTTGACCAATGCCTTCAAGGAAAATCTGATCGCCCGCGGTATATCATCTGAAAAAATTGCCGTCGTCATAAACGGTGTCGATCTCTGGCGGTATGGGCCGCGTCCGAAGGATGCCGCTTTGCTGCAAGAATGGCAGTTGAGGAACAAATTTGTGATCGGTTATGTCGGCACGCATGGCATGGCGCACGCCCTGATGAACGTTGTGGATGCGGCTGAAATCCTTAAAGACCAGCCACAAATCTGTTTTGTACTGGCCGGCGCCGGGGCAGAACGCGAGATGCTCATTGAAAATGCCGCCCGCCGCAACCTCGACAACGTTATCTTTATGCCAGCCCAACCCAAAAGCCGCATGCCCGCCGTGTGGAGCTTGTGCGATGTGGCGCTGGTGCATTTGAAAAATTCACCGGTGTTCAAAGACGTCATCCCGTCGAAAATATTCGAAGCCATGGCCATGGGGTTGCCACTGTTGCTGGCCTCGCCGGAGGGTGAGGCAAGTGATATTGTTGACAGACATAACGCAGGACTTCATGTGCCGGCAGAAGACCCCAAGGCTTTGGCGGATGCGGCTCGACGACTTCATCAGGATGAGGGATTAAGACAGCAACTTGCAAAGCAAAGCCTCCACGCCGCTCCGTCGCACAGCCGGGAACACCAGGCACGCCATATGATTGAGGTTCTTGAGCGCGTGGTGGCGGGTGATGGCGCGAATGTTGCCAACCTGGAACCTGCGATTGAGGAGAAAGCCTGATGCGGGTGCTGGTTACCGGCGCGACTGGATTTGTCGGCAGATTCCTGTGCCCGTTACTGGCCAAGCGGGGGCACCAAGTTACTGCTGCCGTGCGCACGATGCCGGATAAGGCCGTTGAAGGCGCCGTCAGGACCATCGCAATTGGAACGATCAATACTGATACCGATTGGTCAGATGCCCTGGACAACATAGAGGCCGTTATCCATCTTGCGGCCCGTACTCATGTTATGAATGACAGGGCGGTGGACCCAGAAGCGCTTTATCATGAGGTTAATGTCGGTGGCACGACACGGCTTGCCCAGGCGGCTCTTGATCGCGGTGTTCAGCGCCTTCTGTATTTGAGCAGCGTCAAGGCGTTGGCCGAACGTTCCGGGGGGCAGGCACTAAATGAAACCCTAACCCCGGCCCCAGAAGACGCCTATGGGCGCACCAAGCTTGCGGCGGAAAAAGTGTTGCTGGATATTGCAGACGGAACTGACATGAGGGTCACTATCCTTCGCCCGCCACTCATTTACGGGCCTGGTGCGAAAGCCAATCTTCTCAGCCTGATCAAAGCCTGCGATAAGCGCCTGCCGTTGCCACTCGGGCTGGTTAGCAATAAACGTAGCCTCGTTTTCCTCGGCAATCTCGCCGACGCCCTGATCTGTGTTCTGGAAACGGAAAGCCTGTCTGCAGAAACATTTCTGGTCAGCGATGGGGAGGCCATATCCACTCCAGAACTGGTGCGGCGGATCAGTCATGCCCTCGGCAGGTCGCCGAGACTGGTTCCCGTTCCGGTCTGGATGTTGAGATTGGCAGGCAGCCTGACCGAGAAATCAGACACCATCGACCGCCTGACGGGGTCGTTAGAAATTGATGACAGCAAGATTCATCAACAGCTGGACTGGACCCCTCCGTTCAGCATGCTACAAGGACTTGAACAGACTGCCGCTTGGTTTAACGATCAGGAAAACCGTTAGCTCAAACCTCATGCTCTATAGAATTACCCGCCGCGGACTGGTTGCTTATGGTCATGATATCTTCATGGCGGCCATTTCTTTCTGGCTGTCGTTTTATCTGCGTGTCGGTGATGCCTGGTTTTTCTATGAAGATGAAGGACTAATCACGGCTGGTGTGCTGCTGATCCTCATTTCGGCAATCGTCTTCTGGTTTTCAGGGTTGTATCGCGGTGTCTGGCGGTATGCGTCGATAACCGATCTCTGGGCGATTACAAAGGCCGTCACCCTCATCTTCCTGTTGTTTGCGTTCGTTATGTTCCAGTGGACGCGGCTGGAGGCTTTGCCCAGGTCTATATTGATCATCAACTGGTTTGTCCTCATGGCCCTTTTGGGCGGACCCCGGTTTTTGTACCGATTGGCCAAGGACAAGCGGTTCGATCTGAGCGCCGGTACGATCAACGCAAAACAGATTCCCGTTTTGTTGATTGGGGCGGGGGACGAGGCCGAGCTGTTCATCCGCGCTGTGCGCCAAACCAGCGATGCGACATACAGAATCGTTGGTATTGTCTCTGAAAACAAACGGCGTGTCGGCCGGCAAATTCATGGTATTGAGGTCATTGGCACAACCCAAGATCTTGCGGAACTGATCATACCCCTGAAGGACCCGGACCGGCCCCGCCGACTGATTCTGACGAAAGACGATCTTGACGGGGCGATGGTTCGCTCGTTGCTGGACCAGGCGGAGAGTCTTGGCATGACCTTGGCCCGAGTGCCGCAGGTTACCGACCTCAAGGCCGGCGTTTCCGATAGGCTGGAGGTGCGCCCGGTCGCCATTGAGGATTTGTTGGGGCGGGCACAGACGCCTCTTGATCGCGACGCGATGCGCGATTTAGTGGAAGGACGCCGGGTCCTGATTACCGGGGCCGGAGGCAGTATCGGTACCGAACTTGTTCGCCAGGTTTCCGCCTTTGGTCCGGTCGAGCTGGTGCTTGTCGATCAGTCTGAGTACGCGCTTTACACGATTGATCTGGAGGTCGCGATGGCGTGGCCCGATCTCAAGCGTGATGCGGTGATTGCTGATGTTCGTGACGTCGGTCGGATTACGCAGGTTGTCAATGAGGCCCAGCCGGAGCTTGTTTTCCATGCGGCGGCTCTCAAGCATGTGCCCCTGGTCGAGGCCAATGTGTTCGAAGGCATGAGCACCAATGTCATTGGTACGGCCAATGTGGCAAACGCCTGCGCAAAGGCGAAGGTCGAGACCATGGTCATGGTTTCGACAGATAAGGCGATCAACCCGAGCAGCATCATGGGGGCATCAAAGCGATTGGCGGAGATTTACTGCCAGGCGCTTGATCTTGATCGCGTCAGAGCGCCGGTGACCCGTTATGTAACGGTGCGCTTTGGTAATGTTCTGGGGTCCACCGGTTCCGTGGTGCCTTTATTCCAACGTCAATTAGCGGAAGGGGGCCCACTGACGGTGACGCACCCAGATATGACCCGCTACTTCATGACGATTAGAGAGGCCGTAGAGCTAATTCTTCAGGCCTCGGCCCTTGGTCACTCGGATCGGGAGGGTAAGATATTCGTCCTCGATATGGGGGAACCGGTCAAGATCATGGATCTCGCGACCCAGATGATCCGCCTGGCCGGACTGACACCTGGTAAAGACATCGATATTGAAATCACCGGCCCGCGCCCAGGAGAGAAGCTGTTCGAAGAAGTCCTGCATGATGGCGAAAACCTGATCTCGACAAATGCGCAGGGGATTCTCCTTGCGGCCCCAAGGACCGCTGATCTAACCGCCATGTCAAACGTCATCGAAGAGTTACGGTCAGCCTGCCGGGATGCTGATTTCGATGTTGTCATGAACGCCATTCACACCTTCGTTCCAGAATTTCGTGAAGTCGGTGTGGCGGCAAAGGATGAATTGCCAAACTGACTTTTCCTTCAACCCCAAACGAACGAGACACCGCTATGCCCTCACCCATTAAACGTGCCCTGATATCCGTTTCCGACAAGACCGGCTTGGTTGAGTTTGGTCGTTTCCTGAGCGAGCAAGGGGTGGAAATCCTCTCAACCGGTGGATCAGCGAAAGCCCTTCGCGACGCCGGGGTCGATGTAACTGAGGTCTCCGACTTTACCGGGTTCCCGGAAATTATGGACGGCCGTGTCAAGACTCTGCAGCCGACCATTCATGGTGGATTGCTGGCGGTGCGTGGAAATGCGGATCATGAACAGGCGATGACAGATCATAACATCAAACCCATCGATCTGCTGGCGGTTAATCTGTACCCCTTTGAATCCACGGTCGCCGGCGGCGGTAGCTTCGCAACCTGCATCGAAAATATCGATATTGGCGGTCCGGCACTGATCCGCGCCGCCGCCAAAAACCATGCCTTTGTTACGGTGGTGGTTGATCCGGGCGACTATGACCGGGTGGTGAGCGAAATGAAATCGGCTGGCGGAGCGACAAGCGACGAATTTCGCACGCGCCTGGCGGCCAAGGCATATTCTCGTACCGGCGCCTATGACGCAGCCATTTCGGGCTGGTTTAATGCGCAGGTTGGAGAGACATTTCCGCCACGCATTGCCTTCGGTGGGACGCTTAAGCAGACCCTTCGCTACGGAGAGAACCCTCATCAGAAGGCGGCATTCTATAGCAATAGTGAAAACCGCCTGGGTGTGGCGACAGCCGAACAGCTTCAGGGCAAGGAGCTCAGCTTCAACAATTTCAACGATACGGACGCGGCATTCGAGCTGGTTGCGGAATTCTCTGATCAACCCGCCTGCGTTATTGTCAAACACGCCAATCCCTGCGGTGTTGCGTTGGCCGATGACCTGACCACAGCTTATCAACGCGCGCTGGCTTGTGATAAGGAAAGCGCCTTTGGCGGCATCATTGCGTTTAACCGCGCACTTGATGCGAAGACAGCCACAGAATGCGCAGACCTGTTTGCCGAGGTCATCATCGCACCGGAGATCGATGCCGGGGCCCGTGATGTTCTGACAGCCAAGAAGAATCTACGTGTTCTGGTCACGGGAGGCATGCCGGATCCGACAGACAGTGCACCGATGATCAGAACTCTGGCTGGGGGTTACTTGCTGCAGGGCCGGGACAATCAGGTTCTTGATGAGTTGCGGGTGGTGACCAAACGTGTGCCGACGGATGCAGAAATGGCTGATCTAAAATTCGCCTTCAGGGTTGCCAAACACGTCAAATCCAACGCCATTATCTATGTGAAGAACGCCGCAACAGTCGGCGTTGGGGCGGGGCAGATGAGTCGCGTCAACTCATCCAGGATCGCCGCCTGGAAGGCTGCAGATGCGGCAAAGGTCGCGGGGGATGTGGAAAGCTGGTCGATTGGTTCTGTTGTCGCCTCTGACGCTTTCTTTCCCTTTGCGGACGGCTTACTGGCGGCAGCAGAGGCGGGAGCGACGGCGGTCATACAGCCCGGTGGCTCAATGCGTGACGATGAGGTCATTGCGGCGGCGGATGAAGCGGGCCTCGCCATGGTCTTCACCGGCATGCGTCATTTCCGGCACTGAGAATTCAATCCAAAATGCGGAACGTTGTGTTTCTGCCGGGGTTCATGTGCGATGAAGACCTGTGGGCAGATATCAAACCCGGATTTGCCGGGCTTGGCCGGCCCTATTTCGGCGACTACGGAACGGGTGAAACATTTACAGAAATGGCGACCAATGTCCTCAAATCTGCACCGGCGCATTTTTCACTGATTGGATTTTCCATGGGCGGATATGTCGCCCGGGAAATGGCACTTCAGGCAGCAGAACGTATTGAGGCGCTGGTTCTGATTGGGACCTCAGCCCGAGGCGACGATCCAGATAAGACCTTACAAAAAGAGGGTCTGGCCAAGCTCACTCGCGGGTCCTCATTCAGGGGCCTATCCAGGCAGGCCTGCAAAACATCCCTGCATCCCGAACGGATGGACAGTGATGATTTGCTCGATCGAGTTCAGGCGATGGCATTGCGGGTTGGTAAAGAAGCATTTATGCGTCAGCTCCGGCTCTTCCGCAGCGACAGTCACGATAAATTGAAAGACATTCAGACCCCAACGTTGGTTGTTGCGGCCCGGCAGGATCAATTGAGATCAATTGAAGAGGCGAATGAGCTGGCCTCAGGGATCCCCGACGCGAAATTGGCAATCATAGAAAACTGTGGTCACATGATACCCATGGAACAGCCGGGTCCGCTCCTGGACGTGATTACAGAATGGCTTGATCGCGAAAGAGATTAGAATTTTCGTTCGGCAACCAGGTTACGATCCATACGTTCCAGACGGATGTACTGGGCGAGGATGTGCATGAGGGACTGGTGCACGTCTTCGATGATACCGTAATTATCGCCGTTGACATGAAGATTAACATCCGCCAGCTCGGCTGATCGTCCGCCACCAAACCCGGTCATGGAAATGACATGAACGCCGTTTTCTTTTGCCCATTGGCAGGCGCGGACGATATTTTCGGAATCTCCAGATGAGCTGACCGTGATCAGGACATCGCCGGTATCGGCCATGGAGCGGAGTTGGTAGGCGAAGACATCATCGTAGGAAATGTCGTTGGCAATGGCGGTGATGGTTTCGATGGTGGAACTCAACGAGACGACGCGGGGTCGTAGTTTCGTATCCGTCTGACAGCCCTTCATATGATCGCAATGGAGATGATTCGAAATGGCCGCCGAGCCGCCATTGCCACAGGAGAATACAGTGGCGCGACGTTCATAGGCCTCGCCCATAATGCGTGCCGCTTCCGCCATTTTTGCGCTGTCGACGGAGGCTGAGGCCTCCGCCAGATGACGAAAATAGGCCTCAGTAAAGCTGCCTGCCGTTGAAAATTTCTGGTCCGGAAATGTCATGGCCCGCACTATTGCCCAAACGCCCGGCAGCTTCAACACCTGCGTTCAGGGCCCTCTCAATTCGTCCCGACACATCGTTCGCGTGAAATTTTATCCACTGCTGGTCATGGTCCGGATCTGGCGGCTGGCGACAGCGATCATGGAGAGATCGTTGACATCAGTTGACCACAGTTCGGCCAGCAGGAGTTCTGTCGGCGCGACGGCACTCTGGTTGGCGGTGATCCAACTTTCGACACCCTTTTTGGCCTCAATTTTTGTGCCGGAATGATCAAGAACGAGATTGGTCAGCGCCAGCTGGTGAGCGTAGATTTCCTCGACCAGCGCGGCGATGGCAAGCTGTGCCCAGTGGCTTTCGGTGTCCATTGTGTCGGTTGCGGCCCGCAATCGGCCCAGTCTGAACCTCGTGCCGACGGCGAAGTAAGTTCGTGCCACATCCAGAACAGGAAGTTTGCGACGGGCAGCCAGTCGAACGACATCACACCCGGAATAAAGGTTGACCAGCCCAGCGATCCTGAGCGCCAGCGCCTCCGGCACGCCCTTATCCATGTAGGGTTTTGCCCGTTTGTGCGCGTCCGAGACATAATGAGCCGGCAGGGCCTTACTAATGCCTTCCGCCATTTCGGATATTCCGGCCTGAAATTCCATAACATGACTGCCGATATCAAGACCGGCTCTGCCGTTATGCAAGAACCAAAGAACCACCCAGTCAACCAGGTGATTGATATCGTTTCTCAAGGCGACCTGGGTCGCGGCTGGGACCTTGTTGTCCAGCGCCTCGACCTCTGCCCAAAGTTTGGTGAGCTGGAAAACGTCAACAGCAATAGTGTAGGCACGTGCAATTGCTGCAGCCCCGAGCCCAGTCTTTTCGACAAAAGAGCTGACGAATGTGTCACCGGCTCGGTCGACCAGAGCGTTGGTTACCCGGGTTGCTATAATTTCCCGGCGAAGGCGATGGTTCCGAATCTCTTTTACGTATTTTTTGCGAAGCGGTGTTGGGAAGTAATTAATCAGATCTTCTTCCAGATAGGGGTCGTCGGGCATATCGGATGCGATTAGCTCATCATAGAGCCAGATTTTGGCATAACTGATCAGCACTGAAATTTCAGGTCGGCATAAGCCGCTTTTGATCAGGTGCCGTTCGGCGATGGTCTCGTCATCTGGCAGAAATTCCACGGAGCGGTTCAGTCGATCTTTGCGTTCCAGCATCTTCATGAGGCGCTGCTGACTGTCCAGTGCCAGGACGCTGTGGGACTGGATCTGGGTTATTGCCTGGGACTGCCGGTAGTTGTGGACCAGCACCAGATGGCCAACTTCGTCTGTCATGCTTGCCAACAATACGTTCCGTTGCTTTTCGTTAAGGCCGCCGGACTCCGTCACGGCGCCCAATAGGATCTTGATGTTGACTTCGTGATCCGACGAATCGACGCCAGCGGAATTGTCGATAGCATCTGTATTCATGCGTCCGCCATGCATGGCGAATTCAATACGTCCCAATTGCGTGCAGCCCAAATTGGCGCCTTCGCCAATGACCTGGCAACCGAGTTCGTTTCCATTAACTCTGACGGCATCATTGGCCCGGTCGCCTGCGTCAAGGTGAGATTCCGCTGATGATTTAACATAGGTCCCAATGCCGCCAAACCACATCAACTCGACCTGAGCGCGTAAAATGGTACCCACCAATTCAGTCGGTGTGACGGTCGCTTTGGATATGCCAAACCGCTCCCGGATTTCCTTCGTCAGCGTCAGGGATTTGGCATTTTTATCAAAAATGGCCCCGCCTTTGGAGAGCACCTTGGTGTTGTAGTCCGCCCAGGACGTGCCGGGGGTATCGAACAGCCGTTTGCGCTCGACCCAGCTTTTCGCCGAATCCGGATTGGGGTCGACAAAAATATGCATGTGGTTAAAGGCCGCCAGCAGTTGAATATGCTTGGATAGCAACATGCCATTGCCGAACACATCGCCTGCCATATCGCCAACGCCAACGACGGTGAAATCTTCCGACTGGATATTCTTACCCATTTCCCGGAAATGTCGTTTCACCGACTCCCATCCCCCGCGGGCCGTGATCCCCATTTTCTTGTGATCGTACCCTTGCGAGCCGCCGGATGCGAAGGCATCCCCCAGCCAGTGACCGTACTCAATGGAAACGCCATTGGCGATATCGGAGAAGGTCGCCGTTCCCTTGTCGGCGGCCACGACCAAATAGGGGTCGTCATCATCATGACGAACAACGGATTTGGCCGGAATAATTTTCGGGCCTTTGATGTTGTCTGTCAGATCGAGAAGCCCGGCAATCAGTATTTTATAGCAGGCAATTCCTTCTGCCAGAAATGCATCACGCCCGCCTTCCGTGGGTGGCCGTTTGACCACAAACCCGCCCTTGGAGCCAACCGGCACGATAACCGCATTTTTTACCTGCTGGGCTTTCACCAGTCCGAGAATTTCTGTGCGGAAATCTTCGCGTCGGTCCGACCAACGCAACCCGCCGCGGGCAACATAGCCGAAGCGCAGATGGATGCCCTCGACGCGCGGGCTAAAGACGAATATTTCGCGGAACGGTTTGGGCAGCGGCAACTCGTCAATCATCTGTGAGTTCAGTTTGAATGACAGATAGGCCTTGTTGCTGCCGTCTTCCGCAGGCTGGAAATAGTTTGTCCGTGTCGTGTTTTCGATAAGATTGAGATAGCGGCGCAGAATGCGATCTTCATCTGCGCTGGCGATCGCATCAAGGGCACGGGCAATTTTTCGGCGTATTCGCCCGGCGCGCTGATCGGCACCTTTGACCGTTGCCGGGTCCATGCGACACATGAAGAGTGCAACGAGATCTTTTGCCACTCCGGCATTCGCGGACATGGTTCGTTCCATATAATCTTGCGAAAACGCAATGCCAGCCTGACGAAGGTATTTACAGTAAGCCCGTAATACGACGACCTCGCGCCATGTCAAACCAGAGCGCGCGACAAGTGCATTAAAGCCGTCGCTTTCGGTATCGCCCCGCCAGACACGGCGAAACGTATCATGAAAATTATCGCGAATAGCGGCCAGGTTGACCTGACTGCCATCTCGGGTTTCCAACCCGAAGTTATGGATGACCATCTTTCCGCCACCCGCGTCTTTCAAATCGACCGGATGGGGACCCATTTCGTCAATGACCTTGAAGCCCATATCTTCAAAGATTGGCAGCACATCGGACAGGGCCAGCGCACCATCGGGTTGATAAATCTTAAAGCGGAGGGCATTGCCAGTCGATCCTTGCGCCCGGTAGAGATTGAAGCCAATTTCTCCGGAGGTGATGGCGTTTTCCAGAACGCCTATATCCTGAATGATTTCGTCCGGATCGTAGCGCTCCTGATAGGAGCTGTCGAAAGCATCGGCCCAGCGCCTGAGCACATTACGGGCCTGCTCCTCGCCGGAACGTTCGGTTAGGGCATCGCCTAGATGGTCCGCCCAAGAGCGCGCCGCCTGGAACAACCTCTCTTCAATTGCCGCATGATCATAATTCGGAATTTTACCATTCAGCATGGGCACAATAATGTGACAGCGTGCCAGGGATGAGTCGCCCAGCTGTGTAAAGAAGGCGGCGATCCGGCCATTAAGTTCCTCGGCCAAAATTTCCTGAATGCGCTGGCGCAGATCCGTGGTGTAGCGATCACGTGGTATATAAACCAGGCACGAACAGTACCGTTCCAGCTCATCCCGGCGGATGAATAGCGTGGTTCGCGGGCGCTCCAGCAAATGCAGAATACCCATGGTGGTCTCGAAAAGGGCGTCATCATCAATCTGGAACAGCTCATCTCTGGGATATGTTTCCAGGATGTTCATGAGGGTCTTGCCGTCGTGGCTGTTGGGCGTGAATCCAGAACGCTCCAGCGTCAATTGAATTCGGCGCCGCAGAAGCGGGATTGAGCTCGGGATACGGTTGTAAGCGACGGACGTAAACAGGCCAACGAATAACCAGTGCCCGATCAGTTTACCTTTTTCATCGAGACGCTTGATGCCGATCGCATCCATATGTACCGGCCGATGAATGGAAGAGCGGTGATTTGTCTTGGTGACCAGCAGGATATCGCGGTGCCGGGCGAAGGCCCGGACTTCCGGGGCTTGACTGCCATCGCCGCCCCACTCTTCAAAGACCGACAACTCCGGGTCTCGCAAAATACCCAAACCCGTTGTTGAATCCAGCATCAACCCGGTGGACCTGCCCTTGCCTTTTGGCCTGTATTCGCGAAATCCCAGGAACGTAAAATTGTTGTCGTGAATCCAGCGTAAGAACTCGCGGGCTTCGGAAACCTCGTCCAGGTGGTAACCTTTTGGCGATGTGTGCATGTCTTCGATTATCTGTGCCATGCGTTCACGCATGGGCAACCAGTCTTCGACCGATGCCCTGACATCGCGCAGAATCTGCTCCAAGCGTGCCTTGATTTCAGACAAGCGTTTGCCTGATTGGTGGGTAATTTCGATATGCATGATGGATTCTTTGCGAGAATCCGCATCCGCCATTCCAGGCTCGATGACCCCACCCATTTTGCCGGCCTTGTTGCGCCTTATTTTAATCATGGGGTGGATCAGGAGGCGGGTTTCGAGCCCCTGCCAGCCGAATTCAGAGGTGATAGAGTCAACGAGAAATGGCATGTCGTCGTTGATGATATCGACTACCGTGTGGTCGCTTTCATATCCGTGCTCGCGAAGCGTCGGATTAAATACATGCACCAGCGCCTTTTTATTGGCCCGGCTTTCACCAAATTTCCAAATCCGGTAAGCCCGATGGAACAGTTCATTGGGTTTGCGTCCGGCCAAATCTTGCTCAGGAATGTTCGCATAAAAATGACGAACAAACGGCTCAATTTTGGCAGCCAGCTCTTTTTTGAGTGTTTTGCGCGCGGCTCCAACAACCTTGTTCAGAATATCGGCTCTGCGTTTATCTTCGGCTTTTGGCATATGCTGATCCTCTTATTTGTCCACTGGTTCGCGGATTTCTGAAAGGCTATCCGATTCTTGAACAAATTCAAAGAGTTCGTGCAAATCGTTGGAATATTTCGAAGGCCGTCGTCGGCCCACGACATTTGTGGGCAAATCTAATATGGTTAAACGAATGGTGCCGAGTGGTATGTGAATGAGGGTGTGATGAAATTTTCTATGCGCCTGAATATCAGGCAGAGCCGAAAATCGACATAATTACCATGGCCTGTGGCACTGTCTTGAAGAGCACCGGGAAGACCGTTCCTGAGTCCGAAAAAATCTCTAAATATAGTGTCAGTCGGACGACATCGTCACGGCAAGGTAGAGGGCAAAACCGGCAGCCCCAAGCGCAACGACGATAAACATCCAGCCAAAAATATCCTCATCGCCCGAAAAATCGAGCTGCATGATGACCAGTCCGGTAGTGGCGAAAAACTTGAAAGCTAGCGCCAGAGAGCCAGCGGCAACGACCAGAGACAACACGCCAAATCGCGAGCGCGCCATATCCGAAACACTTTGCCCTTTCTTGGCCATGACCTGTCTCCACCCAAAATCAAATTTACATGACTCTAGTCTATTTTCAGGAAGCTGCCGAGTCACTCTATATTTGTATACGCGGTGACGGTAAGGGACCGTGATGGAAAACAGGAGAGGGGCGGGGAAATTGGAGCGGGCGATGGGATTCGAACCCACGACTTCAACCTTGGCAAGGTTGCGCTCTACCCCTGAGCTACGCCCGCGTTGACGATTTTCGTCAAAAGCCGGTGGATAATACGCAATGACGCTCTCTTTGCAAGCGCCAACTTGACTGTTGTGGCCGCCTTTTATGTGGGGCTTGTTTGGGGCCTGTGGCAACGTTAATATCCGCCCCGTCATGAAGACTGAAAAAGACCTGTTCCAGCGCTTTAATGAACTTGGGGTGAAGACCGTCACCATCGAGCATATGGCTGTATTTACGGTCGAAGAGGCGAAGGCGGGGCGTGGCGATTTGGCCGGGGCTCATTCAAAAAACCTTTTTTTGAAAGACAAGAAGCAGCAGCTTTGGCTGATTATTTGCCTGGAAGACCGAGAAATTGACATGAAAGCGCTTCGCCATAAAATCGGGGCGGGGAACCTGTCGTTTGGTAAACCGGATCTACTCGCCCGGGTGCTTGGCGTTGAGCCAGGCTCGGTTACGCCGTTTTCTCTGATCAATGATGCTGAGACCCTGGTTCGTGTCATTCTGGATCAGGAAATGATGGAAGATGATTTTCTGAATTTTCATCCACTGACCAATACCAAGACAACGCAAATTTCGCCGGATGACCTGCTCAGGTTCATCCGATCCTGTGGGCATGAGCCGGATGTGGTTAGCCTGTGATGGATAAAATCTGATATATTCGAGCGACCTGACAGTCACGTTGAGAGACGCTGTGGACTTGCGAAAAGACCATAAAGACGCCATGTAAGGGGCGCAACAAAAGGGAAAAAACGATGGAATTCAAACTTAATCCCGACGGCTCCATGGCACCCAGTGACGGTGCCGGAGGCGCGTCTGGAGCCACAGGAAAGCAACCTGCCGGCGCTCAGGGTGGTCTTTATGTCGAACCCAGTCTGGATGATGGTCATGCTTCCGCTCCGGCACCTGCGGGCGAGTTGATCAAAGACAGCGACACCGCATCGTTTATGAAAGATGTCATTGAGGAGTCAGCGAAGGTTCCGGTAATCGTTGATTTCTGGGCGCCTTGGTGCGGTCCGTGCAAACAGTTGGGCCCGGCCTTGGAGAAATTGGTCAAACATGCCGGTGGACTGGTCAAGCTGGTCAAGGTCAACGTTGACGAAAACCAGGACCTTGCAGCGCAGATGCGCGTCCAGTCCATACCTGCCGTTTATGCGTTCAAAAACGGTCAGCCGGTTGACGGATTTACGGGGGCAGTGCCGGAAAGTCAGCTTAAAACGTTTTTTGACAAGCTGCTTGATGGTGCAAAAGCCCCGCTTGACGCCGCTCTTGATCAGGCGCAAGAGGCTCTGGATGCGGGCGATGGTGTTACGGCCGGTACCATTTTTAAGGAAATTCAAACTCAGGATCCCGGCAACCCGAAGGCCATTGCAGGAATGATCCGGGCCGCCATGATGATGGGGGAAACGGATTTGGCTCATGAAATGGCCACCAGCCTGCCCGATGACCTGAAGGCAAAACAGGAAATTTCCGCCGCGATTTCCGCCCTGGAATTGGCGGAACTTGGAGATGGCGTCGACAACGGAGAGCTGGATGTGCTGAAATCCGCTTCAGAGGCGGCACCGGCGGATCATCAGGCGCGTTTTGATTATGCCAACGCCCTTATTGGCGCGGGACGTAATGAGGAGGGGCTGGAAGAATTGTTTGAGATCATTCGCCAGAACCGGGCGTGGAACGATGAAGCAGCCCGCCAGCAAGTATTAAAGGTGTTTGAGGCACTCGGCCCAACCGACCCTGCAACGCTGGACGGGCGACGCACATTGTCCACAATACTCTTTTCATGAGAAGACCGACTTACGATTTGACAGGGGACGATCTTCCCCGTGAGATCGCAATCTTCCCCTTAAGTGGGGCCGTACTGCTGGCGAACGGGCGATTGCCACTGAATATTTTCGAACCCCGTTATCTGATGATGGTTGAAGATTCGATGGGCGAAGACCGTTTTTTGGGGATGGTTCAACCGCGTCAGTCGGAGGTCGAGACGGTCAGCGACGGTGAGCCCATCTACGATGTCGGATGCCTCGGGCGCATTACGGCTTTTGCTGAAACGGACGATGGCCGTTATCTGGTAACACTTTCAGGGCTGTCTAGGTTCCGAATCGTGGAAGAACTGGGGCTGCGCAACGGATATCGACGGGTGCAGGTGGATTATAAGGAATTTGCCCAGGATTTTGAACATGATCAGGTGCAGGGGTTCATTCGCCAACCTTTTATCGACGCCTTGCAGACCTATTTTGCCCTCTACGAAATCAAAGGATCGTGGGAAGCGTTGGAAAAAGCGGACGAGGCGACGTTGATCACGACGGTGGCCATGGCGGTTCCCTTCACACCGGAGGAAAAACAGGCACTTTTAGAGTGTGGAACGCTTGCCGATCAGGGCGAGTTGCTCCGTTCCCTCATGGAAATGGCCGTGTATGAAAAAGGGGGTGCATTGGCACCCGTTCGTCACTAAATATGCGAAGGACAGGACAATGACGACACAGGAAGTTGACCCGAAACTACTGGAAATACTGGTTTGTCCCTTGACCAAGGGGCAGCTTGAATATGACCGGGACAAACAAGAGCTGATCAGCACCAAAGCCGGGCTGGCGTTTCCCATCCGTGACGGCATCCCAATCATGCTGGTGGATGAGGCCCGTCAGCTTGATGATGGCCCCATTGGTGATGCCGGCACATGAAATATTCGATGTATCGGATATACAGGAAAGGTAAAAATATCTATGAGCGGTAATTTTGGATCCACACATATTCCTACTGAAATTCGCGTCAAGCGTGAAGAAAAGCTGCTGGAAGTGGATTTTGATGACGGAAAATCCTTCAGCCTAACGGCAGAGCTGTTGCGTGTGGAGAGCCCTTCGGCTGATGTGCAGGGTCATGGTCCCGATCAGAAAAAGACCATCGCCGGGCGCCGTCACGTCGGCATTATGGAGGTTGAGCCCGTTGGCAACTACGCTGTCAAAATCAAGTTTGACGATATGCATGATACCGGCATTTATTCGTGGCAGACGCTTTATGACTACGGTTTGCGTCAGGACGAAATGTGGCAGAACTATTTGAACGCACTGGAAGCTCAAGGTCTGAGCCGTGACCCCTAATTTATAGCGCCTCGCCGCGCATCAGCTCCCCTATAGCGCCTCGCCGCGCATCAGGCGGGGCAATTCACCAGCCAGCCCCATGGCGTGGCGCATAAGAGTTTTCTTGAGCGGCGGGATTTTGTTGACGACGGCCATCCCCAGATCACGGGCCAGCCTGATCGGGGTGATGTCGTTGGAGAACAGCCGGTTCAGCCCGTCGGTGGCGGCCAGCATCAGGGTGTTGTCAAACCGCCGCCATTGTTCATAACGTTCGAGCACGTCGCCACCACCGATATCCAGCCCCAGCCTCTTAGCGTCGGTTATCACTTCCGCCAGTACGGCGATATCACGCAGCCCCATATTCAGGCCCTGCCCGGCGATTGGATGCATGCCATGACTGGCATCCCCGACCAGGGCGAGGCGCGTATCTGTTGACCGATGGGCAAACTGCAGGCTTAGAGGGTAGGAAAACCGCGGGCCAACAATCTCTGTGCGACCCAGAAAATCACCAAATCGCTGGTCGAACTCAGATTTAAAGGCCACCTCATCAAGCTCAAGAATATGCGGTGCCAAGGCGCTTGTTTCCGTCCAGACGATGGAAGACATGTTGCCGGGAACATCACCGTCACCATTGAGAGGCAAAATGGCAAACGGTCCGGCAGGCAGGAAATGTTCGTGGGCGATGAAATCATGGCTTACGTCATGACGGACGGAACAGACGATCGCGGTCTGCTTGTAAGGCCAGCTGGTTATTCCGATTCCGGCACGTTCGCGCGTCGGCGAGCGCCGTCCTTCGGCTCCGATACACAGGCGCGCCATAACCTGACGGCCATCATCCAGAGTCGCGGTTACACCCGATGGTGATCTGTCCAGGTCTTCAACGCCCGCCGGCGCCAGAAAAGTGATGTTGTCGAAATCAGAAAGCCGATCCATGAGGGCGCGGCGCATGTGCCGGTTTTCTACCATATACCCGAACGGCTCATCTCCGAGATCACGATGATCATAATGTAAAAACAACAGGGAGGGCCCATCGGAGACGCGAATATCATTAATAGGAGCCGGGTCGTTGCCCAGATGCTGCCACACGCCAATCCCAGCGAGAACCCGTTCTGTCGCTAGGGCAATCGCCGAAGCTCGCCCGTCAAATTTAACGTCCAGCCCCTCACCTGGCGGCATCCTGTCGACCACGCAGACGCGATTGCCGGTACTGGCCAGGGCGATCGCTTGGGCGGCGCCAACAAGACCGCCGCCAACGATCAGGATATCCGTATTGATTGGGGACTCGATATTCATGGGCTCAGAATTATCGGATTTGGGAAAGATGTCCAGCACAAGGCAATGGCTAAAAATTAATCAAAAAAGAAAAATGATTAATAAATATGCATGTTCATATTGACATGATCCAACTTGTGTATCAGAAATTCATATTAACTCATTGATATCATACAATTTAATATCTGACGTCAAGTTTGGCACAGTCCTTGTAAGGTGCAGTGCAACAATGAACTTTGAATCAGAGGATCATACTCATGAAGCTGATAATGGCAGTCATTAAACCACATAAACTCGACGAGGTGCGTGAATCGCTGACCCCGTTGGGTGTCGAGGGCATGACCGTAAGTGAGGTCAAGGGATTTGGTCGCCAAAAAGGCCAGTCGGAAATTTACCGGGGCGCTGAATACACCGTCAATTTCCTGCCCAAAGTCAAAATTGAAATCGCCGTTCAGGAAGACGTCGCCGACCAGGTTGTGGAAACGGTCGTCAAGGCGGCGCAAACCGGAAAGATCGGTGATGGCAAAGTCTTCGTCTATCAAATTGATAAAGCCGTGCGCATTCGCACCGGTGAAACCGATAACGACGCGCTTTAAGCAGGAGAACATTCAATGCTGACCAACAAAATTTTTAACAAGGCCCTGCCGGTTATCGCTGGTGCGGGGGTTATGATCGCCCTGTCGGGCACAGAGGCTGCTGCCGCCGTCGATGGCGAAGTCGCTTATATCCTCAATACATTTTCCTTTCTGGTGCATGGATTCCTGGTGATGTTAATGGCCGCTGGTTTCGCCATGCTGGAATCCGGGCTTGTGCGCTCAAAAAACACGACGACGATCTGTCTGAAAAATATTGCACTCTATGCCATCGCCGGGCTGATGTTCTATCTGGTCGGCTATAACATCATGTATACCGGCGTCGCTGAAGGCGGCTTTATCGGCACGTTCTCGTTGTTCTATAACTCGTCCGACGCTGAAGTTGCTTTATTGGGCGCAGATGAAGCTACTGCCGAACAGGTGGCCGCGGTTGTTAGCAATGGTTATTCTGTGGCGTCTGACTGGTTCTTCCAGATGGTATTTGTCGCCACGGCGGCATCCGTCGTTTCCGGAACTGTAGCCGAGCGCATCAAGGTCTGGCCGTTTCTGATCTTTGTTGTTGTTCTGAGTGCGATTATCTATCCGATCCAGGCCTCATGGGTTTGGGGAGGTGGCTGGTTGGCCGCTATGGGCTTCTCCGATTTTGCCGGATCAACCCTGGTTCACTCCGTCGGTGGCTGGTGTGCTCTTACCGGCGCGCTGATCCTGGGGCCACGTAAAGGCAAATACGGGCCAAATGGGCGTGTAAACCCGCTGCCGGGTGCCAATATGCCGCTCGCGACACTGGGGACGTTTATCTTGTGGTTCGGCTGGTTTGGTTTTAACGGTGGATCACAATTAGCTCTGGGCTCGGCTGCCGATGCAACGGCCATGGCGATTGTCTACGTCAACACCAACATGGGGGCCGCCGCCGGTGTTGTTGCGGCGATGATCCTCACTCAGATCCTGTACAAAAAGATCGATCTGTCGATGGCACTGAATGGGGCGCTTGCCGGCCTGGTCGCCATTACTGCCGGACCGGACCTGCAAAACCATCTGATGACCGCGATTGTCGGCGCAATTGGCGGGCTGTTGGTCGTGGTCTTTGTGCCGCTGCTCGACAAGCTGAAGATTGATGATGTGGTTGGTGCGATCTCAGTTCACCTTGTGGCCGGGATTTGGGGAACATTGGCCGTCGGAATCTTCGGCTCCGGGTCACTTGCCACCCAGGCGATCGGCATTGTAGCGATTGGTGCCTTTGTCGTCGCCACCAGTGCAATCACTTGGTTTGTACTTAAAGCCACCACGGGCATCCGGGTCAGTGAGGAAGATGAGGCCCTGGGTCTCGATATGGCAGAATGTGGTATGGAAGCCTACCCCGAATTCGGGCGCGGTACTCAGACCATGTAACCTCTCCCCCTATAGAAATAGAAACGACTTTACAAACTTACTGGAAGGCTTTGGCCTTCCAGTTTTTTTTGTCAAAAAATTGGTGATTTGCATCAACGCGCGGGCAAAAATCGAGATCTAGAAAATTGCCCTACATGGGGACGCCAAAAAAATCGTAGGTGTATACAAATACCGCCCGGTTATACGATCTTCTTGACCTGTCGTTTGAATATCGCCGATTTCGGTCGCTGCGCCAGATGATCAGAGGCGGCGATCAGGGACGGCGATCTGGGACGGCGATCTGGGGCGCATCCTGGATGCTGGCATTGATACCGGGCGCAATATGGCCTTTTACCCCATCACCAGTCAGATCATCGGTATTGATCTCAGCCCTAATATGTTGGCGCGAGTTTTGGCTCGGCGTCGGCGGCGGAAGTGTCACGTGGATCTTTTTGAAATGGACGTCCGGGCGACCAGCTTCCCGCACTGACGGAGCTTCGCCGCATCACTAACCCAAACGGCGAGGTGCGCTTTCTCGAATACGCCTATTCAACGCGACCACTCAAACGCCTGATCGTGCTCCTCTGGGTAGCTTGGCAGCAAAATATCTTGGCCATTGCAGACCGTTAGATTTCGGAAGTTGGTCGCGCCTTTATTTCGAAGGCAGTTTGTCGGCCCTTTCAATAACTGAACCCAGAAGACCATATTCAAGCGCTTGCTTGGTGTTTAACCAGAAATCCCGCCGAGTGTCTTGGTGGATTTTTTCCGGTGTCTGTCCTGTAGCGGCGGCAAACAGTTGTTCAAAACGCTCACGCATTTTCTCCAGTTGCTCTGCCTGAATTTTGATATCGGAGGCACTGCCTGCAACCCCGCCACTTGGTTGATGAAGTAAAAATCGAGTATTTGGTAGGCAGAAACGGTTTTCCAGCTTCGCGCCAACAAAAATCAAGGCCCCCGCGCTGGCAACCCAACCACTTCCAATTGTACGCACGATTGGGCGGATAAACTTGATAACATCGTGGACCATATCGCCGGATTCCACATGGCCGCCGGGTGAGCTGATGAACAGGTTGATGGGTTCGTCACCAACTTCGGACAGGGCCAGAAGTCGTGAAACCGCTGTATGGGCAAGCTTGTCACTAATCTCGCCGGTAATGATCACCGCCCGGCTTTTAAAAAGGGTTTCTTCGACCAAGTCGTTGGTCGCATATTTTGAGTGTTTATCTTGCTCTTTAGTCATCATTAATCCCAAGGCAGTTAAATCAAGTTATTCGACGATATCTAGGGCACAGTTTACAGGGTGGTATCGTCTATCAACGGTCCTTATCCCGTGTGCTTTCCGGCTTAAAGATTTCTACGTTTCGGATCAAGGCGGGGCTAGAGCCCCGCCGTTGTCTATTTAGACGCCAATCCCTAATTGATTCGATTTTGGCGGTTTTCAATTAGATCATCGACGACGGCCGGGTCGGCCAGAGTCGAGGTATCTCCGAGGCTGCCAAAATCATCTTCGCCAATTTTCCGCAAGATCCGGCGCATGATTTTGCCGGACCGAGTTTTTGGCAGGCCAGGCGCCCATTGCAGCCAGTCTGGGCTGGCGATCGGGCCGATTTCCTTTCGAACCCATTGAACCAGTTCTTTTTTGAGATCATCGGTTGAGGCAACACCAGCGTTCAGCGTTACATAGGCGTAAATGCCCTGCCCTTTGATGTCATGCGGGGCGCCGACGACGGCAGCTTCAGCCACATCGTGATGAGCGACCAGGGCGCTTTCCACTTCTGCGGTTCCCATCCGGTGCCCGGAAACGTTAATCACATCATCGACCCGCCCGGTAATCCAGTAATAACCATCTTCGTCGCGCTTGCAGCCGTCGCCGGTAAAGTACCGGCCCTGATAGGTGGAGAAGTAGGTTTGCACAAACCGTTCGTGATCACCGAACACCGTACGCATCTGCCCCGGCCAACTCTCGGCAATGCAGAGGTTGCCTTCGCAGGCCCCTTCATGGGGGGCACCGTCTACATCAACAATCTGTGGCTGAATGCCAAAGAACGGACGCGTTGCGGATCCTGGTTTCAGTTCCGTTGCACCGGGAAGAGGGGTGATCAGGATGCCACCGGTTTCCGTTTGCCACCAGGTATCAACGATTGGGCAACGACCGTCGCCGACCACATTGTAATACCACATCCAGGCTTCCGGATTGATCGGTTCGCCGACCGTGCCCAGCAGGCGCAGTGATTTGCGGCTGGTTTTTAGGACCGGTTCATCACCATCGCGCATCAGGGCGCGAATCGCCGTTGGGGCGGTGTAGAAGATGGAGATATTGTGTTTGTCGCAAACCTGCCAGAACCGTGACGTATCGGGATAATTGGGAACCCCTTCGAACATTACGGTGATGGCGCCATTGGCGAGCGGTCCGTAGACGATGTAACTGTGTCCAGTAACCCAGCCGACATCTGCCGTGCACCAGTAAACCTCGCCATCCTGATAATCGAACACATATTTATGTGTCATTGAGGCATAAACCATATAGCCACCGGTGGTATGCAGGACCCCTTTGGGTTGACCGGTCGAGCCTGAGGTATAGAGGATGAACATCGGGTCTTCGGCATTCATTTCTTCGGGCGGGCAGTCGACTGACGCTTCTTTGCACGCCTTGAAATAACGAACATCGCGGCCTTCAACCCAATTGATTTCGGCTCCCGTGCGGTTGACAACAAAAACCGTCTCGACGCCGGGACAGGTTTCCAGTGCCTTGTCGGTGTTGACCTTGAGCGGGATCGGTTTGCCGCCCCGAAGGCCTTCATCGGCTGTAATGACGCAGTTTGACCCGCAGTCATTGATGCGTTGCGCTAGGGCTTCCGGTGAGAATCCACCAAACACGATGGAATGGATGGCGCCGATACGGGTGCAGGCCAGCATGGCGACGGCGGCTTCGGGGACCATCGGCATGTAAATGGTGACGACGTCACCTTTCTTAATGCCTCGCGCTTTCATGGCGTTGGAAAAACGACAAACCTGTTCGTATAATTCGTTATAGGTGATGGTCTTGGAAACGTCTGGGTCATCGCCTTCCCAGATAATTGCGGTCTGGTCGCCACGGGTCGCAAGATGCCGGTCAACGCAATTGGCTGACGCGTTCAGGGTTCCATCGGCATACCATTTAATGGATACGTCGGGCGCGTTGAAGTTGACGTCTTTGACCTGGGTGTAGGGTTTGATCCAGTCGATACGTTTGCCGTGTTCACCCCAGAAACCGTCCGGGTCGTCGACGGATTGTTTGTACATCTCGAGATACTTGTCATTGTCGCAATGCGACGCTGCGGCGATATCCGCCGGTACCGGAAATACGTGATGTTCACTCATGTTGCCGACCTTCCCTCTGTGAAAATTCCGTCTTTTCTGCCCGCTATCGTCGCAGGCGGCAGGCCCACCCTGCCTGGATTATGAAAGGAATTATGGCTGAATTTCAGAGTTATTCAAGGGATTGGCGACGGATTAGACGGCTGTGATGAGACCGTCAGAAGACAAGTTGAATATTCCTGCCGACAATCTGTGTTCTGACCTTTTCCAGGCCTTTGCCGGCGCAGGGGCCGGAAATGCAATGCCCGTCGTCGATATTGAACAGGGCCCCATGGGTCGAACACATGATGTGGGTTTTTTCAAGGTTCAGAAATTTGCCCGGCTCGAAATCCAGCGGGCTGCCGATATGCGGACAGGAATTGATGTAGACAAAGGCCGTGTCGCCCCGACGGACAACCAGAAACCCGCGCCTCCCGTTGGGTGTTTCGGCAATGAATCCGCCAGACTCCCCATCCGAAATATCATCCAGCGCGCAGAGAATTGTGGGTTCGCTCACGGATCAGCTCGGAATGACTTTTTTCCAGGGCAGGATCGTCGTCGACTCAAACAGCCCCGCCTTTGCATAGGGATCGTCTGCAGCCCAGCTTTGTGCTGCTGCCAGATCGTCAAATTCCATAATCAACAGGCTTCCGGTCATCTGTTCCGGCGTGTCGCCCAGGGTTGGCCCGGCGGCAAGAATTTTGTTACTGTGGGCCTTCAGATACGCCACATGATCGGGGCGATTTTCCTTCCGCAGGCCCATGGAATCAGGTTTGTCGGTGCAGGAAATGACGAAGTGCATGGATTAAATCTCCTCTAGAAACTTTCGCTGGTAAACGGCCGGTTCAGCAATTCCGAAATGGCTTTATCGATGTTGGCACCCTTGTTCAGGATGTCGTTTACGGCAGCGCAGATGGGGACGTCGACACCAAGCTCGACGGCAAGACCGGTGACGGATGCCGCGGTGAACACGCCCTCTGCTATGGAATTACGTTCCCCCAGAATATCGTTGAGTGCCTGTCCTTCGCCAAGGGCGACACCCAGAGAATAATTTCGGGACTGTAGGGCCGTGCAGGTCAGGGTCAAGTCGCCAATGCCCGCCAGTCCCATCAATGATTGGGCTTTCGCCCCTTTGGCGACGCCGAGCCGGACGACTTCCGCCAGTCCGCGGGTAATCAGGGCGGCTCTGGTGTTGTCGCCCATATTACGCCCTTCGACGATGCCGCAGGCGATGGCCAGTACATTTTTTACCGCGCCACCAATTTCCGCCCCAATCAAATCGTCGGATCGATAAATCCTGAAATGCGGTGTTGCCAGGGCTGCGGTCAGCTGTTCGCCGAGGTCGCTGTCTTTGCAGGCCAGGGTTACGGCGGTTGGCATATCAGAAGCGACTTCGGCGGCAAAGGTCGGCCCGGAGAGAACGGCCAGCGGTGCTCCGGGAAGAATGGCGTTGATGATTTCAGTCATCAACGCAGATGTTTTCTGTTCAATTCCTTTGGCGCAAATGACCACGGGTGTGTTGCGCGCGAGTGTGCCCGATAGTGTTTTCGCCATGGCCCGCACATGCTGGGCCGGCGTCACCAGCAGGACTGCATCGGCGCCCGAAACGGCTTCCGCCGGGTCCGTTAAAGCCCGGATGCTCGGGTTCAATTTAAATCCCGGCAGATATACAGTGTTTTCATGAGAATCGTTAATGCTGGTGACGACCTCAACTTCCCTAGCCTGCAAAACCACATCGCGACCGGCCCGTACGCCAACCATCGCCAACGCCGTCCCCCAGGCACCCGCGCCTATGACTGAAATTTTTTCCATAAGTATGTATTAACGTGGGGTAGGGCGGAGCGCAATTGTAGAGACCAGAATATGTCGGGAATTGACTTACAGGCTCTAAGGCACCGCCCTGTCTCAGTCTTCGGCCCGCACAATTGTCAGCAGTTCCGTCTCATGTTCGCGGCCACGCAGCAGGACGGAACCCTTAGAAAGTACCCGGAATTCAGGAGAAAGAGTGATCCGCTCAAGTAATTCTGCAGAAATCAGGAGAGCACAGTCCAGCGCCTTGCATTGCTGTTCAATGCGCGCTGCCGTATTGACCGTATCGCCAAAGTAGGAAATTTCCTGTTTCTGGTCACCACACTGACTAATCACAACAGGACCTCCGTGCAGGCCAACCCGGTAGGCTGGGATGGCGCCAAATTGACGCTGGTATTCTGAGGCCTTGGCGTTGAGCAGTCGCTCGATGGCAAAGCAACACCGCACAGCGCGCATGTTGGCGGCACCTGCCCTTAAGGGCCAGATCACGACGACCTGATCGCCAACATAACGGTGGATTTCTCCGTGATGTTCGACGATCGGTTCTGTGATGTCGAAAAAAAACCTGGTGATCATGGCTTGTACACCCACGTCACCTAATTTTTCGGCTAATGCCGTTGAACCGACCAAGTCCAGGAACAAGAAAATAGTGTCTTCTCGAACTGGCTGATGGTATTTGCCGAGGACAAAATTGACCAGGGTGCGTCCACCGATGATGCGGATGATCTGGACGACCGTATGCAGTACGATGATAATTATAAAGACGAGGATCAGAATACGATAAAATTGGGGTTTGGTGAGAAAACTAAGATCCAGCACCCTCTCGAAAACCATCTGACCCAGCAGAAACACCAAGATGACAATGGTGATAGTGATCATTGATTTGACCGCGATCGCAGAAAGGAAGTGAAGGCGTCGAAGACTGACACCATATCGGCTTGGAACGACAAAAATTTCAAACCCCCAGAAGAGCGCGCTGCCAGCGAGCCAATGAGCACCGCTTCTGAACAGGTGCTGGGCTAGACTATGACGTTCGTCGTAGTGCGTCAGGCCGCCTTCCAGCAGGCCGACGACGGTTGCTATCGCCACTAATGTGGCGAATAGCCAGATCCTGGATATCGTCAATCTGGACAACCGATGTTGCTCCTGCTCCTACGCGGGGCGCAGTATAGACCCGAATTAAGACAGGACCCACAGCGTCGTCCGAAATAAATCTTAGCCTGAAACTACGCTTTGATCCCCGCCCCTGTCGCAGGCGGTGCGTCCGGGTCAAGCGGCCATCTCGGGCGGGGACGAAACGTCATGGGGTCGCTGTGACCCAGGCCCAGCCGTTCAATTCCGGCCCAGGCGATCATGGCGGCATTGTCGGTGCATAACTGCACGGGCGGGGCGACGAAATTTAGGTCGTGCTCTCGGGCAAGGGTCGTCAGACGTTGACGCAGTTCCTGGTTGGCGGCGACACCACCGGCGACAACCAAGGTCCTGCCCTGCGGATAAAGGTCCTTGAACATGTTGATGGCATTGGTGCAGCGGTCGACCAAAACATCTCCCGCGGCTTTCTGGAACGACGCGCAGAGATCGCTTTTATCCTGCTCCGACACGGGACCGGGGGGAAAGTTTTCTATTTGCTGACGGACCTTGGTTTTGAGGCCGGAAAAGGAAAAATCACAGCCGGCGCGCTTTCTCAACGGACGCGGCAAATCAAAACGCTCGGGGTCTCCGCCCTGAGCATACCGTTCCACTGCGGGGCCTCCCGGGTAACCCAGCCCCATCATCTTGGCCGACTTGTCGAACGCTTCGCCCAAGGCGTCGTCGATTGTGGTGCCCAGGCGTTTGTAGCAACCCGGGCCTTCGACGATGAGAAGCTGGCAATGTCCGCCGGAAACCAGCAGCAGCAGATAAGGAAAAGCGACCATTTTGCCATCGGTATCACCGGTCAGACGTACGGTCAGGGCGTGTCCTTCCAGATGGTTGACGGCGATAAAGGGGATTTTGTGGACACTGGCGATGGCTTTTGCTGTCATGACACCAACCAGCACGCCGCCGATCAGGCCGGGGCCACCGGTTGCCGCGATGCCATCCAGATCACCATAATCCAGGCCTGCATTTTTCATGGCGTTGTCGATGATGGTGCCGATGGCATCAAGGTGGGCGCGTGCTGCGACTTCCGGGACGACCCCGCCGTAGGGACGGTGCTCATCCAGTTGAGACAGCACTTCGTTGGACAAAATTTCCCGTGCGTCAGTGACAACAGCTGCCGCTGTTTCATCGCAACTGGTCTCAATCCCTAAAACTTTCATCAAAAAACCTTTATCCGTCCCGCCCGCGACTTTACTCTCCGGGAACCTGACACTCACTATTTGGCGCACCTGAACGACAATGGCAACACCACACCCCTTACGTATTGGCACCAGAGGCAGCCTTCTGGCCATGGCGCAGGCTCATGAAACCCGGCGCCTGCTTGCCGCCGCTCACCCCGAACTGGCGGAAGACGGGGCGTTGGAGATCGTTGAGATCAACACCACAGGTGACATGGTGCAAGACCGGGCGCTTTCGGAAGTCGGCGGCAAAGGTCTGTTTTCAAAAGAGATTGATGCGGCATTGCTGGACAAGCGAGTGGATATAGCCGTGCACTCCATGAAAGACCTGGAAACCTGGATGCCGGACGGTATTTCGCTGCTGTCGGCGCTTGAACGCGAAGATCCGCGCGATGTCCTGATTACCAACAAGGCGGACAGTTTTGACAACCTGCCGGCGGGCAGCCTGATAGGCACATCATCGCTTCGCCGTCAGGCGCAAATCCTGAAACGTCGGCCGGACCTTAAGGTTGGCCTGTTCCGGGGCAACGTGCAGACCCGACTGCGCAAGTTGGCAGAAGGTGAAGCCGACGCCACGCTGCTGGCGCTTGCCGGATTAAATCGCTTGGGCAATACCGACGTGATTACCGAAATACTCGAACCTGATGTTGTGCTGCCCGCCGTTGCACAGGGCGCCATCGGGATTACCTGTCGCACCGATGATGAGCGTTGCTCTGACTTTATCCGCGCCATCAACCACGACCAGACCCTGACCCGCGTGACTTGTGAGCGGGCCATGCTGGAAGCGCTGGATGGATCATGCCGGACGCCGGTCGGTGGGTTGGCGGAGTTGAATGCAGACGGATCGCTGACGCTGCGCGGGTTGGTCGCCAAGTCAGATGGTAGTGAGGTGTTCGAGACCAGTCGTCGGGGACCGGCGTCTGGCGGGGTTGCGATGGGCAAGGATGCGGGCGAAGAGCTTCGCGGACGGGCCGGCCCGGATATCTTCAAGTAAATTTCATGCAAGTCCTGATCACCCGAGCGCGCGAGGATGCCGAACCACTGGCTGATGCGCTGGACCGCTCAGGCGTTCAATCGATCATTAATCCGCTGCTGGAAATTGTTTTAGTTCCAGGGCCGCCCCTTGATCTGACTGCCGTACAGGGTTTGTTGATGACCAGCGCCAACGGCGTGCGCACGTTTGGTCAGCGATCCGATAACCGATCCTTACCCGTCTACGCCGTTGGTGATGCGACGGCACGCGAGGCAAAAAAAACGGGGTTCACGACGGTCTTCAGCGCATCCGGCGATGTTGAGGCGTTGGCCGATCTGGTCCGGGGTCAGGGGGATCGGATTGTCGGGAGTCTACTGCATTGCACCGGGACAAAAATCGCTGGTGATCTTGGGGGTTTACTGGAGTCCTACGGCTATACCTACAGGCGCGAGCGTCTTTACGAGGCTGTGAGTGCGCGCCGTTTTAACCCGCAGACAATAGCTGAGTTTGAGGCCGGGCAGATTGACGGTGTTCTTCTGTATTCTCCACGCACGGCGGCAATTTTCGTCGATTTGGTTCGACACGCTAAGCTGGAACCTTTGATGAAACATGTTACGGCCTACTGTCTGAGTCACAATGTGGAGGTAAAGATTTCTGAGCTTGTCTGGAAATCCTGTCGCGTTGCGACAGTTCCCGAACAAGACGCTCTGATCTCGCTGATTGCCGAAGACAATTAACGTCAAGCTGTAGGGGTTATTTAAATTCCAGTCTGGGCGGGGCCGGGCTGTTCTGTTATATGGCGAATTGGTATAATCACTCGGGTCATCTGGCTGCATTGGGCAATCGCCTGCAAATGAGGAAATCAGGGAATGGCGGAGAGCCGTAAAACATCCACTAAATCTGAAAAACCAAAACCCGCAAGCAAACCCGCGGCGGCAAAAAAAAGTGCGCCTACGGCGGCCAAGGCAATGGACACAAAAAAAGAAAGTGCTGGAAAGCCTGCTGCTGACACTGCGGCTCCTGCGAAGCCAGGTATGACGTCTCCGCCAAAAACGGAAGCCGATAGAAATCCGGATCAGAACAGTTACGAAGTGGTCAGCCCACCGACACCGATTGACCGTTCCCACAAAGGTAATGGTATCGTCGGGTTTCTGTTGAGCCTTATTATTATTGCCGTGCTGATGGGCGGGATATACGTCACCTGGCCCAGCTGGTCGCCTTATGTGGCTGATCGGTTCCCCATGCTGGAATATAAACCGAACCCTGATCCACTGTTGAGCAAATTGACCGACCGGATTAATGCCCTAGAAGCGGAAGCTCAGGGGCGCTCTGCTGCCGAGCAGACCATCGCTGAAATGGAAAAGGAGCGGGCACGCCTTCAGGACGGCGTCAAATCACTGTTGGCGCGGTTGAATGAAGTTGAGAGTGCCGTCGGTAACGTTAAGCAGATGATCGCGGCGACTGGGGTTGGGGCCGAAAGTGAGGAGGCCAGACAATCATTCCAGCGCATTGCGGAGCGGCTTGCCGATCTTGAAAAACGGGGCGGTGCGGTCGCCGACCTGACCCAGCGGCTGAGTAACATGGAAGCCGTAGGGACCGGCGATGCCGATCTGGCCATCAAGCGGGCAGAAGAAGCCAACCAGCGCCTGAACGAAGCCGTTTCCAATATTGAATCCCGCCTAACTGAATTCGAAAACCAACGCGGCCAGCCAGCAACTGAGGACGCCGGTGCGACGGCAGCAGCGACAGCAACAGCGATGGTGCTGGCCATTAGTCAGCTGCGCAAAACAATTTTGTCGGGCCAGCCGTTCGACAAGGACTTGGAAGCCATTCAGGCCGTATCCGATGACGATCATGGTATGAAGGCGGCGCTGCTGGTCTTGGGTAAACATGCAACATCGGGGGTTGCCACGTTGGCCGACCTGCGTGAGCGGTTTTCGCAAACAGCCGGCTCAATTGTCGCGGCGGCCGGAAAAACCCAAGGCGGCAGCTGGATTGAAAATGCTGCCAACCGCTTGCGGTCGTTTATCGCGATCCGACAGATCGACGGGAATGCACCCGAGAGTTCCGTTGACAGCTATGTGCTTCGCGCGGAATCCAGCCTTAAGGCAAGCGATCTGCAAGGGGCCGTCAAGGCGCTCGAGGGCCTGGAAAAAGCCTCGCCGCTATCGGCCAAGGCGGCAAGTGACTGGATTGCCGCCGCCCGGGCGCGTCTGTCGGCAGAGCGCGCTGTCTCAAGTCTGCACGTTTATGCCGTTAGCCTGATCGCGGCTGCCAAGGAATAGGAAACGTTATAATATGTTGCGTGCTCTTTGGTTTTTGGCTGTCGTCGCGGCGATCATTTTTAGCTTGCTCTGGTTAACCGACAATCCTGGGCAAGTGGCTCTCGACTGGCGCGGATACCGAATCGAAACAAGCTTTGCCGTCCTCTTGGGGGTGGTTATCGCCATTGCCGTACTGGTCGCCCTGTTCTATCGGGTGTGGTTGTTCCTGCGCCGTGCGCCTGGTCAGGTCAGTGGGGTCTGGCGTAACCGTCGGCGCACTCAGGGATATCGCGCTTTAACTCAGGGCATGGTTGCCGTTGCCGCCGGTGACGGAGGGGAAGCACAACGTCAGTCAAAACGGGCAGAGGTTTTGTTAAACGAACCTCCATTAACCATGCTGTTGTCTGCCCAGACGGCCCAGTTGAACGGTGATGAGCAGGCGGCAGAAGGTTTTTTCACGGCGATGACGGAAAACCCGGAGACCGAGTTTCTTGGGCTCCGAGGCCTGATCGGGCAATCCATGAAAAAAGGTGATCATGATCAGGCACTCAAACTGACGCGCCGTGCCTATGGCCTGAAGCCCAAAAGCGAATGGGTTGCGCAAAACCTGTTTGAGTTGCAGATTCAGGAAAGCCAGTGGCTGGATGCGGGCGTTACAGGCGACGATCTGGTGCGCATCGGTGCCGTTGATAAGAAGGATAATCTTCATCGCAAGGCCGTACTTGCCTGTCAGCAGGGTTTGGATGCGCTGGCCAAAGGTGAGGCGGCGAAAGCGCAGGAACACTTTAAACGCGCTGTTGGTTTTGACGGTAAATTCGTCCCTGCTCTCAGCGCCTTTGCCGACACCCTGATCAAGCAGGGCCGTCAGCGCAAAGCCGTGCAACTGATCGAAAAAGCCTGGATCACGACTCCGCACCCCGATCTCGTCGCGCCCTATTGGCGGGCATCGCAGGCCGATGATGCAATGACCCGCATGAAAGCTTCGGAGCGGCTGGCGAAAACCAACGTCGGCCATGAAGAAAGTCATGTGGCAGTTGTTATCGCCGCCCTTGAGGCTCGATTGTGGGGTGAGGCCAGGGACCATTTGAAACGGATTACCGGCGACAGGCCGGATCAACTGGATTCGCGTATATGCCGGTTGTGGGCTGACCTGGAAGAGGCGGAACACGGTGATATGGACAAGGTCCATGAGTGGCTAACGCGTGCATCCCAAGCGGTTCAAGCTGCGACTTGGACCTGTACATCATGTGGCAACGCGGCGACAGCCTGGAGTGCCATCTGTGGAAATTGTCAGGGGTTTGATCAATTTTCCTGGCATCGTCCACCACATGTCAGCCGCCTGTCGGAAGGTGCATCATCCTTGCCTGCAGTCATCGCTCCTGAGGGAGGTCACATCGAGATTGCCTGAGCGGATGTTTGTGTTTAGATGCAGAGATGATGATCTTGGCCGTTGATATCGATATCCTGATCAGCGAAGTCGGTCCGCGTGACGGATTACAAAACGCCAATGGAATCATGGCGACAGCCGCAAAGAAAGCCTGGATTTCAGCCCAGGCGCGGGCGGGTTGTCGAGAGGTCGAGGTCTGCTCCTTTGTCCCTCCGAAGCTGGTTAAGGGTATGGCTGATGCAGCAGATATCGTCGCCCATGGACTTGCCCTCCCCGGACTGACCGTCGCCGTACTTGCGCCCAATCTACGCGGTGCCGTTGATGCCATGGCAGCCGGGGCCCACAAAATCACCCTTCCCGTTTCTGTCAGTGAAAGTCACTCTCAGGCCAATGTCCGCAAGTCCCGCGCTCAGATGGTCGAAGAGGTGCGTGCTGTCTGCGCCCATCGGGATCAGTTGGAAGCAGGGCAGCGCCCGGTCATCGAAGCGGGCATGACAACGGCGTTTGGCTGCACGATCGAAGGCAACGTTCCGGAACGTGATGTGCTGGAAACGGCGGTGGCCTGTGTTGAGGCCGGGGCTGACGAGGTCGGTTTGGCGGATACGTCCGGCATGGCCAGCCCCCAGCAGGTTAAGCGATTGTTTAAGCTGACGAAGGCAGAGGTCGATGACGCGCTTCAAGGCGTGCATCTTCATAATACCTATGGCCTCGGTCTTGCCAATGCCATGGCCGCGGTTGAGGCGGGTGCAACAGCGCTCGACAGTTCGCTGGGTGGCCTGGGGGGGTGCCCTTTTGCGCCCGGCGCCAGCGGCAATATCGTCACCGAAGACCTGGTCTTCATGCTGGAATCGCAAGGATTGCGCACGGGAATCGATTTGGCCGGTCTGATCGAATGCCGAGAAATCATTCAGGCTGCCCTACCCGATGATGTGCTTTATGGTTACGTTGCCGAGGTCGGCTTACCGAAAACCTTCAAATAATCGAGTGGCGAATTTTCGCTGACACCCACTCGCTGACGATTACTGTCGCCAAGATAACCAGCAGAATCACTGAAACCTGAGTCCATGTTACCGTGTCGATTGAGGCACTGAGCTGCAGTCCGATGCCGCCGGCGCCAACCAGCCCAAGAACTGCGGATTCGCGGATATTGATGTCCCAGCGGAAAACGGAAATACCGGCGAAAGCCGGTAGAATTTGTGGAACAATGCCAAAATTAAGGATTTGCGGGCCGGAAGCGCCGGTGGCTGTGATGGCCTCAACCTGGGACTCGTCGATTTCTTCAATGGCCTCATAAAGCAGTTTAGCGCAAAAGCCGATGGACCTGAATCCGATGGCCAGCATCCCGGCAAATACGCCCGGCCCCAAAATGGTGACCAGCATCAGGGCCCATAGCAGGGAATTGATGGACCGTGATGCGACAATCACGAACAACGCGATAGGGCGCACGAAGGCGGTTGATGGTGTCGTGTTGCGTGCGGCCAGAAAAGCAATGGGAAAAGCCATGACCACGGCCATCAAGGTTCCAAGCGTGGCGATGGCGACCGTATCCCAAACCGGGCGCCAAAGCGTTTCCATGTAACCCCATTTTGGCGGCACCATGCGCTCCACCATGTCAATGGTGATGCGGGGCGCATCGAGTACAAAAAACCAGATGGTTTTGTCTGATACCAGCTGCCAGCAATACATGAAGATTGCGACGGCAATAAATTGTGCCGCCCAGATACCGATCTGGCGGTTGCGATCCCGCCGTTGCCAGATTTTATCCGTTCCGGATGATTTGATCGGCATTACTGGACCCACTTTCTGACATAGCCTGAGCTGTATTCAACCGCCATGACAATGGCGATAATGATCAAAAGAATGGCCGCGGACGTGTCATATTCGTAGCGATCAAAAGAGGTCAGCAGGGTCGCGCCGATGCCGCCCGCGCCGACGATGCCGACAACAGCCGATTCGCGGAAATTGATGTCAAAGCGGTACATGGCGAGACCGATCATCCGCGGCATGACCTGCGGCTGAATGGCATAATTCAGCCACTGAAACCAGGAAGCGCCCGTGGATTTGACGGCTTCCGCCTGAACGACATCCATGTCTTCGATATCCTCCGCCAGTAATTTTCCATAAAAACCGACGGTGCCGACGGACAGAGCGATGATTCCGGCGAAGGGGCCAAAGCTGAAAATCTTCACGGCAAACAGGGCGATGATAATTTCGGGGAAGGTTCTGGAAAGGGCAAGGATTCCGCGTGAAAACAGATAAACCGGGCGTGGCGCCAGATTGCGCGCCGCCCCCAGTCCGACCGGAATCGACAGCCCGATCCCGATCACTGTTGAGACGACTGTCATCCATAAACTTTCATAGATACCGTCGAGAATATCTCCTGACTTGGACACAAAATCTGGAGGAAAAAAGGCTGAAACAAACCGTTCAGCTCGTGGCAGACCATCGGCAACCCGCCCCCAGTTGATTTCCATGGTGCCGAGCGCCAGCGCCAAATAAATAGCACCACCTACCGCGATGCCCCAGCGCAGCATGGGACTTTTGATGAAAGGTGGGCGTTTCCAGATACGGCTTATGGACATGGTCGTGCCCCCTCAATCGGCGGCGGCGGAATCGACCGCGCCATCCTCATCGTCTTCATCTTCGACTTTTTCGATGGTCGCCTCCCAATCCTCTTCACCGTAAATCTGGGTTAGAACATCAGGTGTCATACCATCAGGTGGGCCGTCGTAAACGATTTCGCCCAGTTGCAGTCCGACGATCCGTTCGGCAAACATCTGTGCCAGCAAGACATCGTGAATGTTGATGATGGCAGACAGGTTGCGCTCCTGACAAAGCTCACGGATCAGACGCATGATCTGACGCGATGTTTTTGGATCAAGAGACGCAGTCGGTTCATCAACCAGCAACAGTTCCGGGTTTTGAATGAGGGCGCGGCAGATGCCCACTCTCTGTCGTTGACCACCGGACAGTTCGTCGGCCCGCTTGTCGGCCATATGATCCAGACCGACCCGTTCGAGCAGCCGGAAGGCCTCATCAATATCGGACTGTGGGAATTTTCTGAAATAACTGCGCCAGAAACTGACATAGCCCAATCGCCCGGACAGCACATTTTCCATCACGGTCAGGCGTTCAACCAGCGCATATTCCTGAAAAATCATACCGATGCGGCGACGTACTTTTCGAAGTTGGCCCTGTGACAGGCCGGTCAATTCCACCTCTCCCAGATGAGCGGTGCCGGATGTCGGTTCGACCAGACGGTTGACGCAGCGAATCAGGGTGGATTTCCCGGCACCTGACGGTCCGATCAATGCCAGCACCTGACCGTTCGGAATTTCCAGATCGACGTCCTTTAGAGCAAGATCGCCGGTTTTATATTGTTTTGTAAGTTTAGTGAGGCGCAGCATTAAATTTCCGCCGTGTCGATTGAGATAAAGTGATTAAAAAATACCCTGTCAGAGGAGACACCTAATCAGGGGAGACACCTAAAATGATGCCTCCCCTGCCGGATGTCGTGTTGCTTATTTGCAATTGTATTTGATGTTGTTACCAGCGTCGATTTTGCGAATAACGGCCCAATCGGTTTTATGCTGAATGCCGATGAAACGATCTTCTTTCTTGAACTCTTTTTTGAGCTCGGAGCCCTCCCACGGGAAGGTAAAGAACGCCTGTTTGATTTTCGCAACCAGAGTCGGGTCAAGGTTGTGGGCATGACCGTAACCGGTTGTCGGGAAGGTCTGCGACTTGTAGATGGTGCGGATTTTGGTCGGGTCGACCACTTTGCGATCGATCATCCGGTTCATCACGGAGTTGGCGACGGAAGCCACTTCATAGTCTTTATTGGCGACTCCCAGAACGGAGTTGTCATGTTTACCCGAAAACGTGGTCTTGAAATCTACTTCCTTGACCAGCCCGAACTCACCCTTCAGCAGAGCGGACGGTGCCTTGTTGCCGGAGTTGGATGTTGGTGAGGTAAAGGCCATGGTTTTGCCTTTGATGTCGGCGGGCGACATGATTTTGGAGTCAGTCGGAACAATGATTTCCATCTCGTAGCCAAACGAACCATCGGCTTTAGCCATCATGGCAAATGGCACGAGGCCGGCGCAGCTTACTGCAATCGGGTTGGAGCCCGTGTTGAACCCAGCCACATGAAGGCGACCGGAGCGCATGGCTTCCAGCTGAGCCGCGTTCGACTGAACCGGGAAAAAAGCGACTTTTTTACCGGTCGTATTTTCCATGTGTTTGATGAAACCATCCCAGACCTTGGCATAGACGGCAGGGTCTTCAACCGGCGTGTAGGAAAAAATAATCGTGTCGGGATTTGCCCATTTGCTGGGATCGAGCGGCAGATCCGCCGTTTGATCGCGGTTGCGGTCGCAATACTGTTTGTCGAGCGTGCCACGATAGCATTCTGCGGCGTTAGCCGGGGATGATGCATTGGCGAAAACGCCCAATGACACACTGAAGACGGTGGCGGCCAGCAAGATTTTTGATAGTTTCATTATAGTCTCCCTCCGTTATAGGTCCGACCGGACGTGCTTATGTTTAAGTGTCGATTGTCTCCCGTGGCATCGACATTGACTTCAAGCACTCCAGTTCTCAATTGTGACAGTTTTTTTACAGTAATGTTACAAACCTACTGAGATCGCCATAAGTTGGCAATGTGAAAAAGTTCATTTTATCTTTCGTTTTTTTCGGTAATGAAAATTTGAACGGCCATGGACAATCTAAATCATGACAAACACTGGAATGTGAAGCTTGACAGGGCCATCACGCTTGTTAACTTGCGCCCAGTAAACGCCTAATGCCGCCTTAGCTCAGCTGGTAGAGCATCGCATTCGTAATGCGGGGGTCGGGTGTTCAAGTCACCCAGGCGGCACCATTTTCTTTCAACGTTTAGCGCCATTTTGTGACATTGCCGAAACCGGCAACATGACCAGATCGTGACGTTTTGTGTCACAATCTATTTCCAATGCGGGGGTGGTCATTGACTACTCCGCTGTTGGACGAAACGTAATCTCCACAAGATCGCTTGCGTTTTCCCACATCAGAGCCTTAATCGGAATGAGAATTCGGCGTTCTGGCAGTGCGGATAGTTGTTTCGACCATGTGATGTCCGGACCCTGTCGGACAAACAGCGTCCCTTTGGCCCGGCGGGTAAATCGAAGTTGAAAATTCTGCATACCGGACGGGCTCAACGGCAAACTGATCCGTTGCGGAACAACAAACTTGAGTGGTCCGGTTAAGGATACGGGCAGTTCTTTCTCAGATGTCTGCAGCCGTCCGTCCAGATCGTCTGCAACCATGTTGCCGATCAGCTTGCCCTCTTGCCAACTCCAGCCGGCGGTTTCGACAGGGCGCAGGAGATTTCCGGTGGCAAAATAGACCGGATCAGAGCATCGGCCATATTGATCGACGACCGGGCCGCCGGTGGCGGGGTCGACCGTCAAATGTCCGCAAAGCGCAAGGCCTGCCTCCGGGGTGAACCGGCCTGTCAGGACAACCCCATCACAATCAATGGTGCGGCGGTTTCCGCTCGCGTCTTCAATCACAACGGCACGAACCTGGTTGGTGCCTTCAATTGCAACCACGCGGGCCCCCAGATGAAGTGGAATTCCCATGAGGCGTGGATAGAGCGATGACGGCCAGCGGGCGGTTACCTGAGAGTTTTCTTCAAGCATGGCCACCGGGCGTATTTTGGCGTGACGGCAGGTCATGATCGCTGAAAACGATACCAGCTCGGTTCCGACAATCACCGGTCGTTCGAACGGTTTTTGACCTTTCAGGTAGATCATCGACTGGAGTGCACCGGTGTTGATGACACCGTCCGGTCGACTACCTGGTATCAGCCTCGCCGAACGCGGTGTTTCACGTACGCCCGTCGCATAGATGATCCTGCGGGCGTTAATTTCCTCTACACCTCGGTCTGTCGTGATAAGCAACACGCCGTTTGGGCGCGCCTCGACCACCGTCGTTGATGTGTGAATTTCAACGCCGGCATTGCGCGCCGCAAGAACCAGATTTTTAGCGTATTTTGGGCCGGTCAAGATACGTTTGAACTCGCGAATGCCAAAAGCAATGTGCCCGCAATGACGGGGAATGCCACCGGCTTCGGGCTCCCGGTCAAGCACGACAACACGTGAAACGCCACGATGTTTCAACTTGGTTGCCGCCGCTAAACCGGCCGGCCCGCCGCCAATGACAGCAACATCGATTTGCTTTCCCCCGCCAAGGATGAGGTCATCCATGACTGATCTCATCCGATGGCGGTGTTTTAAAGTGGCCTTTAGTCAATTCAGTCAGGCGGGCCGAGCAATAAAACCCCTGACAGCGCCCCATGGTGGCCCGGGTCTGTCGTTTTAGACCCGACAATGAACGCGCGCCGAGTGGTCCCGTCAGCGCCTGATTGATTTCGCGGCTGGTCACGAGCTCACAGTGGCACACGATTTCGCCGTGGTCTTTACAACGCCAGTCACGATCGCCTTTTTGCGCCAGGACCACAGCCTGCGGCACGCTCGGTTTGGCAATCGCGGAATGTTTCGGCCCCTGTTCAGTATATAGTTCGTATACGTGCCGGGCGATGCCCAGTGCGCTACTCAGGCCGGTCGAACGAATACCGCCAACGGTTATCCAGCCCAAGTCCGGTTTGGCTTTAATTTGATAGTCCTTGTATTCGCTCGCTGGCCGCAATCCCGCATAGACCGCGGTAATGGGCATGCCTTCCAGGTCGGGGAACTTCTCCACACCAGAGGAAATCAACGCGTTAAGCGCCGCCTCGTCGGTCGATGCATCGGATCGGCTTTCCTGATCCTCTGCTGTCGGGCCTACCAGAACATTGCCAAATACTGTCCGGCACACCACCACACCCTTGGTGCGCGACGTGGGTACCGGAAGAATGATCGAATTGACCAGCGCCGATGCGGCTTTGTCGAATATGATAAATTGGCCTTTGCGCGGGGTAATGTTGAACTCCGTGGTTCCTAACAGGGCAGTGTCCAGTCTGTCTCCATAAAGACCCGCACAATTAATGACATGCCTGGATTTCAACGTGCCTCCTGATGTTTCTAAGTGCCACTCACTGCCATCAAAATCGCCCCCCGTGACCTCACAGGACAGAAAAATTTGCCCACCATTCATAAGTGCCTGACGCAAATAGGCGTAGGGTGCAGACCAAGGGTCGATAATGCTTTCACCCGGAACATAGATTGCCGCCGCAGCATTTTTCGACAATCTGGGCTCTCTGCGGAAAAGCCCCTTAACCTCAATACGTTTTACATCTTCAACGCCATTGGCGTGCGCTTGTTTTACAATTGCCTCTAGCTTTGCGGCTTCTTCATCGTTCCAGGCAACCATATGGGCGCCAGTATTTTCGAGAGGTAGGCCCATTTTGGTATGGATTTCCGTATATTCCCGGTAACCATCGCGAATACAGGATAACTCCAATGACTTCGGTGGAGCGTCGAACCCGGTGTGTAAAATGGCACTGTTGGCCTTGCTCGCACCATCGAGTATGTCGGTTGCTTTTTCAGCAACTGCCACAGTTGCGCCTTCCAACACGAAACGCCGCGCAACCGCACACCCGACGACGCCAGCGCCAATAACAACAATGTCGAAAACCTGATCATTTATGGCAGTTTGCGTTGGACCGGGTGGCAGTTGCCGGGAGCTCTTCACAATTGCTACCTCGTTTTAAACATATGGCGAATGGTATATTTTCAAGATCAATACGAACCGATATCAGGCACAGGTCGCTATGTGGGTTGAGTCGCATGATGGTCTTCAAACGGATACGGGCCATCGACGTCACGGACGTAGACTGTGTGCGTTACCAGGTTCTGTTGGGGGGTCCAATAATGTAACTGATAACCGGGCGCTTCCAGATTAAATTCAGAAGGGTGCTTCAGGGTCAGGTCGAGTCCCAACTGCATCCCCATGCTTGGGGCTGTGCTAACAACCGTGCCGCGCCACCGGACATGAATTGGCAGATGTATATGGCCACAAAATATACCCTCGATGTTTGTATATTTTTCAACAACGTCCCCCAGTCGGTCGGCTCCCGAAAACCCATCCATGTCGGTCTCCAGAACGCCACACTTGACCGGTGGATGATGCATGAAGATGATTGTTGGCCGCTCTTTATCCTCAGACAGACGCGCGTCAAGCCATGCGGCTCTTGATTGGCATATCTCGCCCCCGGGGGCGCCCGGTACAGTGCTGTCCAACGCGATTAAACGGACATCGAAAGTATCGATGACATAATTACTGAAGCCCCGAAATCCGGACGGGCAGGCCTGTTCAGGAAATGCCGCTTCAAGGCTCTCTTGGGTATCGTGATTTCCGGGGATGATGTAAAATGGGCTCTGGAGATTACTCAAAAGGCTTGCAGCCTGTTCGGCTTCTTCCATCTTGCCAGAACTGGTGATGTCCCCGGTGACGAGTACGACATCGGGTTTTGGGTCGCACTGATTAATGTGATCAACACAGCGCGCCAAATTTTCTGACATTGGCGCGATGCCGTATGTTTTTTTGCCCGACCCGGCGATGTGTGTATCACTGATTTGTACAATAAGCATGTGATCCTCGCGTCAATTCACCGTGTCTGCTGATGATCTTGGTAAACAAGTATCCTGTGCGGCCAATGCGTTGGCCTTATGGGTTTGTTCCGAAGGGTTTGTCTCGGCAATACAGAGCTGGTCCATGGCCCAAATCCACGGAACCAACCCTGATCACCATCTTCCTAAAAGCCACCAAAGAGGCAAAGGGCTTTTTTAGTCGGAAGATTCTTAGCCCTGACCACAGGCGGCATGAAAGCCGCCTGTGGTGTTTCCCAGGGACAAGTGGAAGGTTATTCGTCCAACCACCACTGCGGGCCCCGGTACGGGAGGGCCCAGTAGTACTCATAGGAGTGGGTTTTGAACTCGGTGACGTTTTTGAGGGCAGTCCGGTTGTAGATTACCCCCGGTGCCTGCACCGTGCCGATAAACAAGGTGTTGCTGACCATGGTTTCCACCAATTTTGCACCCAGTGCATCCGATTCAGGCGTACCGTTCGGTATGGATTGGAATGCATTGATATCCTTCATGAGCTGTTTCACATACTCGGGCGGCTCGACACCAGCGGCGCCCTTGCTATCCACCCACTCGGCCCACAGCATACCAGTGCGAAGGAAAAAGTAAGTATCGAATGGGGGTACCCACAGAGCGTTACTGCCCATCACGATGGCGAGGGGTTGGCCTTTCCGCCACATGCCTACATCCAGGTCGTTCGAGGATTGTGACGAACGGTACTCATCCGGAGTCACTTCCTTCAACTGTGTTTGAACGCCCACAGCAGACCAGTGTTGAGCGACAAGTTCCACAACTTCACCGGCAATACCCTGAGTCGCGAATTGCAGGTTCAGCACCAGCTTTTCACCATTGGGCAACTCACGGAAACCATCACCATCGATGTCCTTCATGCCAACTTGGTCCAGCAGGGCTTTCGCCTTGTCCGGAGCATATTCGGCCATGTAGGTCGACCATTTCGGATCCACGAAATTCGGCGCTGGTGAGAACCCGATATATTGTTGCGGCTTGCCCAGACCGAAGAATGCAACTTCGTTGATTTCTTCTCGGTTCATCGCAATTGACATTGCTTGACGGAACCGCACATCGCCGAAAACTTTGCGTTTTTCGAGGTTTTTCGACGTTACATTGAAGGCGAAGGTTGGCGCCGAGATTTCCGGCTTTATCTGGATTCTGTATTTACCGGCCTCTTGTTTATCCAGCAGTACCGGAGATGACGCGAGCTGCAGCGACTGCGACTTGAAATCTACCTCACCGTTGATCAGCTTCAAGATACGGACTTCGTTTTCGTTGATGTAGATCTCGTCCTGTTCGCTGATATAGGGCAGCTGATTGCCAGCCGTATCAACCATGAAGAAGTAGGGGTTTGCCACCAGATGGCGGCCATTTGGGGTATCCGTCACATAGATATGGGATTCCAGTGTTGGCACTACGTCCGCCGGCAGATTGCCCGCTTTGGTCGGGGTCTTCAGCAGTGGTGACGGAGTATCCGTCCAGTCCGAATTGCCGAAATAGGCCGAAAGCACATCAAGGCCGTCTTTATAGCCAGCAGCCTTCGCCATTTCATTAGCTTTCGAGTTCAGCTTTGGATCCCATTTGCTCAAGAAATGCTTGGGCTGAAAACCCTGGGCGAAAGACGATGCGAAGTGGGCCAGCAGACCAGGCTTCGGTGCCGGAAGGTTGAAGATCACGGTTTGAGCGTCCGGCGTTTCGACAGTCATGCGCTCGCCTGCGACCAAAACATAATCTTTCGGTTTGGCGATAACGTCCGGGTTCAGCGCCAGATTGTCATACCAGTATTTCACATCCGCTGAGGTGAACGGCGCACCGTCAGACCATTTGTGGCCTTTGCGGAGCTGGAAGGTCAACTGGGTGAAGTCGTCATTCCATTTCCAGCTTTTGGCAACCATCGGAACAATGGTCTGTAGGTCATCAGAATAGCGTACCAGGTTAACGTGGCGCACAGACAGGAAACCAGCCGTCCCCGCCTCAGGTGCATTTGAGATGACATCAAATATTCCGCCATATTTGCCGATCGAGGTGTACGGTGCCACGACCAGCGGCTCATCGGGGATACGCTCAGCGAGCGATGGCAGTTTTGAGTTGCCACGGATGCGACCGTTCAGTTTCGCAGCGTCCGGGTTGCCTTGGAAAGTTAGTGTGCAGTTGGCGGCGGACTGGAATTCAGCCAGTTCGTACTGTTGCGGGAACGCCCCGCCTGCAACATTCATTGGATTGCTTACCGTAATGGCAGGACAAGCAGCAGCTTGAACCTGCGGGGCCGCCGTGAGTGCTAACATTGCAACACTGGCTAACATCAAACGTTTCATTATATCTCCTCCTAAAGTTAATGTTGATTGCCGAAATCGCCGGCAGGTTCATTTCGTTTCGTGTCGAGAAATTTCATCCAGGCATGATCCCGCCACTTCTGATTTTATCTTTACAGCTGGAAAAATCAGTCTGATAGGGCAACGCGGTCTTGGTGTTTTGTAGAATGACGACGATTAAACAGATTACCGTCAAGGTAGTATCCACCCCTGCGCCCAAATCAAATTTGCTTGAGAGCAAGTAGCTTATGACCGGTACTTAAATACCCTTAACAGATCGCGCAGTTTTCTTCTCCCTGTTGTCTGCTTCTCTGCTCGTATGTCCCCGTTACCTCAACATTTAGAACTCATATGCTTGGGGTGCTTTATGTTGGCATATGGGTATGTTGTTGGCGTATCGTCATATTCATAAGCTGAATATGGAATAATTTGTAGTATTAAATGACCATACGGTCAATTTAATATAGGATATGGTCACAAAAGTTTAATTTAGGAAATGGTCATGAAGGTTAGGCGTCGCCAGAACAAGATTGTTGATATTGTCCGCACAAAAGAAAGCGCGACGGTAGAGGAACTGGCCTCACAACTGGATATTTCGCGTGAGACCATTCGACGGGATCTGTCTGATTTGGCCGGAACAGGCAAAATTCATAAAGTGCATGGCGGCGCAACAATTCCACGAGATTTTGGCGAGAATACATTTCAGCAACGCATGTTGGACCACGCCGAAGCCAAGATGCGGATTGCACAAAAGGCGATCTCATTGTTTGGGGCAGGAGAAGCGCTGTTTGTCGATACGGGATCGACAACGTTGTATTTTGCCGAAAAACTGTCCGAAATTTCGGGGCTGACCATCATCACAAATTCAGCCGAGATCGCCAGGACGGTTTCATCAAGCCCCGAGCGTGGCCGGTCAGAATCTGACGTCGACCAGCGGACCTATTTGCTTGGAGGTGAATACAAACTCGGCAACCGCCAGACCGTCGGAACAATGGTCGCATCTCAGATTAGATTGTTCCGCGCTCATCATGCGGTGCTGACCATTGGGGCGTTGGACGGCCAAACGGGCGCAATGGATTTCAATATGGAAGAAGCGCAGGTTGCTCGCGCCATGATCGAACAGTCACAATCCCTGACGGTTCTGATGGATGCGACAAAATTCAATAAGCTGGGCTCTTTCGAAGTCTGTCCGCTTGCCAAAATTGACCGCTTGGTTGTTGACCGAGAGCCCCCAGATGCGCTCGCTGAATCTCTTGAGGCGGCCGGTGTGAAGGTCATACTGGCGCAGTGTTAAGAGGGCTATTTGGAAAGCAAGGTTCAGCTTTATTGCTGAGTATGGGTCATCTGTGGCGCTAGGCGCGGGTGGCGGCTTCTTCGGTGACAATTTCGACAATGTCTCTGCAATCTTGCTCGGTGAAGGTCAGTGGAACGCGCAAGTCGCAGGTCGTCGACAGAACTCGGATTGTATTTGGCAGGGGACTAATATCGCCAAGATAATGCCAGCTGTCGTAACGGCTGGTAAAGGCGACCGGCTCTTCGCCGCCAAACCACTTGATCTCGACCCCGCGTGCCGCACAACGGTTTAGGAAGTCCGGGATATTTTTTGCCCCGACCCCCGGGGCCTTGAACTGAATTGAGGACCCGACAAATTCTTCGTGTTGCTTGCGCGCGACGACCTCCAGGCCAGGTGCGGAACGAAAACCGGTTTCCAGAATGTGGTAGCGCAGGTTCCAGCGGTGTGCATTTTCCTCAAGAAGCGGCAACTGTGCGCGCAGGATCGCCGCCCGCAAATTGTCCATTCGGGCCGAACAGTTAGGGCTTTCGAGCCGGACCTTGCGGAAAACCTCTTCGGGTGGAATTGCGCCGTGGGTCCCATAGAGCATGTAAGAACCGGACCCGACCACTGCACGGGCCGCCAGTTCAGGGTTGTTGGTCGTGATAAAACCCCCTTCCCCCGAATTCAGGTGTTTGTAGGTTTGCGTCGAGAAACAGGCGACATCGCCAAAATTCCCGGACCGGATACCCTTCCACCGGGCCCCCATGGTATGGGCACAATCTTCAATTAGCTTAATGCCAAATTCTTCGCAAATGGCCAAAATACCGTCCATGTCGGCAATGTGGCCGCGCATGTGCGACAGCATGAAGTACTTCGCCTGACTTTCTTTGGCTTTGGCATGCAGGTCGGTTAGATCCGTATGCCAGTTTTCATCAATTTCAACCAGAACCGGTACCCCACCAACGGCAAAAATGGCGCCGGGAACGGGCGCCAGAGTATAGGCGTTGGCCAGTACTTTGGTGCCGTGGTCGACGCCTGAGGCACGCAAGGCAATCTGCATTGCCTGACCGCCAGATGTCGTGGCGAGGCAGTAGTTCACGCCCTGCCATTGGGCAAACTCCTGCTCAAGAAGCGACGCTTCCGAGATTTCATCCGGCACGGTATTGTACCTGTGCAATCGACCTCCGCGCAGAATTTCGCTGACCCGTGAAATGGCCGATTCCGGAACGGGTTCTTGCTGGGTGAAAGGTTTGTCAAATCGCTTTTGCATTGTCAGTCATACCGCTGCTGGTTGGCCACCTCGAAGCCCCAGTCTCTGTCCGGGAAGTATTTTTTCAGCCGCCAGTCACAGGCCCGCGCGTGCCCGTCCATGCCTTCAAGCCGACTGATGCGCGATGCAACGGCACTGAACGTTAAGTTGGCTTCCTCATTAATTTTCTGCCACGTCAGAACCTTCAGAAACTTCATGACATTAAGCCCGCCGGTGTAGCGGGCGGCACCTTTGGTCGGCAGAATATGATTGGTGCCTGAGCATTTGTCTCCATGGGTGACATTGGCACCTTCCCCCAAAAATAGAGAACCATAATTTTTTAAACGCTCTTTCCACCACTCCAGATCTTTCGCAATGACCTGTAAATGCTCGCTTGCATAACGATCTGATATTTCGCAAACCTCCTCGCGGCTCTCACAGAATATGATCTCTCCATGGTCTCGCCATGCTGTTGCAATCACGTCTCCACTCGGAAAGTCATTGGCAATTTTAGGCAGTATGCGATTAACCGTGTCGGCAAGATCACGTGATGTCGTGAATAACCAGACGGGGGAATCAGGGCCGTGTTCGGCCTGACCGGCAAGGTCGATGGCGACGGTCATCGGATCGGCTGTATGATCAGCAATAACCGCGCTTTCTGTCGGCCCGGCGAAAACATCAATGCCGACTTCGCCGAAAAGCAAACGCTTTGCTTCGGCAACATAAGCATTGCCGGGACCGACCAACATATCTGCAGGGGGCGCTCCGAACAGGCCAAAGGCCATGGATGCAATGGCCTGAACGCCACCCATCTCAAGAATTATATCGGCACCAGCCAAATCCATGGCATAGGCCACCTGCGGAGCGATCGATACCCCTCTTGGTGGAGAGGCGGCAACTACGAATGGCACGCCGGCGACCTTGGCCGTGGCAATGCTCATGATCGCTGAAGCGGCATGGGCATACCGTCCACCCGGCACGTAACAACCCGCACAATTAATCGGAACAATCCGCTGACCCAATTGTACGCCGGGCTCAGTTTCAATCTCAAACTCTGTCAGGCTGGCCTTTTGGGCTTCGGCGAATCGTTTGACCTGGGTATGAGCGAAGCCGATGTCCTGTTTTTCCTGATCGGTGACCTCGCCAATAAGGCGGGCCTTTTTTTCTTCGGACAATACGAAGGAGTCGCTCCAGCTATCCAGAGACTGTGCATAGTCGATAACGGCAGGTTCACCTTCTGAGCGAATGCGCGATAACATCGTCTCAACGGTTTCGCGGATCCTGTTGCTTTCGGTCTCTTTCTCGACCTGAGAACGTTTTATGTATTCCATGCCTTAATTCCAAATGTCAGTTTTTCATTCTTGAAAATGAGCCCAACGCCGAACTGCGCATCCTCATCAGTTCACCCTCAGGCGCGACACCTTTCCAGACCCAATCGTGATGTTTAGTTTTTTTAAAATTTTGATTTAAAAAATGTGGAACAATGATGTGCTACTCGGAAATGACCTCTATGGCCCCAGCCATATGGGGGACGATACTGGCAAGCCGTGTGACGACCTGATTCTTGACCAGTTGCCGGCAGTCTTGCGCGAGTTGATCCGGCAGGTCTCCAAGCTCTCCGGTTCGGGCAATCAGATATATTTGACGCGAGAAAGCCGGAAATGGAACATGGGAGACATCGATCTGGGGGATAAAACGTTCGGCGTCGAGCAGGTTCAGCGGAGTTGTTAGGGTCCAGCCTCCGGCCTGCACGACCATCGCGATCACAGAGCGCGTTGCCTCCAGTGCAAATCTGCGTGGCATATCGAAACGCACACGTTTCAGGTGTTGGGTTATTGTTCGACCGATCGGGATGGCTTCGGAATACTGTATGAAGGGTGCATGGGACAATTGCTCAATCGTGTCCTCGCCATCACGCAATAGACCCGCGGCTGTCACCAGGATGAACGGTTCGCGTACGATCGGGATCGAGTGAAAACCGTTGACGTCGGCAGGAACAGTCGCCGAGACGCAAATATCAACTTCACGCTGTTGTAGCATATCGATCAAATGATCAGACCGTCCCGAGTATGCGTTGACAAAACAGTCACGGAAACGTTGCTGTAAACTGGCAACAAGAACAGGTGTTAGTGAGGCATCAAGATCATCAATGATGGCAAGGTTAAGCTTTGGCAGGTCAACGAGTCCATGCTCGGAAAGTTGGGCTTGAGCATCTGCCACGGCTTCAAGAACTTTATATGCATGAGCCCGCAGCATTTGTCCGGCAGGTGTTAATTTTAGCGGGCGTGTCCTACGGTCAAACAGCTTTGCACCAACCGCTTGTTCAAGGGCTGTAATTTGTTGCGATACCCCCGATGAGCTGCCCCCAATCAGCATCGCCCCATCGCTGACGGAGCCGGTTTCTTCAACACTGACAAAAGCGCGCAATCCGCGCAATGTTAACTCAGGACTGTTCTTATTCACCATAATGCGCAACTACCCCGATTAAATATCTGGCTTTGCCGGCGTGATGACGTGCCTTCCCGTCATTCCTGAAGTCCAGATGCTACCATCAGATTCTGCACACCTGTCCCACTAAAACAGGAAGTGTAAAATATTTAAAATTTATGGAAAGGGTATTCAATTTATCTAAAACCAGGCCGTTTTTCTTGACATGTAAGCCCAACCCAACCGCCATAAGGCATCAAAAACGGATCATCGGGAATCAACCAGCCTTTGATCGCAAAAAATTTAATTGCTGACACAGGAGGAGATAGACATGAATTCTTTAAAAACTCTGCTTTGTACGGCAAGCGCGGTAACGCTGCTTGCCACAACTTCAATTGTAGCCACCATGGCCCCCACAACAGCGGCAAACGCTGAAGAACTCACAGTCGCCTATTTTCTGGAATGGCCAACACCAAATCAGTTTGCGCAAGCCAAGAAAATGTATGCGAAAGAGCTTGGTATGGATATCAAGTGGGTTTCATTTGATGCGGGAACGGCAATGTCGGCGGCAATGGCGTCCGGGGATGTCCAGATCTCGTTCTCTCAAGGCATCCCGCCGTTTGTGGTTGCGGCATCCGCCGGGCAGGACCTTCAGGTCGTTGATGTTGCGGTGTCATATTCCGAAAACGACAATTGTGTTGTCCGTGCCAGCCACGAAATTACTAAAGACAACGTCAAGGAGCTGGAAGGCAAACAGGTCGGTGTGCCTCTCGGGACTGCAGCTCACTACGGGTTCCTGAAGCAGATGGCACATTTTGGCGTCAACACATCAACCATGAAAATTGTCGATATGGCTCCGGCTGATGGTGCTGCGGCATTTGCATCCGGCAATCTCGATATGGTCTGTGGTTGGGGCGGCGCGCTGCGTCGGATGAAAGAGCACGGTAATGTGCTGATGACAGGTGCCGAAAAAGAAAAACTCGGCATTCAGGTTTTTGATGCCACCACCGTCTCGACCCAATGGGCCAGTGAGAACGCTGAGCTGCTGGCAAAATTCCTGAAAGTCACAGCGGACATGAACGCTAAATTTGCCGGTGGAGGATCAACCGACATGCTTCCTGCCATCGCTAAGGCCGCAGGCATGGACCCGAAGGCGACCAAAGAAACGATGGCTGGCTTCGCGTTCCCGACAATTGAAGAGCAGCTTAGCGCTAAATGGCTAGGGGGCGGAACGCAGAAATTTCTTAAAGAGGTGGGAGATTTCTTTGTCGAACAGGGCACAATTCCAAAAGCCCGTGGCAGTTATGATAGCGCAGTCGACGCCAGTTACCTCAAGGCTGCTTCAAAAATGTAGCTAATGAAACGGTTGAGCGCGGCACGTCGAAAAACCTAACGTGTCGCGCTCAATCCCTATATCATGTCGAGGGCTGAAAAACCGTGGGGAGGACGTTTTGACGGAGGCCAACCAGTCATCTTTACATCTTGATGACCAGTCATCGTTGCATATCGATGATATATCCATGACGTTTAGCCTCCCTAACGGTAGTGCCGTAGAGGCTTTAAAAAGTGTTTCCCTCAGGCTCGCCGCTGGCGAGCTTCTTTCTGTTTTGGGGCCTTCGGGCTGCGGAAAAACCACGCTTTTAAACATTCTCGCCGGGTTTCTGGCACCAACGGGTGGGCAGGTAGTTCTTAACGGCCATCAGGTCACCGGACCGGACCCTGAACGCGGCATGGTATTTCAGCGTGGGGCTTTGTTTGAGTGGATGTCGGTTCGAAAGAACATCGGATTTGGGCCCGCCATGAAAGGCGTTCCGGAAAAACAAATCAGACAGCGTGTAGACGAATTGCTGGAAATTGTCGGGTTACACGATTTCGGCGATAAGGCGATTTATGAACTTTCGGGAGGCATGCAGCAGCGGGTTGCCCTGGCAAGGTGTCTCGCCAATGATCCGGACGTGATTTTGATGGATGAACCGCTCGGTGCCCTTGATGCTTTAACGCGTGAAAAAATGCAGGGGCTGGTCCTGAAGCTTTGGAAGGAAACCGGCAAAACGATCATCCTGATCACTCACTCGGTAGAGGAGGCGCTGCTTCTCGGAGAACGGTTGTTGGTTATGGCCCCGAGACCGGGTCGCATCCACAGGGAATATCATTTGCCATTTGCTGAACTTGGCGTCGATGCGGATTTACGCGAAGTTAAAAAACATCAGGATTACGGAAACAAACGAGAAGAGATTCTGTCCATGATCTGGGAGATGGAAGAAGAAATTATGGGCAGAAAGGAATAAAACCATGTTGGTGCTGGCGATCTACGTCGCAATATTTGTTCTAGCCTATGTCATCTACCATCTGATTGTCGGCAGATCTGCGTCTAAGTTGGGTTTTAACGCACGAAAGACGGTCACATTTGGTGATGAAAGTGCTGTAACGGCCAATCGGTCAGCCTCAGTAATTTCAGTTGTTGCCATTTTCCTTATTTGGGGGGCGTTTACGGGCTCAAGCGTGTCACCGGTTCACGTGCCCGGCCCATTTGTCGGCGATACGTCTTTTTCATACACGGCCACCAACCCTCAAAACCAAACAGATGAGGCAACGGTCTATGTGCGGGTAGGGTTTATTGGGGAGGAGTTTGGGAAGCCAGAAATTCCTGATAATAAGCAGTCCGCTTTCGCCAAAGATGATGCGATGAAAGTTGGCGCCTGGCGCAGTGGCCTCATTCGCGCACAGAACAATGATGATGGTGGGAAGAAAAAAGGTTACCGGATCACGGCCATCGATGGTCAGCCAATCGCACCAAAACAATCCGTTGAAGTTTCAGATGGTATTGTCAACATGACGGCAAAAGGCAGCTTGTCTTTTGTCCCGGATAAGGGATGGCAAATGGAACCGATCTGGCTTCCGGCACCGGAAACCATCGTTTCACGCCTGATCGAAATTTCACGGGACGGTTACCAAAACGTCGCGCTTTCTGAAAACATTGGCTGGTCGCTTTTCCGTGTGGTTGTGGGGTTTCTGCTCGGCAGTATTGTTGGTGTTCCCCTTGGCTACGCAATGGGACTGAACGACTGGTTCCGGGGTTGGTTTGATCCGATCGTCGAATTTATGCGGCCCATTCCGCCTTTGGCGCTTATTCCCTTGGTCATCATCTGGTTTGGCATCTGGGAGCAGGGAAAGATAAGCCTTTTGTTTCTTGCCGCCCTTTGGATCATGACCATATCAGCCCGCGCCGGTGTATCGGGCGTGAATATTTCCAAGGTTCACGCCGCTTATTCGCTCGGCGCGTCGAAGCTTCAGATCCTGCTACATGTTATTATCCCAAACTCATTGCCGGAAATTTTCACCGGCGCCCGGGTCGCCATGGGTGTGTGTTGGGGAACCGTTGTTGCGGCTGAGTTGGTGGCGGCAGAAAAAGGTGCCGGTAAAATGATCATTGCCGCCTCGAAATTTCAGCAAACAGATATTGTGATCATGGGTATCATTTTGATTGGGGTCATCGGATTTGGGATCGATATTCTGATGCGTATGGCAGAAAAAATTCTGGTGCCATGGAAAGGCAAGGGTTAGACGGGCGCTCGCGTCACCAAGCGGTCAGCCAAAATCTCCTAATGCATCGTGCAGGCCTTCAATCCGTTTCAGCCGTTCGCGTCCGGCCTGTCCGGTCTTGGTCAGCAGCGCGCTGCACAGGTGATGAATCAGGCTCATTGCCGCCGTATAGCTATCAAAGACGCCGACACCAGCGACTTCGGCATGGAGTATCCATTTGGCATAATTGACCGTCGGCCCAACCGTCGGGTCGGTGATATATAAAATCGGAACGCCTGCGGAATGAGCCTGCCTCAATGCGTTACGAAACGGCTCTTGGCGGCGGCGAAAGCCAAACGCAATCAGCAAATCCTTCTCTCCCAGACCCGCCAGGTGTTCAGCAAGTGTTTCGCCGCCCTGATCGATCAGGTGAACGTTGTCTCTTAGCTGAAAAAATTGGCGATGGGCATAGGCTGCCAGATAATGGCTGTTTCGAAATCCCATCAGCGAGAGTTTCTGCGCCTGGGCAATGGTGCCGACGATACGCTCGACAGCTTGTTCATTCAGCCCCTCAAACGTTTGCACCATGTTGGCGACGTCGCGCTCCATATGATGTTTCAGAGGCCCCTGAATCCCGGCCTGATCCGAATCCTGACTAAGTAAATACAGGGGTGACCCCCAGTCTTTGGCATCTCGAGCCATGCGGCGCGCTTCTTCAAAATTGCTAAATCCCAATCGCCGGATCAGTCGCGTAACGGCGGCCTTGGATACGCCGGAGAGTTCAGACAACTCAGTCGCCGAATACCCTGCAATATCACCCGGGAAATCGAGAATCAGGTCCGCAAGCTTACGTTCGCTTTTTGGTAACTGTTCGTAATGTTTCCGAATCCTGGCGACGATGGAATGGCCCTCTTCAGTCTTTGCCACGCTTAGAACCTTTCTGATTACTCTTTTACGTTAGGGCTACCCTAAACCAGCCAATAATTGAAACAATAATTTTAATGTTAGACATTTTAAAAATATTGTAACAATGTGTTGGATGATAATATGGAGCCGTTGCCAAATGGTAGCAACCGAACACTCATTTGCAAGAATTGCCGGGCGTGCCGCCGCATGGAGCGTTGGCTTAAGCAAGGCGGTTGAAGTCATTGTGGTCGGCTTGACTGTTCTGCTGGTGCTTGATGTCTGGTTGGGCGTTATTGTTCGCTATTTTATCGACCTTCCCCTGACATTTACGGAAGAAGCTGCCAGGTACCTGATGATCTGGATGGCGTTGCTGGCCGTTTCCATAGGCATTTCCCGGCGTGAACATATTGGCGTGCTCATCCTGTTTGACCGGATGGGCAGGGTCGGGCGACATGTTTTGCTGGCAATTTTTGATTTGCTTGGCCTGTTTCTGTTTGGATTTTTGCTGTTTTACGGTGTTGAGTTTGCCATCAGCGGCCTTCACCGGCTGACCATGATTTATGGGTTGCCAAAATTTCTACCTTTTGCCGCAGTTCCGGTCTCGTGTGCCCTCGCCTGTATCCAGCTCATTCTGAGTGGCATCCGCGACCAGGCCAAACTGCATGTTGAGGCCGGACAAGGGAACCTTTCGGTATGATCCTTGTGGCACTCCTGTTTTTTAGTCTCTTGGTGCTTGGTGTGCCGGTCGGTTATGTACTGGGGCTCGCCGGTATCGCGGGCATGGTCCAGATCGGTGGCGAGCAGTTTTTCGCCATGGCGCCTAAGCGGTTTTTTGCAGGGCTCGATCTTTTTCCTTTCCTCGCCATGCCGTTCTTTATCCTGGCCGGCGAAATTATGAACCGTTCGGGCATCACCCATAAGCTGGTCGGTTTTGCCGATGCTCTGGTCGGTTATATGCGCGGCGGTATGGCGCATTCCAATATGGTTGCTTCCGTTTTCTTCGCGGGCATCACCGGAGCCGCTACAGCCGATGCGGCGGCGTTCGGGAATACACTTGTGCCGGCGATGGTCAAGAATGGTTACACCCGACCGTTTGCATGTGCGGTGACGGCAGCGGGCTCGATTATTGGCCCAACCATTCCACCGTCAACACTGATGGTCGTCTATGGGTCTCTCATGGGTGTTTCCATTGCTGGATTGTTTGCGGCTGGAATTCTGCCCGGCATATTGATTTGTCTGCTGTGCATGGCACTCATTGCGGGCTTTGGCAGACGTTGGAATCTACCTAAGGGTGAGGGTCGTCCCAGCCTAATTTCGATTTTCAAGGCCTTTCGGGAAAGTATCCTGGCCCTGGTGATGCCTGTCCTGATCTTGGGTTTTATTCTGGGCGGCGTGACAACACCAACGGAAGCCGCATCAATCGCCGTCGCTTATGCCTTGTTCCTCGGTGGCGTGGTTTATCGTAGCTTAACGTTCCGTGATTTGTACGAAATGCTTGCCCGGACGGCGCTTATTACCGGGGTTATATTCTTGATCATTGCATCTGCCTCAATTCTCGGCTGGTGGATGACGTTTGAGCAAATCCCACAAGCCATTGCCGCCGGCTTCCTGTCTGTCACCGAAAACCCCAATGCAATTATCGGGATGATCCTGCTTCTGCTGCTTGGCATTGGATTGTTTATGGATATCAATGCGGCACTCATCATTCTTGCCCCCGTGCTTGCCCCCCTGACCGTCACCATCGGAATGGACCCGGTGCATGCCGGTGTGATGATTGTATTGGCTCTTAATATATCTCTGATGACACCGCCCGTCGGGGCTTGTCTGTTCGTATTGTCTTCAGTTACGGGCGAGCGGATTGAAGAAATTTCCAAAGCATTGTGGCCATTTTTGGTCGTCGAGGTCGGGGTTCTTATGGCAATTGCTTTTTGGCCCGACCTTACTCTCTTTGTCCCCCGTCTCCTGGGGCTTTGAGATTGCATGAAATAGGAGAAATAATATGAAACGAGCAACAGGAGGTTAACATTATGAAGTCTTTACGCACGATAACAACGGGCGTCGCCGCAGCGGCTATTGCGGTTGGTTTGGCCATCTCGCCAGCGCTAGCAGAAAAAGTCTTGAAGTTGTCACACCTGAACCCTGCGGACCCTTTTAACAATAATTCCGGGGCGATGACGGCAGTATTTAAATCTCTGGTCGAAGCCGGAACCAATGGCTCCGTCACGGTTCAGTTGTTTTCTGACGGACAGCTTGGCAAAGATAACGAAGTTATTGAGCAAACCAAAAACGGCGTTATCCAGTCAAATATCTCGTCGTCCGGCGGTGTTGCTCAGCACTATCCGTTGATTGGCGTATTTGACCTGCCGTTTGCATTCCCCAATATTTCCGTTGTTCACGACGTCATGGACGTCAATAGCAGCTTTGGCAAAAAACTCGCCGCCGACATCCAGAAAAAGACCGGCCTTAAAGTTTTGGGTCTTTTGGATAGCGGGGGGTACTTCGCAATTTCCAATTCCAAGCGCCCGATTAAAACAATGGCCGACATGAAGGGGCTACGCATCCGGACGATGACACTGCCAACTCACGAAGCCATTATCAGCTCGCTTGGCGGAAAACCCACGCCCCTGCCCTGGCCCGAAGTTTATACGGCTCTGCAAACCGGTGTTGCCGATGGTCAGATGAACCCGGTTCCGATCATTGCGTTTGCCAAGTTTGATGAAGTTCAGAAATACCTGACGCTGACGCAACACATAATCACACCTTATGTGTGGTTCATTAATGCAAAGTTCTATGACGGATTAACGGCGGACGAGAAAGAAGTCGTAGATTACGCCGCCAAAGCAGCGATCGTTGCCGGCCGTGGTATCTCCAGGATCATCGAGGCATCCAGCCGTGGGTTGCCGCATCTTGGTAAAAAAATGAAGGTTAACAGCGTCTCGGCTGCCGAACTTAAAAAATTCGCTGCGGCTTCACAGCCTGCAGTTAAAAAACTGATCGGTGAAAAGTTTGGCGCCGAAGGTGTTGATATGTTGGCCGCGATGGAGGCAGCCATCAAAGCCGCCAACTAGTCGCGAACCAAAAAGTATAGGGCCGGGCAGTTTATGCTCGGCCCGTTTTTTGGATCATCTAATTTTTATCTGGTCTAGGCGTCAATGAAACCATTATCCAGTTCATATTCTTTTGAATTATCGCAAAATCCTCTGGTGCAAAACCGCTCACCTTATGGGGCTGCCCAATCCGCGATCTTAAATGCGGATGGGTTCGCCCATGCCAAACAAACGATTACGGCTTGGCCGGGATACGCGGTAACGCCCTTGCGGAATCTGGCCGGCGTCGCGAAGGCAGCCGGTGTCGCCAATGTATTCTATAAGGATGAAAGCACTCGGTTTAACCTCGGCAGCTTTAAACCCTTGGGGGGTGCCTATGCCGTTGGCCAATGTCTCAACCACGAAATTGCGGCCCGCAATAACGGAATATCACCTGACCCGGCAGATCTCCTGAACGGTAAGTTCAAAAGCATTATTTCCGACATCACCGTCACGGCGGCAACGGATGGAAATCACGGCCGCTCGGTCGCCTGGGGTGCGCAATTATTCGGGTGCCGCTGCGTTATTTTCATTCATGAAACCGTGACGACCGGTAGAGAGGCAGCCATCGCATCCTATGGTGCAGAGGTTCGCCGCAATCGGGGGACGTATGACGATGCCGTTCGCAGTGCACAGGAAATGGCAGAGCGTGAGGGCTGGCACGTTATCCCCGACACGTCTGACGGCTCGATCATCGAGGCGCCACGAAACGTGATGCAGGGTTACACGCTGATGGCGGCAGAAGCCGTTAAACAATTGCCTGACGGAGTTCGGCCATCACACACATTTTTACAGGCAGGAGTTGGCGGAATGGCCGCAGCAACGGCAGCAGAACTCTGGCAAACCTACGGCGCAGATCGCCCAAAATCCGTTCTTGTCGAGCCGAAGACGGCGGCCTGTTGGTATGCAAGCCTGCTGGCGCAAACGCCGGTTGTGGTCGGCGGTGAGTTGGACAGTATTATGGCCGGTCTGGCCTGCGGAGAGATTTCAAAGCTGGCTTGGGAAATTCTGGCCCCCTGTAGCGATGCAATGGTTAAAATTGATGATGAAGCTGCGGCAGATTGTATGCGTCTGCTCGCCGGTGCCCGCTACGGTGATGCGCCCTTTGCCGCCGGCGAATCCGCCGTTGCCGGGCTTGCCGGGTTTTTGGCCGTTGCCGATGATGCTACGGCCCGTGCAGAAGTTGGTCTGGATGCGGACAGCAACGTCTTGCTTTTTGGCACTGAAGGCGCGACCGACCCCGACACCTATGCAGAAATCGTCGGGCATTCCGCATCAGAAGTGGATCTCGGTGAGGCCGTACAATGACGTCCTCAAACCTTCGCATAAATCTCGACCGGCTTCTCGGGCGGATTGAGGCGTTGGCAGCAATTGGCGCAATTGAAGGTAATGGCGTTTGCCGAATGGCGCTCTCAGACGAAGATCGTCAAGGGCGAGACCTAGTTGTTGGCTGGATGCGCGATCTGGGGCTGGATGTGAGCATCGACCGGATTGGTAATGTTATCGGACTTCGAGCCGGAGCAGAACCGGGAAACCCGGTCATGATTGGATCGCACATCGATACGGTCGCAACAGGTGGACGTTATGACGGGAACTTAGGCGTTCTTGCAGGATTAGAGGTCATTGAAACGTTGAATGACGCGGGACTTACAACCCGCAGGCCGGTCGGTGTCGGTTTTTTCACGAATGAGGAAGGGGCGCGGTTTGCCCCCGACATGATGGGCAGCGCCGTTCATCAGGGTGCCGAAGATGTTGAGGATATGCTGCGCGTTGTCGGCGTAGATGGTAGGACTGTCGGTGAAGAGCTCTCAAAAATTGGCTATGCGGGTGAGGTGCCAACAGGTGAATTTCGCGCCCACTGTTTTGTCGAGTTACATGTCGAGCAGGGGCCTATTCTTGAGATTGAAGCGTTTGAAATTGGTGCCGTCGAAGGTGTTCAGGGGATCTCCTGGAATGAATACCGGTTGAGTGGGACATCTAATCATGCGGGTACGACACCTATGCGGTTGCGCCATGATGCGGGCTACGTTGCTGCTGCGATCTCAGTTGAGGCGCGGCGTATTGCAAACGACATGGGTGAAAATCAGATCGGTACCGTTGGGGTTACGGAACTGAACCCGGGCCTGATTAACGTGATCGCCAAAGAAGCGCTGGTCACGGTTGATATGCGAAATACTGATGAGCAAAAACTGCAGCAAGCGGAACGTTTGATGCGCGAATTTATCGCCAGGACCAGTGAGGCTGAAGGAGTGACTGTCGAGAGCCGGACGCTCGCCCGGTTTGAGCCTGTGGCATTTGATCAAGACATGGTCTCATTGGTTTTCAGCACCGCGCAATCGCTGGGCTATAAAGTTAAAGTGATGCCGTCGGGGGCCGGGCATGATGCCCAGATGTTTGCCCCCAACTGTCCAACATCAATGATCTTTGTCCCCAGCCGGGGCGGGATCAGCCATAACGTTGCCGAGCATACGGAACCTGAGCATATTCGCGCCGGGGCGGATATATTGCTGCAGGTTTTATTGCAAAAGACTGAGTAGTTAAGGATCTAAATCAATGCCAAGAACCCTCACCGTTGCCGCTGCACAGCTTGGCCCAATTGCACGTGACGAATCCCGGTCTTCGGCCGTCCAGCGTATGATCCGGTTGATGGGGCAGGCAAAGGCACAAGATGCTGATCTGGTGGTCTTCCCCGAGTTGGCGCTAACGACATTTTTCCCTCGCTGGTATTTCGAGGACCAGTCTGAAATTGATAAATATTTTGAAACTGAAATGCCAAACGCCGATACACAGCCTCTGTTTGATGAGGCTAAAAATCTGGGGATCGGGTTTACCCTGGGGTTTGCCGAACTTGTTCAGGAGGAGGGTGTCGCTCACCACTTTAACACCTCAATCCTGGTCAGCGACCAAGGTCATATTTTGGGTAAATACCGAAAAGTCCACCTGCCGGGCCACAAAGAAAATGAACCCTGGCGGGCGTTTCAGCATCTGGAAAAACGGTACTTCGAAACAGGTAATCTGGGTTTTCAGGTTCATGAGGCATTTGACGGCAAAATCGGCATGTGCATTTGCAATGATCGGCGATGGCCGGAGACGTTTCGCGTTATGGGGCTACAAGAGGCAGAGTTGATCTTGCTGGGTTACAATACACCTGTTCACTATCCCCCGGCGCCCGAACATGATCATCTTCAGGATTTTCATAATCATCTGGTCATGCAGGCGGCGGCCTACCAGAATGGAACCTGGGTGGTGGGTGTTGCTAAGGCCGGAAATGAAGAAGGCTGCGACCTGATTGGGGGGACGTGTATTATCGCCCCGACGGGAGAAATTGTTGCGGAATGTAATACGTTGGCTGATGAAATTATTGTTGCCGAATGTGATTTAGATCGCTGTAAGGAAATTCAGGAAAATATTTTTAATTTCAAATTGCACCGCGAGCCCGAGACCTATGCATTGATTACGGCACCCAAATCCTCATAGGGTCTTAAACTTATCAATTTTTACGCTCCTATGAGCGACAGCTGGATGGAAGAAAACAATGTACGAAGGACTTGAGAAAGAAATCGTCGACCAGAATGTGTACGACAAGACCGTTCAGCGCTTTCGCGAAGCAGGGATCAGATTGCCAAAATTTTCTGAATTGGCAAATCCTGCAACAATCAAAGAGAAGTATGGCGAGGCTCTGGCCAAGGTCGATCCCGATAGCCCAGACCCGATGAACTTGTTCAGGGTCCACTGGCACAACGGGGATGACCGACGTGAGATAACCGATGTGCCGGCACATGTCGTACTGCCACCGGAGCTGACTGGGGTTAAGGCCAAGATTATCGTCGCCCTTGGCAATCGGTTCCCAATGATCCGCACGCACAAGGTGCTAGCGGCCTATGGTTGTCTGGTGCCACAGTTGTTGGCGGGTCGGTTTGATCCCACAAAAAACCGCGCCATATGGCCGTCGACCGGAAACTATTGCCGAGGCGGTGTTGCCATATCCCGCATAATGGGGTGCCGTGGTGTTGCCGTATTGCCGGAGGGTATGAGCCAGGAGCGATTTGACTGGTTGGAAGACTGGATTACGGAAAACAAGGATATTATCCGCACGCCGGGATCTGAAAGCAATGTTAAGGAGATTTATGACGCCTGCCATGAATTGTCGAAAGACGACAACAATGTCATTCTCAATCAGTTCGACCAGTTTGCTAACTACATTTCCCATCGTACGGTTACCGGACCGGCGCTGGAACGGGTATTCAACACGGTAAAGGGCGACGGAGCTTTACGCGCCGCCGCCTATATTGCGGCATCAGGGTCAGCGGGGACACTGGCGGCGGGTGATCACCTGAAACAGAAACTGGGGGCCCAGATTGGCGTTGTCGAAGCCCAGGAATGCCCAACACTGCTGTATAATGGATATGGGGAGCACAATATCCAGGGAATTGGCGACAAACACGTTCCATTCATTCACAACGTTTTCAATACGGATTATGCCATCGCTGTCTCAGAGGCAGGCCCCGATGCGCTGAATCTGCTGTTCAACACGGATGTTGGGCGCCAGCTGTTGAGAGACCATAAAGGTATCTCGGATGCTGTGATCGAAAAACTGGCCGATTTTGGCCTGTCATCAATCGCCAATGTCCTGGCCGCCATCAAACTCGCGAAATACCTGGATTTGGGGCCAGACGAAGCGATCATTACCGTCGCAACCGATGGCGGTGAAATGTATGGAACAGAGGCCGCTAAAGCAAAAGAGACTTATTTTGGCGGCCAGTTTGACGAACTGGCAGCGGCAGAGACCTTCGGACAGTATTTGAAAGGCGTGGCAACCGATCATTTGATAGAGCTCGACCGCCCTGGTCGCGAACGAATATTTAATCTGGGTTACTACACGTGGGTCGAACAGCAGGGCGTTTCGCTTGAAGCATTTGATGCCCGTCGCGATCCGGAATTTTGGAATAATCTGATGGGCTATGTGCCGGTTTGGGATGAAATGATCGATGCATTTAATCAGGCAGTTGGTCAAAACTGAAGCGAGGAAAACTCCACCAGTAAGCGATTGATCGCGCCGCCTCGAGTCCTCGACGGTTCAGTCAGATCGTTCTGCCCCCGACATTGATGTGTATCCCCAGCCGTCATCCAGGACATTTGTCTGGTCAGCAATTACCATATCTGTCGCAATTTCTATTGGCGACGAGGTTCTGACGGGCCGTATCTTCTCTGTGAACGAAGCCGACCGGAACGCTCCGATTGCCTGCGCCAACATCAATGAGCTGGATGGTTTTTCGACGGCTGCGGGCAAAAACAGTAAAGATTAAAAGAAACGAAAACCGGAAATTAAGTTTTTATGGATTATAACTAGTTGAAAATAAATGGTTTATTGTCATTTCGAACCCGAACATTTGCTCTGGGGGTCTGCTATTGGATTTTGTGTCCGAACTTTAAATGAGTACCGTTGGTGAAACTATTCCGCCGGTGAGGGGTATGGCGGTTGCCGGATAAGCAGAATGCGAGGAGGACTGGTGCGGAAGAGAAATGACTCATCAATGTATCGCTTTTGTCAGCAGTTCAGATCATGGCCTTTTTGGCGAGATCATTCACTCTCACCGGCAAAGTTGGTTCGTTATGCCAATGGATTTTCACCACTTTCCAGACTCTCGATGCTGGTGAAGTGGGAGCCAAATGAATTTGGCGTGGCGGGCGGTTTGTTAACCATTATGAATGGTTGAGATACGCCGACTCCAGCGAATATCCTCTAAAATTATCTAATAAATTTTTTATGGTAAACGCTTGGTTAACGCAAAAACACTATAAGAAACAATGCACTGCGGAAATATTCAGAAACAATCCATAAATCGATCAGAATTTCTTCCAAAATAACTAAAAAAACAACATTAGTAGTTGATTTTTTGACATTAACTATTTTGACTATTGCTGTCGCGATTCAAACATTGCAGCATTGGTGCTGTACGGGCGAATCGGCCAGCTTTCTATTCTGCCGGGATGTGCGACATGTAACAACAAAGCTGGGTGGATTTCCTCGCTTTAAATTTTAAAAAATGTATTAAAACAATAGATTACGGAATTTTTGTGACTCAGAGCCAGAACAAGACTTCTTATACCATCCCCTGTTCGAGTACCTTTCGTGACGCAGTGACGGAGCTGGCCGACAGGCGACGCATAAATGTTGCGGATATGGCGAGATCGGTCGTCTTGACCTTGCCCAAGGATACGATTTCACGATTTCCTGATCCCGGTGCGCCCCTCGCCGACGACCGTGAGATGATTATCCTGAAGTCGGGGACATCCAAAGGCCGCCCCTGGAAGCGCAAACCTCGGCTGCAGGTCCGGTTAGCGCCGGGGTATGAGGAGGGTTTTCTGCGTCGCGCCCTGAATATGGCGTTGGCCATGGATGAGGGGGCGGTACAGATTCATGTGGAAGCCCCTGAATTCGGCCTTGAAGTCGAAACTCAAAAAAATGCCCGCGAAACTGAACGCTCCTTACTCGAGATGGAAAAGCTGCAATCCGTGGTGTCCGTTCTGGTTTTTGAGCCGCTGACACACGAGGTGGAAACCCGTGCGGATGCGCTTTATGTGATGGGATATCACGCCATGGCCCGACCAAGCGCCAAAGACCTGCGCAGCCGTTTTCGCCTGGTGGCAACGGTCCATCACCCGGATTCGGGGTATGGGTCCCATGAGCGGATGAGCCAACTGAACAGCGCCATGGAGTATCTGAAAAAACACCGCGACTGATGCCGACCCTTGCCGAAGGGCTTTCGACATCGTAGGAACGACACACATCAAAAAAGGAATTAATCATGCGTCTTGAGAACAAAGTTGCCATCGTCACGGGTGCCGGATCAGGGTTTGGTGAGGGGATCGCCGCCAGATTCGCCGAACAGGGGGCGAAGGTCGTGGTTGCTGATATCGACGCCGAAAACGGTCAACGGGTCGCGGATAACCTTGATCAGGCCATTTTCTGCCCTGTCGACGTGACCAACAACGCTCAGGTCCGGGCGATGGTGGAGATGGCGGTCGGCGAATTTGGCGGCCTCGACATCATGGTCAATAACGCCGGTATCGCCCAGCGCAATGGTCCCATGCTTGATGTGACCGAAGAGGTGTTTGATCGAATTTACGCGGTCAATGTGAAAAGTATCTACCTGTCGGCGCTTCATGCGGTGCCGGTTCTGCGCCAGCGGGGCGCGGGCGTCATCATTAATACGGCCTCGACCGCCGCCGTCAGCCCGCGGCCCGGCCTGACATGGTACAACGGCTCCAAGGGGGCTGCGGTGACCCTGACCAAATCCATGGCAATCGAGCTGGCCCCTGACAATATCCGGGTCAATGCCATCAATCCGGTGATCGGTATGACCGGACTAACAGCGGATTTTATGGGCGGTGAGGACCGGCCGGAAATTCGTGAAAAATTTATCTCGACCATTCCGCTCGGGCGCATGTCAACGCCGCTCGATATTGCCAATGCCGCGCTGTTCTTTGCCTCGGATGAATCAGAATTTATCACCGGGGTGTGTATGGAGGTCGATGGCGGACGCTGTATCTGAGTATGCCCAAATCAGTCAAGTTGTTGCTGACCCGGCATTTTCCAGATGACGTCATCGCCCGGGCGACACGAGAGTACAGCATCACGCTCAACCCGGTCGATTCAGCCTGGGGCGGTGATCAGCTGATCACCAACGCCGAAGGCATGGATGGTATCTTCTGTAGCTCATCCAACAAGTTCACTTCTGAGGTGATCTCGGGTCTGCCCGACAGCGTTAAAATCCTCGCGACGTTCTCCGTCGGGTATGAGCATATTGACCTTGAAGCGGCACGAGGACACGGGATTGTGGTGACCAACACGCCGGATGTCCTGACCGAGTCCACGGCTGATACGGCAATGATGCTTCTGCTTAACGCGGCCCGACGGGCGCGCGAGGCTCTGGAAATGGTCGCCCAAGGCGAGTGGACGGGGTGGACACCGACCCAGCTGCTTGGCATTCAACCCGGTGGCCGACGGCTTGCCATCTTAGGCATGGGTCGCATTGGCCGTGCCGTGGCGCAGCGTGCCCGTGCCTTTGGCATGGAGATCCACTACCATAACCGCAGCCGCCTGAGCCCAGAGTTGGAGCTCGGTGCGATCTATCACGCAACACCGCAAGCGTTGTTTGGTCATGCCGATTTTCTATCGATTAATTGTGAGCTGACACCTGAAACGACCAAGCTGATCAACAGGGAATCGCTCGAGCTGTTTCCGCCGTCCCCGGTGATTGTCAATACGGCACGGGGAGGCCTTATCGATGATGAGGCGTTGATCGCAGCCCTAAAATCAGACCGCGTCGCCGCTGTCGGGCTGGATGTGTATGAGGGCGAACCAAAGCTTAATCCCGGTTATCTGGGGCTGCCCAACGCCTTCCTGACACCGCATATTGGTAGCGCCACTGTTGATACGCGAAACACCATGGGGTTTCGCGCCCTCGATAACCTGGATGCGTTTTTCAGCGGCGAAGAGCCAAAGGACCGTCTGGTCTAAAAACAAAACCGCCCGAAGTTTCCTCCGGGCGGTTTGTCGAAAACGAATTTTTAGGTGTTCTTAGTTGCGGTTGCCGAACAGACGCAACATAAACAGGAACATGTTGAGGAAATCCAGATAGAGCGTCAGGGCGCCCATCACGGCTTTCTTTTCGCCAATTTCATGACCATCAGCGGCGGAATACATGGACTTGATCTTCTGTGTATCCCAGGCTGTCAGGCCGGCAAAAACCAGCACACCCAGAACCGAAATGACGAAGTCCATGGCGGAACTCTGGAGGAAGATATTAACTACGCTGGCGATGATCAGGCCGATCAGGCCCATGACCATGAACGTGCCCATAGCCGACAGATCGCGTTTGGTGGTGTAGCCATAAAGGCTAAGGCCGGCAAACGCACCTGCCGTGATAAAGAAGACGCGGGTCACACTGGCACCGGTATAAGCCAGGAAGATATAGCTGATCGCCAGACCCATCAGGGCGGAATAGGCCCAGAAGATGGTCTGCGCCGTTGACGCTTTGATGTGATTGATACGCGCGGACAAGAAAAATACGATGCCCAGCGGCGCCAACATGACGACCCATTGGAGCGGCGTGCCGTAAATCGCGGCCATCAGCCCCTGTGAAGTTGACGCAACATAAGCGACAGCGCCGGTCAGGCCGATGCCGATGCACATGTAGTTGTAGACTTTCAGCATATAGGCGCGAAGTCCGACATCGATGTCGGCGTCGCGCGCCTGAGCGCCCGTCATTTGAGCGGTGCGCAACGTAAACTTGTTGTCGGGTCCGAGGGCCATGGGTAACTCCTGAAGTTGCTCGAAACAAAAAAATCACTACTTGTGCTTAAATATGGCAGGAAGTGGTGCAAAATCAATAGCAGCCGGGGTTGGTTTCCGGAAAATCGAAAGCTCAGTCATTTCGCAGATGCTGAGAGGCCTTTTGTCCAAGCGCCCGCCAGGTGCCGAGCAGCCCGGCGGCCATGATGACAACGATACAGGTGAGCAGCGTATAAGTGATGACATTGCCCAGAAATATCCATTCCGCCCGCATCAGAAATCTGATCACGGCCCACCCCGTCAACGTTCCGATGGCCGCTGCTATTAAGCCGGTCAAAAGCCCAAGCAGACCGTATTCCGCCAAATAAACGCCCAAAATTCGTCGCCGTGTTGCCCCCAGCACTTTGAAAACGACGGAATCATAAACCCGGCGCTGGTGTTCAGAGGCGATCACGCCGGCCAGAACCACGGCCCCGGCGACGATGGTAAGAGCCGCTGTTCCTTTGATGGCGGCCCCGATGCCCGCCAGCAGGTTCCCGGCAGCTTCCAGCGCATCGCGCACCCGAATGGCGGAAATGTTGGGAAACGTGTCCGTTGCCGCCTTCTCAACCGCCTGCTCGATGGAGCGATCCGCCTCGATTGCGGCAATATGGGTCAGGGGCGCCCCTTCCAGAGTTCCTGGTGCGAAGATGATGGCGAAATCAAACCGCAGACTGCGCCAGTCGATTTCACGAAGATTGCTGATTTCTGCCGTGATCTCACGACCTAGAATATTCAGTGTCAGCGTATCACCGATATCCACACCAAATCCTTTAGCCAACCCCGCATCGAAGGAAATGATGGGCGGGCCCGCATAATTAGCAGGCCACCACTCGCCTTTGGTGACTTTCGATTCGTTGTTTTTTTCTGCGGCGAAGGTCAATGCCCGGTCGCCACGGATGGCCCAGTGGCTGTCGTGTCCGATTTTAACCTGTTCAACCGGCGTGCCGTTGATTTTGACAATGCGGCCCCTGAGCGTCGGAACGCGCTGGTAACCACTGGTGCCGGTTACGCCCGTCACGGCTGCATCAAAATCCGCCACCTGATGGGGCTGAATATCAATAAAGAAAAAGGCCGGCGCCCGTTCGGGCAGGCGTTCGGAAATCTGGCGGCTCATGTTGCCTTCGATCAGGGCGATGGCGACCAAGACAGATAATCCCAGACCCATGGAAACGATAATGCCGGGTGTTGTTGCGCCGGGACGGTGCAGATTGGCCTGGGCCAGCCGCCAAAGCGCATTATCCGGCGATGGTATGCGCGCCGCCAGGCGCATGACAAGCGCCGCGCCGCCACGCAGAAGCAAGAGCGTTATCGCGCTGCCACCGACAAACCAATAGGCGAAAAACTGATCGTTGGCGGACCATATACACAGCAGGGAGAGCAAAATAATACCGACCATCATGGCGATCCGGTATTTTCGTTTCGGTTGAGCACCGATCGGAGAAATCCGTGCCCTGAACAGGCCGGCCGGTTTGACTTCGCAGGCTGCGGCAATGGGCCACAGCGCAAATGTAATTGTACTCAGCAGACCAAACCCGGCAGCCAGCGCCAGTGGTTCCATGAACACACCGATGATAGGCTGAACGGGCAACCGATCGCCAATTAGCTGAAGCAGGCCGATGGGCGCCAGTCCGCCGAATATCAGTCCGGCGCTGACTCCGACCAGACCGAGGACCAGCACCTGAAGCATATAGGTTTTAAATATCAGGTCACCGGAGGCACCCAGACATTTGAACGTCGCGATGGTTGCGATCCTGGCATTCAGATAACTTTTTACCGCCCCGGTAATGCCCAGACCGCCGACCAGCAGAACTGTCAGGCCAACAAACGACAAGAACAGGGTCATGCGTTCAATAAACCGCCTGACGCCGGGGGCCGCCTCTTCTGGTGTCCGCACCCGCCAACCCGCCGTTGGGAAGGTGTCGCCAAGATCTTGTTTCCAGCTCTCAATGTCCGTGCCCGGTTTCAGGGTCAGGCGATGGTGATATCTGATCTGGCTGCCCGGTTGAACGAGTTTGGTGTCGGCCAGTGAGGCTGCGGACACCAGAAACCGAGGCCCAAAAGAAAAGATGTTGGCGACCCGATCGGGTTCACTCAGGACGGTTGCGCGAATTTGGTAGGTCGCGGCGCCTAACCGCACCTTATCGCCCACGGCCAATCCCAAACGTGTCAGCAGATTGGCGTCAACAACCGTGCCCCAGGCCTCATTGTCCATCTTCAGAAGATCAGCTAGCGCTCGTGCCGGTTCGGTTTGCAGGGTTCCAATCAGCGGGTAAGCTTGATCAACAGCTTTCAGCTCGACCATCGCCCGTTTGTCGCGCTGATCGACAGGCCGGGCCATGGCTCGCATCTTTATAATTTCCGAATAGGTTGCGGAATGTGCTTTCAGATACGTGCGATGTTCCGGAGTTGCCGGGCGGTGCAGCAGGCGAAGATCGATATTGCCGCCCAGCAGTTTGGCACCATCCGCAGCTAGCCCACCATTCAGGGCATGGCTCAGGCTGCCGACCGCGGTAATTGTGGCGACACCCAGAAACAGGCAGATCAGAAAGATCCGAAATCCCTGAACTCCGCCTCGAAATTCGGCGCGAAGTTCACGTTTTGCCAGTTTCCAGGCCAGGGCCAAATCAGCCATCGGCAACCCGACCGTCGGCAATTTTAATAATCCGTCCGCAGCGACGGGCCAGTTCCGGCGCATGAGTAACCAAAATCATCGTGGTCCCGACACTGGCCTGCAATTTGAACAGCAGCTCCATAATTTCCCGGCCCGTTTCCTGGTCAAGACTGCCTGTTGGTTCGTCGGCCAAGAGAATTTTTGGCTCCGTTGCAAAGGCGCGGGCGAGCGCTACCCGCTGTTGTTCGCCGCCAGAAAGCTGTCCCGAATAATGGTGTATGCGTTCACTCAAACCGACGGCGTTGAGGTGGTGTTGGGCCTTTTCGAAAGCCTGGCCGTGCCCAGCAAATTCCATGGGCAAGGCGACGTTCTCCAGAGCCGACATGGTTGGCACCAGATGAAAACTCTGGAAGACTATGCCGACGTGATCGCGTCGGAACCGGGTCAACTGGTCTTCACCAAGGCCGGTAATCTCGTGGCCATTGGCGATGATCGAGCCACTTGTCGCCGGTTCCAGCCCGGCGATGACCATCAGCAATGAAGTCTTCCCCGATCCGGACGGGCCAATAACCCCGATGGTTTCGCCTCGGTTGATTTTTAGATCGATTCCACGAAGGATGTGCACCGGACCGGCGTCACTGTTAAGCTCCAGGTGTACGTCGTCGAGAGATAGAATAGAATCGGTATCTGTGGAAGGCATCATGACCATCTGGAAAGTTAGAGAAAAGCGGCGAAAACGGTGTTCCTTATGGCAATATGGACTCCTCAGGACGCTTGTCAACGTCACCCTGACACTCGCCTTGATGACATTTGCTTCATCTCTGTCGGCGGGCCAAGGGCAGACGGTACTGATGATTGGCGACAGCCTGACGGCTGGGCTTGGGCTTTCTCACGACCAATCCATCCCGGTCCGCCTGGAGGCCGCCCTGAAAGAGCAGGGAATAAACGCCAGAATCATCAATGCCGGCGTTTCTGGTGATACGTCGGCTGGCGGTCGCTCTCGTCTGCAATGGGCATTAAGTGAAAAACCTGATGTGGTGGTTATTGAATTGGGCGCTAATGACGGCTTGCGCGGCCTCGATCCTAAGGCAACCTTTGAAAACCTGGACGCCATGATTGGCGCCGCCAAACGGACGGGTACCCGCGTGCTGTTGGCCGGCATGATGGCGCCGCCTAATCTGGGAGCGGAATATAGCGGTGAGTTCAATCGCGTTTTTCCGGCCCTGGCGCGCAAACACGATGTCACACTGATGCCATTTTTTCTGGAAGATGTTGCCGCCGTTCCTGAGCTCAATCAGGACGATGCCATTCATCCCAATGAAAAAGGTGTCGATGTTATCGTTCAAAACCTGCTGCCTTATGTCAGGCAAATGCTGCGGAAGGCAGACGGATGAACACAAATTCAACGTTCAGTTCGGCTTATGCTGAGACCGATGCCAGCGTCGGCACAAAGGCGGAGAGATGGGCCACAATCGCTAAAGACCTGGAGGGGCAACTGGCGACCCTGCCGGCCGTTGATCCCGGATACTCCCGTCTTGGGATCATGTATGTCACCGATGATCTGGAGGATGAGTATTCCAGCATCCTGACCTACCTTGGGCAGTGTACGGAAATAAAGGACTGGACCGGCTCAGTTGGCCTCGGCATCAGTGTTGGCGGGCGTGAATTTTTTGGCCGCCCGGCGGCGGGGGTAATGATTATGACCCTGCCAACAAGCAGCTATGCGATGCTGCCGACACTCAGGCAAAATGTTGATGAAATTCCGGAGAATGTCGTGGACTGGATGCGGACGGCAACGCCGCCGTTTGGTGTTGTTCATGGTGACCCGATGAATGCAGAGGTCGTTCGACTGGTTGAGTCGCTTTCAATGGAAATCGAGAACCTGAATCTAGAGATTCCGGGATTTCTGGTCGGGGGCCTTGCCGCCTCCCAAAACATGGGGTTTCAGGCGGTGGGTTCTACGCCAAGTGGCGGACTGTCGGGCGTTCTGTTCTCGCCGGAGGTTGAGGTCGCCACGGGTCTTTCACAGGGCTGTATGCCCGTCGGTGCAACCCATCAGATCAGTGATTGCCGGGATAACGTGATCATGACACTTGAAGGTCAACCGGCCCTTGAAGTGTTCAAAAGTGACATCGGCGAACTGTTGGCGCGCGATCTGAGGCGGGTGGATGGGTATATTCATGCGGCCTTTCCCGTCGAAGGGTCCGACATGGGCGATTACACGGTGCGTAATTTGCAGGGTATCGATGTTAAGCGCGGCTGGCTCGCCGTCGGACAGCGGGTCCACAATGGGGACAAGGTGCTGTTCGTGCGCCGTGATCCAAAATCCGCTGAACAGGATCTCCGGCGCATGGTGAGAAACCTGCTCAAACGACTTCCCGCTCCCCCCCGGGCGGCGCTTTATTTCTCCTGTGTAGCCCGCGGCCCGTCATTGTTCGGCACCGAAGGGTTCGAGACCAGGCTGATCCAGGATTTGCTGGGCGATATTCCCCTTGTCGGTTTTTTCGGCAATGGCGAAATCTCCAACAACCGCCTATATGGATATACGGGCGTGCTCACGCTCTTCCTCTAATCTTACAAACAGGGCTGCCAACATTATGAAAATGAACTATCTCGGGCGCACCGGCCTGCGTGTCAGTCGCATTTGCCTTGGCACCATGACGTTCGGTCATCAGAATACGGAACAGGACGGTCATGCCCAGCTCGACATGGCCCTTGATCACGGGGTCAATTTTATTGATACGGCGGAGATGTATCCCTTTCCAGCCAGCGCGGAAACCGGCGGGCGCAGCGAAGAAATTATCGGATCATGGCTGAAAAAACCCGGCAACCGAGAAAAGGTGCTCGTGGCGACCAAAATCGTCGGCCCAGGAGGGCGGTTCGAACATATCCGAGGCGGTAAACTGGATTTGAGCCGGGACAGTATCAAGCGTGCCGTCGAAGCGTCGCTCAAACGGTTGCAGACGGATGTGATTGATCTTTTTCAGACCCACTGGCCGGAGCGCCCGGTCAACAAATTCGGTCTGCTTGATTTCCCCTATGACGAACCGGAGGGAGACTGGGTCGCCTTTGAAGAGCTGCTGGATGCCATGGATGAGCAGGTCAAGGCCGGCAACATTCGGGCGTATGGCGTATCCAACGAAACGCCTTGGGGCATTATGAAGATGCTGAATCTGGCGGAATCAAAGGGCCTGCCTCGTGTTGCCAGCGTCCAGAACGCCTATAGCCTGATCAATCGTATGTTTGAGGTCGGGCTTTCGGAAATTGCGATTCGCGAAAACTGCGGTCTTCTGGCCTATTCGCCGCTGTCTTTTGGCGTTTTGACCGGCAAATACCAGAATGGTCAGCTGCCGGAAGGTTCGCGCCACCAACTGTTCCCGCATTTCATGCGTTATTTTCACGACAACGCCATGCAGGCGGCGGACCGCTATGTGGCCCTGGCCCGCGACCATGGCCTTGACCCGGCGCAAATGGCCATTGCCTACGTCAACACCAGACCGTTTGTGACCTCCAATATCATCGGAGCGACGACGCTGGAGCAGTTGAAATCAAACCTGGATACGGAAAATTTGATACTCAGCGAGGACGTGCTGAACGGCATCGAGGCTATTCACAAGGACAACAGCAACCCAGCGCCTTAAACAAGGCTTTGCGTCGGTAATCTTCGGGCATAGAATTTGGTATGCGTTTATTTGTCGCCATCGCCCTGCCCGTCGATATTCGCCAGATGCTTTGCGCCTTGCAGGGTGGCGTTCAGGGCGCGCGCTGGGTGGATGGGGATAATCTGCATCTGACGTTGCGTTTTATTGGTGAGGCCGACGGGGTACAGTTGCGTGATCTGGACGCGGAGCTGTCAGCCATAGAGTTCCCGGCCTTTGAGACGGCAGTCTGCGGGCTTGGGACCTTCGAACGTCGTCAGCGAGTGCATATGTTATGGGCCGATATTGAGATGTCCCCGGCCTTGACCGCTCTGCGTGAGCGGGTCGAGGCGGCGATCATGCGGGCCGGGTATGGCCCGGAGGGGCGCAAATTCAAGGCGCATGTGACGCTGGCCCGGTTCAGACGGGGCGCCGGGACAGATATCGGTGACTATCTGGAAGCCACCAACATTTTCGCTAGGGGGGATTTCCCGGTGCGCAGTCTCAGTCTGTATCGTTCACACCTCAATCGCGACGGAGCGAAATATGAGACGCTGTTTACCTATGGGCTGCGGGATGTGAGTGCCTGAGGTCTTCTAAGTCTAAAGTTTTGCGATATGCCTGGCGAGATCGTCCATCTGTTCGAAAACCAGAAGGGCCCCGGCGTCGAGCAGCCTGCCTGCGTGTCCCTCGGTAATGTGTCCACCGCCAACAAACCCGAAAACTTGCATTCCAGCGGCAACGCCGGCCTGAACCCCAGCCAGGCTGTCTTCGATGACAAGACTGTCTTGGGGATTGGTGTTCATATTGTGGGCGGCATGAAGAAACAGGTCCGGGGCCGGTTTACCGTTCGCCACGTCAGCGGCGGAATAAATCTTGCCGTCGAAACAAGGGAGCAGGCCGGTCAGAGTAAGAGACGTCCTGATTTTTTCATGCCCCCCCGATGAGGCGACGCATTTGAGCAGCGTCAGGGCCTCAAGGGTTGCAGAAACCCCTGATATTGCTTTCAGGTCCGTGGTGAAGGCCAGTTGGTCCCGATGCAGGACTTCTTCTTCGAAATCAATGGGCAGGTCCAGGCCGTCTTCGCTTAGGATCATTTTGCGCATGGTTGCCAGCGACAACCCGACAAATCTCTCCATGGTTCGTTCGAGTGAGATGGGTAAGCCCAGTTCTGTTAGATATTTTTTCATGACGGCGTTGGCCAAGGGCTCGCTATCGACAAGCACGCCGTCGCAGTCGAAGATAATCAGATGAGGTTGAGCCAAAATTAAAATCCATACCGCTTGAGAGTTTGTTCTATTTGCGAAACGTAATGGCCGCCGAACAGATGGACATGTACCAGCAGAGGATACAGATTGTAAATGCTCAACCGCTCTTCAAAAAAACCCGACGCGATGGGGCGATGTTCCTGATAGCGCCGGAAGAACCGGTCGCCAAATGTTGAGAACAGGGTCGTGAAGGCCAACTCGATTTCTGCATGTGCAAAATAGATGGCGGGATCGATCAGTCCAATGATCTTGTTATCTGAACACAGGATATTGCCACCCCATAAGTCGCCGTGAATAAGGCTTGGGGCCTTGGGCTCAAGCAGCCAGACTTCAAGTGTTTCTGAAAAATTCTCTAATCGGGTCATGGTATTTAGAGGTAGGCGTTTAACCTTATAGGCTTCGTTCGCCATATACAGGAGCCTGTGGTCTCGAAAAAAATCAATCCACGTCGGAGTGGTTGGATTGGGTTGAGGAAGGCCTCCTATCACCGTTTGAAAATCGAACCCGAAATGAGGTGCTGAAATATCATGAAGCGAGGCGATCAGGTCCGCAGCGTGCTCTTCAGCGGTTTCGCTCAGGCGATCGCCGGAGGGTAGCCACGACATGATCAGCAGGTCGTCTTCTGAATGAATGACCTCAGGTACGGGGAGTTTCGTGTGTTCAGCCAGATACCGCAGCATCTGTCCTTCCCGTCCCAGGCCGCCTTCTGAATGCCCCGCCTTGACCACTATCGATCGGCCATCTCCAAGATCACCTCGAAATACTTCAGAAATGCAGCCCCCGGACAAGGGGGCCAGGTGATGTACGGGTTGACCCAAAATACCTTGAATTCGTTTCGAAATCGTCATGGTTTATGGGGCGCCATTGAGGTTACAGGCCGTGGCGTTCTCGAATTTCAGCCAGCAATCCTTTTGATGCGGCGTCGAGCATGTCGAAGACACCATCGAAGCCATCTTCATAATAGGGGTCGGGAACATCAAGGCGGCCCTGGTCGGGGGCGAATTTCATGAACATATGCAGGCGATCTTCGTGTCCTGGTGGACACATGGCCTGCAGGTTGTCGTAATTGGAAGAATCCATGGCGAGGACATAATCGAAGTTGTGGAAATCTTCAGGCAGGGCCTGGCGGCTTCTTAGGCCACTGAGGTCTATGCCACGGGCCATTGCTGATTGTTGTGAGCGCCGGTCAGGCGGTTCGCCATTATGCCAGCCACTGGTGCCGGACGAATCGGCGGTAATGTGCTCACTTAAACCCTGTTGCTCAACAAGCTGTCGGAAGACACCTTCGGCCGTTGGTGAGCGGCAGATGTTGCCGAGACAGACGAACACGACCCTGATCACGTGACTTCTCCTCTGGTTGAACCCGATCAGGGATTATCATAGGGTTCAGAGGCTTGGGCAAGGCCAATGGGAGAGCGGAGCGATGACGCGAACCATCACTGGAAAGATAGTGATTTTGACGGGAGCGGGAATTTCCAAAGAATCCGGGCTGTCGACATTTCGCGATGAGGACGGCATTTGGGCAACGGTCAAGATTGAAGATGTGGCAACACCCGAGGCCTTCCAACGTGATCCGGTGGGTGTTCACGAGTTTTATAATGCCCGCCGTCAGCGACTGGCGGACGGCGGCATCAAACCCAATGCTGCCCACGAGGCCTTGGCGCGACTGGAGCGCGACTGGCCAGAAGACGTGCTGATTGTTACCCAGAATATTGATGACCTGCATGAACGTGGTGGATCCACCAACGTCCTACACATGCATGGCGAACTGCTGAAAGCTCGTTGCGCCGCCTGTGGTGATGTCGCCGACTGGCGCCAAGACCTCGACCTTGACCGGGTCTGCCAAAACTGCCAGGTGACCGGATGCTTGCGCCCGCATGTCGTGTGGTTCGGTGAAATGCCGTTTTTTATGGAACGAATTGAGCAAGCCCTGGCCGAATGTGCTTTGTTTGTGTCCATTGGCACGTCAGGCAACGTCTATCCAGCCGCCGGATTTGTCGCCGGTGCCCGCCGCTTGGGCCGCGCCCATACCACCGAATTGAACATGGAGCCTTCTGAAGGGGCAACCTTGTTTGCCGAGGCTCATTACGGATATGCAACAAAAATTGTGCCGGCCTATGTTGAAGAGTTGCTGAGGGGCAGATGATGGTTGAAAAACTCGGCACTCTGCTTGATGAAATTTCAGCCTGCCAAATCTGCGCTGAGGAGCTGCCGCTTGGCCCACGACCCATAGTCCGGGCGTCATCCAGTGCGCGTCTGCTGATCATCGGGCAGGCCCCGGGAACCCGTGTCCATGAATCCGGTATTCCCTGGAATGATGCTTCTGGAGACCGGCTCAGGGACTGGCTTCAGGTTGATCGGGACGTGTTTTATGATGAACGACGAATTGCCATCATGCCCATGGGTTTCTGTTATCCAGGCCGCGCTCCTAAAGGTGGTGACAACCCACCACGACCGGAGTGCGCACCTCAGTGGCACGCACGACTGCTCGGCCATATGACGGGAATCGAATTGACCCTATTGGTCGGCTCATACGCCCAGACCCAGTACCTGGGGAACAGGCGGCAGAAAACCATGACCGAGACAGTTCGGGCCTGGCGTGACTATGGACCCGAAATTATTCCGACCCCTCACCCAAGCTGGCGAACAACGGCCTGGTTAAAAAAGAACACCTGGTTTGAAGCAGATGTTTTGCCGGAAATCCGCGACCGGGCCGCGCACCTTCGCTAATTTTTTATATGCCCAATGTTCTGAAGAGGGAGCGAAGATTTGTGGTGGCGAAGACCGGTTTTTTCATTTATACACATTAAGATCACATAAGTGACCTTGGTTAGTTGAGAATTAGGCAGAGCAGTCAGAAACTGATGCACACCATTGCAGATAATGATCTGTTTCACCGGTTAGCCTTTGATAATCCTTGGTGGGAATTCAGGGCTGAGACAAAGATTGAGTTTCGTAATCCACCAAAACGCATCTTTTTCCCGGCCTTTTTTGACCTTGTCTCTGGTAAACCTACCCATGATGTACAAGTTCTGGCCGGACCCCTGAGAGCCGGAAAATCCGTGATGTTGCGCCAGACGGTTGCCGGGCTGGTCGAAAAAGGCGTCAAGCCGACCAGCATATTTTATTGCAACATGACGGTGCCGAGTTATACGGCGGCCAATGTGGCAACGTTGTTTGAGATGTTCTGTCGTCGTTACCGTCATAATCCAAAAGCCGAGCTGTATGTTTTTTTTGATGAAATACAGTATGTTAAAAACTGGGAACAGGAATTGCTGAAATTGGCAGACATGCGGCCGAACGCCCGCATCGTTGCTGCTGTTTCTTCTGGCGCCCCGGCCATCACAACCGGTAAATCGACCCATGACGGGCGTATCTCCACCTTTGTCCTGCCGCCTCTAACGTTCCTCGAGTTTCTGCGTTTCAGAGATTCGGAAGAAAAAATTTTTGGCACGCACGCCAGCGACGGGACACCCTCCATGTCGCTTCGTGCAAATGCCTTGCCCGCGCTCAATATGGAATTTTATCGCTATATCAATTTCGGCGGGTTTCTGGAGGGCATCATCATGTCCAAGGAAGGCACGCCAGCCCCGACTTTTATTCGCGATGGCGTGGCTGACCGTGTCCTTCACAAGGATTTAGCCAGTCTGCACGGGGTCAATGACGCCCAGGAATTGAACCGCCTGTTTTCTGTTCTGGCCTTCAATACGGCGCGTGAAGTGACCATGGATGATCTGGCCAAGTCCGTTGGCATTGCCAAAAATACGCTCAGGAAATATCTGGATTATCTGGAATCAGCTTTCCTGATCCGTCGCCTGACCCGTGTTGACCGGGACGCCAATAAATTCCAGCGTGCCGTCGCCTTCAAGGTCTTCCTGAGCACCCCTTGTCTCTATAGTGCACTGTTTGCGCCAGTGTCCATGAATGACCAGTTTTTCAAGCGTTTGGCAGAAACGGCGCTGGTCAGCCAGTGGCTCGGATCGCCGCATATGGATAATCTGGCGTATGCCAGCTGGCGGGGCGGCAGTATTGACTTGCTCAGTCTGGACCCCGACTCCGGTCGACCGGATCATGTTTATGAACTGGACTGGGGTAATCGGTATGGCCGCCCGGGCAAGGGGCCGGAAGAGCTGATTAGTTTTGTTGAAGGTACCAACCGCAAGGCGACACCCTATATTTTGACATCGGGCATCGCCAGACCCGCCTCTATGCGCGGCATTGACTTCACGCTGGCTCCTCTGGCTCTTTATGCCTATTGGGTTGAGCGTGGGACCGAGAAATTTACTTCGGACAAACATTAACCATATTTTGAGTTTTCCGTAAGGTTCACTTAAGCCAAATCGAATACATTGGTGGCACGCTAAATCTGCCATCGGGCTCAAAGCCTCAATAATGCGGTATTCGACACCTATGCTCTTGAGAACAAAAACCCTTCTGTCCCTACTTGTAATGACTGTGATATTGGGATTATCCCCCACCACGGCGTCTGCTCAGTGCAAGGAATTTCCCGCCTACCCCATGTGGAAAACATTGAGTCACGATAGTGCCAAAGATTATGTGAGGCGGAAGCTCAAGGGCGACTGGACCCCCTACATTAATCATCTGAAAAAACAACTGGGCAGCATCGAGAAAATCATCGCTAATGGCAAAGGTGCCCGCCTAAAGCACAGGGGTGAGACCATCACCCTGAGGGGTGAAAAGCTGAAGCAGTATCAGCGCGCCTCAAGGGACCGTTTCGACGTAGTTCAGTGTCTGGCCGAAGAAATGGAGCTTGCGGCCCTCGACAACTTCGCCACGGCTGCAGGCGACGAGGAGCAGGAAACGGAAATCCTCGTCCAAGCACGCCCGGCATCAGGAACACAGGTCCTGAAACTTGAGGTCAGCACCTCATGTTCCAACGGTGTCTCCAACTTCAAGATTAAAAATCAAGGCGCGGACTGGCCGAAAGCCGGGTCTTTTTCTATATTCCGAATTGATGGCCAAAACAAATACCCCGTCACTTCCCGGCGGATGCGTCTGAAGCAAGGGCAGATCGCCTCTTTCTCCGTGAAAAGGTCACGTAACCCGACGGGTAATCTGGGGCTTTTTGTTGGTCCTGCCTGGTATAAACGGGCGTTCGCCTACGACGCCACCTTGGTCTGCCTATAACGCTATCTTTTTTCCCTCTAGAGTGATGCTAATCACTTCGTTTCGACATCGTATCTGAGATATTCCTCTCAGATTTGCTTCGAACAAGGTCGAAGCCTGCTTCATGAGGAATAACGAGAATGTCGACAATGAGATTGACCAACTGGCTGACCCTCCCCTGGATGCCCCGCCGCGTTTTAAGAAACGTTTCGGTGATCATACTGGTGCCGGTCTCCCTGCTGATTGGCGCGGCCTTTATGGCCCAGGAGTCGACAGAACCCCGTGAACTGGAAATCGCCGCTCTTGCACTTGCTGAGGATATGCAGAAATCTCCTCCCCAGGGTGGCTGGAACGTCATAGGCATTCGCGTTAACGAGAAAATGCGCGTCGAAATGGATGTTGAGGTCGCCTATCACCACCAGGCTGAATTTATCAAGACCCGTTCCGGGCGGGTAAAGTACTCTTATCTGAAATTGGCCTGCCCGGCGCCCGAGGCCAAGGTCTACAACCATCTCCCCAAATTTGAGGCGGTCTGGATCCACCTGTACTTCAATAATGATCTGATCGTCAGCGGGGCCTGCCCCAAAACCGGCGGTCCGTTCGGATAAGGCCCGACCCCTCCTCTATCCCTTCCAGTCTTCTTTAATCATGTCCGCCGCCTTTTCCGCGATCATGATCGTTGGCGCATTGGTATTTCCGGATGTCAGGCGGGGCATGACCGAGGCGTCGGCGACGCGAAGGTGCTTGAGACCATGGACACGGAGACGATCATCGACGACGGCACCGGATTTCGGATCGGGACCCATTTGACACGTGCTGACCGGATGATACAGGGTCGCCCCCGTGCGCAGTGCATGATCCAGCAACCCCTCGTCTGTATCGCAGGCCACGCCGGGAACTGTTTCGCCGTCAATATAGGGGGCCATGGCTGGTGTACTAATTAAATCCCGAGCGATCTTCATCCCGGCGATATGAATGTCGCGATCCGTTGAGTTGCTGAGGAAATTCGGTTGGATCTTGGGTGCGGCGAACGGGTCGGGCGAACCAATATGGATGGTGCCGCGGCTTTCCGGACGCAGCTGACAGGGCGCAATGGTCAGGCCCGGAAAGCGGTCAAACACGCGTTTCTTGGGATCGGCAAAACTGGCGTGGGCGATATGGTACTGTATATCGGGCACTTCCAGGCCTTCGCGGGACCGCACAAAGCCTCCGACAATACCCGCCGACATGGTCAGGGCACCTTTACCCATCAATGCAAATTTCATTGCTTCGCCCAGCAGACGGAGACCCCTGGTTTTTTCGTTGAGGGTTATTGGCTGGTTTATCCGCCATTGCAGGCGCGACACATAATGATCCTGATAGTTTTCGCCAACCCCCGCCAACTCATGAACCGGATCGATCCCGAACGATTTCAGCAGGCCGAGTTGGCCGACACCGGAAAGCTCAAGCAACTGCGGAGACTGTACGGCACCGGCGGCCAGGATCACTTCGCGCTGGGCTCTCGCTTGTTTGATCTGTCCTCCACGACCTCGGTAGTTGATGCCAACCGCGGATTTTCCCTCAAACATAATATCTGTGGCTTGAGCATAGGTTTCAATATGCAGGTTCGGTCGGTGGCGGACGGGGTCGAGGAAGGCCTTTTTGGTGCTGTGGCGGCGGCCGTTTTTCTGGGTCAGCTGGAAATAGGCGAATCCTTCCTGGGTTGCTCCGTTGTAGTCAGGATTGGCCGGAAATCCGATTTCCGTGCCGGCCTGAATGACCTGATCAAGTAATTCATATGTTTCCGTAAGGTCGGCAACATTCAACAATCCGCCCGCTCCGCGGTACTCATCAGCCCCGGATTCACGATTTTCAGATTTCTTGAAGTAGGGCAATACGTCATCATAGGACCAGCCCCGGTTGCCCATTTGCGCCCATCCATCATAGTCCCGTGCATTGCCGCGCACGTAAAGCATGCCGTTGATGGAACTGGACCCGCCCAGCACCTTGCCTCTGGGAATGGGGATCGGGCGATTATGGGTGATCTCTTCCGGCTCTGTATCGAATAACCAGTTGATGTTCGGATTGACCATGGTTTTTATGTAGCCGACGGGGATGTGAATCCACGGGTTTCTGTCTTTGCCTCCAGCTTCCAGCAGCAGGACCCTGGTATCAAGGTCTTCACTCAGCCGATTGGCCAGAACGCAGCCAGCTGAGCCAGCCCCGACGATGATATAGTCATACGTGTTCATCCTGATCGTTCCCCCATTCCTCAGTATTTGCATGTTACCGACAATTACGACCAAGGCCCAATTGGAAATTCCTGAGCGGAAGTGGTTAAATCAAACATTGATCCTCAAGCTACCGGAGAGACCATCATGTGTCGCTGGATTGCCTATTCGGGACCACCCATCTACCTGGAACAATTGATGGTGCGCCCGAAAAATTCTTTGATTGAACAGAGCCGCGACGCGCAAAAATCAAAAACTGCAATTAATGCCGATGGTTTTGGCATCGGATGGTACGATAAACGACCCGAGCCCGGGCTATTTCGCGATGTTTATCCTGCCTGGAATGACGAAAACCTTCTTAATGTTTGTCAGCAAATCAGGGCACGCCTATTTTTCGGCCACGTTCGTGCCTCAACGGGGGCGGCCATCAACCGTGCCAACTGTCACCCGTTTCGATATGGTAATCATCTGTTTATGCATAATGGACAGATCGGCGGGTTCAAGGCGCTGCATCGTGACTTGGCCATGGCGATCCGGCCGGAGTTCTATCCTCTGCTGAAGGGAACCACGGACAGCGAACTCTTTTTTTATCTTGCCATGGGTAACGGGCTTGCCGAGGCGCCGGAGCGTGCCCTGGCCTTAACTGTTGGTCAGATACTTGATGTTATGTCAGCCCACAAGATTTCCGAACCGTTTCGCCTTACAGCGGCCCTGAGCGACGGCAACACCATATGCGCCGTCCGTTATGCAAATGATGACTTTCCGCCCAGTCTTTATTACGGAACGGATATCCTTCCTGAAACGGGTACGCATGATCGCCCGGAGATTTCCGACGATTTTCCATTGGTTCGTGACAAGGCCTGTCTGATTCTGTCAGAGCCCCTGGATGAGATTGCAGGGTCTTGGGCTTCGGTGCCGCCTTCGAGCCTGTTGGTGGCGGGCAACGGGCGTGTCGAAATAAAGCCCTTTCGTCCGCAGCACTAAAACTTTTATGGCGCTTGCCGAGAGAGTCTCGCCAAGAGTAGTCTCACCATGTGCAAGAACCGTTGAAACAGACGCTACAAGATTTCGATCCGCTGATCGCCCTAGTCATAGCGGCAATCATGGCTGTACTCGCGCTTGTCTTTTTAATTAGTTGGTCGGTGCAGCGCCGCTGCACGGTAGAGGCCAACGCAGAAATCGCTCGTCTTCAGGCGGTCGCCACAAAGGGTAAGGAAATTTTGGCCGCTGCTCCGGATGGCTTGTTCCTCTGGGATCACGTCCTGGGCGGCATCACCGTATCGCGGCGATTGGCTGTCTTGCTCAATCTCGAAGCCGGGACGCACTCACGGTTTGATGATATCCGCACCCGCTTTGAAGGCGATAGCCTGAAGGCGCTGGAACGCGGCTGTTCGGCGCTGCGTGGCAAAGGAACGCCCTTTGACCTGGTGCTTAAATCCCAGGGTCGCCTCATTCAGGCCATAGGGCAGCGTGCTGAAACCGAATCCGGAGAGCAGCTGGCCGATCTGGTGTGGATGCGTGATGTCAGTGACCTGGTATCGGGGGAGGTGACGGTCAAATCCGAACCGTTGGCGGCCAATGCGTCCGGATATGATGACCGTCACCTGACGGCGCTGCTCGACGCCATGCCGGTTCCGATCTGGCTCCGTGATTCAAAGCTTAATTTGGCCTTCGCCAATATCGCCGCGACGGATATTGCGGATCTGACGTCTGATCTGGCGAAGCGGGCAAAGGAAATCAGTGCTCCGGTTTCAGAGCGTCGCCTGATCGATCAGGATGGTACAGCGACATTGATGGATATCACTGAAATCCCATTGGCGTCCATTGGCGGCGGCACATTGGGCTATGCCGTTGACCGCACCGCAGAACAGTCAGGGGGTGCCGATGGTGACACCACCAAGTCGGCTTCGGGTCCTGCCCCGCTTAATGATAGCGTTCTCGATGATCTGCCCACGGCCATTGCCATCTTCGCCAGGGATACGCGGCTTGAGTATTTCAATGCAGCCTACGCCAAATTATGGGCTCTTGATCGTGCATGGTTGCTTGGTGGGCCAAACATGAGTGAGCTTCTGGAGAGGCTGCGCGAAGACAGGAGCCTGCCGGAAGTTGCAGATTTCCGGGTCTTTAAAGAACAGGAGGTCGCCCGGTTTCGTGCCCTTGGGGAACCCGTCGATGACATGATGCACCTGCCCGACGGACGATCTATCCGCCACCGGATCGCCCCCTATGGAGATGGCGGTCTGGCGCATACATTTGAAGATCAGTCGGAGCGGCTTGACCTGCAGCGCTCCTATAACGAACAGGGCGCCGTGCAGACGGAAACACTGGACAACCTGCATGAAGGTGTTGCCGTGTTCGGTAGTAATGGGCGACTGCAGCTGTTCAATCCGGTTTACGTACAACTTTGGGAACTACACGAAAGGGATTTGAATGAACATCCTCACCTGAGCGTGGTTCTGGATAAATCGCGCCACCTGATCCCACCCCCAGAGGGCGCCGACAGCTGGGCAGATGCGGATTGGGACAACCACAAAGCGCTGGTTTCAGCCCGACTACTGAGCCGGGCGCAAAGTGACGGGAAGATCCGTCTGAATAACGGCACGGTCGTTGAATATGCCAACGTGCCTCTGCCCGATGGTGCAGTTTTGCTGTCTTATATTGATATTACAGACAGTGCGCGCATCGAGCAGGCCTTGCGCGAACGGGCTCAGGCGCTGGAAGACGCGAACCAAATGAAGTCGCAGTTCATTGCCGATGTCGCTCGTGAAATCCGCACTCCGCTAAATACAGTGATTGGCTTTGCTGATATGCTCGGACAGGAATATTTCGGCAAACTGAACCCCCGCCAGGACGAATACGCACGCGGTATCGCAGGCACATCAAAAAATCTGATGGGCGTGGTTGGTGATATTCTGGACCTGGCGGCTATGGATGCCGGGCAGCTTGAGCTTAGCCTGGACAGTGTCGATGTGCATGGCCTGCTGGTATCAGCCCTTCATCTGGTCGAAGACCGCGCTAAACGTAAGGACATCAGACTGACGTTTGAGTGCCCACCGGAAATTGGCTGGGTCATTGCCGACAGCGAGCGCCTGAAACAGATTATTTATAAGCTGCTGGCGAACGCCGTCTCCTATACGCCGCCCCATGGATCGGTCACTTTGAAAGGGTCGCGCACCAAGTCGGATGTCGAAATAATCATCAGTGATTCAGGGGTTGGAATATCACAGGGCGACAAAGAGCGCGTCTTTGCCGCCTTTGACAAGGGTGGTTCCGACGCGCCCGCCAACGTTTCAGATTCCGGCGATCAGGATCGTGGCGTTGGCTTAGGGCTGACCATTGTCAAACGCTTCATCGAACGCCACGGCGGCACGGTTGAAATCCGTTCCCAGTTAGGGCGCGGAACGACCGTCATTTGCCGACTGCCGGGCAAAATCCCCGATGATCTCGCCGGCGCTGAGGTCGGCAGACTGCAGACCGACCTGCTCCCTGCCCAAGACGAGCCAAAATTTTGATTTCGAGACGTTCTAGTCAAACAGAGCGTCAATGTCGGCCTGATCGAGGGTGACCGGTTCGGCCTCCTCCTTGGCACCGTAGTCTCCATTTATGATGGCGCTGGCCCGATCAAGAATTTCCTGAATATCGCGCGACGCATTTTTAACGGTGTCGCGCAACTGATCGATATTTTCGGTCTTGATCACGGTTTCAATATTTCCGATTGCCACGGCAATCAAATCATCGGTTTCTGCAAGGGCCTCGTCGAACGGGAGACGATGTTCATCGGCGGCATTGTCATAGGCCTGAATGGCGAGTTCCTTGTCGGAAAACGTCGACTCCATAAAGTGTTCGGCGTAGGTTTTGGGTTCCCAAGCTTTGGCGTCGTCCAGCATATCCGGCATATCCGGAATCAGGTCCAGCAGCATTACCAGTTCGTTGTAGTGATTAAGGTAATCCGTCGCCAGCAACGTGGTTTCATTGATATTGGTGCCCCTTACCAGCTTCTGGTAGGTGCGGGTCATTTTAATCTGGGGCTCTGCCATACACTGCCGTCCAATACCTTATTTCATCATCCGGCAGACCCCGGATGACACTCTCAACCTAACATTTCACCCCAGAAAATCAACGGCAGGGATAGGCAATCAGCGTGTAGCCATGACCTGATCAAGGGCGGTCATAAACTGCGCCACCTCAGCTTCTGTATTGTAATAATGAACGGAGGCCCGAACGACTGCGTCAAGATTACGCTCATCCATATCCAGGCGAGTAGAAAACCGGGTGGAGTGGGTGATGTTGATGCTCTTTCTGGCCATTTCTGCCCTGATGTCGCTGGCGTCAAACCCGTCTACCGTAAATGTCACAATGCCGCAGGTCTCGGCACCGATATCACGGACGGTAACGCCTTTCACATTGTCCAGCTGTCGGCGCAAAGAGCTGGCCAGTTCCATCAGTCGGGCGTGGGTGTTTTCGATCCCCCATTCCAGTGCGTAATCAAGAGCTGTGGCCAGCCCGATTTTACCTGCGATATAGTCTTCCCAGTTTTCGAACCGTCGGGCATCGGCTTTGATTTCATAGGAGTTCCGGTCTGTCCACGTTGCCGCGTGGTTGTCGAGCGTCAGTGGCTCAAACCGATCCAGCATGTCGGGGCGGATATAAAGAAACCCGGTTCCCCTGGGGCCGCGCAGATATTTTCGCCCCGTCACGGTTAACATGTCGCAGCCAATATCTTCCACATCGACCGGTATCTGGCCGACGGACTGGCACGCATCAAGTAGATAAGGAACGCCTGCTGCCCGGGCAATCCGGCCGACACCGGCGGCCGGATTGACCAGTCCACCGTTGGTCGGCACATGGGTGATGCTGATCAGCTTGACCCGTTCATCAATCATGTCCTCCAACGCCTCAAGAGACAATTGCCCGGTTTCATCATTGGGGACGGCGTCGATAATGATGCCCTTGCGTTTGGCGACTTGAAGGTAGGAAATATAATTGCTGCCGTATTCGGCCATGGCTGTCAGAATGCGGTCACCGGGGCGGAAAGTTTCGGCCAACCCATAAAATGCTGCGCACCAGGCAACGGTCGCATTTTCGACAATGGCGATATCGCCCGACGAGCAGTTAATCATCTCCGCCGCAGCCGCATACGCCCGGTTCTGAGCGTCCAAAGTGCGCCCGGCCGCCTCATACCCGCCAATTTCTGCTTCCAGATCGAGGTGGGTTTTCAGGGTTTCGACAACGCAATTTGGCATCAACGCCGCCCCGGCATTATTGAAATGTATTTGGTTGTCGGCTCCCGGTGTATCGGCGCGGGCTTTGTCGATATCAAACATTTTTGCTCTTTCCTGAGAGAGGGTGGGGGCGGAGACAACTTTTTATCCGATTGGGCAGCGCAAGACAATCTGGGCTGTTCATCCCCCTCTTGCCGGAACCTGCGGCGACGGATACAACCGTTTAATGATTGATACGCCCTCTCCTCATGTCATCCTGGACCTTGCCGACGAAACTGCGACTGAAGCGCTGGCGATACGACTATCGGGTATGTGCGGACGGGGTGATATGTTTTCTCTAAAAGGCGAGCTTGGCATGGGGAAAACAGTGTTTGCCCGTGCCTTTGTTCGGGCTCAGACAAGCCCCGATGAAGACGTTCCAAGTCCGACCTTTACGCTTCTGCAGGTTTACGAGACCGCGTCAGAACCGATCTACCATTTTGACCTGTATCGCTTGAAATCTGCCGACGAGATTATCGAGTTGGGATTTGAAGACGCCCTTGATGAGGGGATTGCACTGGTTGAGTGGCCGGACCGGCTGGGGGTTTATCTGCCTCGCGACCGGCTGGAGGTGGAGCTGGTTCCGGGGGCCTCCGAAGGCGCGCGACGCGCTAGGTTGACCGGCTATGGTTACTGGCAGGCACGTATGACCGACGCTTTTCTGGACGGGAAGATCCATGCCTGAACGCGACCATGAGATCATAGATTTTCTTGAGGCCAATGGCTGGCAGCAGGCAAGCCGAACCCCGCTTGCCGATGATGCGTCCGCACGTCGGTATCAACGGCTGGTCCATGGGGATCGTCGCGCCATCCTGATGGATGCGCCGCCAGACCAAATGAGTATTGTTCCGTTTCTTAATATTGCCCGGCACTTGACTGGATTGGGGTTCAGCGCGCCGGAAATTTATGCCGAAGATGAAGCCCGCGGTCTGATGCTGTTAGAAGATTTCGGCGACGATACCTATAATCGGCTGCTGAGCTCAGACCCGGAATGCGAAATGGAGCTCTATAGCCTTGCAGTCGATGTTCTGAGCTCCCTGCACCGACGCCCTGAAAAAGATACGGTTCTGGCAGGAACCCAGACCCACAGCGAAGCCGTCCTGCTTGAGGGGATAGCGCAGTTCGTTCAGCATTATATTCCACAAGCCATGGGGCAGCCCCTCTCCTCCGCTCTATCGGAGCAGTTCCGAGCGCTTTGGGTCGCTGCCTTAAAGCCAGTTTTTGATCAGCCAAAAGCCTTGGTTCTCCGGGATTTTCACGTCGATAATCTGATTCGCCTGAAGGGCCGGGATGGTATTCGCCGATGCGGCCTGCTCGATTTCCAGGACGCATCAATCGGCGCCGGCGCTTATGACTTGGTGTCGTTACTGGAAGATGCGCGGCGCGATATTAGCACTGACATTGTTGATGGCATGCGTCGGCGGTATGCCCGAGCCATGAACATGACTGTTCCTGAGCAGCACTCATTTGATATGGCCTATGCGGTGCTCGGCGCCCAGCGCCATACCAGAGTTATCGGCATTTTCACAAGATTGTGCGTACGGGATGTAAAGCCTGGGTATTTAGTGCATATTCCACGGGTCTGGAGATTGCTGGAGCGGAGTCTTTGCCATCCGGCCCTGACAGAACTAAAGGCATGGTTTGATATCAATATACCAGAAGAAAATAGAGGATTTCCGCCAGGGTTGGCGGAACATATGACATGAACCCTAAACCGACGATCTCACCCAGTCACGCCATGGTTCTCGCCGCCGGGCTTGGTACCCGCATGCGCCCGATAACTGATAAAACACCAAAACCATTGGTCAAGGTTAATAAGCGCGCCCTCATCGATCACGTTCTCGACCGTCTGGTCGAAGGCGGAGTCAGCGAGGCGACCGTCAACCTTCATTATTTCGGCGACCAGATCGAGCGCTATCTCGGGTCACGCGAAGCGCCCGCCATAAGCTTTTCCTGGGAGCAGGAAGAGCGACTGGAAACCGGAGGCGGCGTCAAAAATGCATTGGACCAACTGGGTTCGGACCCCTTCTGGGTGGCCAACAGTGATTCCATTTGGCTGAACGGTCCGGTTAATATGATGAGCCGCATGTGTCAGATCTGGGATGATAGCCGCATGGACGGGTTACTTTTACTGCATTCCACCGTCGACGCGTATGGCTATGACGGAAATGGCGATTTCAACGCAGATGCCGATGGTAAATTGACCCGCCGCGAGGAGAACGAAATCACACCGTGGCTGTTCACCGGTGTCCAGATTCTTCATCCACGCCTGTTCAAGGATGCGCCGGATGGGGCTTTCTCTTTAAATCTGCTTTATGATCAGGCCCTGGAAAATGAACGCCTGTTTGGCATGGTGCACGATGGGGAATGGTTCCATGTGGGTACGCCGGAAGGTCTGGGCGATGCTGAAGAGTACATGAAATACCGCTACGCTGGCGTCAAGCGCCGTTAGAACTCATCCACCAGGCAGGGGGCAACAGGCCGTCGTGACCTCACCTACTGATCCGGCCATCTTTTCTATTCCCGGCCATCAGGCTTTCGTCGACACATTGGCGAAAGGCATTCTGGCCCGCGTCGGGGATGACCCACAGGCGCTGTCCGCTGTCCGGGTCCTGCTGCCGACAAGACGGGCGTGCCGCAGCCTGCGCGAAGCTTTCCTGCGGTTGAGTAACGGCACGCCGACCCTGTTGCCGCGCATGACGCCGTTGGGTGATGTTGATGAAGATGAACTCGTCATTGGCGGCGACTGGGGGGCCGATGAAACGCTAGGCGCTGACGGCGATTTCAGTATTCCGCCCGCCATGTCCGCGACCCGACGGCAACTGGCCCTGGCCCGCCTGATTTTGGCCCGCGGTGAGACCACCGCAGATCAGGCCGTTCATCTAGCCGTAGAGCTGGCGCGGCTGCTCGATCAGATTCATACGGAACGCCGGCCTTTTGATGGCCTCAGTGCTCTGGTGCCTGATGAATATGCTGAACATTGGCAACAGACGCTGAAATTCCTGACCATTCTCACCGAACAGTGGCCGGGTGTTCTGGCTGACGTTGGGGTTTCCGACGCGGCCGAGCGCCGCAACCAGCTGCTCGAATCAAGGGCCCGGCAGTGGCGGGTAAACCCACCGACGACACCGGTCATCGCGGCGGGTTCAACCGGTAGTATTCCGGCCACGGCCGACCTATTGGCCGTCGTTGCCCAGCTGCCGCAAGGTGTCGTTGTGCTTCCAGGATTGGATCATATCTCCCCCGATGCGGCGTGGCAGGTCCTTGAACCCCATCATCCACAGTTTGGTTTGGCCCGTCTGCTTGAGCATCTGGGGGTCACACGCGACCAAGTGAAAAACTGGACGGATGAGGACGTCGCGTCCTTTTCAGATCGTGAAAAACTGATTGTCCGCGCACTTCTTCCGGCAGCAGCGACGTCTCTCTCAGGTGAAATTGAGCCGGGTGATCTTTCTGATCTCGGGTCGCTTTCCGTGGTTGATTGTCCGACACCCCGGGAAGAGGCAGGTGTGATTGCCCTCGCCATGCGCCAGTCTCTTGAACAGCCGGGCAAAACCGTGGCGCTGGTCACGCCAGACCGCCAGCTTGCCCGCCGCGTCGCTGCAGAACTGAAGCGCTGGCAGATTGATATTGATGATTCGGCCGGACAGCCCCTGGCGCTCAGTCCACCGGGATCATTTTTACGTCTGACGGCGGCGATGTGTGCGGACAGGTTTGCCCCCGTTCCATTGCTGGCGGCGCTCAAACACCCGCTGGCCGCGGGTGGCATGAACCGGGCCGGATTCCGACGACTGGTGCGGGTCCTGGAGTCGACGACGCTCCGCGGACCCAGACCGGGGCCGGGCCTGCCGGGACTCTATGAAGCAGTTGGCTCTGAGCATCCCGAATTGACCCCTCTGCTTGATGGACTTGAGGCGGCAGTATCGGCATTCATGGACCTGCTGGGACGACGCCAGGTGAACATCGTCGAGCTTATCCATGCCCACGTCGTGATGGCAGAGCATCTTGCTCAGACAGATACGGAAAACGGGGCCCGGCATTTATGGTCTGGTGAGGTCGGTGAAGCCCTAGCATCCTTTGTTGGCGAATTGACGGAAGCGGCACCGCTTTTGGGGCCGATCAACCCTGCTGTCTATCCGGCCCTGCTGGATAGTCTGATGGCAGGGCGAGCGGTCAGGCCAAAATTCGGACGACACCCACGTGTCTTTATCTGGGGACTGATGGAGGCCCGCCTGCAACGGGCCGATCTGATGGTGTTGGGAGGTCTAAACGAAGGGAGCTGGCCGCCGGATGCGCCGTCCAGTCCGTGGATGAGCCGACCGATGATGGCGGCGCTGGGCCTTGCTTTGCCGGAACGGCGCATTGGCCTGACGGCGCATGATTTTGTTCAGGGATTCCTGGCACCTGAAGTTCTGTTAACCCGGTCCGAGCGGATTGACGGGACTCCTGCCGTCGCATCTCGGTGGCTGCTCCGTCTGGATAACTGCCTTGGCGCTCTGGGGCGCCCGTCAGGATTGCCGCGCCGACGCGACCTGCTTGACTGGTTTGAGGCTCTTGACCAACCTGATAACCGGACGCCGACGCCCATTGCCGCCCCAGCGCCCAGACCTCCCGTCGAGGCCCGGCCCAGCCAGCTTTCCGTCACCCGTATTGAGACCTGGATCAGGGATCCGTATGCCATCTATGCCGAACGCATTCTGGGTCTCAGGCCGCTCGACCCTTTGGACGCCGACCCCGGCGCTGCGGAACGAGGAAACCTTGTTCACAAGGCATTGGAAATATTCATCAACAGCCAACCTGTGGGTGCGCTGGCGGAGGATGCCGAAGAGCAACTTATCGGGATCGGTCGCGAGGTTTTTGATGACGTACTGGTCCGCCCCGGCATTCGAGCCTTCTGGTGGCCGCGGTTTCTACGTGTTGCTCACTGGTTTATTGAGTTTGAAAACGCCCGTCGGGTCGACGGAACCCAGCCGCTGACCAGTGAAGCTGCCGGGCGAATGGAATTTTCGGCCGCCGGTAAAACGTTCACATTGACCGCCAAAGCAGATCGTATTGATTCCCGGCCTGACGGGTCACTGGCCATTCTCGATTATAAAACCGGTGCACCGCCTACGGGCAAACAGGTAGAATCTGGTTTGACGCCCCAGTTGACTTTGGAAGCGGCCATGGCCGGGGCGGGAGGATTTGGCGAGGTGACGCCAGCACCGGTCGGTGAACTTGCCTATATCAAGTTATCGGGGGGCAGAACGCCCGGTGAGTTTAAACGCCTGAAGCTTGATATCGATGAGGCAACTGACGATGCGATGAGTGGGCTTCGCCGTCTGATTACGTCTTTCCAGAACCCGGCAACACCCTATCGCTCCCGTCCGAGGCCACAGTTCAAGAGCCGGTTCGGAACCTATGATCACCTTGCCCGGGTCCGCGAATGGGCCAGCGCCGATGGGGAGGAGGGTTGATGAGCGATCTCACTCAGCCCACGGCCCCGCCACTGACCCCATCCCCGATAGAAGTCGCCGGACAAATCACTGCCGCCGACCCGACGCAATCGGTTTGGGTCGGGGCCAATGCAGGGACCGGCAAGACCCGGGTCCTGATCAACCGTATCCTGCGCCTGTTGTTGTCAAATGTGGCACCATCCAGGATCCTCTGTTTGACGTTCACCAAAGCGGCGGCGGCGGAGATGGCGACGCGGTTGAATGACCGGCTGGGAAGTTGGGCCGTTATAGATGATGCCGCGCTGACAGACGAACTGCGTGTATTGTTGGGCCGGGCCGCCGATGATAGCACGAAGCGCACGGCGCGGAGATTGTTTGCAGAAACCCTTGATACTCCGGGGGGACTGAAAATCCGGACGATTCATTCGTTCTGCGAGTCTCTCCTGGGGCGGTTCCCCATAGAGGCCCGTATCGCTCCTCATTTTAGCGTTATCGATGAACGTACGGCCATGGAGCTGCGTCATGAGGCCCGTGATCGGTTGATGATGGAGGCAATTCGCGAAGACGAAAACCTCCGTCAGGCGTTCGATCACATTGCCGGGCTGGTCGATGAGGACAGCTTTGCCAAGATTATCAGTGAGCTCGATTCCAATCGCCAGCGGTTGGATACCATGCTGGTCCATCACTGTGGTGTTAGCGGTATTATTGATGCCGTTCGTTCCCGCCTCGGTGTTGGTCCAGATGATAATGCGGATGATCTGATCATCGGTGCGATTGGTTTGGATGAGTCGGGTCTGCGCCGTGCCGCGACAGCCCTGAGCGAAGGCAGTACGACGGATCAGAAACGCGGACAGCAGATCTGCCAATGGCTGGATGCGGATGAGCAACGCAGATCGATGTTTGCAGGTTATGTGTCGATATTTTTGCGTCAGGACGGAGAAGCCAAGGCAGAGCGCAGCCTGATCACCAAGGCGTCACAAAAGGTCGACCCCGGCGCGCTGGGTGTTTTACAGGAGGAACAGGGCCGCCTGATAGAACTTAAAGACCGCTTGAAAGCGCTGGCAACGATTGAGGCTACCAACGCATTGTTGATGATCGGCGCGCGCCTGTCGGACACCTATCGTGATCTTAAGGCGGCGCGTGCTCTGCTTGATTATGATGATCTTATCCTCAGGGTCGTGAACCTGTTGAGCAATGATCTGGTCAAGTGGGTACACTTTAAACTGGATGGCGGCATTGACCATATTCTGGTCGATGAAGCCCAGGACACCAGCCCGGAACAATGGCAGGTGATCTTTGCGTTGGCCCAAGATTTCTTCAGTGGCGAAGGCGCCGGCGACGATCAGCGGGCACTGCCCCGAACGGTGTTTGCCGTTGGTGACCAGAAACAGTCCATCTATAGTTTTCAAGGGGCTGATCCTGCCAAGTTTACCGAAATGCAGGCTTTTTTTGCAGATCAGGCAAAAGCCGCCGAACGGCAATGGAAATCGGTTGAGCTATCCCTGTCCTTTCGTTCCGTGTGGACTGTGCTCAATCTGGTCGACCAGGTTTTTGCACCCGAAGCCGCGAAAGACGGATTGGTGCACGATGACAAACCCATCCGACATCAGTCTTCGCGTGACGGGCAGGCCGGGTTGGTCGAATTATGGCTGCCCCTAACTCCCGACGATGGTCCGGATGATGATCCGTGGGATGCGCCGGTAGATCAGTTGTCACAGAAAAGCCCGGTGGTACGCCTTGCCGAGCGGATTGCCCAAACCATCTCGGCATGGCTGGAGCAGGGCGAGGTATTAGCATCTGCGGGCCGTCCAATCACCGAAGGCGATATCATGATCCTGGTCCGTACCCGTGGCCAGTTTGCCGAAGAAATGGTGCGTCAGCTCAAACAACGGAAAATCCCTGTCGCCGGAAGCGACCGTATGGTGCTTTTGAACCAGATTGCGGTTATGGATCTTGTCGCGGCCGGGCGTTTCGCTCTGTTGCCGGAAGATGACCTGAATACGGCAACATTGTTGAAATCACCTTTCATTGGACTTGATGATGGTAATCTATTTGACCTTGCCTATGGCCGCCAGACCACGCTGTGGCGGGCGCTCCGTGATAAACGCGAGGTCAACGCTGAGTATGAACATGCCGCCATGAGTCTTGAACACTTACTAACCACCGCTGATTTCTCGCCACCCTACGAATTTTTTTCGGCGTTGTTGAGTGGTGGAGAGGGGCGAAAAAAACTGCTGGGCAGGTTGGGCCCTGATGCTGCGGATGCTGTGGATGAGTTTATGAACCTCTGTTTGGCCTACGAGCGCGACCATGCCCCGTCGCTGGAAGGCTTTCTCGACTGGCTGGAAGCAGGGGATACTCAGATCAAACGTGACATGGAACATGGCCGCAATCAGGTCCGGGTGATGACCGTTCATGGTGCCAAGGGGCTGCAATCAAACATCGTCTTTCTGCCCGATACCTGCTCAATGCCGCTGACCCGGCAAAGCTCACGCCTGTATTGGGAAAAACAAGAGGAAGCGCCGCTGGTCTTCTGGCCTGTGGTCAAGGACAACGAAGACCGGATCTGCCGGGAACTTGGGGAAGTGACGCGAGCCGAAACCCTGCGTGAATATCGCCGCCTGTTGTATGTGGCGCTGACCCGGGCACAGGACCGGGTCTATGTCTGCGGCTGGGAAAACAAGAAAGGTCGCGATGAGGGATGCTGGTACGATCTTGTTGAACAAGCGTTGCGTGACAACGATAGAACGGAAGAGTTTGATATCAAGGGTGAGACCGGCTTTCGCCTGGCAGCTGCCCAGACCGCGCCGCCGGACAATTTGGGTCATGAAGAACAGACAGAACAGAAACTTCATGGACTGCCTGCCTGGGCCAGTACGCTGCCGGGCGATGAACCTGCCCCACCCGATCCGTTGGCCCCATCTCGTCACGAGGAAGATGACCCGCCGGTACAGTCGCCGCTGGTTGGTGAAGATACACGGCGATTCCAGCGTGGATTGCTGATCCACAAGCTACTGGAATCCCTCCCCGGAGTGCCCGTCCCGGACCAACGGCAAGCAGCTCTGCGTTATTTAACCTTGCCGGCTCATGACCTGACATCCGAGGCCATCGAGGAAATTGCCTCTGAAACATTGGCCGTCCTCAATGACCCGGCACTTGCCCCGCTATTCGGCCCCGATTCGCAACCTGAAGTACCATTGGTTGGTGCAATCAGTACTGAAAAGGGCATGCGGGTGATTTCGGCGCAGCTTGACCGACTGGTGGTCAGAGACGATGACGTGATGGTGATCGACTATAAAACCAACCGTCCACCGCCCCTGACCGAAGATATGGTGCCGGTCCCCTATCTCAGGCAAATGGCGGCTTATCGTGCGGCGTTGCGTAAAATTTATCCGGGTAAAACGGTGCGTGCCGTGCTTCTATGGACGGATGGCCCGCGGGCCATGTCTCTTGACGAGAGCCATTTAGATGCCCAGGAACCTTGACGGATGAGGAGGCCGTCCTTAAGTTTCTCGGACATGAATTTTCGGGATCGCGCCGTCAATTCTCCAATTTTGTATAATTCGTCTCGATGTGCTGAGAGACCGATAGATAGGAACGAAGAAATGCCGATGAACGTCACAGACGACTCTTTTGATGCTGATGTGCTGGGTGCGGATGGTCCCGTACTTGTCGATTTTTGGGCCGAATGGTGCGGACCCTGCAAACAAATTGCTCCTGCATTGGAAGAGCTCGATGGTGAATTTGGAGATCGAGTGACAATCGCCAAGGTTAATATTGATGATAATCCCAATACACCCTCGAAATATGGTGTGCGTGGTATTCCAACCCTGATCCTGTTCAAGGGCGGCGAAGTCGCAGCGACCAAAATTGGTGCCCTGGCGAAAAGCCAGCTTAAGGATTGGGTTGAATCTGAAATCTAGGGTTTAGTCCCAGGTCTGCGAAAAACCCGCCAATCTGGCGGGTTTTTTTGTTGCCAGCGGCTTTGTTTGAATATGATTTTAAGACTGATTTGGTCTGTTGGAAGGACCGATGGCAGTATAGGCCTTCTCGTTGGGGAATGACACGGTGACGGTAGTCCCTTCACCGATCTTGCTTTGAATGTCGAGGTCCCCGCCGTGGGCCTCAGTGAGCGACTTCACAATAGATAGTCCGAGGCCAGTTCCTTCCTGAGCCTGGTACGGGTCTGAAATTTCCTGAGCAAACGGTTCTGTAATCGTTGGCAGTATATCAGGCGAGATTCCGATTCCAGTATCCTTGATCTGGATGACTGACCGTGTGCCAGTCTGTCGTGCGGTGACCGATATCATGCCGCCCCTGCCAGTGAACTTAATAGCATTGGAAAGCAGGTTTTGAACAATTTGAGTGACAGACCTTTTGTCGGCATACAGCGAAGGCTGGTTGTCCGGGGTTTCCAACACTAACTCAATGCCGTTATCTTTTGCGAGTTTTTCAACAATTTTCAAGCAGGCTGTCAACACCTCATCGATGGCAATCTCTTCCTTCTCCAATTCACGTTTACCTGCCTCAATCGCGGCGATGTCGAGGACATCGTTCACCAATGCCAGCATATGCTCACCGCTACCATGTATATGGCCCATGTATTCACGGTAGTTGTCAGAACCCAATGGACCAAAATATTGCGCTTTCATCATTTCGCTAAAACCCAGAATGGCGTTGAGGGGAGTCCGAAACTCATGGCTCATTGTTGCCAGGAATTCTGATTTAGCCCGGTTTGCCTGTTCTGCGTCGACCAAAGCAAGTTGAAGCTCCTGTTCCGCGACCTTGCGGGCTGTGATGTCTGTTGAAATACAGCAAATCGTATGAACGTCGCCTTGCGCGTTCTTGAGGGGGAACTTCACCGATATATAAGTATGTTCACCATCGTCCAGAAGGACCGTTTCCTCAATTTCGAAAGGCATGCCGGACTCAAGCGCTTTTAAATCGTTGGCGTGAAATACATCGGCATTCTCCGCCGGAAACAAATCATAATCAGTCCGGCCCCTTATTTCATCGACCGAGATGTGGAACAGCTCCTCATACGTTCGGTTGATGAACTGATACCGCCCATCTGGATCTTTCATATAAATCACTGATGTTGTGTGGTTGAGAAGGTCTCTTTGCTGCTGTTCGCTTTCTTGCAGAGCAAAAACAAAATGCTCCAGAGTTGCGCCAATTTCATTGAATTCGCGGATGGCGGAGGTGCTAAAAGTTGCCGCGTCCTCCCGTCGGGCGACACGGCTTGCGTATGACGACAGCGTTGCGATTGCCTTGGTTGACACGCGTTTAAGGCTCCAGGCCGCGACGCCAGCAATAATTAAGATGAACCCGGCCAGAAAATACAGGGCCATCTGATAATTATGCTCAAGTTTGGCAACCGCCTCCAGGGATCGGGTATTAACAATATGGAGACGGTGTTCCTCGCCGTCAGGTAAAACCAATCCAGCATCAAGCAGGGAGTAGTCTGTGTTGTCGTCGATCACACCGGCGTGAGGGTGGTTGCCCTTTGATAACAGCTCCTGACTACTTGAAGGGAACGATACGATTAAGTGCGAACCATGGTAGAGTCCGGCGGCTGATGATCCTGTTGACGTTAAAATGTCACGGATAAAAGAGATATTATCATTAAGGACCACCCCTCCATAAACGGTCCCAAGAAGTTTGCCCGTCTGTGGGGCAATGATGTCACGGCGCGTAACGATGGAATAGAGCGGTTGTTCCGCATCTCCGGTTATGAAGATCTGATTGGTGAGATCCAGAGTGTCGTTGGAAACAGCGGCTTGCCGGATTTTTTGTGTGTCATATGCTTTTGTGCTGACATCGACAATACGTTTTGATGTCGCAGATTGAACAAACAGAATATCAAACCGACCCTCTTCCTGGGCGTAGTATACTGCCGATAACCAGTCTGCGATCGCCTCCGAATCCTGTGATTGAATGGCGGTTCGCATGTTTTCATCAAGGGCAGTGAGATCGAGAAGTCGCTGGATATCCTGTAGGCGTGATTGCAGTACCAGATTGGAAATCGCTTCGCTACTTTTGGCAAAGCGGGCGATGTCATGATCAATGGCGCGCCGGGCAACAAGGTAGCCGGTCGCCATTACCAAAACCGAAACCAGGGTCAGGGCGATCAGGAAAACGGTAATGATCAGAAATGAAAATCCGATGCCTGACGGTGGGTTTTTGTTGCTATTTTGAGTATCGAAACGCATTCTTTCTCAACTCGATCAAGTCTTCTTTTGTTGTTTTTTTGTTTACCAGCTTGAACTCACCAGAGTATACAGTAGGCACGACTGCAGCGTTTTTCTCAGCATCCAGGCGGATCGCCTCCGCCATCGCAACCCCGTTGTCATCATTCATGCGCATGACGGTGAAATCCAATTCACCGGCCTCTATGGCCTCCAGTTCTAATTCTCCGCCCCCCCAGCCATTCACCATGACGCGGCCAAGGCGCCCGGTTTCCTTAAGGGCATCGACGATCCCCAGGGCGATATCGGTCGAGCAGGCATAAATGAAATCCAGTTGGTCTTGTTCTGCAAGCAGTTCCATGGCGGCTTTATACGAGCGCGCACGATCAAAATTCACATAATAGGAAGCCACCAACTCTATCTCGGGTCGCTCAGACATTTCTTGGCGGAAGACGCCACCACGCATCGTGCTGACATAACCCTTTGGCCCGTAAAAAATCGCATACCGGCCAGCACCGTTGATCTTGGCCTTGTAACGGTTAGCCAGCATCTTCGCACCGACGCCATGATCAAAACCAACATAAAGAAAAGGTTGGAATTTTCCGAATGCCCGAATAGGAGTGGTGATGTTCTGTAAGATGACCTTCGTCCGCCCTTCGGCCATCATCCTTTCGATCATTCCGCGATGGCGTACGGCGTCGAGGGTGAAGACCAGATAATCCGGAACGTCAGCCATGGCCTTACCGATCAACAGGCTTTGCTGGCGAATGCCCGTGCCAGGTTTGGTGAAATGATCCTCCAAGACGAAATTTAAGTCAATTTCCTGCATGCGGGCGCGGAAAGAGGAGACGCTGCGTCGCCAGTAATCTGACGCCTGCAGCCCAGGGTAAACCATGACAATTTTCAACGGCTTAGGGGGTTTTACTGTTGTCGCAATTCCCGGCCCCTTGACGATTTTTGAAAATGAATTTGACAAGACTTTCTGTTCAGGTTGTTGGCGCAAAAACGCATCAAGCAACCAGTACTCTTTCAGAAATTTCTCGGCCAGCGCACCTTTACCAGGAAACCCGGTTAGCAGTATGGACGTCATGGATAGACAGATGATTTTGGCTATATTTTTCAATTTAATGCACCCCCATCCTGAACGTAAACCCAACCGCCACCGACTTCCGCCGATATAGATAATCGATACCGCATAGTAGACCCCATCTAATTCGATTTAGTGAACGTGATGTTGATAACGTGCGAACCGATGTTAAAATCCTTAAATTATTTGCGGTTATTAAATGCTCTGCGACCATGAAAACTGATCCAGATCAATCCCTAGCGGTCCCTACCGACGTTAAATGCAACCGACCCTTAATAATATCATTTCTCATGGGTCAGGGATACTGGAGGCATGGATGATTGACTTGAAAAACCTACCCCGCGAACGCCTGGAGGCGATGGCAAGTGCCGGCGAGAAAATTCTGGAATGTTATCGCGTGTTGCAGAAAGGCCGGAGCAATGTTGTTGCGGAGGTGCTTCGCGGACAGGGGGAGTTTATTGAACTCGACCACTACCCGACGGGTGATGTTTACGACCATGAGACCCATTCGCAGTATTATTATCATTCCCACAGAGATGGCGAACATGGCCATTTTCACGCGTTCCTTCGGCAAAAAGGTATGCCGGTCGGCTGCCAACCAGTCGAGCAGTCCGAGGCAGAATTTATGAATGAACGCGACGATACGCTCAGTCATCTCATTGCAATCTCCATGGATAGCGCCGGGTTTCCCATCGGCCTGTTTACCACCAACCGCTGGGTCACGGCGGACAACTGGTACGCGGCAGATGATGTGATCAGTATGCTGGGCCACTACGACATGGATCTGTCGTGGCCGTCATGGCCGGTCAACATCTGGATCACCGCGATGCTGAGACTGTTCCGTCCGGAGATTGAGGATCTGATCTGCAAACGCGATTTGGCCATGGCGGACTGGCAGAAAAATCATCCGGAGACGGATGCCTTCGAGGATCGTGGCTGTGATGTCACCTCGACGCTGGAAATTTCGGTTTCGGCCCAGATTGGGCGGGTCGCTCAGGCCTTGGCTGCGACGGCCTGATTGGCGGCGTGTGGAGAGCAGCGGAAGGTTCATTGATTTTACTCAGCTGGTGCAGGATAGTTGGACGGTACCGACACCCACCCTACGAACGGATTGACCGCAATGGAACCACTGCAAAATCATCTGGGACAGCCCATCGGCGAGACCCTGGAGAACTGGCACCCGGCCCCTAGGCCATCGCGCGTTTCAAGTGAGGGACGGTTTTGCCGGATCGAACCCATCGACGTGGACCGCCACGCGGCTGATTTGTTTGCCGCTTTTCTGACGGATAAAGAAAATCGCAATTGGACCTATCTGCCCTATGGCCCGTTCGAAACTGAAGCGGATTTCAGAACTTGGATGACGGATACCTGTGTTGGAGACGACCCGCTCTTTCATTGCGTCGTTGATCTCGCCACCGGCAAGGCCGTTGGTGTCGCCAGTTACCTTCGGATTGAACCGGCGGTTGGTGTGATTGAAGTCGGTCACATCAATTTTTCACCACTCGTACAGCGCACTCGTGTTGCTACCGAAGCCATGTATCTGATGATGCGCCGGGTGTTTAATGATCTCGGATACCGACGATACGAATGGAAGTGTGATGCTCTCAACGCACCATCACGTCGTGCCGCTGAGCGCTTGGGGTTTCAGTTCGAAGGCGTGTTCCGTCAGGCGACGATATACAAAACGCGCAACCGCGATACCGCGTGGTATTCGATTATTGACAGCGAATGGCCAACGCTTGACCGGGCGTTTGCGGCTTGGCTGGATGAAGAGAATTTTGCTTCTGACGGCCAACAGAAAACGAAACTGGGTGCGTTGATTAAAAGATCCTGATTGCGGGTTAGAGATTTGCCAGAGCGTTATTTTCGATGCGAATTCGATAGGAAAGAAGCAACGCATTAACGATTGAAAACCCCAAGGCAATTTCCCACGCTCCGAATATCAGCGGCAACAGGGCGATTTCGCTGACGACCACCAGGTAATTTGGGTGACGCAGCCACCGATAAGGTCCCGTCGATACTAGCGGGCTACCCGGAAGGACGATAATGCGCGTCGTCCATCGCGCACTCAGACTAATAATCACCCAATAGCGCAGGGCCTGAGTGAATAAAAACAGCGCCAGGAAGTGAAATGCCGGAGGTGTATGGGTCGGCACCAGAATTATCAGGGCGATAATCCAGACTACGTGAAACAAAACGATCAATGGATAGTGACTGCTGCCGACTTCATATCCCCCCGTCACCAGCAGGCGGCGGGTGTTGCGCCGGGCGATGAAAAGTTCCGCCAGGCGGGTAAAGACAACGTAACCGATCAGCAGCATATGTATCGTCACGTCTGCTCCAGAACCGAAAATCCGGCGGTGAACCCAGGCCCAAGGCTTGACACCAAAATCCGGCCACACGGCTTGGGTTCTGCTAGTATGCGTTCCAAGACGAATAGCACGGTCGCCGCAGACATGTTGCCAAAATCCCTGAGAACAGTGCGGGACTCCGTCAAACTCCCAGGGCCGAGGCCCAACCCTTTTTCCAGCGCATCGACGACTTTCGCGCCACCTGGATGCACGGCAAACTTGTTGACGTCATCAAGGGACAGGTCGTTGGCGGCCAAAAACCTCTCAACCGCAGCACGGTAATCACGTCGAACAATCGTCGGAATATCTTGCGAAAACAGGACACCCAAACCATCGTCCTCAACATTCCAACCCATGACATCTAGGGTGTTCGCCCACGTATGTTCGCCCCAGGCCCGTAGGGCAGGCGCATCGGCTATATCCGCTGCTGTCGTTAATATGGCCGCCGCCGCGCCGTCACCGAACAGCGCCGTTGCGATGACATTCGACTTCGATTTGTCATTTTTGCGGAAGGTCAACCCGCAAAGCTCGACGACCAGCAACAGGACGTTTGAGCCCGGTCGGCTCATAGCTATTTGGCCGGCGCGGGCGAGGCCGGTTACGCCGCCGACGCACCCCAGTCCAAACACCGGCAAGCGTTCAACATCGCGGCGCAAATTCATTTGTTCGATGATCAGCGCATCGAGACTTGGCGTGGCAATCCCCGATGTTGATATGGCAACAACGGCGTCAATATCACTGGCCTTCAAGTCTGCCTGGACGAGAGCGCGCCCAGCCGCGTCCTCAAGCAAGTTCACTGCGTTCTCTATGTAGAGAGCATTGCGCTCCTTCAGATCGTGTGGTTCCGAGTACCAGTCGATGGGCACACACGAATAGCGATTTTTAATGGCGGCGTTTCCATAGACCGGCATCAGTCGTTCGAAATCAGTATAAGAGGCACCGAACAGATTTTCAGTTGCGCGAGCAATATCGCACTGCTCGAGACGAAAAGCCGGAACCGCCGTGGCAATGCCGGTCAGCCGGGGGCGGGGTAAATGCATTTCGTTTGTCACGAAACGCTTCGCCCATCGTCAGTTTGGATCCATTTCATAAGTTTATAGTTAGACCGATTTAAGGTCCGTTCCAGTCACGATTTCTTGAAGGCTAAAAACGACGGATCAGAGACCAACTCACCAGTAGCGGAGCGTCAAGGATTCGTGCCTGGTTTTTTCAGCTACAATTACGGTTGCGTCCAGGAAGTCGGGAGGTCCCAGAAATGCCGGGGCATCATTGCCAAATCCGAAACCTTCCTCGGGAAACCCGATAAAATTTTTATCGAATAAGACATTATCATTTTCATCGTGAAAGGCTGCAAGTCCATAGGTGCCGACGGGCACATCTGTGAAAACGGCTTCGACGTTTCCCTCGCGCGCCGGTATCACGACTTCCTTATACCGCCCTGCCTTGGTCGCAAAATTTTCGGAGTTCTGAAATAGGGCGACCCGCAGTTTCCCGGATTTATTTCTGACGCCGTCAACTGAGACCCGGAGCTCCCCAGCCTGCCCCGATACGACCGAGGCCAAAATCAGAACGCTGACCAGTCCTAAGTTCAACAGGCAAGTGCCAAACCCGCGGCTGCTCCAAATGTGGTGCGGGCGGATCTTTTTCACCAACTGTTCCGGAGTTCCCGCAATTTCAGAAACACAGTCTTTTCATCGATCACGTCCGGCAGGTCGGTGAAAGTTTCGCGCAGGCGTTTGATGACGCTGGGGTTGCTGAGGCGGAAAAAGGTGTTGATTTCCTTTTCCAGGGCCAGCGTCGACACGAGAGCCTTGTTGGTGTCCTGGTCTTGCACACCGCCAAGAAGTTGCTGCGCTTTGGCATTGTCCGGTTCCCGGTCAAGCGTGAATTCCAGATTGTTGGCAAAATAGTCATGGCCGGGGTAAATCAGCGTCATGTCCGGCAAGTTGGTAAGCTGGCTGGCGAAGGTATTGTAGAGCTCGTTCGGATGGCCGCCGTTGTGGCAGTTTCCGGCGCCGGCGTTAAACAGGGTGTCGCCACAAAACAACGCGGGCATGTCGGTTTTCGAGACCAGGCAGACGTGGCTCATCGTATGCCCGGGCGTGTCGAGGCATTCGAGTTCCACAGTCCGTCCGACTTTAACCACGTCACCCGCCCCCAATCCCACGGCCATGTCGGGGATGGTGTTTTTGGCATTGGCATGAGCGATGATTTTTGCCCCGGTGGCGGCGGCCACGGGTCCGTTGCCACCGATGTGGTCGCCGTGTTCGTGGGTATTGAGAATCTGTGTGATCGTCCAGCCCATCTCATCGGCTTTTGCCAGGCATTTTTTGTGGTCCAGCGGATCAATCGCCAGTGCCTCGCCCGTTTCGGGGCAGGCAATCAGATAGTTAAAATTGCGATAGGCGTTTCCGGTCCAGATTTGTTCGACGATCATTCATCATCTCCTGCAAAATTTTCTTATTCTATCGTTCGCTTGCCGGGGTTGCCACCCGTGCTTTATGACGTTTTCGTGTTTCACGTGTCAGCTGTTTTCGGCAAGAACGGTTCCTGCCAGATAAAGTGAGCCGCAAATCAGCACACGGCCTGGGGTTTTCGGGTCCAGCGAAAGGCATGTCAGGGCATCCCTAACTGAAGGTCGTGGTGTTGCGTCCATGCCGACGGTTCGGGCGATATCGGCGAGGTCATCGGCACTGACGGAATTTTCTTCGCCGGGGATGGCGACGGTTGATATCTGAACAGATGGTTCGGCCAGCGGGCGCAGGAAATCATCGCAGCTTTTTGAATTCAGCATGCCGCTGATCAGGTGCAGCGGTTTGTCTGCCCAGGTTTCTTTTGCGTGAGCGGCGAGGGTTTCTCCCGCCGACGCGTTGTGTCCGCCATCAAGCCACAGTTCCCAACCTGATGGCATTAAATCGACCAGCGGTCCTTTGGTCAGATGATGTAAGCGGCCCGGCCACTGGGCGTGAGAAATGCCCGTTCCCAAGTTTTCATCCGAGATGGCAAAGCGGGGCAGGCGGTCGAGGGCGGCAATGGCGAGGCCCGCGTTCCCCACCTGATGGTGACCCGCAAGATTGGGAAGGGGTAACTTGCGGATGCCCTTTGGCCCCTCATATATCAGGTCATTTTTTTCCTGACGTACCGACCAGTCTTCATCCTGAACAAACAGCGCAACTCCAAGATCATCGGCGCGGGCGACGATACTTTCCATGGCTTCCGGATGTTGTCGGGCGACAACACAGGGGTACCCGGGTTTCAGGATCCCTGCTTTCTCGCGGGCTATCTCGGCCAATGTTGTGCCGAGGAACTGGTGATGATCATGCGAAATCGGAGTGATCACGGTCAGTGCCGGGGTTTTGATCACGTTGGTGGTATCCAGGCGCCCACCCAACCCTGTTTCCAGCAGCACGATATCTGCGGGAGTACTGGCAAAGGCGACAAAAGCCGCTGCGGTGGTGATTTCGAAAAAAGTAATAGGCTCACCGGCATTTGCCTGCTCACAGGCCTCCAGCAATTCAGTCAGTGCGTCTTCACTGATCAGTTCACCGGCCAGGCGAATCCGTTCGTTAAACCGCACCAGATGGGGCGACGTATAAATATGGGCCGCATATCCCGCCGCTTCCAGCACGGCGCGAAGATAGGCAAGAGTTGATCCTTTGCCGTTGGTGCCGGCGATGTGGATTGTGGGGGCCAGACAGTCTTGCGGATCACCTAAAACCTTTAACAGGCGCTCGACACGGGTCAGCGACAGGTCAATCAGTTTAGGATGCAGGCCGCTCAGACGTTCAAGAATGACATCGGTTGTGGCCGTGTCATCGGCCATCATGGTCCTTCAGAAGCAGTGACGGACGGTTGAGTGTCTTCAGGCGGTAATATCTCGGTGCCTGACATATCCTCGATCTCGGTCACTGGACTTTCTTGGGATTGTGCATCGCCCGATGACGGGCTTTTCATCAACAGGCCAATAATGCGGGCCAGCGTGGTGGGCAGGTCATGGCGATGGACCACCATGTCGATCATGCCGTGATCAAGCAGATACTCCGCCTGCTGGAACCCTTCGGGCAGGGTTTCGCGGATCGTTTGTTCGATAACCCGTTTTCCGGCAAAACCAACGGTACACCCGGGTTCGGCAATCTGGATATCGCCCAGCATGGCAAACGAGGCCGATACCCCGCCTGTGGTCGGGTCGGTCAGAATTACGATGTAAGGTAATCCTGCTTCCTTGACCTCTTCAACGGCAATGGTCGAACGTGTCATCTGCATCAGGGACAAAATACCTTCCTGCATACGTGCGCCGCCGGACGATGGGATGACGACCAGTGGGGCCTGCTCCGATACGGCGCGTCTGGCAGCCGTTACCAGCCCATCGCCGACAGCCATGCCCATGGAGCCGCCCATAAAGGCAAAATCGAGAACGGCGACGACAGTTTTATGACCGCCAATTTCCCCGAGCCCAACCTTCAGCGCGTCGTCTTCACCCGTCTTGGCACGCGCCTCCTTGATACGGTCCGTGTATTTTTTCAGGTCGCGGAATTTCAGCGGGTCGGCCAGCGGTGTCGCCAGTTCAAGCAGGGCAAAATTCTCATCATCGAACAGCATCTTCAGGCGGTTCTCGGCACGAATACGCAGATGATGGCCGCAGTGCTGACAGACGTGCTGGTTTTTTTCCAGATCGCGATGAAAGATCATTTGCGTGCAGCCGGGACACTTGTGCCAGAGATTATCGGGGATCTCTTTTTGCGCGCCGACCAGGCTGCGCAGCTTCGGCGGTACGAAATTTTTGAGCCAGTTCAAACCATGCTCTCCTTTATGGCGCGTATTTGTTTATGACGCCCAGTTGTTCGTGCAGTCAGCTTTTTTCGACGCTTCTGACACCTTTTGCAAGGTCATTGACCAATGCCAGCACTTTGTCGACCAGTCCCGGCAAGGCCTGATTGTTGTCATCTAAGTTGGCTTTCAGGACATCAACCAGCGCCGATCCGACGACGGCCGCATCAGCGACGCCGGCAGTATTGGCGGCCTGTTCGGGTGTGCGGATACCAAACCCGACGGCGACGGGTAAATCAGTATAACTTTTGATCCGCTTGACCTTGGCCGCAACGTCGTCAATGGCCGCGGCGGCGGTGCCGGTAATGCCGGTAATTGAGGCGTAATAGACAAACCCCGAGGCGTTTTCGAGAACCCGGGGCAGGCGTGCGTCATCGGTTGTTGGGGCGGTTATGTAAATGAAATTGATTCCGGCTTCTAGGCCCGGAAGACATAGTTCGTCCTCTTCTTCCGGTGGCAGATCAACCATGATCAATCCATCGACCAGCCCGGCGGCATCAGCGAGAAACTTGTCGACGCCGTAAATATAGATGGGGTTATAATAGCCCATCAGGATCACCGGGGTTTCGTTGTCCGATTCTCGGAAGGCGCGGACAATATCAAGGGTTTTGGTCAGCGTCATGCCGGATTTCAGGGCGCGAAGCGAGCTTGCCTGAATGGCCGGGCCATCGGCCATGGGGTCGGAAAACGGCATGCCGATTTCAATCAGGTCGGCCCCGGCCTCGGGCAGGCCCATCATGATGTCGGACGCCGTATCGAAATCCGGATCACCCGCCGTCAGGAAGGTTACCAGACCGGCTCGGCCTTCGTCTTTGAGTTTGGCAAACCGCCGGGCGATGCGTGTTTCAGGTTTTGTTGTCATTGTTCTTATCCCTGATCCGTGCCGGTGATGTCCATGCCGAGATGCTTGGCCACGGCAAAAATATCCTTGTCGCCCCGCCCGCAGAGGTTCATCACCAGCAGGTGGTCTTTGGGAAGATCGCCTGCGATTTTCGTGACATGAGCCAGGGCGTGGCTGGGCTCCAGCGCGGGGATGATGCCCTCTTTCCGGGTGCACAGCTGAAACGCCTCAAGCGCTTCCGTATCGGTTACTGAAACATAGTCGACCCGGCCCGTGTCCCTGAGCCATGAATGCTCCGGCCCGATGCCCGGATAGTCGAGCCCGGCGGAAATTGAATGGCCATCAATGATCTGGCCGTCGTCGGACTGCAGCAAATATGTGCGGTTGCCGTGCAAAACACCCGGCCTGCCACCGGTCAGGGATGCGCAGTGCTCATCCGTATCCACACCATGTCCGCCGGCTTCAACGCCAATGATTTTGACACTTTCATCATCAAGGAACGGATGAAACAGGCCCATGGCGTTTGATCCACCGCCCAGACAGGCAACCAGTGAATCCGGCAGGCGGCCTTCAGCTTCCTGCATCTGTTCGCGGACTTCGTTGCCGATGATACATTGGAAATCACGGACCAAAGTTGGGTAGGGGTGCGGTCCAGCGACGGTGCCGATGATGTAGAAGGTGTCTTCCACATTCGATACCCAGTCACGCAACGCCTCGTTCATGGCGTCTTTCAGGGTGCCGGTGCCCGATGTTACGGGATGGACTTCCGCACCCAGCATGTTCATGCGAAACACGTTGGGCGACTGACGTTCAACATCGGTCGCGCCCATATAGACATGACACGGCAAACCAAACAGCGCGCAGACCGTGGCCGTGGCGACACCATGCTGCCCGGCCCCGGTTTCGGCGATGATCCGTTTCTTGCCCATGCGTTTGGCCAGCAAAATCTGGCCGATGGTATTGTTGATCTTGTGGGCACCCGTGTGGTTGAGTTCGTCGCGCTTGAAATAGATTTTGGCGCCACCGAAATGTTCGGTCAGGCGTTTGGCAAAATACAGCGGGCTCGGGCGACCGACATAGTGCTTCATCAGATGATGAAATTCGGCCCAGAAATCCGGATCATTATTGGCTTCATCCCAGGCTTTTTCGACCGCCAGAATGAGGGGCATCAGGGTTTCGGCGACGTAACGACCGCCATAAATACCGAAATGACCGCCTTCGTCGGCACCGGCGCGATAGGTATTGGGTTTGTTCATATCTAAAACCTTAATGGATCACGGTTAGGGCACTCTGTGAGCGCGCGCCAATAAACCACAAGAGACCGGGAAAAACTGCAAAAAAATGCGGAAATTTATCAGCGGAAAAACTGACTTATTGGCCGGCCTTGGCCGCCGCAATAAATGCCCTGATCTTATCCGTATTTTTGACTCCCGGCGCGTCTTCTACGCCGGACGAGACATCAACCTCGGTTGCGCCACTTATGCGAACGGCGTCGGCGACATTTTCGGCTGTCAATCCACCCGCCAGCATCCACGGCAAGGGTGACGTAAAGCCTTGCAGAACCGTCCAGTCAAAGGAAAGCGCGTTGCCGCCGGGGCGGGTCGCGTCTTTGGGTGGTTTGGCATCAAACATCAATTTGTCGGCTACGCATTCATAATCTTTCGCTGCCGCCAGATCAGCGATACCGGAAACCGGCAGCATTTTCATCACCGGCAGCCCGAAGCGTGCCTTCAGGGCCGTTACGTGCTCAGGAGATTCGGAGCCGTGCAATTGCAGCAACTGGGCCGAGGTGTTTTCGACAATATCAGCCAGCAATGCGTCATCTGCATTGACTGTCAGGGCCACTTTGGTCACGCCATCCGGCACACGGGCCATCAGCTCCGCCGCCATGGCCGTATCAATGTTACGCGGCGACGGCCCGAAAAACACGAACCCGACGAAATCGGCTCCCGCATTGACAGCGGCGTCAACAACCTCAGGGGTCTTCAGGCCACAGATTTTGACAGAAATGCTCATGGGTTAACCTAGTCTTCCGGGGTGGGCAGAGACAACACCAGTTTTCGGAAGGTATAGGAAGCCACGATGACTGTGCAGGTTATAATAAGAAAGCTCGAACAGGCTCCAACTGCCGCTGACAGGACATAAGCTGGTGTAATGGTACTGTCCGATGTCAGAGCTGAGGGCACTATAAACTTAAGTCCGACAAAGACGCTTGAGATGGCTAGATAGATAACCACTTCGGCGCAAAACACCCCCGCCACCGAATAGCGCATTGCTGCCCAGGAAAATTTTATGTAGTCCAGAATTTTGCCGGGATAATCAATGGCAATCATAGGAAAAACCAGGACCAACCTGAACACAATATAAATTGCAGGTATGAGGATTATGACTAACACAAAAATGGACACAGTCTGACTGAAGGGAGAGGATTTCAAAGCCACCAGTAAAATGAAAAGTCCCAAAAAAAGCAAAAGATAAAACACGGTCATATAGGCGAGCAGCCGAATTTCTCTATGCTTGAAGGCTAAGGAGGTCTCCAGTTCAAGAAGGTAGCGCCGGTGCAGGGCAATGACAAAAACTGCGTAGGGAACGAGTGAGGCGAAAGCGCCTGTCAGCGAGGTATCTAAAGGAAGGGCCTGCAAAACGAGCTCCAGCGCGAAACTTATCAGTATCGGGATCTTCGCGAGCTTCAGGACAGGTCGCCAGTTCTCTTTTCCGTATGACATGACTTCTCTGAGCAGCTCGCCGGTCTTGACCGGCAGTATCGGTGCCGGACCGCCATCGTTCTGCTGTTCCGCCATAACCTCTCTCTCCTTTGTCTATAATTGTATTATAAACTTCTCCTGATAAGGGTTGAATTACAACTCAGGCTCCGGAAAAACATGGGACATCAGAAACTGGGCCTACAAGTTAGATAACTCCGCTGCAATCTTCTTCGCCGCCTCGACCGGGTCCGATGCCGATGTAATCGGTCTTCCGATGACCAGATAGTCGGCACCCATTTTGATGGCATCCGATGGCGTGACGAAGCGTTTCTGGTCATCTGAAGACGCCCAGGTGGGGCGGATGCCGGGGACCACCAGTTTAAAGTTTTCACCGCAGGCGGCGCGCAAGGCGGTGACTTCGCGGGCCGAACAGACAACACCGTCTAGACCACAGTCCTGTGTCAGTTTGGCCAGGCGGATAACTTGCTCTTCCGCCGATCCGGCGATGCCCATGGCGTGCAGGTCCTCGTCGCCCAGAGACGTCAGCACCGTGACGGCAATCAGCAGCGGTTTATCGTCGCCGGCTTCGGCGGCAGCGCTGGCGGCGGCCCGCATCATTGCCGTACCGCCCATGGCATGGACGTTGACCATGAAAGGTTTCATCTTCGAAGCGGCACGAATGGCACCAGCGACCGTATTGGGAATGTCGTGGTATTTGAGATCAAGGAACACCGGCATGCCGTTTGCCGAGATGCGATTGACCTCCGACGGGCCGTGCGCTGTGAAAAATTCCTTGCCCATTTTAACACCGCCGACCAGGCCGTTTAGCTTTTCGGCCATGGCAACAGCTTCGTCTGCGTCGGTGGTGTCCAGCGCAACGAAAATCCGGTCTGTTGGTTTCATGATTTCTCCTAACCCTATGCCCCGCACATGCGTTAGAAGCGTGGTTTAACACCCCCCGCCTGCCCTGCCAAGCAGGCACTTGGTTAACCCCTTGAACCCGGCGGAGAAAGACCCTACATAGTTTAGGTTAATTTATGAGGACCCGGGAATGACAAGAGAAGTGGTGCCAGTGGCCTGTCCGGCCTGTGGTGAATATCAGAACATGTTGCCGAGCGGGTTCGATCCCGATGCCGATCCATTCGATGCGGTCATTTGCATGGTCTGTCGTCGTCCATTTTCGCAAATCGAGTACCTGACCGGGCTTAATCAGCGCATTGATGAGCTGGATGCGCTGGATGGCCCGCGCCTGACGTGATTTCCGAAGGTCGACTTTGATTTATGACTGAGCTGTTCGCCGCCGTTGGTCTGTTTTTGTTTTTCCATCTGCTGCCCGCCATTCGTCCACTGCGCACCGGACTAATCAGTCGCATTGGTCATCCTGCGTATTTCACGATTTTTTCCGCGATCAGCATCGCCGCCACGGTGTGGCTGTTTATGGCCTATATCGAGGCCCCCTATGTCGAGGTCTGGGCCTATCAGCCCTGGGCCCGCTGGGTGGCACTGCTGGTCATGCCTGTATCGTGCATTTTAATCGTTGTTGGTCTCGCGTCAGCCAACTCTTTTTCGTTGACCCTCAATACGAACGCTTTCGATCCGGCCCGCCCAGGCATCATTGGCGTGATCCGCCACCCGGCCATCTTGGGTCTTGGTTTGTGGAGTGCCGTTCACATGCTCCCCAACGGTGATGCCGCCAGCTTGACCATGTTCGGATTATTGACCCTGCTGTCGGTCAGTGGCCCGCGCACCCTGACCCGTCGCCGCAAGGCAAGCATGGGTGAGGATGCCTGGGGCACCCTCAACGAAAACATACTTAAACCGACGTGGACCGACGTCATTGCTCAGATCGGGGTTCTAAAAATTCTCGGTGGCCTCGTCTTGTATGGCGCACTGTTGTTTTTGCACGAACCTGTCATCGGGATATCACCGCTGGCAGGGTAGGCTTAGGTCGCCATATTCCGGCGTACATTTTGTTCGTGATCAAGCAGATATCTTTTTGTGTCGATCCCGCCGCCAAAGCCGGTTAGTGAACCATTGGCCCCGATCACCCGGTGGCACGGCACGACAATTGGCAGCGGATTGGCACCATTTGCTGCACCGACGGCGCGACAGGCTTTTGGTTTATTGATACGGCGGGCCAAGGCGCCATAGGAAGTGGTCTCACCGAAGGGGATGTTTTGCAACGCCGACCACACGGTATTCTGGAAAGCCGTGCCGGTGAACTTCAGCGCCAGATCAAAGGTGGTCAATTCGCCGGAGAAATAAGCCAGAAGCTGGGCTGCGGGTTCGGCGACTATCGCATCATCGCGGCGCCAGTCGGCTGGCGGTTGATGCGTCCAGTCCTCGCTAGCAAACCCGATGCGATGCAGGCCGTCCTGATCTCCGGCAAGCAACAATTGCCCGATGGGGCTGTCCATATATCCATAGGCGAAGTTTGCTTCAGGCATGGGGCTGGTTTTTGTTTGTTGTGTGACGTCCAGTTGGCTTCCGCCGAAGTGTCGATGGTGCGCGGTCATGAAGCTCAAGGAACGCCGCATTAAACCGCCGGACACTCCTGAAACCGGCGCGGGTCGCGATCTCGGTCATTGGCAGGTCGGTGTCATTCAGCAATCGTTTGGCCCGCTGAAGGCGCAGCGTTTTTGCCGTTTGTAACGGACTGGCACCTAAGTATTGTTTGAACAGGCGGGACAGGTGTCGTGACCCGACGCCCAATTTTTCTGCCATGTCGGCTACCGTTCCCTGGTCCAGCGCTCCGGCGTCGATCATTTTCAAGGCGCGTTCAACTGTGCTTCTGGTCCCGTTCCAGGCCGGGCAGAACGGTGCGGTTTCCGGGCGACAGCGCAGGCAGGGACGATATCCGGCATGCTCCGCGGCTGCGGCACTTGGATAGTAGGTAACATTTTTACTTAAAGGCTGGCGGGCTGGGCAGACCGGACGGCAGTAGATGCCGGTGGTTCTGACAGCGGTGAAAAATCGTCCGTCGTAGGCGGCATCGCGGGCCAGTCTGGCGGCGTCACAGGTATCGAAATCCAACATGTCATCAGCCTACCAAGACGATGAAACGCGAGCAATCGAACGTAACGAATGAGGTCCGATTCCGGCCAGTGCCTTAACCGGTTTATGCCGTCAGGCCGACTCTGGTGGGTGTGATGGAGCTGATTCTCGAAAGCTGATGTAAAAGGTAGAACCGACGCCGACTTCGGAGTCAAAATTAAGCGTGCCCCCCATGCTTTCCGTCAAGGCTTTGCTGATCGTCAGGCCGAGTCCCGTGCCGCCATGTTTGCGGGTTGATGAGGAATCAACCTGGGTAAATTGATCGTAAATTTGGTTTTTGAAGTCTTCGGGAATGCCCGGCCCGGTGTCCGTCACGCTCACGACGACCGTCCCGTTCTTACTTTTGGTGGTAATAAATACGTCGCTGCCGGGTTTTGAAAATTTGGCGGCGTTTGACAACAGGTTACTCATTACCTGTTGAAATCGATGCTCCTGAACGTCCACATAAATTGGAACGGCGTGTTCTTTATAAACAAAGTTGACAGATTGAGTTTGCGCATACCCCAGGAGATCCTTGACGATATTTGAGGTGAGCGCACAGACATCGTGGAGACTCGTTTCGATGACAAGTGTTCCCGACAGGATTTTTTCGTAGTCCAGCAGTTCGTTGACCAGCCGAAGTAATGCATCATTATTTCGGATGGCAACATCAAGAAGGTCACGCCCATCGTCGGAAAACTCATCCGACATTAGGGCGTTCAGCAGACCAAGACTGCCCAACGACGACGTTAAGGGGGTTCTGAGTTCGTGGCTCATAGAGGCCATAAACTCAGATTTGGCCTGATTCGCCGCCTCGGCCTGATCGCGGGCGCGAACCATTTCATCATTGGCATTCTTGATTTCGGTGACATCCATATTAATGCCGCCGAGGGCAATCATGGTGCCATCCGTACCGAAAACCGGAAATTTACAAACCTCTAACCGTCGTACGATGCCGCCTGCTGTCGGAACGTCGAATTGTCGCGAAGATTCGACGCCGGTGGCCCAAACCTCTTCTTCCTGGTCGATGATGGCGACTGTGTCTTCTTCAGCGAGGAAATCACGCGACGTCTTGCCAATGACTTCTGCCTCAGTCACGCCGAACAGGTGTTCGAAGTGTAGGTTGACGTATTCGTAGCGCCCCATCCGGTCTTTGATAAAAAACGATACCGGCGCATGTCGTGCAAAGGCATTCAGGTGGGCTTTTTGTTCGTCGAGGAGATCGGCGAGTTTTTGTTCAATCTCTTTAAACCCGGTGATATCGGTCCGGGTTCCAACGTAACAGCCGCTCGGCGTACGACGCTCTTCGGTCCTTATCCAATTCCCGCGGCCCTGGAAATATTCGTACGGATCGCCCGGATTATTGTGTTTTTCCATCCGCTCAGCGATGTAGTCTTCCACACGACCCGTCGCCGCCTCAACAAAACCTCGCTTAGCCCCTTCTCGAACAATTTGTTCAAAAGATGTGTCTGGTTTAATCAAACCCAATTCGGTTAATTTTGGGAAGGTTTTGTAATACTGTTGATTGGCGTACACCAAGCGGTCATTTTGATTGAACATCGCGAAACCTGCGTCGATGGTTTCAATCGCCTCGTGCAGGTCGGCAACATTCTGCCGACTTAGCTCGACCTCACGGGTTTTTGCATCGAGTGCCTGTTGGCTGTCAATGAGTTGCTGCTCCAGTTCAGCAACTTTTAGCTGAAGGGCTTCATAATCTTGATCAGTCTGTTTTGGATTCGATGACGTTGCGGTTGAAGCGCCAGTCCTCTTTTGGGTTTTGTTCCGCATCTACACCATTCTCACGTTAAATAGCTTCCCTTCGATCATAAGCGACTTACCCAATATCTCCAAAATCGGCAAGTGATATACGTTATGATGAGCAATAAAAATACACCCTCCGGTTTGTGCCGCCCCAGAGCAGAAACGCACAGAAAGCTATCCTGTGAAAAGGAGGTGTGGAGACCTGTCTTTTTCAGAAAAGCAGCTGACTGTCAGGTGTCCAGTGTCTCCTTACCTTCACCGCCAAACCGGGTGGCGAAGTAACCAATCAGTAAACCGACCAGCGCCCCTTCAAGGACGAACCAGAAGGGCGACGTCAGCAGACCATCAACACCAAAGGTCGAAATCAGCATGTTTTCCATCGCCTCATGGGCGAAAAAAGTGAGCACGAAGTTCATCCAAGCACCGATTACGGGGGCACGGAACCACCAAGGCATCGGCAGGCGTAAAATCGGATGCCAGGTTAATACACCGAACACGCCGATGATGGCGCCCAGCGACGTATACCATAACAGCACACCCCATCGAATCATCCAGCCGGCTTCCGGCCAGAACCAGGGCATCGCGACAAATCCAATCAGCCCGACGATCAGACCGATCAATTTGCCGATGGCAATGCGGGTTATTAGTGAGGGGTTTTTAAACATATCCACCTTCATACATTTACCAAGTCTGGTTTTATACTACCCGATTGGCGGCTGCAGCGCATTGACCCCGGTCGGCCAAGGGCGAAAGCCTATAGGCATTGGTGCCAGATGTGGAGAAGATCAACATCAACACAGTCGCGGCCCATTAAGTCTCCCCGAATGACTGTGCAGGGTTGGTCCGGTTCACCCAGGTCTGACAGGGCGGCCAATGCATCCATGTGATCGTCGCACGACGTAAAAGCGCTGAGCGTCACCACCGTGTCGATGTTAGCGCGGCGCGCTGATATCAGTCCGATTTGTGAATCTTCAAACGCAATGCAGTCTTCAGCAGAGCAATTGAGTTTATCGAGCACGTCGAAATAAACATCGGGCGCGGGCTTTTTGATCTCGGCTGAATCGGCCGCTGAGATCGCGGCAAACTGATCCGCACCATTTTCCCCGAGCGTAGCCGTCAGTAAATTTATGACATTGTCCCGGGTCGTCGTCGTAGAAATCGCCAGGCGCAGTCCGTCGCTCAGGGCCTCGTCCATCAACCGTTCGATCCCGGGTCGTAACTTAATGTCGCCGGAACCGATCAGCGCGGCGTAATATTCAGTTTTTGTTTCATGAAGAGATTTGATGCGGCGATCAGCGTCGGGAGACGAGATAAAATCCGTGTCGTGCTGGGTGGCGTAATGGCGGATTCGTTCATTACCGCCCGTAACCAAAAGCAGCTCGAGGTATTGGGTGTGATTCCACTGCCAACCGAGGTTCATATTTTTAAAAGCCAGGTTGAACGCTTGGCGATGCCATTCCTCGGTTTCGGCAAGCGTTCCATCAACGTCAAAGATGAGCGCTGACAGCGGCATGTCAGGAACCCGCTGACATTGCCAGATCACGAAGTTCCTGGATAGAGGCCTGATAATCAGGTGCTCCGAAAACAGCCGAACCGGCAACGAAGCTGTCCGCACCGGCGGCGGCGACAGCGGCAATGGTGTCGCGGTTGACCCCACCATCAACTTCGATGTGAATATTCCGATCCTCAATTTTTTCTTTCAGCCGCCTGACCTTGTCGATTTGACAGGGGATAAAAGACTGTCCGCCAAAACCTGGATTAACCGACATGACCAGAACCAGATCAATGTTATCGAGAACATAGTCAATGGCGGTTTCCGACGTCGCCGGGTTTAGTGAAACGCCAGCCTTTATGCCAAACGATTTAATCAGTTGCACGGTGCGATCGAGGTGTGTTGTCGCTTCTGCGTGGACGGTAATGATGTCGGCACCGGCCTTGGCAAATTCTTCGATGAATTGATCGACCGGCGAGATCATCAGATGGACATCCATGACTTTTTTGGTATGCGGTCGGATGGCTTTGACCACCAATGGGCCAATCGTGATGTTCGGCACGTAGTGTCCATCCATGACATCAACGTGCACCCAGTCGGCCCCGGCCGCATCAATGGCTTTTATCTCGTCGCCAAGATGGGCGAAGTCTGCAGACAAGATCGAGGGCGCAATGTAAACGGTGTTAACCATGGTTTTGCCTTTCGTTTATTTCTGTTCAGTTTGGTCTGAAGGGATCTACGGCAGGACACTCACGTGTCCTCGGCAACATATTTTTCAGGATCCCAGCCTTCTTTCCGGGCGCGATCTATCGCTGCTTTCTGGATGCGGTCGAAACGTTCGCGAACGTCGGCAGGGAGATTGTTAACCTGAAAGCCGTATTCGGACCATTTTTCGTTTACCTGATCCCACAATTCTTGGATGCCTTGCACGTTCCAATTTTCACAGGTTTCGGTTTCCGGAATAATTTCAAAGATCCAGGCGTCCCGGATGATCTTGCCGGTGTCGGTCATGCCGCCATGTAAGTCATTATCAATCCCGACATAGCGTCTCGTTTCTTTAGGGTCTCTCATGTTCATCCATATGTTCTGATTTGTTACGGCGCTTTTGCAGCTCGAATATAATTTGTTAACGCCGTTTCCATGGCATCGAGAATGCGTGCACGCACCGCCGAAGCCGCGAAGTGATAATAATTCAGTTTGCACGGTATAGGTTTGTGAAGATTATCACGGTCTTCGATTTCGAAATCCACCCAGGCCAGGACCGGACAATCATATTGAATGGCATCTACGCAGACCCAGTACCGATCGGTCATCACCATCTCTAACTGTTTAAGGCCAAGCCCTTCCAGGCGAATACAATTTCCAAACCGTTTTTGAGCGCGTTGCCAGACATTAAAATAACGTGCGTCAATCGAATCAGATCGCTGCGCCATGATTGGCATGTCAGCGAGCCGGGTATCCAGATCCATTTGCATTCGCCCTGTTCACTCTAGCCGGTTAGCATAGAAAATACGGCAGGAAGACGTTCTGGGAGTTTTTCGACGTGATCGACAATAGAATATCTGTTCTCCCCAAATATCCTGGATACATATTGATCTGCGTTGGGGTCCAACGTCAGACAGTAGGTGTAGACGCCTTCGCTCGCCAAATCTTCAACGGCTTTTTTGGTGTCATGGCGCAAATATTGTGGATCGCGTTCATCAATATCGGCAGGTTCACCGTCGGTGATCAGCAACACCAATTTTTTTTGTGCCGGCCGCAATTCTAGATGTCCACCGGCATGTCGTAAAGCCGCGCCCATACGTGTCGACAGGCCGCCTTTCATGCCTGCCAGCCTGGCCTTGGCTTTGTCGTCATAGGGCTGATCGAAGTCTTTAAACCGGTAATACTGGACATCGTGGCGGCCATCGGAAGCAAATCCATGGACTGCAAACGGATCCCCGATGGCGTCGATGGCCCAGGCGAGCAAGCCGATTGAGTCGCGGGTCAATGACAAGATTGTCGGGCTGTCTTCGTCACCTTTGTTGATGCGCTCGTTTGTCGATTCCGACAAATCCAACAAGACGACCACCGCCAAGTCGCGGATGTGGCGGGTGATCCGGAAATTAATACGTGGGTCCGGCATGGCACCACGACGGATATCGATAAAAGCACTGACGGCGGCATTTAAATCAATTTCTTCGCCTTCCTCATAACCCCGCTTACGAACCACGCCTTGCGGCTGTAAGGCGTCGATCAGGTGGCGAATGCGCGATGCAATGGGGCGATGTTTGGCAAGGATATTGTCCATTATTTCGGGGTCGTCACTGCCCGGGCGGCGTTCGATCACGGTTGTCCAGTCGGGCCGGTGCAATTGGATGTGATAATCCCATTCGTTGTAATGGTAGGGTTGCGAAACCGGCTCCTTACCTTCCATTTGATTATAGGAAACGCCATGGTCTTCGTATGGGAACAGTTCGGTGTTCAGTACCCAAATCTCCTGGGCGTCATCACCGGCGGTCTCACAATCGACTTCATTGATGAACTCCATCACCCCGACGTTTCTGCGAACCTGCCCCTGGCTGGCGGGAAGATAGTCTGAACCCTGTTCCCTGTAAGTGATTTCATCGAAATCCCAGATGTAGCGATTATCGTCGCGGTAGGGGATCGGAAAATCACTGCAGGAACGCAGCGATGGAACGCCATCTCGGGTGAGGAGGTGATAAAAATCAATCCCGGCGTCCCACGAAATCTGGCTGTTATCAGGATTCTCTGCTAGCCGCCCTTTATAGGCTGCGGCCTGCCGGTTAAGCTCATCATCGGCATCGACGTAGTCGTCGTCGATCAGAGCACGGGCCATACGGACAAGGACATCCATGGCCGAATGAAGCTTTATCTTTTCCTCATTCTTGCCCCGTTCATTGGTAAAAAAGGACCGCCATAATTTGGCCAGGCCCGGAAAGTCCTGGATCGCCAGATATTCAATGCGGGCATCCTCAAAAATGTCGATGCAGCGCATCTGGACAGGTGAGAGTTGTTCTGCGGAGATATTCTGTTTTGTGTAGACCAGATGGGCGGCGCAATGCGCCGTCGCTGCTCGGTAGATCTCGACACCCGAGATGCCGTGGTAAGTATCAAAGGCGTCGGGCAAATGTAGAAACCAGTCCTCGATAAACGGTTGCAGACCTTGGCGAGATTCGAAATCGCCGGAGGTTGGCCGCATGAAAAATGCCCGTCCCCACAGGGCACGCAGGTAAAAATTCAATTTTCTTTGTGTGTCGACGAAAAGCGTGCCGCGCCGTTCTTTTTGTAAGACAGACTTAGACGATTCACTTTTCAAACCAAAAAAAGATATCTGGCCGTCCAGGTCTCGCTGGTGCGCCTGCGCCCCCCACATGGACCACCGGCGCAGCCCACCAAGGGTCAGCTTGCTGAGCAGTTCATCCAGGTTTTCCATCATCGGGCGCAGGCCGCGCGGCGCCTTGCTTGCCAATTGATGGATCAGTTTCAGGTAGGCGCGGAAAACTTCAGCGTCGCCCATGCGCTGGGCGGCAAGGGGCATGTTTTGTAATAACAGGGTCAGTACGGTTCCCGACGTATGCGATGATAACTTCATCAAACTCTGCACCATATCGGGCAGCACGTCCTCGCCGACTTCCTTGGCAACCGCCGGGACTTCCTGAATATAGGTGATGATCAGGTCTTCGCCACGGCCCAGCGAACACATCGCCTTGACGCCCTCAAGGTAGTTGGCGAGGCCCCGTGGGGACAGAACTCGGGCCGCTTCTTCATAGGCGGATTCAATGGCGATAAGATGTGGGTGATCGTCCGACAGGCAGCTCAGGTATTCAGTGAAATCAACCCGGCTCATGGATGACGATCCTCCGCCTTGTATTCATAATTAGAAATAGGTGCCGACGGCTGCGTCCAGGGTGTCGCGCATGTCGGGGTCATCTGTCAGCGGTCTGACCAGGGCCATTTTGCACGCCGCTTCTGCATCAATTCCCTTGCTGATCAGTTGTCCGGCATAGATCAGCAGGCGCGTCGACATGCCTTCATCCAGGCCGTGGCCTTTCAGGTTGCGAGACCGATGGGCGACCTGAACCAGCTTGTTGGCAAGCTCCAGGTCAACCTTGGCTTCGTGAGCAATGATTTCAGCCTCGGTTTCGGCGTCCGGGTAATCGAAATCCAGGGCGGCGAAACGTTGTTTGGTCGATTGTTTCAAATCCTTCATCAGGCTTTGATAGCCGGGATTGTAGGAGATGATAATTTGAAAATCCGGATGCGCCTGAACCACTTCGCCCTTCTTTTCCAGAGGCAGGTTGCGTCGATGATCGGTTAACGGGTGAATGATGACAGTGGTGTCCTGACGGGCTTCGACGACTTCATCAAGATAACATAATGCGCCGATGCGTGCAGCGACGGTTAAAGGGCCGTCCTGCCAGATGGTGCCATTGATATCGAGAAGGTATCGGCCGACCAGATCGCTGGCCGTCATGTCTTCATTGCACGCCACCGTAATTAATGGCTTTTTCAGTTTCCAGGCCATGTGTTCGACAAAGCGCGATTTTCCACACCCGGTTGGGCCTTTTAGCATCACCGGCATGCGCGCACTATAGGCCGCTTCGTACAAGGATACTTCACCTGATACGGGGCGATAATACGGCTCGTCGGTGACCATGTATTGTTTTGTATCGATAGAATCAGACATATCTCATGTTCCCAAAACGGTTCGGTCGTGCCAGCCTAAGTATGTTACAGAATAAAATCACAACGAAGATGCATGGATGACCGGCGGTGCTCAGATCGTGATTATCCGAGCACTGCCCATATCAAATCGTCAGGTCGTAATCGGCCCGCGATGGACGACCATCGATGCACCTTGTGATTGGGTGTAGTTGTTGAAACCAATCAGTCGGACGTGATTGCCCGGGTGCGCCTTATGACAGGCTTCGACTTCGGCCAAAATCCGGTCGATGTCCGTTTCACCGAACATCGGCAGCTTCCACATGTACCAATAAGACTGGAATGCATTGTTCGGCTCGACATGTTCAACGGCTGGGTTCCAGCCCTTGGCGACGATGTAAGCCACCTGCTTGCGGATCGCATCGGCATCCATTTCCGGTAAATAAGAGAAGGTTTCAAACTTCCGGCTGTTCACATCCGATAGGCTGGAAGCATAATCTTGTACGTCACTCATTACATTAATTCCTTTTTCTCAGGTGTTTAAATTCTAACCGCCGGTGCCGAACGGGTGCTATTTATGGGCCACGTCCAACTTGTCAACGGTGTCGAATTCAAACTTGATTTCTTTCCAGGTTTCCATGGCGGCTTTAAGTTCGGGGCTATGCTTGGCTGCAGCGACTAGGATATCCTTACCTTCCTTTTCAAGCTCTCGTCCCTGATTGCGGGCCTCGACACAGGCTTCCAAAGCAACGCGGTTCGCCGCTGCACCCGCAGCGTTACCCCACGGATGACCGAGCGTGCCGCCACCGAACTGCAGAACGGCATCGTCGCCAAAGATGTTGACCAGTGCCGGCATGTGCCAAACATGAATTCCACCAGAAGCGACAGCGAACAGGCCGGGCATGGAACCCCAGTCCTGATCGAACATGATGCCCCGTGCGCGATCTTCCTTAATGAATGAATCGCGCAACAGATCGATCCAGCCCAGGGTCGCCTGACGGTCACCTTCCAATTTGCCGACGACGGTTCCTGTGTGCAGATGGTCACCACCGGACAGACGTAAAATTTTGACCAGGACGCGGAAGTGAATGCCGTGCATCGGGTTTCTGTCGATGACAGCGTGCATGGCACGGTGAATGTGCAATAACATTCCGTTGTCCTGACACCACTGGGCCAAACCCGTATTGGCGCAGAAACCGCCAGTGATGTAATCATGCATGATGATTGGCGCACCGATCTCCTTGGCGTATTCGGCCCGTTTGAACATCTCGTCCGGGGTCGGCGCGGTGACGTTCAGGTAGTGACCCTTGCGTTCACCGGTTTCGGCTTCGGCTTTATGAATGGCCTCCATGACAAAATCAAAACGTTGCCGCCAGCGCATGAACGGTTGTGAGTTGACGTTTTCGTCATCCTTGGTGAAATCCAGTCCCCCGCGCAGGCCTTCATAACACGCCCGGCCATAATTCTTCGCCGACAAACCAAGTTTCGGCTTGATGGTGCAGCCCAGCAAGGGACGGCCATATTTATTCATGATGTCACGTTCGACCTGGATACCATGTGGGGGGCCATTGCAGGTCATGACGTAAGCAATCGGGAACTTCACATCCTCTAGGCGCAATGAACGAAGTGCTTTGAAGCCAAAGACGTTGCCGACCAAAGAGGTGAATACGTTGACCACAGAACCTTCTTCAAAAAGGTCAATTGGATAGGCGATGAATGCGTAAAAAGCCTGATCGTCGCCGGGCACATCTTCGATCGAATAGGCGCGGCCTTTATAATAATCCAGGTCGGTCAACAGGTCGGTCCAGACGGTTGTCCAGGTGCCGGTGGATGACTCGGCGGCCACAGCGGCGGCAGCTTCCTCACGCGGAACACCATCCTGCGCGACGATTTTGAAACAGGCGAGAAGGTCTGTTTCCTTTGGTTCGTAGTCAGGCATCCAGTAAGTTTCGCGGTAGTCTTTTACACCTGCGTCATAAGTCTTGGCCATTATCTGTTACTCCTCAAATTATCGGCGACTAGTACATCGAGGCCTTCATCATTCAGGCCCTGTTTGCGGAGATTAAGATCAGTAAAACGATTTGATTGATCCATTTTTTAATCCCCTTGGTTGGGTTTCTCAGTTCAGTCTGTTTCAGTTCACCATTGGATCGAGCGATCCGTTGGCGTATCGGTTTGCCATTTCGGTGAGGGTTACGGGTTTGATTTTGTGGGCCTGTCCGGCGCAGTTGAAGCGCTCGAAGCGATCAAGGCAAACTTTCTCCATGGCGGCGATGGCCGGTTTCAGGTAGGCACGCGGATCGAATGCCGCCTTGTCTTCGGTCAGCACTTTACGGATGGCCCCGGTAATCGCCATGCGGTTGTCGGTGTCGATGTTGACCTTGCGCACACCGTTTTTGATGCCGGTCTCGATCTCTTCTACCGGCACACCGTAGGTCTGCGGCATCTCACCGCCATTGGCGTTGATGATATCCTGCAGTTCCTGAGGCACCGAGCTTGAGCCGTGCATCACCAGATGGGTGTTCGGCAGTCTTTCGTGAATGGCCTTGACGACGTCCATGGCCAGGATATCGCCGGTCGGCTTGCGGGTGAACTTATAGGCCCCGTGGGACGTGCCAATAGCCACAGCAAGGGCATCAACCTTGGTCTTCTTGACAAAGTCTGCCGCCTCATCGGGATCGGTGACCAGCATGTCCTTGTCGAGCTTGCCATCAAACCCGTGGCCGTCTTCCTTCTCGCCCTCGCCGGTTTCCAAAGACCCCAGGCAACCCAACTCACCCTCAACCGAGACCCCGGCCAAGTGTGCAATCTCGGTGACTTTCCGGGTAATGTCGACATTGTAGTCATAAGATGCCGGGGTCTTGGCGTCCTCTTCCAGCGAACCATCCATCATCACCGACGAGAAGCCGTAGGTGATCGCCGACACGCAGGTCGCGGCGTTGTTACCGTGATCCTGGTGCATGCAGACCGGAATATGGGGATACATCTCCGTCGCCGCGATAATCAGGTGGCGCAACACGATGTCATTGGCGTAATTGCGTGCGCCCCGGCTGGCCTGCATGATCACCGGGCTGTCGGTCTTGTCAGCAGCACTCATGATCGACAACATCTGCTCCATGTTGTTGATGTTGAACGCCGGCATGCCGTAGTCGTTTTCCGCCGCGTGATCCAAAAGCTGTCGAAGTGATACGAGTGCCATTTTATCTTTCTCCAAATGACGGCGGTCTTCCGCCCCTGATCCCTGGTTACTGCGCCTTACAGCCGCGCCTTAACCTCTTTGACGACGTTCTCCGC